>ENA-ORUI01001637-ORUI01001637.1-human-gut-metagenome-genome-assembly--contig:-NODE-1637-length-21647-cov-2.650565_pt1 | contig 21647 bp, 21 predicted proteins | sample MGYA00242078_ERZ509205 | MGnify/ENA primary metagenome ERZ509205 (study PRJEB26280, sample SAMEA2338828) | human gut metagenome | biome: human gut; feature: human-associated habitat; material: faeces... | reverse complement strand
ACGCCGATGGTACTGCGTAACAGTGGAAGAGTAGGTAGCCGCCGTCTTAGGTGAAAGGAGTCAGTCGAAAGATTGGCTCCTTTTTTTGGTATATATCCTCTCTGTCTTTTTCTATTTTTAGGTGTACTTTGTTGTTCGGATGGATAAGAAATTGTAATTTTGTGCTTTTGTAATAGCTAAGAACCTCATATGGATACTGAAAAGAAAGAGAATAAAGAAGTAAATAAACTTTCGCTACTTATTGTAGCAGTTATAGTATTGGTACTGATTATTGCTGGTGCCGGTTATTATATTTATCATCAAAAGCAGCAAATGACTGATTTGGTGGAAACCTTTGATCTTGAGAAAGAATCTTTGGAGGATGAATATAATGAATTGTCTCTTCAATATGAAGGTTATAAGTTTAGCGTAGGCAATGATTCCCTTGTTGCCCTATTATCTACGGAGCAAGCAAAGGTACAACGTTTATTGGAAGAATTGCGTACGGTGAAGGCTACGAATGCGAAGGAAATAGCTCGCTTGAAAAAGGAATTGGATACCTTACGTAAAATCATGCGTAACTATGTTGTCCAAATCGATTCCTTGAATCGTGAGAATGAGCAATTGAAGGTTGAGAAGAAAGAGGCTGTTCAGAAATATCAGAGGGCTACTTCACAAGCTGCTACCTTGAAAAAGGAAAAAGAGAAATTGACGGAAAGAGTAACGTTAGCTAGTCGTTTGGATGCGACGGATATTAACGTGACTCCTGTGAACTCTCGAGGAAAACTAGCTAAGCGTATTAAGAAGATGCAGCAATTCGTCGTGACTTTCAAGATAGCGAAGAACATTACCGCTCCTGTCGGCGAAAAGATGGTATATGTACGGATCATGAAACCGGATGACGATATATTGGTGAAAAGCCGTGCGGATGTATTCGCTTTTGAAGGAAAGGAAATCAATTATTCTATGAAGAAAATGATAGAATATGAAGGTGAGGAGGTGGTTGTGACCATGTATTGGAATATCGAGGAATTCTTATCTCCGGGTACTTACCGTGTGGATATTTTCTCTGACGGTAATTTGATCGGACAGAAGAGATTTACCTTGGATGATTAACTATGAAATTATCTCCTGACTTTGAGAAGTTCCTAAGTTTTATTCCGGAGATTCTGTCTCGAGATGAATCTTTCCTAAGGGATTTGGAAAGTTGTACTCGAGGTGTGACAATCCGGAAAGGGGATTATTTGATTCGTACGGGCGAGTTGTGCCAAGATGCCTATTTTATTAATAAAGGGCTTTTTATCAATCAATATATTAATGAGAATGGGAATGAATGCGTAACCGGTTTCTCCTCGGACAGTATGTACCCTTTTGTTTCTACAATCGGTTATTTTACACAAGTCCCTTCCGAGTTTGAGGTGAAAGCTATCGAGGATGGTGAATTACTTTGTTTCTCCCGGACGGATATCGAACGTTTGACGTTGGGATATCCAGCTTTCGCTACCTGTTATCAGAATGTGATGCTGATGATTATTTCCAAGCTCTATTCAATGTTCGCTGTCCGTCAAACCTGTAAGGCGGAAGAATTCCTGAAATATCTTTATACGAACCACCAATGGATCGTAAGCCGGGTACCTGATAAATATATAGCTCAATATATGGGGGTTAGTGATTCTTGGTATTGTAAGTTGAAGAAACGTATCCTTTATTGAATTAGTTCAATTTTATATTCGCTTTAAACCTATACTTTTGTGCGGGTTTTTATATTTTTGTCACATAGGGAATATGATGGCATTATATAGGTAGGTTAAAACGATATAAAGATGAAACGAACTATCTTACTATTAACATTTGTAGTCACGGTGAGCTGTATGCACGCTCAGCGAATGTTGACATTGGAAGAGTGCCGGAATCTGGCGATCCAGAACAATAAGGAGCTACAAATCTCTGGCGAAAAGATCAAGATGGCGGATAATGAGAAGAAAGCCGCTTTTACCAAGTATTTTCCTCAATTATCGGCAAACGGTGCCTATATGTGGAACCAGAAGGATATAAACTTACTGGACATGGGCGCTTTGTCCTCATCCTTGAGTTCTTCTTTAGGTGGCTTGGCCCAATTACCGATGATCCAACATTTGATGAGTGGGGTGAACGATATGCAACATTTGGATGTGCAGAATATCTGGGTGGGTAATGTATCGTTGGTGCAGCCTGTATTCATGGGTGGGAAGATCGTTAATTATAACCAAATCACTAAGTTTGCCAAGCAATTAGCGGAGTCAATGAATAATTTACAGTTGCAGGACTTGATTTATAAGACTGACGAGACCTATTGGCAGGTCATATCTTTGGTGAATAAGAAGAAATTGGCGGACGCTTATGTGGATTTGCTCCGTAAGATGGATAGTGATGTGACCGCTATGATCTATGAGGGAGTCGCTACCGAGGCCGATGGTCTTTCTGTCAAGGTGAAACTGAATGAGGCGGAGATGGCTCAGACTAAGGTTGAGAATGGTCTGGCTTTAACCCGAATGCTTTTAGCGCAAATTTGTGGTCTGTCTTTAGAGGAGGGTTTATCGCTTGCAGACGAGAAGCTGGATAATTTTCCGGTAGAGACAACACAAGCCTCGGCTGATCTGAATGAGGCTTTCATGAATCGTAATGAACTGAGAAGTTTGGATCTGGCAACGAAAATCTATAAGCGAAAAGAACGTATTGCTTTGGCAGAGATGTTGCCTAATGTCGCTTTAGCGGCGAATTACTTCGTCACGAATCCGAATGTTTTTAATGGTTTTAAAAATGATTTCGCCGGTATGTTTAATGTCGGAGTTATGGTAAAGGTACCCTTGTCCGGTTGGTGGGAAGGCACTTATAGGCGTAACTCGGCGAAAGCGGAAACGCGCATAAAAACACTGGAATGGCAGGATGCTCGTGAAAAGATCGAGTTGCAGGTAAATCAATCCGTTTATAAAGTGAATGAAGCGGGCAAAAAGTTGATCGCTTCTTCCCGTAATATGGAAAATGCGGAAGAGAATTTGCGGCGTGCGAATTTCGGTTTTGAGGAAGGGGTTATCCCGGCTTTGAACTTAATGGAGGCGCAGACAGCATGGGTTTCTGCTCGCTCTAGTTTGATTGATGCTCAAATCGAGGTGAAATTAACAGAAGTTTATCTAAGCAAGGCTTTGGGTAAACTGTCCGCAAATGAATAAGAGTAATAACAAATAAAAATATACACAGAGATGAACGAGAACAAGAAGTTTTCTATCAGTAACATGATGTTAGCTTTTATCACGGTATTGGTCGTGATCGGATTGGTAGCCTTGGCGGGTTTCTTCCTGCTTACACCGCCTGACGATATTATAATGGGGCAGGCCGAGGCCACCCAAGTTCGTATCTCCGGTAAGGTTCCCGGACGTATCGCTTCTTATCGTTTTGGCGAAGGCGATCAGGTAAAAGCCGGAGATACTTTGGTCTTTTTAGACACGCCCGAGGTTATGGCGAAGCTGAAACAAGCGGAGGCGGCTCGTGCGGCAGCGGAGGCGCAGAACGCTAAAGCGATTAAAGGAGCCCGTGAACAGGAAATCACGGCCGCTTATGAGATGTGGCAAAAGGCGCAAGCTGGATTAACTATCGCTAAGAAATCTTTCGATCGTATTCAGAATTTATACGAGAAAGGGGTGATGTCCGCTCAAAAAAGAGACGAGGTGGAGGCTAATTATAACGCTATGGTAGCGACAGAGAAGGCTGCCCGTTCTCAATATGAGATGGCAAAAGAAGGTGCCCGAAAGGAAGATAAGGCTGCCGCTGCCGCTATGGTCCAACGTGCGGAAGGTGCTATCGCCGAAGTGGAGTCGTATGTGGGCGAGAGCGCTTTAGTGGCTCCGATTGACGGGGAGGTTTCAGAACGGTTCCCGGAAGTCGGCGAGTTGGTTGGTACAGGCGCTCCGATCATGAATATCTCTGATTTAAATGATGTATGGGTAACTTTCAGTATTCGTGAGGATCTGTTGAAAGATATCAAGATTGGTTCGGAAGTAAATGCTTTTATTCCGGCGTTGGGGGACCTACCGGTGAAGTTGAAAGTCTATTATATGAAGGATATGGGTTCGTATGCCGCATGGAAAGCGACAAAGACGAATGGACAATATGACTCGAAGACTTTCGAGGTGCGTGCTCGTCCGTTGGAGAAAGTCGCTGATCTTCGTCCGGGAATGTCCGTGATCTTAAAGAAAAAAGGGAAAGAGATCGTATGACCTATAAAGAAAGTTTGCATAGAATCTGGCTTATCGCGAAGCGTGAGGTGCATCGGCTGGTGGCTCAACCGATTTACTTCTTTTGTATGCTGATCGCTCCGGCTATCTGTGTCATTTTCTTTGTATCGTTGATGCATGAGGGATTGCCGACCGATCTGCCGATAGCGGTGGTGGATATGGATAACTCTGCTACCTCGCGCAATTTGATTCGCCAGTTGGATGCCTTTGAGCAGACAGAAGTGTATATGAAAACCATGTCGTTTACCGAGGCTCGTCAGGAAATGCAGAAAGGGAATGTATATGGAATTTTTTACATTCCATCCGGTTTCGCCGTGGACGCCACATCTGGAAAGCAGCCCCGGTTGTCTTTCTATACGAATGGTACCTATTTGATCGCCGCTTCCTTGCTGTTTCGGGATATGAAAACGATGTCAGTATTGGCGGGGGCCGCTGTGGGTTTACAAACCGGACAAGCTAAAGGATATACCGAAGCGCAGATCATGGGACAGCTACAACCGATCGTGATCGATACGCATCCGATCGGCAATCCGTGGTTGAATTATTCGGTATATTTGAATAATACGGTTTTGCCGGGTATCATTCAGTTGATGGTATTTCTGGTGACAGTATTCAGTATCGGTACGGAAATTAAATATTCCACATCCCGTAAATGGTTGGATATGGGAGGGAGTTCTATCGCAGTTAGTTTGTTGGGAAAGTTATTGCCGCAGACGGCTATTTTTACGGTCGTAGGCTTTATGTATTGTGCGGTGTTGTATGGATTTAATTCTTTCCCGTTAAATAGCGGTTGGTTTCCGATGCTTTTGGCGATGTTTTTGCTGATTATATCCTCTCAGGCGGTAGGCGTATTTATGATCGGCGTATTACCGACTCCCCGTTTAGGGCTTAGCTTCGCCAGTCTGTTCGGAATGATCTCGTTCTCCATTGTCGGATTCTCGTTTCCGGTACAAGGTATGGACCCTACGTTGCAAGCGTTGGCTCGTTTGTTTCCTCTACGGCATTATTTCTTGATTTATGTCGATCAAGCCTTGAACGGGCGGGCACTATTCTATACGTTGGGCGAGTACGCTTGGTTGTTGGGATTTCTGATCTTGCCGTTCCTTATCGGGCGGAACTTGAAGAGGGCGTTGTTGGATTTCAAATATCTACCGTAAAAACAGTATGTGATGAAAAGAGAACATCGTTTACGATATATCATAAAGGAAGGTCTTCTGGATACGTTTTATATTTGGAAGGAAGAATTGAGAAACGTGTTTAAAGATGCGGGGGTCATGATTTTCTTTTTCTTGGTGCCTTTCGTATATCCGCTGCTTTATTCATTTATATATAATAACGAGGTAGTACACGAGGCGAAGATGGTGGTGGTAGACCAAAGTGATTCCTATTTGAGTCGTGAGTTTACCAGACGGGTTAACGCCACGCCAGATGTGGAAGTGGTGGGTGTTTGTCCGGATATGGCGGAAGCCAAGAAGATGTTGGATGAGAAGAAGGCCTATGGAATTTTGCTCTTTCCCCCGGATTATAGTAAGGACCTGCATGAAGGGCGACAGACAACCGTCTCGTTGTATTGCGATATGAGCGCCTTATTGTTTTATAAGGCTTTCCTTTTGGCGACGACAGAGGTGTCATTGGATATGGGTAAGGAACTTCGGATGCATAATAATCCGTCGTCTACGGATAAGATGGACCAGATCACGGTAGACCCGATCCCGTATGAATCGGTAGCGTTGTTTAATTCCCAGAATGGCTTTGCCAGTTTCTTGGTACCGGCTATCTTGATCTTGGTGTTGCAACAGACCTTGATATTGGGTATCGGAATGTTGGGAGGAACGGCCCGGGAAAAGAACCGCTTTCATAGTCTGGTGCCTATTTGCCGGCATTTTAATGGAACTTTGCGTATCGTGTTCGGCAAGTCGCTGACTTATCTTTTGCTGTATGTGGTGGTTTGCATCTGGGTATTGGCGATTGTCCCTAAGTTATTCTCCTTACCTCAGGTTGGTGAGCCACTGACTATTTTGTTGTTTTTACTGCCTTACCTGTTTGCCTGTATTTTTATGTCTATGACGCTATCTGGATTTATGACGAGTCGTGAGTCGCCTATGTTGGTATTCGTTTTCACGTCTGTCATCTTGTTATTTATCTCGGGTGTCTCTTGGCCGGAGGCGGCTATTCCTCCGTTTTGGAAAGTGGTGGGTTATTTGTTTCCTTCTACTCCGGGTATCCAGGGATTTATTCGTATCAATACGGCTGGCGCTTCCTTGCATGAGGTGGCGCATGAATATCGGGTATTATGGATTCAAGCGGGTGTATATTTCATCTTATCTTGTATCATTTATCGTTATCAGATCATACGTAGCCGTAAGATGATTATAAAGCAATATCGGTATATGAAGATGCGACGGATGTTGCGAGAGAGAGAATAATCCCTCGTTTAGGTCTACCCTAATCGCTCATTTAGGGTGTCCCTAAACGGGGGATTAGGGTGAGGGTAAATGTGTGATTAGATTTTAACTTTTGGTTTATACATATCCTCAGCCGTCAGGCCACATTCTTTCATCATGCGGATACTGTAAGACAGATCGCTGACGTTTGGTGTCACGTTGTTACTTCCAAACGTGAATTTAACGCCGGCGGCTTTCGCCTTCATAATGATCGCTTTATTTGGAATGTTGTATAGTTCGTTGATCTCTAAAGCTTTTCCGCTTTTTGCCAACGCCTCGACGAAACGGTTCATGCGGGCCTCCGTCCAGAACTCGTCAAAACGCTTATCCATCGGAGATGGCAAGAAACAAGGATTTACATAGATATCTACCGGCTCTTCCAATACGGAGCAGATACGATCTACGATCATGTCCATATATTGCTCCTCATTCTCGATCCAAGTCTCTTCCGGAATCCATAGGCGGGTACGGCGACCTTTATTGTCCTTGAACGTCAAAGCGTCCGTAAACACATAGTCGAATTCTTTAAGAGTCTCGGGAGAGAATGTGGTTATCCATTCGCGTCCTTCCGCTTGCATACCAAGGATGAAAGGCTGTGAGCGCATCTCATTTAGGTAATCCATGACTTGTTGGTCGTTCGTGATCGGGAAACCGATGCCGCAGTTCGGTGCGATCGTATAATTGATACCGGTCTTGCGGGATTGCTTAGCGGCAACTTCCTTGGTTAAGCCCCCTTTTAAGTGCACGTGATAATCCAATACCGGAAAATCCGATTGATGTAATTTAATGATCTCGTCATTTTGCTCATCGTTAGCTTCCGCCAATTGTGCGTTGATATCGATCGTGGATTCATCAATTACGTTCACGGTGATGTTCTTGATCTGGATCTCACCGCTACCATCACTCTCTATGGCAAATGTCCCTTCCGATAATAAGGCATAGGCGTTAGCGTCCGTACGATACGGTGCGGTTGGTTGGATATACTCTACAACCGGTTCGCCGTTTATATTTACATCGATCTCTTGTCCGGCTACCCGGATATCCATCTTGAACCATTGATCTTCTTTTACGAAGCTTTTGGTCAAATTCCTCACGGAAACAAGACTTCCTGTCATTTTCCACCAAACCTTATCAGCCCGGTCATTATTGATAGCGATACGATATCCTTTCTTCAAGTTCGGGTCCGTATGGAACCAGACGGCGCCTTTGCCTCCCGGGGTAGTACGTAAATCAAGGGTCAGATCGAAGTTTTTGTATTTGCCGTTTTTCAGTACGGCCAGTGCATCCGTACCTTTCAAGGTCATTATGTCGTCTTGAACGGAGACATCGCCTGTCATTTTCCATTTGTTACTATCTTTGCCATCGAATAAGGTACCACTGCCGGAAACACTACAGGCTGTGGTCAGGACAAAGAGAAGGCCCATCGCTAGAATTGATAATTTTTTCATGATATAAATGATTTAAGTAATAATATATCCTCCAAAGATAACGAAAATTAAAATACAATGTCCTTTTTGAAGATTTTAACTTCCATAAAGATATAAACCTAAGAATATAGTCTTACTTTTGTAAAAATTCTCAATCAAACTTAATTAATAGTACTATGCAGAACAGACGTAATTTTTTGAAGCAAGCCTCTTTGATGCTTGCGGGTGGGTTGGTAGCCCCGCAGTTATTATCTTCTTGTGGCGGTAAATCAGGACAAGCTGCCGCTACAGCATCGGAGTCTTCTAAATATATAGGGCTTCAATTGTATTCTTTAAGAGACCTTGTAAAAGAAGAAGGTATCCAGAAAGTATTGGAAACCGCCGCTAAGATGGGTTATAAGAATCTGGAGACAGCAAGCTATGATAACGGTAAGATTTACGGTTTAGCTCCCGCTGAATTTAAGAAAATGGTGAATGACCTAGGTATGAAGTGCACGAGCGCTCACCTTGGACAGGCATTTACGAAAGAAAAAGAAGCCGAGGTTATGAGTTGGTGGGATCAAGCGATCGATGCTCATAATGAGTTAGGCGTTAAATATATGGTTCAACCGTGGATGCCGGTTAACGATAAGACTACATTGGATGACTTGAAGATGTACTGCGATTATTTCAACACGGTTGGTTATAAGACCGCTGCCGCTAGTATCGCATTCGGTTATCATAACCATGACTTCGAGTTCCGTAAGATTGACGATCAGTTGATCTATGATTATCTGTTGGATAACGTAAGCCCGAACCACGTATTCTTCGAGATGGATGTATACTGGGTAATGATGGGTGGCGGTGATCCTGTCGCTTACTTGAAGAACCGTCGGAGCCAGTTCAAGGCTATCCATATCAAGGATGAGAAAGAGATAGGTGCAAGCGGTAAGATGGATTTCAAGCCTATCTTCGATCAAATGTACGCTAATAACGTAAAGGATTGGTATGTTGAAGTGGAACAATATACTAACAATGATCCGGTTGCCAGCGTTCAGCAAAGCTATGATTTCTTGAATAAGGCTGATTATGTGAAATAATCCGTTCGATGATAAAAAAGAAGAGGCTACTTCATTATCGGGTAGCCTCTTTTTTTATGTTCGCTTATTTGGAATACTCGTTCAATCGGGTGGATTTCGCAAGCTCGATGATTTGTTTCCAATCTTTAGCTAAGTTTTCCATATCCGGATATAGTAAATCCGCTCCGGCATCTAATAAAACTTGATCGGGGAGAGGTCCGGTGTTTACGGCTATCGTAAAGATATTGGCTGCCACGGCAGCTTCTACTCCCATGGGAGCGTTCTCTACCACAAAAGTTTCATTAGGCTTCGCATGCGCTTTTTGAAGTCCCATTAAATAAGGTTCGGGGTGTGGCTTGCCATATTTCACGTCGAAAGCCGTAACCATTTTCTCTCGGTTGAAATGTCCCGGATAGGTATGGTTTAGCTTATCGATCAAGCTATATTGGCCGGAACCGGTGACAACCAATCGTTGCAGTCCGGATGCTTCCACTTCTTTTAGAACCTCTGCGGCGCCGGTCATGGGGGCACCGTCATTATAGGTGTTGAATAGATCCGCTTTCTCTTTATAGATCGTTTGCTTCTCCTCGGCGGTAGCGTCTCGTTGGAAAGTGCGTTGGTATAGCTCGTTGATCGTGCTTTCCCCAGTACGTCCTTCGAACATATAAAAGTCTTCCGGCCGAGAAGTTAGCTGATGGAGGGTCGCTACCTCATGCCATGCCCGTGCATGAAAACGCATAGAGTCATATAATACACCATCCATATCGAAAAGAACAGCTTTGGGAGAAAGGGATTCCTGCCTGTGTTTACGCAGATATCGGATAATCGCTTCTTGAATCATGTTATTACCTTCTTAAAAACCAATACAAAGGTACGTAATAAATCGGAATTAACAGAAATGGGAGGAAAGCTTCTTGAAATTAAATAAATATGATATATAATGGAATTTCATTTTATGAAACAAAAATGGTTTAAATGGGTGCTTACTTTTGATCCACCTACATGTACACCCTAACCGGATTGATAAATTCTATAATTATCTGGATGAGTTGATAGATGTATTGAAAAATAAGGGATATAAATTTATTTCGTTGAGATAATTAATCAATAAATTATGACGTAGTTCGGTGAGAACTCTAGTAAGCGCATTAATAACGAATTTTCAAAGGCTATAACTTGCTATGAATAAGTGATATCATAATACTGTATACTATTTCTTATTAATTATATTTCTACCAAAGTCTCACTTGTCTATCTGAAAGGGGTTCAATTATACCTACATTTAGGTATATAATATTTCTGTATGCATTGATTTTTAATATATGTTATTTTGATATTCCCCAAATATTCATATATTTGCAATGATTAAACAACTAAGTTCTCACCGGACTCTTTTCTGGTGAAGAATGGTATATTTATTATCTAGTATGAATAGAGGAGAATTAGTACAATCTCTTGTGGAAGAAACAGGATTGCCGAAAAATGTTGTTAGAACCGTAGTGAATGCGTTACCGACTGTTGTGGCGAAAGGAATACGGGAAGGAGAATCTATTTCCATGAAAGGATTTGGATCTTTTGTACCTTGGCAACAATCCGAGCGATTGGCACGTAATCCGAAAACAGGGGAGGAAGTAATGATTACTCCACGTGTCTCGGTCAAATTCAAGGCCGGGAGCGATTTACTTAAAGAATTAAATGAGTAATAAAAACTATTCAAACGAAAAAACGGTTTCCTCGTGATGAGAAAACCGTTTTTTTATGGGGTAAATCGTATTATAAACGTGCTTTGATAGCTTCGCTTTCTTTCTCGTATCCCGGCTTATTCAACAGGGCGAACATATTCTTCTTATAAGCCTCGACACCCGGTTGATTGAATGGGTTAACGCCCAACATATAACCACTGATGCCACAAGCTTTCTCGAAGAAATAGAACAACTGACCAATATAGAACGCACTTACTTCCGGCATAGTTACCTTGATATTAGGAACGCCACCATCTACGTGAGCTAACTGAGTACCTAACTCAGCCATCTTGTTTACCTCGTCTACATGCTTGCCTGCCAAGAAGTTCAATCCATCCAAATCAGCCTCGTCTGTAGGAACCAATACGCTATGATCTGTAGCTTCCACGGAGATAACCGTTTCGAAAATCGTACGCTCACCGTCTTGAATCCATTGACCCATGGAATGCAAATCGGTTGTCAAATCTACAGATGCGGGGAAAATACCTTTGCCGTCTTTACCTTCGCTCTCTCCATAAAGTTGTTTCCACCATTCTGCGATATAATGCAATTTCGGATGGAAGTTAGCCAAGATCTCAATCTTTTTACCGCTCTTATACAACTCGTTACGAGTAGCGGCATAGATAGCGGCCATATTATCAGCGAAAGGAACGCTTGCGTCTGTAGCTTTTTCCATGGAAACAGCTCCAGCAACCAAGTCGCGGATGCTGATACCTGCCACGGCGATCGGAAGCAAACCGACCGGAGTTAAAACAGAGAAACGTCCACCTACGTTATCAGGGATGACGAAAGTCTTGTAACCTTCTTGATCCGCCAAGGTACGTAAAGCGCCTCTCTTAGCGTCCGTGATAGCTACGATACGATGTTTAGCCTCTTCCTTGCCAACAGCATCTTCCAATTGTTTCTTCAAGATACGGAAAGCCAAAGCCGGCTCTGTAGTCGTACCAGACTTGGAGATATTGATAATACCGAATTGCTTACCTTTCAAAACTTCGCTTAATTCATAAAGATAATCCTCTCCGATATTGTGTCCGGCGTATAACATAACCGGGTTTTTACGGTCGTTTTGCAACCAGTCGAAGCTGTTGTTTAACGCTTCTACTACCGCTTTGGTACCCAAATAGCTACCACCGATACCAATGGCTACGACCACTTCACATTTAGAACGAAGCACGTTCGCCGTATTCTCGATGTCGGCCAACTCTGTGTCCGTGATAGAAGAGGGGAGATGCAACCAACCCAAAAAGTCGTTACCTGCTCCGTTACCGTTATGTAATGTGGCAATACATTCCATTGCCTTGGCCTCTTGAGCGTAAACCTGTTCCTTGGAGACAGTGCCCAGAGCCTTGTCGATGTTTAAACTGATGTTTTTCATATGCTATTTTATTTAAACGTTTCCGTTAATTGACGAATGACCGTTGTTGGCGATTTCTTCTCGTACAATATATCATAAACAGCGTCCAGTATCGGCATGTTCACTTTATATTTCTCATTGATCTCACGCATACACTTGGTTCCATAATATCCCTCGGCGATCATTTCCATCTCCAGCTGCGCTGTCTTCACGGAATATCCTTTACCGATCATGGTTCCGAAAGTACGGTTACGGCTGAACCGGGAATAAGCGGTAACCAGCAAATCGCCAAGGTAGACGGAGTCGGTGATATCCCGCTCCAGCCCGTGTACGGCGTCCACGAAATTACGCATCTCCTCAATAGCGTTCGAGATAAATACGGCTTGGAAGTTATCGCCATATTTCATCCCATGGCAAATACCGGCGGCGATAGCGTACACGTTCTTCAGTACGGCGGCGTATTCGATACCGGTCACATCCTTACAGAAGGAATTCTTTAAGTATTGATTCTTGAAAACGGGGGATATCGTACGGACCTTCTCGATGTCGGAACAAGCCAACGTAATGTACGAGAGCCGCTCCAGAGCGATCTCTTCCGCATGACAGGGACCACCGATAACTGCTATATTTTCTGTCGGAACCTTGTAATACTCCGCGAAGTAATCCGTAATCAACATATTCTCATCCGGTACGATACCCTTGATCGCCGAGATGATAAACTTATCTTTCAAAGAGGTCTTCACCTTCTTCAAATGTTGTTTCAAGAAAGGGGAAGGCGTAGCGAAGATCAAGGTATCCGAGTCCTTGATCGCTTGGTTGATATTGGAATAGAAGTTTATCTTGTTCGTGTCGAATTTCACGGCGGTGAGGTAACACGGGTTGTGTCCCAACTGCTTGAACTCCTCGATACGATCGGGCCTACGCATGTACCAGTTGATACTATCTTGAGTTGAAAGTACGATCTTGGCTAAGGCGGTAGCCCAGCTACCACCTCCCATTATCGCGATTTTTCCGGGCAAATCCATCGTATCACGCTTTTATTCTCCTACATTGGCTATCCAAGCTTCTATTTCTTGGATCGTAGGATTTTGCAGTTCTAACTTATATTTTTTATTAAGCTCACAAAGCTCTTGTCTTAATTTGTTGGCGTTCGCTTCTTTCAGCGTGTCAACCGTCAGGTAGCCGGCTTTCTGCAAAGCGGGAACCCACTCCTCGGAAATACCCAAGGCTACGTATTTGTCGGCGTTATCTTTCTTTGCGGTTTTCTCCGGACGCATTTGCGGGAAAAGCAATACCTCTTGGATCGTTGTCTGTCCGGTCATCAACATAACCAGACGGTCGATACCGATACCGATACCCGACGTAGGAGGCATACCGAATTGAAGGGCGCGTAAGAAATCTTGATCGATGAACATCGCCTCGTCGTCCCCTTTCTCGCTCAAGCGTAATTGCTCCTTGAAACGTTCTTCTTGGTCGATCGGATCGTTCAGCTCGCTATAAGCGTTCGCCAATTCCTTCCCGTTTACCATCAACTCGAAGCGTTCGGTCAATCCCGGTTTGCTACGGTGCATCTTAGTCAGCGGGCTCATCTCAACCGGATAGTCGATGATGAAGGTCGGCTGGATAAACGTACCCTCGCAGAACTCCCCGAAGATCTCGTCGATCAATTTACCTTTACCCATCGTATCGTCGATCTCCATCTTCAATTCCTTGCAGATCGTACGGATCTCGTCCTCGCTCTTACCTTCCAAGTCGTAACCCGTCTTTTCCTTGATCGCCTCCAAGATCGGCAAACGGCGGAAAGGAGCCTTGAAGCTGATTGTCTTACCGTCGATCGTGCTCTCGCTCGTACCGTTCACGGCGATACAGATACGCTCCAACAGCTTCTCGGTGAAGCTCATCATCCAGTTGTAGTCCTTGTATTGGACATAAAGTTCCATACAGGTGAACTCCGGGTTGTGCGTACGGTCCATACCCTCGTTACGGAAATTCTTACCGATCTCGTATACACCCTCGAATCCACCGACGATCAATCGTTTCAAATACAACTCGGTAGCGATACGTAAATATAAATCGATGTCCAAGGAGTTATGATGTGTCGTGAACGGACGTGCGCTAGCTCCTCCGGCGATAGATTGCAGGATCGGAGTCTCTACCTCCGTGTATCCGGCCTCATCCAAAGCGGTACGCATGGTCTTGATGATAGCCGCACGTTTCATGAAAATATCTTTTACGCCATCGTTTACTACCAAATCCACGTAACGTTGACGGTAGCGAAGCTCCGGGTCATTAAAACCGTCGTAAGCGACACCGTCCTTATATTTAACGACCGGTAGCGGACGAAGTGATTTAGACAAAACTGTCAATTCTTGAGCATGAACGGAAATTTCTCCCATCTGAGTACGGAAAACGAATCCCTTGATCCCGACGAAATCACCGATATCCAGTAATTTCTTGAAAACGACATTGTAGGTGTCCTTATTCTCATCCGGACAAATATCGTCACGGGAGATATAGACCTGTATTCTGCCCTCGGAATCCTGCAATTCCATGAAGGAAGCCTTACCCATGATACGACGGCTCATGATACGGCCAGCGATACTTACCGGGCGTGGCTCAGCGTCGTCTTTGAATGTCTCTTTTATTTCTTTGGAAAATGCGTTCGTTACATACTCAGCTGCGGGATAAGGCTCTATCCCCATCTGACGCAACTGCTCCATGCTATTACGTCTTATTATTTCCTGTTCACTCAGTTCTAATAGATTCATTACGCTATTATTTTGTATAATACGGTGCAAAAGTACAAAATATTTCTGATTTATGCTGACTTATGTGGTAAAAGGTTGAGGTCACCGATCTTGTTTGTTCATCGGTAAAGTATCTTAGGATCCTTGGTGAAGTATCTTAGGTTTGTAGGCCATGAACTTAAGACCCAATAATTTTATCTTTACATCCTGTTTTGATCCCGGGGATGAGACAAATGGAATAAACAGCCCTCACTCCGATAAATCCGGTAGCCAAAACTCAACCAGCGGTAATGTCTTTCTCCGTCCTCCAAGCCCCAGCCATAGAAATCCTCATTTTCCATACCCGCTTGCAGATATTTGTTCGTTTGGACAAAAATCGCTCCTCCGACTGCCCCAATTACTCCTTCCACCATATACAAAGAGTTCATTTTTCTTTGGTGTTTTTTTTAGGAAGTCAATGTCTCTATGTGTCCAGTAGTGTTCCCTCAATATATTTGAAGTGTCCAAAGCATTCCCATCGTATGGATAAGCTACCTCGTATGTCTTAGATCTTGTCAAGTCTATTCGCATAAATATCTTTGCTTAATGTTCAACAATGCCAATATCACACCGGGGAAACCATTCAGTAATCCTCGGTGTAACCGTTAGTTATTCACTTGACAAGGCTCAAATTATATATTTGGATACTCCAAAAAGATTATCGAGTGAGCCTGTTTTGATGTTACGGGGATCATCTTTAACGGCTGTGCTGTAAAACATGTTTTAATGGGAATTTTGGCAGATTGCCCTAAGATGGCAAAGCTGTAAATAATCACGGTATAACTTCCCTTCTCGAAGAATATATACTTCAAGTGGCATAGGATATATACTTCATAGCCCAAGTAAGTATATCTTCTATCGCAGGTATGTCACTGATTTGCTACTGACCCGAAATAAGGCCGCACTCCTTCCGGAAGGAAGAAACGGATATCCTTGCCGGTTTGGTAAGCGTTACGGATAAATGTGGAGGAGATTTCCATCAAGGGAGCGTCTACCTTTTTCACGTTCGGATAAATGGTTGGGATCGAGATATCGAATCCTAGGCGGGGATAAATCAGCAGTTTGTAGTTTTGGAGTATTTTTTCATATTCTTTCCATCGGGGAAAAAGCAGCCAGTTATCGGCTCCCATGATAAAATAAAAGTCCCTATCCGGATAGTTGCTGGATAAGGCTCGCAAGGTATCAATGGAATAAGAAGGTTTCGGCAGGTGGAACTCAATATCGCAGACCTTGAATTTCGGGTATCCGTCAATGGCGGCTTGGGCCATTTCCAACCGTAGTGAGTCATCTAGCAAGTCATCCTTTTTCTTCAGCGGATTATGAGGCGTGACCACGAACCACACCTCATCCAGTCCCTCGAACTCACATAGCCAGTTCGCTAAGGCGAGATGGCCTATGTGAATGGGATTGAACGATCCACTGTAGATGCCGGTCTTGAGTCTCATCCGATTTATACTTACCCCTTCTTTTGCCAACCCTTATAGTTGATAAAACAAATGAATATATTAAATATCAGGGCACCCCCGATGATATACTCCTTATAATACAGGCTGATACCACCTAATACGAGGCTCGCTATCCCACAAACGATAGAAAGCCCCATCATAAAACGGGTATTCTTGAATATATTAGGCATAGACTATTTGTTTAAGAACTCACGAATGATCTTCAACGCGTCTTTTTGGGCAGTCTCCAGATCATCGTTTACGACAACCTTATCAAACTGTCCCGTGAACCCTAATTCATACTCAGCCTTGGCGATACGGCTTTCGATAACTTCCGGGCTGTCTGTTCCCCGTCCTTCCAATCGCTTCCGTAGGTCATCGATGCAAGGAGGTTGGATAAAGACAGACAGGGCACGGTCTCCATAGAATTTCTTGATATTGCATCCGCCTACCACATCCACATCGAAAATCACGTTGTCCCCTTCATTCAAGATACGCTCTACCTCGCTTTTTAACGTACCGTAATATTTATCGGTATACACCTCCTCATATTCCAAGAAGTCTCCATTAGCGATACGACTGCGGAACTCTTCCGGCGTAAGGAAATAATATTCCACACCATTCTTCTCGGTTCCCCGCGGAGCCCGGCTGGTAGCCGAGATGGAGAAACGAAGGTGTAAATCTTGTTTCAAAAGATAATTAATAATGGTTGATTTTCCGGAACCCGAGGGTGCGGAGAAGATAATTAATTTGCCAGCCATTCTCGTTAATCTTATTATAATACGTTTAGTACCTGTTCCTTGATTTGTTCCAACTCGTCTTTCATCTGGACCACGATCTTCTGCATCTCGGCGTGGTTGCTCTTTGATCCGAGCGTATTGATCTCACGCCCCATTTCCTGAGCGATAAAACCGAGCTTCTTGCCTTGGCCGTGACCGGATTCCATGGTTGAGATAAAATATTTCAAGTGGTTGTCCAGACGGTTCTTTTCCTCGTTGACATCCAGCTTCTCTATGTAATAGATCATCTCCTGCTCGAAACGATTCTTGTCGTAGTCCTTCTCGGCTATCTTTTGCAGGTTATCCATGATACGAGCCTTGATCTTCTCGATACGTTCCCCCTCGTATTTCTCCACTTCTTTCAACAGAGTGGCGATATTGGCTATCTTTTGCTCGAAAAGCTTTTGAAGCATGGCTCCTTCTTGGATACGGAAATCACACAGGTGCTTGATAGCGTCCTTTACCGTTTCTAAAACCACCTCCCATTCGGATTCGTCCGGTTCTACGGTCTCGGACTTGATTGCGTCCGGCATTCGGAGCAAGGTCTGGAACCAATCGTTCGGAACGCTGATATTCAGTTTCTCTGCGATCTCCTTGATTTGGTTGTAATAATTCTCTACGGCGGCAAGATTGATCTGTGTAGGAGTATCTTTGCCTATATATTCTATAAAGATATTGAACTCAACTTTTCCCCGCTCCAAAGATTGAAGTAACTCCGAAGCTCCATTTCCTTATCCTTGTATATGGAAGGGATACGGGTGGACAAATCCAATTGCTTACTGTTTAAAGCCTTTATCTCTACGGTTACTTTTTTTGAAGGGAGCTCGGCAGTAACCTTACCGAACCCAGTCATTGATTGTATCATTTTTCTCAAAAGTTTGCGCAAAGATAGTGGTTTCCTTTTAGATTTGATGTTTATTTTCTCATAAATAGATGTTTCTCATAGGGCTGCCTTGATAGTATAATGAATTTTTGTATACCTTCGTAGCCTAATCAGATTGAAGGTTTGAGATTGTTTGTTCGTTCAATTATCAATTGTTAATAGTTAATTATTATGTCATTGATCTTAAATATCGAGACATCCACTTCCGTATGTTCAGTAGCCCTGTCGGAAGGGGAGGAGGTGGTCTTTGAGAAGGCTTCCTTCGAGGGGCCGTCTCATGCGGCGTTATTGGGCGTTTATATGGAAGAGGCATTAGAAGCCGCGAAGTCGAAAGGGATAAAACTGGATGCCGTGGCGGTAAGTAGCGGACCCGGATCTTATACGGGGTTACGCATCGGGGTGTCTGTGGCTAAAGGATTATGCTTTGGGTATGGTATTCCTTTGATCGGTATTCATACGCTGGATATTTTAGCGTCTGCCGCTATCCGGAAAAATAAGGAGGAGGCCGATTGCTTGTATTGCGCTATGTTGGATGCCCGTCGTATGGAAGTCTACTCTTCGATTTATGATTCCCATCTCAACACGATACGTGCCACGACTGCTGATATCGTAGATGCTGATTCGTATGCTTCTTTTTTAGAGAACGGTAAGGTTTGTTTCTTTGGAGACGGTGCCGCTAAATGTGAGACGGTAATCACTTCTCCGAACGCCTGTTTTATAGATGGTATCTATCCATTAGCTGTAAATATGGCATCCTTGTCGCAGAAAGCATATGATGATGGCCGTTTTGAGAATGTGGCTTATTTTGAGCCTTTCTATTTGAAAGAATTCCAAGCAACGATCGCTAAGAACAAAGTGCTGAACGAGGCGTTAGGGAAAAACAAATAAGAGTAAGGGTACACAACTAAATTCATGTTCCGGCTGTTTATTCTAAAATGAATAAATCAGTTAAAGACATGAGAAAGAAAAGTGTGAATACGCTATTGGTATTTGGTGTGGTTGTCGCTATAATCCTTTTGATGATCTGGTTGTTCCTCGGGACAACGTTGGTGGAGGATACGAGTACGGAGATTACTCCGGTTCCTATAGAGCAAACTAACTGAGAACAATAACATAAAAAGGCGGGATCCTTTCGGACCTCGCCTTTTTTAATATAGATAGTTGTTTTATTAACCAAGGAATCCTAGCAAGATACCGGCAGCTACAGCGGAACCGATTACACCTGCTACGTTCGGACCCATAGCGTGCATCAATAAGTAGTTACTTGGATCGTATTCCAAACCTACGTTCTGGGAAATACGGGCAGCGTCAGGTACGGCGGATACACCGGAGTTACCGATCAACGGATTGATCTTGTTGCCTTCTTTCAGGAACAGGTTAAAGAACTTAACGAACAATACACCGGCACAAGTAGCGATAACGAATGACAACGCACCCAAACCGAAAATCTTGATAGAGTTCAATGTTAAGAACTGGGTAGCTTGTGTAGAAGCACCTACCGTGATGCCTAATAAGATCGTGATAACATCGATCAGCGGGCCGCGGGCTGTCTCTGCCAAACGGCGAGTAACACCACTTTCCTTGATCAAGTTACCGAAGAACAACATTCCTAACAATGGCAAACCAGACGGTACCAAGAAGGCTGTTAATAACAAGCCAACGATCGGGAAAACGATTTTCTCCGTCTGTGAAACGGCTCTTGGAGGTTTCATACGTATCACACGTTCTTTCTTCGTTGTAAGCAATCTCATAAACGGTGGCTGGATAATAGGAACCAATGCCATATATGAGTATGCGGATACAGCGATAGCACCCATCAAGTTAGGAGCTAACTTGGATGACAAGAAGATTGCGGTTGGACCATCAGCTCCTCCGATAATACCGATAGCACCGGCTTGGCTTGGGTCAAATCCCATTTGCAATGCAATGATATAAGCACCGAAAATACCAAATTGGGCGGCAGCTCCGACTAGCATTAACTTAGGGTTGGATATCAAAGCGGAGAAGTCTGTCATGGCACCGATACCGAGGAATATCAAGGGGGGATACCAACCTTGTTTCACTCCTTGGTATAAAATGTTCAATACAGAACCCTCTTCGTATATACCTAATTGTAATCCGGCATCCTTGAAAGGGATATTTCCGATCAAGATACCGAAACCAATAGGGATCAGAAGCATTGGCTCGAATTCATATTTAATCGCTAGGAATATGAACAGCAAACCTACCAATAGCATCACGATATGCCCTGGAGTCGCGTTCGCAAATCCTGTATAGGAGAGAAATATTTGGATATTTTCTCCTAGGAATTGTAAGAAACTTTCTTGCATATCATTAACCGATTACAACGAGATCTGCACCTTCCAATACAGAGTCGCCTTTGTTTACTTTAATTTCTACAATTTTACCGTCACGATCGGCATTGATGTTGTTTTCCATCTTCATGGCTTCCAATACCAAGATCTTTTGGCCTCTCTTAACTGTATCGCCGACTTTACAGTCTACACTTAAAATTACACCTGGCAGCGGAGATTTAACAGCGCCGGCTACACTTGGAGCTGCTTGACGGGTGATAACAGGTTCACCGCTGGCATTGGTCGGAGCTTGAGCCGGACGTTTCAATGTAACCATTTGTTTTTTCGCAGGTTTCTCCATTTTTACGTTATAAGGGGTTCCGTTTACCTCTACCTCTGCCACATCATCTACAACTGAGTTGATATGTACTTTATATGTGTTACCGTTAATGGTATATTTAAAACTTTTCATTCGTCAATTGGATTTTAGGATGATTACTTTTTATTTGGAGTCTGACGCAGAGAATAAAGCTTAGAACTCCATGGTGAATAGCTGCGTTGAACCTTGTGGATAGTCAATACCGTGTTCTCGATATCGTGGTTGTCATCGCTCATCTCATAAAGAGCGGTAGCGATAGCGGCAAAAATTTCACCTGATTCTTGACCGATATTGGCTGATACGGCAGCACCTGTTCCTGCGGCTTTTTGGGCGTTACGCTTGCTAGCTTTGATCGCTGCGTTACCGATCTGTTTGAATACTAGATACAAAATGATTAAGCCAAGGAATACGACTGCCATGGCTGTTATGGTCATACCAATACCCCATGGGTCGTTCCGTTGGAAGTTCTCAAGTTTCGCATTCGAATCTAACGTCAGATTATTGGTGCTAGGAGTCACTTTGTCAAGGATACTCCAATTTCCTACTCCATCAAGATCCAGACCGTAACTAACATCTGCTTTTTGCCCGGCAGGGATTGTCACCTCGTCGATCAAAGTTGTACCATCTGAATCATATAAGGCTAGATAATTATCTTTGTTTGGATCGAATGTGAAGTTTACATGAAATGTCCCTTTTGTTGGCTGATCATCTGCCCAAAAAAGAAGATGCTGGCGGGGAGGAACTTTGGTAAGTACATCTCCCTTCGGGATCATATATTTTCTGGGATTACTTTTATCGTTCGTTAA
>ENA-ORUI01001636-ORUI01001636.1-human-gut-metagenome-genome-assembly--contig:-NODE-1636-length-21655-cov-4.227963_pt1 | contig 21655 bp, 18 predicted proteins | sample MGYA00242078_ERZ509205 | MGnify/ENA primary metagenome ERZ509205 (study PRJEB26280, sample SAMEA2338828) | human gut metagenome | biome: human gut; feature: human-associated habitat; material: faeces... | reverse complement strand
TCAGCTTGTGCAGGCGCTGGAAACGACCACCGGAAAGAAACAGTATGGCTATCTCAAGAAGCCATTGAAGCAGTTTGTCGATACCATCGTGGATGCGCTGGCGGAGCTGCCGGAGGTCTCTGAGTGCTATGAGGTGTGGAATCAGATCCATGAGGAGCTGAACGAGTGCTACGGTCACAGTACCCCATGGGAACGACTCCCGTTATCCCAACGCAAGGAGTTTCGCAAAATCAAGAACGACATCATCCGGGAGGCCGAGAACATTCGTCTCGGCCTCCCAACCTTTGAGGATGAAAGAATGCAGGATGAGCCGGAGCCGGAAAATCAGGAGGAGGAGCATCAGTCCTACAGTGTGTACGAGCAGGCGCAGCGCTATCGCGCCGCAAAGGCTGTTCTGCAGGACATCTATGCGCTGGATGCGGAACACGCAGAAGCGGTCAAAGCGCTGGAGCAGCTCTGGGAGGAGGGATATACCGTTGCGGCACATCAGCTTGGTAAGTTCTATCGGGATGATCTCTCCACCTTGCGTGACCACGAAAAAGCGGAGCAGTGGTTTCGGCGCTCGGCAGAAGCCGGTAATGATTTCTCGGAATACGCCCTCGGGAAGCTGCTCCTCACGCAGAAGCGCACAGTAGAAGCTCTGGAATGGTTGGACAAGGCCGCAGAACAGGGCAATCAGTTTGCACGGTATCGGCTCGGAAAGATCTATCTCACCGGTGAGTCCGTGCCGAAGGATGTGGAAAAGGCTCTTGCGTACCTGACAGCCTCCGCTGATCAGGGAAATCAATTTGCACAGTACGCCTTGGGCAAGCTGTATCTCTTTGGGAGGGATGTTCCTCCGGATCGTGAGCAGGCCAGAGAATGGCTGATCCGAGCCGCAGCACAAGGCAATGAGTATGCACGATTTTTTCTCGACCGCTTTGACCAGTTCCGGGATCCGTCTGTCATGCTGGCAGCAACCAAGCTGCTCCATCACATGAGCAGGATATTCCAAAGCAATTCCGTTCCACCAAGTAACCCGGCGGGGATCCGCATCGATTCCAAACGCCGCAGACGGCTTATGGAGAAACGTATGGCTATGGGTCATAGGGCGGATGATCACGAGGAGCAGACGCAGTATCAGCAGAGTATGTAAAAAAGGAGAACTCCATGTCAAGCTATATTCATTTCACCGAAGAACAGAAACAGCGCGCCGCCGCAGTGAATCTGGAGGAGTTCCTGCGCTGCCGCGGTGAAAAGCTGCTTTCCTCCGGCAGAGAAAAACGCCTTGCCAGTGACCACAGCGTGACCGTCCGAGGCAACGAATGGTATGACCATGCGGAGGAGCGAGGCGGACATGCCGTCAGCTTTGTGCAGCGATTCTACGGCCTTAGCTACCCGGACGCAGTGACAATGCTGCTGGGCGGTGAACTGGGAACAGCGTATCCCTCTGCCGGGGAACGTACAGAGGAACCTGCGAAGCCATTTGCACTGCCGCCCGCCAACAAAGATATGCGCAGAGTGTTTGCGTATCTCATCAAGCATCGCGGCATCGCAAGAGATGTGGTGGCGCACTTTGCCAAGGCCGGGCTTCTGTATGAGGATGCCGAATATCACAACGCCGTGTTTGTTGGTACGGATACAGATGGTGTTCCCCGCCACGCCCACAAGCGCAGCGCCAACAGCTACGGAAAAGCCTTCCGCTTGAACGTCGAGGGCAGTGATCCACGATACAGCTTCCATCATGTCGGCACAGACAGAAACCTGTATGTGTTTGAAGCGCCCATCGATATGCTGTCCTTCATCACCCTTTATCCGGAGAACTGGCAGCGGCACAGCTATGTAGCCTGTTGCGGCACATCCATTCAGCCGGTATTGCAGATGTTGGAACAAGTGCCGCAGCTCGACACCGTCCTGCTCTGCCTCGATAACGATGAAGCTGGTAATCAGGCCAGCCGCCGGATGCAGAATCAGTTAGAGGTGCGCTATTCTGTGGAGCGCCTAATCCCGGAAAGCAAAGACTGGAATGACGATCTGACCCTGAGCAGCGAAAACGCTCAGGGCCTTGCTATGAATGAAATGAGGTGAAATGTTGAACGCAAGTATCTGGATCCTGATCGCAGCGGGAGCAGCAATGTTCCTTGTCATCGGTGGGCTGTCCATGATGTCTCATCACTATACCCTTGGCAATATCAAATCCCGCACTGTGGGCGATGGGCAGCACGGCACAGCCCGATGGGCCACCGACAAGGAAATCAAGCAGACCTATGCCCATGTGCCCTTCAAAGTCAGAGAGTGGCGCAGAGGACAGAATCTCCCCACGGAGCAGGGATTGATCCTCGGTTGCAAGGGGCAACCGCAGGAACTCACCGCACTGGTAGACAGCGATGACATCCACTGCCTTATGATCGGCGCCAGCGGTATTGGCAAGACCGCATTTTTCCTGTATCCCAATCTGGAATACGCCTGCGCCTCCGGCATGAGCTGGCTGGCGCTGGACAGCAAGGGTGACCTGGCTCGAAATTACGGCACGATTGCCAAAAACTGTTACGGCTACAATGTATCTGTTATCGACCTGCGCAATCCCACTCGTTCAGACGGCAACAACCTGCTGACATTGGTCAACCGCTACATGGACATCGCAAGGAAAGATCCTAAAAACTTGGCGGCTCGAGCTAAGGCGGAGAAGTACGCTAAGATTCTCGCCAAAACCATTGTCAACCCCGATGGCGATGACAGCAACCGCGGACAGAATGCCTTTTTCTATGATGCGGCGGAGGGGTTGCTCACTTCGGTCATTCTGATGCTGGCGGAGTTTCTGCCGCCGGATAAGGAGCATCCACAGGAGCGCCGGCACATCGTCTCTGTCTTCAAGCTGGTGCAGGATCTGCTGGAACCCAGCAAGGTAAAGGGCAAGGGTCACTTCCAGCTTCTGATGGGCAAGCTGCCGCCTGACCACAAGGCCAGATGGTTTGCGGGTGCTGCACTCAACAGCGCAGAGCAGGCCATGGCCTCTGTCATGTCCACGGTACTTTCTCGTCTCAATGCATTTCTGGACTCGGAACTGGAGCAGGTGCTTTGCTTCGACAGCGCCATCGATGCAGAGAAGTTTGCTTCTGAAAAGTCTGCCATCTTTCTCATTCTTCCGGAGGAGGACACCACCAAAAACTTCATGGCGGGCTTGATGATTCAAAATCTGAGCCGTGAACTGTTTGCTGTGGCGGATGAAAACGGAGGGAAGCTGCAAAACCGCGTGGTACTGTATTGCGATGAATTTGGCACCATGCCGCCCTTCGATGTCCTTCCGCTGTTCTCCGCAGGCCGTTCCCGCCGCCTGACGCTGGTGCCGATCATTCAGTCCTTAGCGCAGCTTGAAAAGAACTACGGAAAAGAAGGAAGCGAAATTATTCAGGACAACTGCCAGGACACCATCTTCGGTGGCTTCGCACCAAATAGTCAAACGGCGGAGGTGTTGTCCAAGACACTCGGAAACCGTACTGTTCTGTCTGGATCGGTGAGCAGGGGAAAGAACGATCCAAGCCAAAGCCTGCAGATGATGGAGCGTCCACTACTGACGCCAGATGAGCTGAAGTCCATTCCAAAGGGGAATTTTATTGTCCAAAAGACGGGACAGCATCCCATGCGTACCCGCCTGCGGCTTTTCCTGGAATGGGGTATCACCTTCGAGAAGCCTTATATTGTACCGGAGCGGGCAGATCGTGCGGTAGCCTATGCCAACCGTGAAGATCTGGAGCGTAACCTCCCGCAGTCAAATAAGGCGGAAAATGCGGATATGCGTGGAGCCTATGCCGTTTCCGGACGCGGCGGCATTGCCCATGAGCCTGCTGTAGATAAGCCTCGGCGCAGGGGCGGAAAGCAAATGAAAACCTATGGTGAGGAGGATCTATGAGTTACTTCGGAACAATTTATGCCGACACCGAACTGCCCTCCAGAGCGAGGGCAGTTTATATGTATCTGCGTGACCGTGCAGACAGCGAGGGAAAATGCTGGCCAGGAATCAAGACGATTGCGTCCGACATGCGATTGTCACGCTCCACGGTCAAACGGGCTTTGACGGATCTGGAGCAGCATGGATACCTGCAAAAGATCCCACGCTACCGTGACAATGGGAGCAGCACATCCAACCTGTATTCCGTGCAGTAAGGCCGCAAAAAAAGCGCAGTCCTCCGCCAAGGGAGGACTGCGCCCATTTGCTGAACCCAGGGGAGGTTCATGATGGACCTCCCAGAAGGACTCACTCTATCGGAGATTTAACACAGAGAAAGAAACAAGCGTCACTTCCAGAATTGCTCTAAAACCCTCTATGATATGCAAACTATAAAAGAGCGTATTGGTTATCCGAAGTATAAGTATAACTCTTATTGGATATTCTCAGCATATCGTAATTCTTTGGATTTGCGATGGCATCGTAGCAAAACTCAGCACCCATCATTAGTTGGCGCTGACATTCGCCAATCTCAGGAACCACATCAGCATAGATGCTATTATTTACATAGCACATAGAACATGATATGGGATTTAACTCTACAATGTCTATATACGAATTACCGTTGCTGTCAATAAATTCGCCTAAATCTAATGCGTAGTTAGCTGGGAAAACGCCCAATCTTCTAATGTGATCTACCATATGTATGGCAATATTTTTGTGTGATTTTGGCACGGTGTGTTTGAGTGAATGGAGCGCCCTGGATGAGTTGACAACCTGATTATTCAAAATAATGTGCCTGATTTCGCGTGTGCCTAACTGCATGATTAACGCTCGCTTTAGATACATTCATGTACTCAGCAACCTCTACTGAACGAACTGAACCATGTTGCGCTTCAAGAATAAATATGGCTTTTAGATAGTCTTCTCCTGAAGAATGAAGTCTTTCTTTTGTAACCGCCTCAGCCACACTGCTGGACATTATTTCACATGAACAGATGCAATGTCTACGTAGCTGGCATCTGTGTAGAAGTCATAGCCAGTTATCTTATCAGTATTCCACAGAGCCAGATCGTGAGTGCCGGTTACAGGCACCAGAAGATTCTGATCTGCAATACCATTCAGAATCATTCCATAGATTTCCTGCACACGCTGAGAATCAGAAGTGGAGTCCAATTCTGCGAAAATTTCAGGATTCTCAAAGAAAGCAGAGAACTGGCAGAGGATCGGATCACCCATAGCGCCAGGAGCCATATTGCTCATATCTGTTGCAGGGTCAAAGGAACCGCCAGCAGTATTGTAGAAGGTCAGATCATATTCGCCAGCCATCAAGGCTCCATACCAGGTGTTCATGTCTACTGCATCAATAGTAACATCGAAGCCGAGTTCTTTAAGAGAAGCTGCAATAGAAAGAACTGCATTGTCAACACTTGCAAGGCTCTGAGAATAGTTGAAATGAATGGCGAGAGAAGTTCCGTCCTTCTCCAGGATACCGTCATCATTGGTATCCTCATAGCCGGCTTCCTTCATGAGCTGCTTTGCCTTTTCCATGTCGGTAGGATAGGTCTTAACCTCCACACCGCAGTTGGGCTTTTCATTTGTAAAGAGGGTTTCGGCAGCAGTCTCCAGACCATCGAAAACAGAGGTTTCCAACTCCTGCTGATTAACAGCGTAGGATACTGCTTCCCTTACAAGAGGATCATTAAAGGGAGCCTTATTCAGGTTCATACCCAGATAACGAGTTTGGTTGGTGCTGTCATCCATGGCATGACCGAAAGCGGCATCCTGGGAAATTTCCGTGTAGCCTTCTGCGCTAAGTCTGCTGGAGCCGAGAATTGCATCGATTTCGCCGTTGCGCAGAGCAAGAATTTTTGCAGCATTATCAGGAATCACTTTGACTTTGAACTCGTCCACTTCAGGAGCTTCGCCCCAGTAGTAGGGATTGCGGATAAAGGTATAGGTATCTCCCTCGACCCGGTCAAACATATAGGGACCAGTACCCATAGTTGCACTCACGCAATTCTCGTAAGCCTTTTCTACGCCGCCTTCAAAGGCTGCGGGATTCACAATACCAAGAGGCAGCGCCATGGTCAGATTGTCAAGAGCAGCGTAATAAGGGGTCTTCAAAGTCATTACAAAGGTTTTTTCATCCGGGGTTTCCAGCTTGTCAAACAAAGTAGTGAGCTTACCGAAGGCACCATTCTGGGGACCCAGATGGGTTACTACTGCTTCAAGGGTCATCTTTACTGCCTCGGAAGTCAGAGGAGTACCGTCAGAAAATTTGACACCATCACGCAGATGGAAGGTGTAAGTCTTGCCGTCATCACTGATTTCCCAGGTTTCAGCCAACTCGCCCTGGATCTTCCCGTTATCATCGTAGCTTACCAGAGTGTTGTAAAAATTACGACTCCAGAATCCGGCACCATAAGTGCTGGATACCATAGGCGTGATGACAGGATAGAAGCCTACAGAAAAGTCCCAATTCTCGGTGACAGTGATTGAGACCGGCTCTGCATCGGTTTTCTCGTCAGGGTTCGTGCCGCAAGCAGCCATAGCAAGGCACATCACAAGTGCGAGTCCGAAAGCTAAAAGTTTTTTCAGTTTCATGTACAAAATCTCCTTTATTTATTTTTATATCATGCTTTTCAGCAGGGTATACGTATTTATTGAATGGTTTAACCCAAATATGGAGCAATAGAATGCAGCAGAAGCTTGGTATACGGATGTGTAAAGCAGTCTGTCGAACCGTGAAATGTACGGTCTTCGATAATCTTACCGCAGCGCATCACCATCACACGGTCTGCAAGATATAGCGCAACGTCCAGGTCATGGGTAATGAAAAAGCAAGTCATTTTTCGCTCCTGATGGAGTCGCTTCAGCAAATCAAGAATATGTTTACGAACCAGGACATCCAGCCCACTGACTGCTTCATCAAAAATCAACACATCCGGTTGAGCCGCTAACGCTCTTGCAATACATACACGTTTTTGTTGTCCACCGGATAGCTCATGAGCTTTTCGCAGCTTGATCTCTTCGGGAAGCTCCATCATGGTAAGAAGATCATTGATTTCCCGTTCTTCTTCCTTTTTGCTGAGTTTTCTGAAATTGCGAATTGGCTCTGCAATGATTTGATATACCGTAAAGCGAGGGTCCATTGCTCCCTTGCCATCCTGAAGAATCAGCTGTATTTTAGATCGCAGTACCTGCTTTTGCTTGCCCCGGCAGAGGGAAATGTTTTTTCCTTCAAACAGTACCTCTCCAGAAGATGGAACCAGAAGACCGCACATGAGCTGAGCCAAAGTGCTTTTACCAGATCCGCTTTCTCCTACCAAAGCGCAAAATGAACCATTCTGAATAGTAAAATCTACATGATCAACGGCCAGAAGCTCGTTGCTTGTGCCTTGTTCGTGAAATTCTTTTGATAGGTTGTTGACTTTAATCATGATTCCGCCCCTTTCGTGAAAGCACAGGAAAGGGAGTAAGCTTCAATCAGCGACCTTGTATAAGGTTCTGTGGTATGATCGAAGACAGATTGAACTTCACCGGATTCTATAATTTTTCCTTCTTTCATCACCAACATGTTTCCACCTAATTGAAGAGCTGTTGCGAAATCATGAGTTACCATAAGAATCCCAACTCCATTTGCTTTCATCTGCGAAAATAAATCTATGATTCCATTTCTGTGAATCACATCCAAAGCAGTTGTCGGCTCATCGGCAAGCACGAATTTTGCATCAAGCATCATAGCCATTGCGATAATGACACGCTGAAGCATTCCTCCGGAAAGCATATGGGGGTATGCTCTGTATACCCTGTCAGGATCATCTAAGCCTACATCATGCAGAAGCCGCAGAATATAGTTGTAACGCTGCTGGCGGGATTTGTCGGAATGAAGCCGTAGCGTTTCATCCATCTGTCTGCCAATACGCATAGAAGGGTCCAATGCAGTCATTGGATTTTGCGGGATATAGACAATCTGGTTTCCGTATATTCCTCGTCTCTGCTTTTCTGACGAATTCAAAAGATCAGTCTCGCCGAAGAAAACGGAACCCGACACCTTAAATTTTTTAGGGTCCAATAAGTTTAGCACCGCACTACAGGTCATTGTTTTGCCGCTGCCTGACTGGCCTAACAAGATCAAAGACTCTCCTTCTTTGATTGCAAAGGATATTTCAGAAACCAAGTTATCCGTGCCTGACCGAAGATTAATGCTTAAATGATCAATCATAAGTGATGGCATCATAGGCTGTCCTCCTCCGGCATCAGAATATCACGGAGTGCTTCTCCAAATAAATTGAAGCCTGCTGCCGTTACGAAGATGCACAAGCCTGGATAGATTAGCAATTCCGGATGAGAGTAAAGCGCTGTCCTGGCATCATTTAACATGGCACCCCATTCCGGTGTGCCGGAGGGAAGGCCAAGTCCGAGGAAAGCAAAGCTGGAAACCATAATGATGGAAGAAGCGACACCAGTGGAAACATACACAAGAAACTGTGGCAGAATGTTAGGAATCAGATGTCTGAAGACCAGCTTTCCTGTATTGCACCCAGAAATCCGGGCTGCCAGGATATAATCTTTACCCATTTCTTGAACGGAATAAGATCTGACAATACGAACAAACCAAGCCCAGGTCGCTATCACAACAGAAACGGCAATGTTTTGGAGTCCGTTCCCCAGAACTCCTATGACAGCAATAGCAATGATAAGAGAAGGAAAAGCAATAAACACATCACAGAGTATAGTAATGAAATGGTCTGCTTTTTCTCCAGCACAGGCGCTAAAAGTACCGACAATCAGACCAATCACAGACAAAATCAGCAGCACAGGTAAACTGATTCCGATGGAATATCTGGCTCCATACAGCAGCCTTGATAAGGTACACCTGCCCAATTGATCTGTTCCAAGAGGGTATTCTGCGTCAGGCTGAGCATACTTTTGCGATAAATTCACCAATTCAGGGTCGTGAGGCGAAAAAGCAGGTGCTGCAATCGCAATTACAATCACAATAGCAATCAGGCACAGACCGATGATTGCCTGCGGCCTTTTGAGTAGCTTATGTATCATTTTCTTCCCTCACCATCCATGGACAAAGCAGACGGTTGATTATGTCTGCCATGAAATTTGCGACGACAAAAATTGCTGCAATGACGACTATACAGGTAGAAACTGCAATCGTATCTGCTGCAATCACACTGTCCACCAGATAAGTTCCGATTCCCTTGATTGAAAAAACACTTTCTATTACCGCCCCTCCGGCAATTAGAAAGCCGAATTGCTGAAAGAAAATTGTAACAACAGGCGGTAAGGCATTTCGCAGAATGTGGCATACCAGAATTCTGTTGGCAGATAGTCCACGGGCTTTTGCAAACCGAACATAATCAGAAGATAATTCAGCCAGAAGAGAGGAACGCATAATTCGGATGAGTGAACACGAACTGGGAACCGCCAGGGCAAATGAAGGTAGTAAAAAGCCCCTCCAACCTGGACTTGGTAAGACACTGAACCATTTCAGATGAATCGCAAAGAACAGTAGAAGAAGGAATCCCAGCCAGAAAGTTGGCACACAAATACCGCAGATAGTAATGGCTCTGGTAACCTGATCGAAAAGGCGGTTCCGCTTTCTGGCACAGAGCAAACTAATCGGAACGGTGAGCACGATAATCCATAGAATGGCCATCCCTACAAGAGATGTGGTCGTAGCCAGATACTTGTGCAGATCCTTTACAATCGGTTGATGAGTGGTCAAAGAAGTCCCAAGTTCTCCTGTAAACATTCCGGAAAGCCACTGAATATATCGCACAGGGAGAGGTTGATCCAATCCCATTTCCACCCGAATCATCTCAATCTGTTCCGGCGTAGGATTGGATACGCCTCGGTGTGCAATAATTTCTGCAGGATCTTTTCCGGACCAAGCAATCAACAAAAAACTTAGAATGCTGACGCCTACCAGCACAATGAGGAAGCTAATGATCCTTTTTCCAATATATTTCTTCAAATAATGCACCTCCTCACATCAGAAATCAGTTAGACATAGTTAACCAAATGCCTTTATGTTACCCTTCAGTGCGGTCTGCATCTGAAGGGTGACCTGCTTAGTAGTTAAATTTCTCTGCCAGATTGGACTTTTCAATCATCTTTCTATATGTGGGCGACTGTTTCAGCAGATGAGCATGTTTTCCACAGGCTTCTACCGTACCTGCTTTCATAACGACGATCTTATCTGCATTTTCAATAGACTTCAGTCTGTGTGAAATAACAATCACGGTCTTGCCTTGAATCAAATGATTTAATCCAGTCTGTATCTGGACTTCTGTTTCCACATCTAACGATGCAGCAATCTCATCCAGAATGATAATTGGAGCATCCTTCAGGATTGCTCTGGCAATGGACAGCCGCTGACGTTCTCCGCCGGAGAGTTTGGCTCCATTTTCCCCGATTATTGTCTGGTAGGTGTCTGGCAGACGGCTGACAAACTCATTGCAACCAGCCAGTTTTGCAGCTCGTATTACTTCTTCGTCAGAAGCATCCAGCCGCCCAAGGCGAATATTTTCCATAATAGAAGTATTAAATAGAATGACTTCCTGAAAAACAATGGAAACATACTTGAACAAGCTATCAGTGTGAATTTCTCGTATGTCGGTTCCTCCGATCTGAACGGTACCGGAATCTGCATCATATAGTCTGCTGATGAGCTTAAGCATTGTTGTTTTTCCGCAGCCGCTGGGACCGACCAATGCGGTTACCTGTCCTTGCTCCGCCGTAAAGGATGCATGGCGAATCACCTGGGTGTCTTTCTGGTAGGAAAAACAAACATCCTTTATTTCTACATTGAAATCTGAAAGGACTGCCTTTTCTCCACCCTGAAGTTCATGATTCTTGATTTCACCAATCCGGGCAATTCTTGCGTCCAAATAAAAGATTTCCGTCAGATAGAGCAAAACACCACCCATGGCCCCGCTGAGTTTCGCCGCCATAATAATATAGCCCAGAAGAATCAGGATACTTACCTGACCGGAGGCGAGCATTGAAAGGCCAACAGTCGCCGTGATTCCAATAGGAAGAATAGATAAAGTCTGGCCGATTGTAACAGGAATCGTCTGGATGATCTGAGCTTTCCATTGAAGATTTTCTGACTCATCCAACTGCTGGTCCATTTGAGCTTCTACTTTTTCTTTCAACCCATAGCTTTTAATTTCCTGATTTAGTTCGATTGCATTCTGAAAGCTTTCGGAAATATCTCTCAACTTATCATAATGTTTATTTACATCTCTGACCTGCAGTTTCTTTGTCAGGAAAAGAACCGAAGCAGAAGTAAGAACGGGAAGCAATACACAGAGACCTAATTTCCAATTCATGATCAGAAGGGCTACGCTGATAACCAAAAAGTAAATTGCAAACCCTATGGAATTAGCCACTGCGTTCGCAAAAGCATGCTCAATCGAAGCCACATCTGCCATGATTGTTTGAGCAAGGTCAGACAAATTGTGCTTTGAAAAATAGGATAGGGGCAGTTTGGAAAGCTGTTCCGCCAGATCAATTCTTAAATTTGCAGATTCCTGGTAGGTTTCATCATAGGTCGTTTTATAGTTATAGTTAATAACTAAGTACATCACCAGGGTCGCTGCCAGCATAAACAGGAGATATACCACCGGTTTCCCGGTATTTCCATTCAACAGCCTGTCTGCAAACAGAAAAACACAGATCATCGGCGGTACAAAAGAAACATAATAGAGAAAGAATGACCAGATTGATTTTGCAAGGCCCTTCACACCCGAATCACTCAGCTGGAAGGCTCTTTTTAGATATGTCTTCATCATGCCAACCTCCACTGATTTGCCTTGCAGTATACATCCTGAAAATCCTTATAACGTCCATTGCAGGCCATCAGTTCATTGTGGGTTCCCTGTTCCACAACTTTTCCATTCTGGACAAACAGGATCTGGTCTACATTCTGAATAGAGGACAGCCTGTGTGCAATCATGATAACTGTTTTGCCCCTCATCAGTTTTTGGAAAGCCTGCTGCAACTCGTATTCATTTTCCGGATCTGCAGCTGCAGAAGCCTCATCCATAATGACGATATTCGCATTCTTTAGAATAGCCCTTGCAATGGCGATCCTTTGCACCTCACCACCGGAAAGGTATACGCCCTTTGCCCCTATGACGGTCATCTCCCGCTGGGGGAATTTGTCAAGGATGGATGTGCAGTTCGCTGCGTCAAGTGCATCCATAATCTGCTGCCGTGTTGCCTGAGGATTTCCGATTCGGACATTTTCGTAAATTGAGGTCTTTAGTAATTGACTGCGCTGGAAAACAAATGCGATGTTCTGAATGAGAGCTTTTTCAGAATAACTCTGAATGTTCTTTCCACCAATCAGAATTTCGCCGCCATCGACAGGATAAAAACCTGAAATCAGCTTTGCAATGGTAGATTTTCCTCCCCCGGAAGACCCGATGAGCGCATAAGTTTTATTCTGATGAAGTGTCAGGCTGAAATCCTTCAGCACGAAGTTGTCATCATACTTAAAGTCAACATGACGAAATTCAATATTGAAATCTTGGAAGGTCTCTTCGTTTCCATGTGGAAGCTTTGCCTGATCCATAGAAGTAGTCAGCTCATCAAGCTGATTCAGCGTATTTTGTGCGCCAAAGTTATCCTGCCCCGTAAACATGATCGATGTGAAAGAAGTAAATACAGCTCCGGAGAACACAGCAAAGAAAACAATCTTTGCCAGGATTAGCATAGCAGGTTCTCCATAGCTGATGAATACAACTGCGGCTGGTACAGCAAAAGCATAAAACACGTTGAACAGAACCTGGAATCCGACGTAGGGATTCTTACAGCTGAGACTATACTGATAGACGTACTGTTTGTACTCTTTGATCGAGTTAATCAGAGTTTTGTAATACTGTACAGTTACACCGAAGATTTTTATGATCTGCATTCCTCTGACATATTCTACTGTTGCCGCACTCATTTTTTGAAGCGCCGCTGAATAGCCAGACAGAAATTCAGTACCACCGGACATTTTACGGTACTGAAGAACACCAATCACAGTTGTAAGGATCAGGAGAATACCAAGGCGATAGTCTATTGCAAACATCAGCACAAACATTAACACCGGCGTCATAACAGCAGTGACGTTGTCCGGAATCAAATGGGCCACTGTTTTGTGTGTTTCTGCTGCGTTATCATCAATAATTTTTCGAATCTCTCCAGAGCTGTTATGGTCAAAAAAGGAAGAAGAGGCATCCAATAATTTATGAAGCCCATTTTTCCTTAAGTTTGTTTCAAGCCGGAAGCCTAAGTAGTGGGAACACGTTGCCGATGCAATGTTGAGAATGCCTCGTAAAATCATAAGTATGACTACAATAATTGCGTCATACATAGCCTTCTCATATACGGGAATAACCAGAATAGACACAATGGACTGCCACAGAAACCAATATGCTCCCATATATGAGCAGACGGCAGCGGCAGATAGTGCCATGGAGAAATATGCCAAAATTCTTTTATCTGGGACATAATGAAATAGTTTTTTATATAAACTGCGCATTGGCTTCAAATATACACCTCTTTTTGCTTAAAAACGGTTTGACATACATCAACTCTTTCATTATAATTAGTTGTAGCTAACTGTAAAGGAAAAAACAGATATAAAGTCTAAACAAGGTATTAATAAATCTAAACGAGGTATCTTTGGGAGGAGCCAATGATAGAAGTTAAACGAGATGATTTCTTTGTTGAATCGATAAAGAATCCAATAGAGCACGGAACATATTATAAGATCAACCCAAAATATGGAACCGGATTTCAATGGACGAGTGAGGTTCACCACGATTTCATCATTACAGCGACAGATATAAGATTTAACCAGGAAACTATGGTCGGAGAACATATTGGGTCTGGTTATGTACTTGCTCTCTATATTAGTGGCGCAGGAGATGAATTCTATCCGTATCAAAATATTTCTCCGAATACATTGCGCTGCTATGAACCATCTGAAAAGTATAAAGCTATTTATCATCCTCAGATTCCATTAAGATGTATTACCGTGCAGGTTGACCAGGAATTTATTGATCAGTATCTCCAGGAAATTTCCGGTGATCTTGAAGTGAACTTTTCTGATTTTTTCAAAGAAAAAGGGAAATTCTATTTACCAAATGTTAATCATGCTATGCAAAGCCTATATGAGTATCTGCTTTCCATGAAAGCGTCCAGAATTACAGTAGAAGCAAAAATATATGAAATCATCTCTTATCTTGCTTCATATTTGAAAGAAAACAGACTAAATGAAGAGAATGGCCAGCCCATTAACAAAACAGATTTGCAGGCATTAGCTGAACTAACACATTACATGGACGAACATTACAGTTTTAATATTACGTTGCAGACGCTTTCCACCATTGCATGTATGAGTGAAAGCAAAATGAAAAAGCTATTTAAGTCAGTTTATAATATGTCCATTACTGAATACATTCAGAGGAAAAGGATCTCTGTAGCCGAGCATATGCTTATTCAGACCGACCTCACCATTGCGGAAATTTCAAGAATTGTTGGATACTCCAACCCCAGTAGATTGATTGAAATATTCAAAAGGTATTATGGATTTACTCCCTCAAAATACAGAAAATAAAAGTGTTATACTAATTTGGATAAACCTAACCCTCTAAAAATCAACCAAATCAATCGTTATGAGGTGACGCATACAAGCGTCACCTCATTTCTTTTTGGAAATTTCATTTTGAAAGCATCTGTGAAGGAGTATAATAAAACCATTGTCAACCCCGATGGCGATGACAGCAACCGCGGACAGAATGCTTTTTTCTATGATGCGGCGGAGGGGTTGCTCACTTCGGTCATTCTGATACTGGCGGAGTTTCTGCCGCCGGATAAGGAGCATCCACAGGAGCGCCGGCACATCGTCTCTGTCTTCAAGCTGGTGCAGGATCTGCTGGAACCCAGCAAGGTAAAGGGCAAGGGTCACTTCCAGCTTCTGATGGGCAAGCTGCCGCCTGACCACAAGGCCAGATGGTTTGCGGGTGCTGCACTCAACAGCGCAGAGCAGGCCATGGCCTCTGTCATGTCCACGGTACTTTCTCGTCTCAATGCATTTCTGGACTCGGAACTGGAGCAGGTGCTTTGCTTCGACAGCGCCATCGATGCAGAGAAGTTTGCTTCTGAAAAGTCTGCCATCTTTCTCATTCTTCCGGAGGAGGACACCACCAAAAACTTCATGGCGGGCTTGATGATTCAAAATCTGAGCCGTGAACTGTTTGCTGTGGCGGATGAAAACGGAGGGAAGCTGCAAAACCGCGTGGTACTGTATTGCGATGAATTTGGCACCATGCCGCCCTTCGATGTCCTTCCGCTGTTCTCCGCAGGCCGTTCCCGCCGCCTGACGCTGGTGCCGATCATTCAGTCCTTAGCGCAGCTTGAAAAGAACTACGGAAAAGAAGGAAGCGAAATTATTCAGGACAACTGCCAGGACACCATCTTCGGTGGCTTCGCACCAAATAGTCAAACGGCGGAGGTGTTGTCCAAGACACTCGGAAACCGTACTGTTCTGTCTGGATCGGTGAGCAGGGGAAAGAACGATCCAAGCCAAAGCCTGCAGATGATGGAGCGTCCACTACTGACGCCAGATGAGCTGAAGTCCATTCCAAAGGGGAATTTTATTGTCCAAAAGACGGGACAGCATCCCATGCGTACCCGCCTGCGGCTTTTCCTGGAATGGGGTATCACCTTCGAGAAGCCTTATATTGTACCGGAGCGGGCAGATCGTGCGGTAGCCTATGCCAACCGTGAAGATCTGGAGCGTAACCTCCCGCAGTCAAATAAGGCGGAAAATGCGGATATGCGTGGAGCCTATGCCGTTTCCGGACGCGGCGGCATTGCCCATGAGCCTGCTGTAGATAAGCCTCGGCGCAGGGGCGGAAAGCAAATGAAAACCTATGGTGAGGAGGATCTATGAGTTACTTCGGAACAATTTATGCCGACACCGAACTGCCCTCCAGAGCGAGGGCAGTTTATATGTATCTGCGTGACCGTGCAGACAGCGAGGGAAAATGCTGGCCAGGAATCAAGACGATTGCGTCCGACATGCGATTGTCACGCTCCACGGTCAAACGGGCTTTGACGGATCTGGAGCAGCATGGATACCTGCAAAAGATCCCACGCTACCGTGACAATGGGAGCAGCACATCCAACCTGTATTCCGTGCAGTAAGGCCGCAAAAAAAGCGCAGTCCTCCGCCAAGGGAGGACTGCGCCCATTTGCTGAACCCAGGGGAGGTTCATGATGGACCTCCCAGAAGGACTCACTCTATCGGAGATTTAATACAGAGAAAGGAACAATGTACTTCTCAAATTGTGCCGGTAGACATTATTTCCGACCTCTCTTTTGAGCGAAGATTTTCTGCAATTAATTCGCCTGCATCTGGATTCAATTGAAAAATATATGCTAAAGTTCTTTTGCCTGGGTTACTGTAAACCATGACAGCTACTGTATTAGCATCTTCTTTGATGCGTCTAATTATGCCATCAGACTCAATCTTTTTCATCTTTTTCATCCAAACTCGGAACTGCTTTTTTCGTTGATTTTAGCACCCCAGAACGCTAAGCCTGCGCCTATTAGCGCAACTATTATTCCCCCAATTACGCTTTCACTACTTCTGCTTATAGATGAAGGAAATGGAGAAGCAATAGAAGTTCACCCTTAATACCGAGTCCGCCAAAGATAGAAGCCAGGAGAGAGCTATGTATATTAAATAGCTTTTTCATCACGAACCCTATGAGTGCAAAAATGATCAAGAACACAAAGCTAAGTGCAAAAATGATTTGCAAAAGCACCGCCAAGCCTCCCCACGCAACCCCCGCGAGACGAATATCATTGTATATGGTGAGGAGTGCTAAGATAGCTGCAATAACAAGCATGACATACACTGTTTGCTGCGTGGTCTCATCTGCTGAGGAAATTAAAAGCAACGCAAGTGCGACAACAAGTAACAAAACACCCGACCAGATGCTGAACTGAAATCTTTGTTTATAGAACGCAGAAATTTTCTTAATTACTACGATAAGGCCAATGATTACAGCGATTATTCCCGCAACAATTGCTGCAAGTGTTAGTAGTTCCATGTGCCCACCACATTTCTTTCGTTTATCCTACATATCTGCCAGATTTTTAATTATGCCACACACTTTGTAGTTGCCGAGATCCACGGGACTTAATTCCACAGGGACCCCTTTGTCGTGAGCAAGCTGAATTATGTGTTGCAGCTCATCTGTACCGTTGTGCTTTGGATTAACCAAGACCTTCCATGGTATTCTACGAAGAAGGACACGAGTAGTTTCTCCAATTCCCGGTTTAATGAAATTGATATCATCAATGGCGTAGGTGTTCGCAATCTTCTTTACAACTTCAACGCCAGATAGTCCTTTGGCCCAAACATGATTTGTCGCACTGTAGTCAAATTCACGCTCAATAGCGGTCAGGTACTCTTCGGTCAAGTCGCTATCTGTAAGCTCTCCCAAAAAAGCTGCTCCATGAAAATCGGTTTTGCCTATAATATCATGTCTGAGAAAAGTGCGGCTAATTAGTCCTGTAACCGTAGCATTAAGACAAGAACTTGGAATCAAAAAGTCTTCATGCGTTCCACATAAATCAGTTAGATTGGCCGGGTCAGACACAACCGCCAGGTCTGAGCTCAGCTGCGGATAGTCTCGAAGCTCTTTAACGAGTTCTCCTAAAATAGCTCCTTTCCCAATCCATCCGTCCACAAATTGAACCGATTCTGCATTGTGGTGAGCAAGGATATAATCTAAAGCATTTTTATCAATGCCTCTGCCGCGTATGATCGAAATGGAATAGTGTGTTAGCTGAACGCAATACTTCTTTTCAAGATAACGCTTAATTAAAACGCCTATTGGAGTACCAGCACGGGCAAGTGAGACAATAACAAGCGAATCTCCTTTAAGAGAATAAATCTTCTCCGCCAAAGAAGCTATCGCAGCAGCAGTAGTTTTCGCATAATTCTTTAATGCTGATTGATAGGCCGCCATGTATTTTACAGACGGTTCATACTCCAACGGGAGCATTTCGCAATAGTGAATTCCGTTCTGGATGTGACGCTCTCTTACCTCTGCAGGCAGTGGTTCTACAAGGCCAGAGATATCTTTAAGTAAAAGAACAACGTCCGATTGTCGAAATGTACTTCTCATAAAATCTCCTGAGCAGAAACTGGAAAGTCTACTGCTTCATACACCACACATTTTTACCGCCTTGAATGTAGAAGAGCTGTACAGCTTTCTTGTTCGGCAAGGCTCCGACTAAGCTTTCAAGAGCGGTGAATTCTTTTACAAAGGTATCTGTAACAACAACAACCGTATCATATTCACAGAGATTATAGATGTAAGTCGGTCTGTTGATGTCGTAAAAGCTGTTCAGCTTGTATCCAGAAGTAATCGGGTAATTCTCATCTGTGCACACACCGATAGGGCTTCTGGTTGTTGCGTGACAACGCACATGATAATTCTGTCCCATATCTTCCAGGACTGCGCCAAGCCTTAACGCGGGATACATACATTCTTCCGTTCCTAAAACCAGTATGGAGGAACCATTTTTTATTTTGTGAACAAACTGCGCCAAGAAAGTTTCCGCCATTTCCTCGCAGCCATGTTTATAGCGACCGATCTGTACACCCTTTCTGGGATTATCGAAATTCTTACAGAACAACGCCTGATAGTTTGTCTCAATTTTTGCAGGAACAGCGACAGGGGCTTCACAGATAGCAATATCCTTTACCGCGGAGGAATAATCTGTCTGCGGGAGTTTCAACAGATATTCGCAAACAATGCCTGCCGTTATTAACTTCCGCTCATCTTCCTCAGAAACTCGATTAAGCAGAGAAGCCGCAACAATTTTTTTGCTTTTCAGTTGGGGATACTTATATTTGAGCTGTTCGATCATGTTGGTCAAAGTTTTTCCTGTAGAGATTTCATCATCAACAAATACGACACTATCTGTTGCAGAAATCCACGCAGAAAGGTTGTCGCCAACCAAACTTTGCTCCGTGGCGTGACTGTGTTCCTCCATGAACTGTACCCACTGGACAACACCAGATACATTCTCTCGTGTAGTATGTATATAAACGCATTTGGAGGAGAAGCTCTCTGCAACTACCGCGCCAATGGCTGTTGCTGTTTCTGCAAATCCAATCACCAATTTGGTGTCAGGGTATTTATTTGCAAGCATGTCTCCAAGGGCTTTCATCATACCCAATGAAGCTTTGGGACTTACGGGGATATGCTTTGCTTGTAGCGGATTCACCAGTAGATATGTCCGCTTTTGATTATTAAACCTTTTGGCGATTCTGAGAATATTATCTGCGGTGTATGTATTCATCTTTTTATCCTCTGCTAATTCTTCTAATCGTTTTGGACTCCATAGACTGCGGCTAAAGAAGCAACTCTTTTTGCCCAACGCAAATGAGTGTTTACCTCATTCATGCGCTCCTTTTGTGCACTGCCTCCAACGAGCAACGCACTGTCATCACGCCATGACAGGATTTCCATAGCATCGTCGTAGTCCTGTTTTTTTACTTTCAGAGAGTCAACGACTACAGGAATTTGATTTGGGTGTATCACTGTTTTGCCTACAAATCCGTTAAGCACATCATATTTGAGTTCGCGTTTGAGTCCGATGGCCCATTCATCATTATTGCTTGAATAGTATTCCCATACCGGACCTGACACCACGTAATCTCTGGAAAAGACTGTTAAGATGTCACACAGCAGCTGTGAAACAGGAAGAATGTCATAGATGGTTTCATCAATATGTCTCCGCACACCAAATGCATTACTGAAATCATTACCGCCAACACGAACGTTCAGAACATGGTCTTTCATATCATCGATCTTCTGCTTAAGTTGGATAAGCACGGAAGGCCGAGTAGCATAATCAACAATGTCTTCACTTTCGAGAATGGGCATCATATAAAACTGCTTTGATGACTGGCTAAGAACCTTGAGAAATTCGCTGTTATATTCATCTGCGTTTGCAAGCGAATACTTCGGAAAGATAAATCCCGAAAAGAGTTCATCAAAACAACTGATCTTCTGATAAACCACGCTTATTTGTTCAGGATTTCTAACTCTGACAAAAATCTTCGGCAAAGTCACATCATGCGTAGCAAATGCCAGATGAAGCGTCTTAAATGTATTTCCGAGTTGTTCCAATGCTTGTCCAACTGCTGAGTCAGCAATCGTATCTTCAAGACATAGCGCAACAGAGTATGTCTTTCCAAACTGACCGTTAAGGATAGAAGATGCTATCTTATCATTCAATGCTGGTGAGTAAAGAAGCGCGCCAACGCTATATCTCACATCTATGTTATTCATGCTTGTGGGTTCCTCTTTTCGCTATTGTACTAAGGTAGTTGCAGATTCCGTCCGAGAAAACTGAAGTTGAAATTGTTATTGTATTTTCAGTAGGAAGATATTGTTCCAAGACAGGAGGAATAATTCGAGTATCTGCACGGGCAAGCATTGGGATATCAAACTCACTGTCACCTGCCGCAATAGAGATTGCTTCTCCAAATTTCTTTGCAAACCGTTCAATGGCATTTCCTTTGTTGAGCATTGATGGCAAACAATACACCTTATGTCGATCATGAAGTATGCAGATATTCTTTGGGTGAGCAACCTTCCTTAGCTGTTCGGCAAATAATGCTGGGTTGTTATGCTTGATGTAAAAAAACAATCCGCAAACATCATGGAGCACAGATGTAAGCAAAACCTGTTGAACCAGTTCTTTTATGGCCTGGAGTTCGGACGATTCTGGAGAAATCAGAGACAAGGTCTCACTGTACCATTCGGGATCTTCAATTCCATCAACAAGGAGAATCCCACCATTGCAGATTAGAGCGTATTTACAGCATAATTCTTTATGGAATACACTGATTCGCTCGTACTGCTTTTTACTTCTTGTTGTTACAGGTATTAAGTGAACACAATTCTGCTTGCAAAGGAAATCATAAGTTCCCTGAGTCATAAAGCTCTGCTCTTTTCCGTTCAAATACTCCACCGCGATTTTGTTCAAGCCGATGGGGACTCTATGGGAATATATTAGAGTGTGGTCGAGATCGCAAAACAAGCGTATCTCCGAATGCGTTTCGATGCTTTGCATAGTAGCTCCTTCGTTATGGCAAACAGCTATACGATAAAAACAAACCCTGCCAAAATCATGAACCCAATTATGAGCCAAACATAATGCTTTGCCCACTTCTCCGTTGCGACAGAAAGAACAGTAAAGGTTATTACGGTGAGAATGAGAAATCGAATTACAAAATCCATGAGCGAACCTCCGCATTTTTTAATAGTATATGCAGAGGCCCGCTCGGAGTTTATCAACTTATCTTCGCCTTGCAATATTCAACAGTCTCATCAACTGCAGGATAGAGTTCAGCGCAGAAGCAAGATAAGTCATAGCAGCTGCGGACAAAACCTTTTTAACTGCCTCGGTTTCCGTAGGGGAGAATCTGTTAGACCCCTCAAGAATCGCACAGGCTCGTTTCGAGGCATCAAATTCTACAGGAAGAGTCACCAGTTGAAAAACAACAACGGCGGAAAATAGTATAATTCCGATATTAAGTAAGCCGGTCGCTCCAAAGATTATTCCCAAGAGAATTACCGGATAAGAGATTGTAGAGCCGATATTAGCAATCGGGAC
>ENA-ORUI01001635-ORUI01001635.1-human-gut-metagenome-genome-assembly--contig:-NODE-1635-length-21665-cov-2.815039_pt1 | contig 21665 bp, 9 predicted proteins | sample MGYA00242078_ERZ509205 | MGnify/ENA primary metagenome ERZ509205 (study PRJEB26280, sample SAMEA2338828) | human gut metagenome | biome: human gut; feature: human-associated habitat; material: faeces... | reverse complement strand
AGCCCAGGTTGCCCACGAAGTTCATAATGGGCTGCATCAGGCCGGAGAGGAACTGCGACTTCCAGCCGGACTCGTAGAGGTCCGAGTTGTACTTCTCGAAGCGACGAATCGAATCGGCCTCGCCGTTGTATGCCTTGACGATGAGGTGGCCGGCGTACATCTCCTCCACGTGGCCGTTGACGTCACCCAGCGCCATCTGCTGCCGGGCGAAGTACTTCTGGGAGGACTTCATGATGGCCATCATGATGATCAGGCCGATGAGGCTGGCACCGATGGAGCACAGGGTCATGATCACGTTGTTGTAGAACATCATCACCAGCGCGCCCACGAACAGCGTCACCGAGGTAATCAGCGAGCCGAGCGACTGCCCCAGCGTCTGGCCGATGGCGTCCACATCGTTGGTGATGCGGGACAGCACGTCGCCGTAGCTGACCTTGTCGAAGTATTTGAGCGGCAGTTTGTTGATTTTGACCGAGATCGATTCGCGCAGTCGCTGGGCGGTGCGCTGGGTGACGTTGGCCATCATCCAGCTTTGCACGTAGCCGAGCACGGCGTAGCCCACGTACAGGGCCACCAAAGTCCAGGCGATGTGGCCCACCGTGCCGAAATCTACCGAGTTCATCACCGGTCTGCCGTTAACGATGGCGGGCAGACCTTTGACGATCTCGTTGGTCATGTCCTTGAGCTTGTCCGGGCCGACGATCTGGCAGACGGTGCCGGCCGCGCCCAGGATGAGCGCGATGATGATGACGGGAAGATAGTTGCGGCAGTAGTTCACGAGTTTGCCCATGACTTTGCCGAAATCATGGGGCTCTTCGACGGCACGCCTGCCGCCCATTGGTCCTCTTGGCATTTGTTTTACTCCTTAAAAGTCCGTATTGACCTCCCTCTGATGAAGGAGGTGGCGCGAAGCGCCGGAGGGAGAGAAGCCGTACGCGACTACCCCTCAGTCAGCTGTGCTGTTTTATTCGCTCGCTTATCAGCTCGTCTTCGCCTGGGAACAGCCCACTGGGCTGTTCCCTTTACGGCTCAGCCCCTGACATGGGGAGCTACCGCTGCCGCCCCCCTACGCCGTAAGCTCCGACTGGCTGAGCTGGGATTCGGCGATCTGGCGGTATACGTCGCAGTTGTCGAGCAGTTCCTTGTGCGTGCCCTGACCCACGACCTTGCCGTCGTCGAGCACGACGATGCGGTCGGCGTTCATGATGGTGCCGATGCGCTGGGCCACGATGAGCTTGGTGGAATCCTTGGCCTCGCGGGCGAGCGCGTCGCGCACTTCGCGGTCGGTCTTGAAGTCGAGCGCGGAGAACGAGTCGTCGAAAATCAGGATTTCCGGGTGACGGTACACCGCGCGCGCAATCGACAGGCGCTGCTTCTGGCCGCCGGACACGTTCGATCCGCCTTGGGCGATCGCGGCGGAATACCCGCCGTCCATGCGCGCCACGAACTCGCTGGCCTGCGCCACGTCGGCGGCGGCCCTGACGCGATTCAGCTGCTCGGCCGGTATATCGGCACCTTCCGCGGCCTCGCCAGCGGCGATCAACGCGGCCTCGCGCTTGCGCCCGGCCGGGGTGGAGGTATCGGCCATCTCGACCTCCGCCGGGTCGCCCGGCTGATCGCCGTAGCTCACGTTGGAGGCCACGGTGCCCCTGAACAGCACGGACTGCTGCGGCACGTAGCCGATCTTGTCGCGCAGGGCCTTCAGGTCGTAGTCGCGCACGTCCACGCCGTCGACCAACACCTGGCCTTGGCTGGTGTCATAGAAGCGCGGCACGAGATTGATAAGAGACGACTTGCCGGAGCCGGTGGAGCCGATGAACGCCACCGTCTGGCCCTGCTCGGCGGTGAAGTTGATGCCTTCCAGCATCGCCTCGCGCGAATCCGGGTAGGTGAAGCTGACGTTGCGGAATTCCACGGTGCCCCTCTGGCCGGTTTTGGCCACGTCGGCGGCGGTTTTGGTGCCGTTCTCGACGATTGGCTCAGTGTCGAGCACCTCCATGATGCGCTGCGCGGACACGTCGGCGCGCGGCCAGAGCACGAACACCATGCTCATGAGCAGGAAGCTCATGATGACCTGCACGGAGTAGTTGGAGAACACGACCATGTTGGAGAACACGGTGAGCTTGTCCTTGAGCCCGGCGGCGTCGATGAGGTAAGCGCCGATCCAGTAGACGGCGAGCATCAGGCCGTTCAGGACGGTGTTCATCAACGGCATCATGAACGCCATGACGCGGTTGGTGAACAGCTGGGTCTCGGTGAGGTCCTTGTTGGCCTTGGTGAATTTGGCTTCCTGGTAGTCCTCGGCATTGTAGGCGCGCACCACGCGCAGGCCGGTGAGGTTCTCGCGGGCCACGAGGTTGATGTTGTCGGTCAGGGTCTGCATGACCTTGAACTTCGGCATGACCATGGCCATCATGACGGTGATGGACACCAGCAGGACCGCCACGGCGATGCCGGTGGCGAGCGTCCATTCGAAGCCTTCGCCGGCGATCTTGCACACGGCCCATACGGCCATGATCGGCGACTTGACGATGAGCTGCAGGCCCATGGTGATGAACATCTGCACCTGCGTGACGTCGTTGGTGGAACGGGTGATGAGGCTGGCGGTGGAGAACTTGCTCATCTCGGCCGGGCCGAAGGACTCGACCTTGCGGAATTCGAGCGAGCGCAGACGCTGGGTGAACGAGGCGGCCACGCGCGCAGCGATGTAGCCGGTGATGATGGCACACGCCACGGATCCGAGCGAGATGAGCAGCATCTTGCCGCCCGCGATCCAGATGTCCTTCATGTCGCTGCCCGGCGTCTCGACCAGCGTGGTGATGTCTGACATATAGTCGGGCAGTTTCAGGTCGAAGTAGACCTGCCCGACGATGGTCACCAGGGCGATGAGCATCTGACCGATCTCCGCTTTGGAGAGGTATTTCATGATGCGAAACATTGGTTTCCCCTTGTGTTGGTTGGGTTGGTTATTGGTTATTGGCGATTGGTTCTTAAGTTGGCTGGGTTATCGGCGATTATCGGTTCACGATGTCTTAATAGTTTCCATTGTTTGATTACTTACACTGTGAGATATTATACGCACTTCTGTATGTTCGCTGTGAGCGTCCTCAATTACCTTTACCTCCCTCTGACGAGGGAGGTGTCACCGCGCAGCAGTGACGGAGGGAGAGACCCGCCAGCGGGAGGAAGCTAGTCTCGCTCAGCCTCCGCGCGCTTAGCTGCCATGTGTTCAGCCACGCACTTGTCCCGCTCTACGAATGCCTCACGCACTTGTTCAGCCGTCGGCCGAGGCCGCCCCGGATGGCAAATCGACATATATGTGGTGAACTCAGACACCAGGTCAACGAATTCGCGCGTGCGCCGCTCCCCCATTTGCGAGAAAATCCAGCAAATTGCGGAACGCATTTCCTCTATCATCCGATGAGACTGCTCGCGCCCGGAATCAGTGAGATTCACGCGAATAATGCGCCGATCCTTGGAATCAATGTCACGCGTGACCCAGCCTTTCTTCTCCAGAGACGACAGCACAGTGGAGATGCGGCCGGAACTGGCCTGCAGCGCCGACGCCAATTGCGATGGCGTTTGCGTCCCCTTCATGGACAGCTCCCGGAGCACGAACTGCTCACCATGGGCTCCACGAGTGAATTCCCTCTGCATTGTCGAACGATTGCCCCACACGCTGGCATACAGTTCACTAACTGCTTCCTGCTCAAATCCCATAAGAGCACCATCCATTCCCATTCGCCACACGGCAGAGCGCCGCAAACACCCCAAGAATATCTCACACCGTAAACAATTCATTACTAGAAACTATTTTTGGAACGCATAATGCACACACTCCACGCTCTTTGATATTCTGAAAGCCGCATAGATATTCACTTCGGGGCGTCGTCTAAGAATATTTGCTGGGCCAACGGTAGCGACGTTGGCATTGTGCTCCATGAGGTATCTGGTCGAAAAGGCGGACGAAGACAGACCAGTTGGGCGGAGCGCGCCCATACCTCAAAACCATTGCAATTATTGGCTTTGACCATTTTCGTGGAGTCACGAAAATGGTCATGAAAAACATAAGGACACACCCATGAACCGCGACGAAATCACACGCAAAACCAGCGAACTCAGCACTATCGCACACACCACCGAGGACTCCAAAGTTGAGTATTGGTATGCACGCGAGCTAATGACCTATATGGGGTACGACAGATGGGAAAACTTCAGCAAAGCTATTACACGAGCCAAGCAAGCTTGCGACAATTCCGGCGTATCCGTTGAATCCCATTTCCGTGACACTACGCGAGACGTGACTCTCGGCAGCGGTGCCACCCGCTCCATCGCGGACGTCAAGCTCACCCGATACGCCTGCTATCTCATTGCTCAAAACGGTGATCCAAAGAAAGAAGAAGTGGCACTTCTCCAGAGCTATTTTGCCGTTCAGACTCGCAAAACGGAAATCATTGAGCAACGCATGGGAGAAATCAGCCGGCTCGCCGGCCGAGAGGCCCTTGCCACTGCAGAGAAGAAACTCTATCCGTATACCCAAATCACACACAACAAAACCGCACAAGAGCACATGTACACGCCCAACCACGCCGCAGAACGCCGGCAAGGATGTGATACAGGCCACAGAAAGCGTTGTACCGCCTAGGCAATGCAACAATTGTCCGCTATGCTCTGAAGGCAGATGGCGGCACGGATGCCATCCCAAAGAGGGGGTATGACCATGATTCGGGGTATGAACCTATGCAGCATCGCCGGCTGCACGCACGAAGCAGAAGAAGCGGGCATGTGCAACATGCATTTCACATCAGCGCTGGTTCACGGAGCGCTGCACTACACTGCGGGGGGGACGTCCGTCGCACTGCTGAGCGCAACAACAAAGCAAAACAACCAGTAACGCTCAACGGCTTCCACATGTTCATGCTCTAATTGCATGTACTTGCAGACACAATGGCCGGTCTGAGCCAGCTGCCCTCGCATGGAGCAGCTGGCTCAGACCGGCCATTATTGTTGCTTTGTACTGTTTGCACTGTATTGCGCCTGCATTGCGCAAGCTCGGGCGCACTCGGGTGCACTCGCTGAGTGGCGTGAATCGCAGATTGCTCAATAGCAACGCAATCCACGCCACTCAGCAGTTGCCATGGTTATGCGCGGCGTTTGCGGATGACGAGCAAGGCACCAGCCGCAGCTGCCAGCGCCACAACCACGACCGCAATGGCAGCCACGGCAGCACCCGTATTCGAAAGGGGCGCAGCGCCATTAGCAGCCGGCTTATTCGCGGCAGTGTTACCGGGCTTAGCAGTGTTGCCAGGATTGTTGGTATCGCCGGGCTTCTGCTCTCCAGGGCCGGGAGTGACCTCCGTGGCCGCGACCGTGACTTCGAACGTCGCGTTCACGCCACGATAAGAGACGGTGATGGTCTTCGTGCCTGCGGTGGCAGAATCAAAGCCAGTGAACTTCAGATCACCATCAGTTGGATCAATCAGCTTGCGCAGCGTTTCGGTATCGCCGACTTTGTAAATGGCGGATACCTTCACATCGGCAGCGTTGAACTTATCGCCTACCTGATAGGAATCCTTGGTCACTTCCACAGCAAGCTCGGCCAACTGAGGCAGTTCGCCGAATGTCACTGTGTAGGTTTCCGCCGTGCCATCCTCAGCAGTTACAGTCACCGTGGCCACGCCGCTGTTCTCGGTCGAAGCCTGCTCCACCTGCACCGTAGCCTTCGCGTCAGCAGCAGTCGCCTCCACCGTCGGGTAAGAAGCAGCGTCTCCGGCCAGCGCACCGGCATATTCGGTGATATCCGCGGAGAATCCGTCAACCGTCTTGCCATCCACAGTCAGATCAGCAAGATTGGCGTTACTAGACGGCTGCGGCTTTGGCGTTGCTTCACCTTCGGCGATGCGTACTTCAGCGATCTTGGCATAGTCATTGCCATCGGCGTAGGTGAAGTTGAGGCGAATGCCCTTGGTGGCGGGCAGAGCGCTCACATCGGCTTCCGTCACGGCTCCAGCAGCACCATTCACAGTGACTGCCGGCAGCGTGGCATCAGTCCACGTGGCGTTGTCTTCAGCTAGGTACGATACAGTGAAGCTCTTCGGAGCGGCCTCGCCCTTGGCCTTATCCACCGCAACGCTGAGCTTGCCCAGCTGATATGCCTTATCGAAGGTGTAGCTGAGCCACGGCGAGGTGTCGCCGGTGCCCCAGTTCGACCAGTTGGTGCTCAGATTGTTGTCGCAAGTCAGGTCGGCCGTAGAAGCGGAGGCCCAGCTGCTGGCCGGCTCATACTTCGAGGCTGCGGCGGACGAGCAGAACAACCGGGCAAGGTTGCTTTCCACAGTCACGGTGAGCGTGGCAGTTACTGAAGAATCAGTGACAAGGCGTACCGTCACGGTTTGCTCGCCCAATTTGGTGGTGTCGAAGCCTTCCAACGTGTATTCATCTGGCTCCAGTACACGCGTCTTGCCATTGGTGAGCGTAGCGGTAACCGTCACGTCCTTATGCGCGAGCGTCTGCCTCTTGGCGATAGTGGCTTCAGGGCCCTTGGCCGCGATGGACTCCACAGCAGCAGTCTGCGAACCGAACGCAGTGCCGTTGAAGGCCACGGTGAATGCGCCGGCATTGCTGTTCGACGTGGCGAAAGCACCGGCATCGAGCCCGGTTACGTCCGCACCGGTCAGCGTTACCGTAGCGACATCCTGCCATTCATCGTTCGCGGAAGCACGCCAGTAGCCTTTCAGAGTATCGGTTGAGGTGCGCTCCAGCTTGAGCTGCACTTGGTCGCCGAAGCCGGTACCAACATGCGATGTTTCCTTATCGATGTAGCCATCGGCATTGGAATCGTACTGCATGTAAACGCCGCTTGGGCTGGCAAGTAACGTGGCATATCCCTTGCCGCCGTTAGCGCCAGTAAGACCGTTACGGACCACCAGACCGGCGCGCGGATCGCCATTACCGCCCAAGTCGAGCGGCTTGACCGTGGTTTCCAGCGTTTCGTTCACGTCCAGAGCATCAGGCTGGTACACCGCACTGCCCTCGTTGCGATCCGTCCAGACACCACGATTGGCGTTGTCCGTAATCGTGAAGTCATAAGCACCGCCGGACGCAGAAACCTGGCACGCGCTGCCGCCCTTCCAATGAGCTTCCTTCCAACTTCCGGAAATCGGGTTGGAGCAGGAAACATCGATGGTTCTACGGAATGTACGGCCCGGATTGAAGTTACTGCTCTCGGCAAGAGTGCCCGTAATGGTGTAGGTTCCCGGCACATTGAATGCGTAGGTGTTACCAGCAGCCTTGGTCGACTTGCTGACTGCCGTACCGCCTTCCACATTCCATGTCACCTTGGTAGCAATGGTATCGTCGCCTTCCTTGACGTTGACGGTGTCCGGCAGAGTAACGGTTCCGCCCGTGTTCACGGTCTTCGGGAGATCATCGCCGGTTTCCACAGTCCAGTTGACCAGCTTGCCCTTGGCGCTACCATGGTTGCCCCAATAGCTCAGATCCCAACCGTCGGGCTCGCCTTCTTGAGCAGGATTGTGCATTTCGATGGTGCCGTTCTCACCGATGGTCAGCGGCAGCCAAACATAGGTGGAATCGGCTTTACCGGAATCCCAACGGTCACCAAGGTAGATGAAGTGACCTTTCTCCTGGTCTACTGCGAGCACACTAGCCGACTGCGAACCGAATGTGGTGCCGCGGGTATCGCCCACGGACAACAGACCATCCGCGCCTTCCGGCATGTTGTTGTACCACGTGTTCTCGTTGACATCGTCCTTTTCCACGCCACGGGTCCAGTTTCCCAGCATGGAGTCGGCGGTGTAGTAGGTCTGCTTGTTCGGGGCCCAGCCGGTTGCACCAGATGCGATGATGTTGTAACGCCCGTCATATTGGAATACGGCAGGAGCTTCCAGCGAACCATTTTGTTTGACGATTTGGAAATCTTCGCCACGCACCGGGGCATCCGTAGTAGCGTCTGCAAGAATGTATGGGTACTGCCCGTCAGCAGAGTACTGCTTTTGTCCCTCGGACTGGTCCACATTCGTGGTCTTGACTACATTGGTGTAATCATCGTTGAGCTTGGCGATGTACAGCGTGGCATTGGCTTCGGAAGAATACAGTACATAGGCACTGTCGTCCTTCGGGTCCACGAACACAGTCATATCGCGGCTGTCACCGTTCTCACCCCAGCTGGGGTTACCTGCGGCTTCTTTCCAATTGTTCTGGTTAGGCAAACGATAGGCACCCACCATAGTGAACGGGCCCGCCGGATTGTCGGAAACAGCCACGCCCGCAAGTGCACGTGCATAGTTGGAACCGCCCGGCGTGGTGCTTCCATCGGAATGCCACCACAGCACGTATTGCTTGTTCTTCTTGTTGTAGATGATCTTCGGACGCTCGAAAATGCCCTGTACGGAATCAACCGCGCCATCACCATCCTGATCGGGGTTGGTGTTGAGGTACGGGAAGATTGCGTCGGCCTTGGCAGCGTCCACACTGCCGTCGGACTTGGTCAGGTTGTAGGCCTTGTCGAAGTAGGCGTAATCGGCATTGCTCTTATCCGTCAACTGAGATTTGCTGGTCACCGCACGCAGCGCCACACCAAGATCGGTCCAGTTGTATAGATCTGTCGACATATAAGCATGGACACCGGGGCTGTTGTCGTAACCGTTAGAACGGTCTTCGCCATACCAGTAGTAGGCGTCGCCGACCTTGACCACTTGGCCACCGTGCGCTTGGATGTGTGTGCCGCCATTATCATTGGCGTTCTTGGCATACCAATATGGCTGGAAGTAATCGCTAGCGTTCTTGCCCGGATCGGCTGTGGGCTGGAACTTGGTGTATGTCGGCACTTGGCCGATGGTAGGCAGGTAATCCACACCTGCCGCACTGGCACTTGCAGCGGCCAGCCCGCATGACAATAGCGTTGCCGCGGCGGTAATTGCCGCGATAAGAGCGCCCTTGCCCTTATCGTTTATCTTCATTGATTTGGTTCCTTGATTGATGATAACGGTTTTTTGAACAAACAGTTATGTCGCTATCCGCGAAGCCAGAAAAGGTTCGACAAATCAATATACCGATACTGAAAATTCAGTATTCAACTTGTCGGACCAATTATGGTCAAAGAGCGGAGGAACCGGCCGGCAATAGTCAATATTGCCGGCTTGTTCCTTCACCCATTACTGCGCGAGGGTGCTATGCACGCTTGCGCAGCATGAACAGTGCACCCGCGGCAGCGGCCAGCAGAGCGACAGCGCCAGCGATGGCGGCAACACTGGAACCGGTGTTGGCCACCGTGTTCTTGTTGCCGTTGCCGGTGGCACCGGGCTTGTTGGTGTTGCCGGGCTTCTGTTCTTCAGGGCCAGGGGCGACTGCGTTGGCCTTGACCGTGACGTTGAAGGTCGCGGTCACACCACGGTAGGAGACGGTAATCGCCTTCTTGCCTGCGGTGGTGGAGTCGAACGAGCCAATCGCAAGCTGCGGGTCGTCAAGAGCGACCGGCACTTCCTTGGTCTTGTCGACACTCTGGTAGACGGCAGTCACCTTCAGACCGGCGGTATCGAGCTTGTCGCCGATGGCGTACTCGGTCTTCGTGGGTCCGATCACCTTGAGCGAAGCCAAAGTGAAGGCGTTGAAGGTCACCGTGTAGGTCTTCGTCTCAGACTCGTCGGCTGAGGTCACCGTAATGGCGGCCTTGCCGCCAAGCTTGCCGTTCTCAACCGCGTCGCCAGTCACCTTGACGGCGGCGGCATTGTCGGTGGCGAAGGCCTGCAGCACCGGGTTTGCCTCGGCGTCGACCGGCAGATCAACCGTGTAGTCGGTCTTGGACGGGTCGAAGCCTTCAACGGTTTCGCCGTCAAGACGCAGGTCGCCCAGCGTGGCATCGGATGCTGGCTGCGGGGTGAGTACCGTGCTGTCTTGTGCGAACACCTGGATCTCAGCCACGTTGATGTACACCTTGGTGTCCTGCAATGTGTTAGTCAGGCGGATGGCCTTGGCCTTTACCGGGGTGCCGAGCACGAAGTCAACGGTCGGGGTGTCGGCGGCGGTGATGCCGTCGGAGCCAGAGCCGGCATCGCCGGCCTGTATCTTCCAGCCATCCTTGGTACCGACTCCATGCCATTCGCCAGCCTCATTCTGGTATTCCAGCGTCTGGCTCTTCGGCCAAGACGCACGACCATCGTAGTAGAAGAAGGTCTTCACTTCGGTGATGGTCTGAGCTTCGTCGAAGGTGAACGTGGCGACCGGGTCCACCGTCGAGGCGGTGGAAGCCCAAGTGGACCAACCCTTTGACGTAGTGTCACCATCGATGGCCTTGGAAGCGGAGGCACCCTCCTGGAAGTTCACCGAGAAGTTCGTGCCAGAGGCCGCGGCGATGTTCTTCGCAGCACCCTGAACCGGCGTCACGAATGCCTGAATTTCGGTGGCGTTCATGTAGTCGTTGTTCACGGTGTTCACAATGCGCACCTTCGTGGCATTCACTGTGCCCTTATCGGCCTTGAACGTCACCGTCTGGCCTGCGGCAGGCTTAACATCGCTACCGAGTTGCATCCACGTCTCGCCATCAGTGGCGTACTCGGCCTTGGCGGAAGCCGGAGCCTTGTCACCATACGTGATGGTCACGCTGCTAAGCTCACACTCAGAGCCGAAGTCAATCGTGGCGGTCGGGCTGGCGGAATAGTCACCAGCAGAGTTCCACGTCACCCAGGCTTCAGCTGACGTGTCACCATCGGTGAGCTTCTTCCACTGATCGCCCTTGCTGTATTCCGTCTGCTGGTTGGTCACGGTCAGGTTGGAAGCAGTGTCGGCCACATTCTCAGGCGTGGCGGCGGTGACATAGATCGCGCCCTTCAGTGCAATCGTGGTCGCGTCGTCCAGCTGGTAAGTACCGGTCACGGCAATGTTGTCGCCAGCCTTGGCATCGGCGAGCTTGGTATCAAGCCCATCGAAGTTCCACGTAACCTTAGCCGCATCGCCCTCGAATGCAGGCGATGCCTTGACGTGTAGGTACACCGGCGCAGCCTCAAGCGCGGCCTTCGCCTCGCTCGCACTGGTGCCGGCCAGCACTGTAGCCGATACCGGATCGGAAACGGTGAGCGCGCCAACGTAGACCGTAGCGGTGACGTTGAACTCGTTGCCGTACACATCGGTGGCGGTAGCGGTGGCTTCGTAGGTGCCTTCCTTGGCCACATCGACCTTGGAAGTATCCCAGTTGGCAACCGTGGCCTTGCCTTCGCCCCAGGTGTAGTAGAGCGTGACTTCGACCGGAAGCACGGCCTTCTCGTTAACGGCGGTCTGCACGTTCACGGTCTTCTGGCTGGTCGGCGTTACATTGCGCAGAGTCCATGTCTGGTTGGCGGACGGCGAAGTGCCGCTCGGTGACTGCCACAAGCCAACCTTCGTGCCGACTGTGGTACCAGAGTTATCCACATCAAGGTTCGTCTTAGTCGCGGCATTGAGCAGCTGGTAGGTCGAACCATCGGAAGTGTTGAGAATCCACTTGGCAGCCGGGTCGGATTTAGCGGCCCCAACCGTTTCGTTGGAAAGCGCGTTCGTGCCATCCTTGGACACCAGCACCTTGCCTTCGGCGTTAGTAATCACATAAGCCTTGAGATCAGGGCGCTCGGAGTCGGTGGGCTGCTCGATCTGGGTAAAGGTCCAAGTCTGCTTCTTGGCGTTCTCGGCATCGGAAGCGACGTTGGCCAGGGACAGCGCGGAATCACCAGAAGTGGTATCAGCCACGGCCTTGCCGGACTGCTTACCAACGAGCTGGTAAGTGTCGCCGGTCTCGACGGCAGCATCCTTAGCGTAGCCGGTCACGCCAGTGAGCTGGATGGAGGCGATAGAACGGGCGGGCACAGTGACCGTAGCGGTCTTGGCAGCCTTGTCAATCACCACAGAGCCTTCAGCTTGCTTGACGTTGCTGGTCTTGGCGAAGACTTCCGGAGTGGCGGAATCGACACCCACGTTCTTGTCTTCGGCAGAGGTTTCGGTGGTCAGATAGAGCTCACCGTAAGCGTTGTCGGCAATCTCGCCGTACTTCGACAGGTCGATGACGAAGGTCTGGTCAGAGGTGCCGGAGTTGCGGTGGATGACGGTCTGCGTCTTGCCATCGGCGGAGGTGGCAGTCATGTTGTTGTCTTCATCGTTGTTGGCGATGACCTTGTCGCCCGCGTGGATGAAGTGGGTGATGGCCTTGACGCCGTTGTACTTGGCGTTGGCAATAACCGTGCACGGTTCAAGTCCATCGGCGGTACCGCCGTTGTTGTTCACGCGACGCTCGGAGTAGAGCTTGCCGTCCTTACCGGCCACGGTGCAGTCGAAGTCGATGAGCACGGTGCCCCAGTTGGTGTTTTCACCGGCCGGGTTCACGTTCGAGCCCATCTGCATGTTGTAGAGGTCCTCGACCACCTGCCAGAAGGTGAAGTCCTTGGACTGCAGGCGGGTGACGTTGGAGCTGATCTTGCTCATCATGCCCAGCGCGTTGTCGAAACCGTACGGGTTGTAGGAGCCGGACTGCCAGGAGCCGTCCACCTCGCTCATCGACAGCTTCTTGCCGTCTGCCTGAGCGATATCGCGCGATTGCATCTGGCTGCCGTCGGAGTAGGCGTGAACGTTGTACTGGCCGATAAGGTCCTTGATCGCCTGCGGGTACTGGTTGTACGACTTGACGAAGTCGGCGGAGTTCGTGGCATCGGTGGCTGCGATGATGGTGTCATCATTGTCCTTGAGCGCCTCAGCGAGTGCGGTAATCGTCTGCTGCTGCTGGGCGTTATTGACATGCATACCCTCCTGCGGCTTCTTCAGCGCGTTGGAGTATGGGGTGACGGACTTATCTTTGTCGGAGTAGTACTTATCCCAGTAGTTGTTAATGAGCTTGGTGTTGTCATCGCTCTCATCGGTGTACTTCGAAGCCATGTCGCCCGGAGTGCCCCAGTAACTGGTCTCGGACTCGTTGAACGGCTCGACCGTGTCAACGTTTGCGCCAAGGCTTTCGAGGTGCTCGACGTTCTTGGTCATGTACTGAGCGAATTTCTCAGGGTTTGCAAGATTATTGCTACCGGAGTTGCGTCCACCAGTGGCGTAACCGCTGTTGGTCAGGAACCACGGAGCGGAGTTGGCGAAGGCCTCTACGTCGGTGATGTCAGGGTTATCGCCGGTGGCACCGCGCTCAATCCACCAGTCTTGGGCGGCGGACTTGGAGAAGTCATACTGGTTGTCGTCAGTCGGGTCGAATGCCGCAGCCAGCTTGTCTTTGTCGGCCTGCTTGGTGGTTACGCCATTGCCATACGTGCCGGAGCCGGTGGCGTCATCTTTCCACGTGCCAGGCACGGCAGCGCCTTGGCGCATGAATGGGTAGCCGTAGGCAACATCGGAGGCATTGCCGCCGCCCACGTTGTAGCGGGCCATGTTCAGGTCCAGTCCTTCATCACCGAAGATGGACTGGTAGAACTGTTCGCGCAGCTGTTTGCCGTATTCCACAGCCTTAGCCTTGGAAGCGTCATCGCCGAGATTGGTGGTGATGGCCGATTCCTCGCCGAGGCTGCCGGTGGCGTTGGCGAACCAAGCCAGCGAGGTGCCCCAGCCATCGAAACTGTTGGCATACCACGGGTTCGGGGTCACGGTAATGGCATCGTTATCAGCCGCATACGCAGTGCCGGCAACCGCAAACGCCCCTCCTCCCACTAGTGTTGCCGCCGCAACCATTGCAGCAAGCGATTTGCTCAGTACCCTCATTGGTCTCCTTAGTGTTCCTGCTGTCCGCCTTATACCGGAAAAATCGGCCTTTGCTTCACTGAGCCGGCCTCTTTGCCTGATACATGACCTACGTCGACTCCTTCTTTCGGCGCAGCCAAAATGTTTACGCAAACATTTTGATATGAGCGATTTTATCACAAAACCGTCACCCAGCAAACAACTTCAGAGACCACAAACGACGCACAAAGTCATGAGCCATTCGAATTGCGCTGGCCCAATCGCTACGAATCATATTTGCCGTAGCCCTTAAGTGAATCCCACTGCATCGAGATATCGCGCCCGCTATCCCTTCCGATAACGCCGACCACGCGTGTTGCCTTCAGCAATCAGCTTTCCTTGCGCAACTAAACCGTTTAGGAATTTGCGGACTGTTCTGTTATCGAGCTCTGTTATCTTGGCGAGTTCAGGTACAGTCACATAGTCAACCTCTGTCAAGCGTCGATTCATCGCCGACAGCATCGCTGCCCGCGAATCAATTTCACCCGATGCGGTTGCATCTGCTTTCTTACCATCCACACGTTCCCCGCCAATGAGCCTCGCACCCTCTTCGGCATCTTTCTCAACTACAGATCTCACGCTAGCAAAACCAGACCCATCCACGGTCTTCAGCGCAGGAACAATAGGAATCGTCGCCTCGAATATGTCACCATCGCGGAACTCAGGCTCTCGCTCAGTATATTGCCGGGACGCTCTTATCAGATTCCGCAGTCCGCTACCCAGCTGCTCGGCTATGCCGGTCTGCACAAACACATTAGCGATAATCGGATTCTTTGGCATTGGCGTGAACTCGCCCAGCTTCATTCGACCTTCAAAGAATGAGCGCGAAGCATTAACCGTCCGGATGGATTCATTATCAATGGTGACACGCGCCACCACCGGACTGGAATACTCCCGATGCATGAGGCTGTTTGCCACCAATTCACGGGCGATCATCGTACGCGGGCTCACTCGCTTATCGCCCTTTAACACAAAGCGGTCAGGCAGATTCCGCTCAGTAAATTCACGGAGTTGCTCGTACGAATCGAACAAGTTGGTCCGCACCATAAGTCGGTCATCGTATCGGTCAATATTGTCTCGCCGAACCACGGCATCAGTAATATACGCTGGGCAAACCGAGGAAATGACTTCATCCTTGCCCAAGAGCAGCACTGCAGCAAGATTAAAGCCCTCTTCGCCGGTCGTGTAATCACGATCGTATAGCTTGGCGCTGCGGAACAGTTCTTCGTCAGACATAGTTCCCCAAGGGTGCCCAGCTCGCTGAGCGACCGCCAGCTGCCGCATTCGCGCAATCAGCTCAGGACGCAAATCAAACGGAGTCACGTAACGGAAAATTCGCCGTTCGGAATAGTAGTTCTGCTTGCGAATATACATTTGACTAATCTGGATATCGCTTTCGATGTGTGTATCCACATCAGCAATGCGATCAAACACTGCGCCCTTGAACCGCACAACCGAAGAACTCGGAGCTACCCAAATACGAACAATAATCCGTTCGTCGTACTCGATATGTTCCGTTCCCACCATTGGAGCCGGTTCGAACATCTTACGATTAGACACTACGTTGACAACGTTGCGCTCTATCTCACTAACGCGCTTAGAATCGACGCCGAGCACTTGACCGTCATCGTCAACGCCAAGATAAATGCTGCCACCAGAACGATTGGCGAATGAGCATACAGTCTCAAAAGTATCCGTATGAGGCAATTCGCTGCAGCGCTTGAACTCGACCATAGATGATTCACCGGCCTGCAGCACTTGCATAAGTTCATCCTGCGTCATCGCATTCCGCCCTTCATAGCGATAATTCATACATTAGGACATGGCACTTATCGTATTTTAGCATCTAATTAGTACATTAGGACATTGTTTTATGTCCTAATGTACTAATTAGGCGGCTAATTGTACTAATAATTGCACACTGATGTACTAATCCGATGATCGAATGCACTAATTGTCCGCACAAATGCACTAATCGGATGACCGAATGTATCAATGAGACCTATAGGCAGCCGATTGGCTGACGATCAGCCCAGTCATTGGCTATCGGCCGCTAGCCAGTCAGCCGCCAACAGCCAACAGCCACCCAACCAATAGCCGCCAGCCAATCAGCCCGTCCAATCACTCCTTGTGTTCCAGTGCGGCCTTCAAATCGCGGCTACGGTAGCGTTCGCGCAGCATAGAGAATCCACCGAAGCCCACAAGCCACACCAGGCCGGCAATCGCGGAATTGCGCGTATCGTCCGCAAGGAACAACGTCAGGTAGATGAACACGAAGAACACGATTGCCACCGTATTGAGCACCTTCCACGCGGGCATGACGAACCCGTCCGCGATGAAATCGGCGGAACGGCGATACCTGCGATGCGCCAGCAGCGTCAGGATGTAGATGAACAGGAACACCGCGGAGCTGGCGGACGAGAACAGCACGAACGCCCCCGAGATGCCGGGGATGGCGTTGACGATCGGCGACAGCAGGATCAGCGCCGCGGACACCAGGATGGCGCGGGCCGGCACCTTGCGGTCGGACACCTTGCCGAGCTTGTTCAGCATCGGGTTCGGCGACACCTCGGACAGCTGGTACAGGTGGCGGCCGGCGGAATACAACAGCGAATTGAGCGACGAGGACGCGGCGGTGATCACCACGAAGAACACCAGGGCGGACGCCCAGTTCAAACCGGCATACTGGAACATCATAATGAACGGGGATGCGAAGGAGCCGTCCTTGTTCGGCTTGAACGAGGTCCACGGCACAATGCACATGATGGCCACCAGTGCGCCCACATAGAAGATGAGCACGCGCACGATAATCTCGTTGATGGCCTTGGGCAGCACCTTGCGCGGATTCTTGGTCTCGGAGACGGTGACGCCCACGAATTCAATCATCTCGTAGGCGAAGAACACCATCTGGAAGCTCATGAGGAAGGCCATCCAACCGTTCGGCGCGAACGAGAAGTTGGCGAACAGGTTGTCGAATCCGGCGTGGCCGGCCGGGCTCACGTGGTCCACGCCGTGAATCTGCACGGCTGGGTAATGGTAGCCGATCACGATCATGACCACGGCGGTGGCGATCATCGCGCAAATCAGCGTGATCTTGATCATCGAGAACCAGAATTCCACCTCGCCGAACACCTTGACGGCAATCAGGTTGATGGAGACCAGCGACACCAGGAAACACAGCTCGATCAGCCATTTCCAATGGGTCAGGTCGATGCCGAACGTGTCGAAGAAGGTGATGAAGTACGTGGAGACGGCCGTGATCTCGGTCATGCCCAGCAGCACGAGCGCGGCCCAATACGTCCAGCCGGCGAAATGCCCCCACCCGTTGCCAAGGTAACGGGTGATGAAATTGATGAAGGTGTGCTGGCTGGGGTCACGGTACATCATTTCGCCGATGGCGCGCATCAGGAAGAACATGATGACACCGACCAGAATGTACACGAAGATGATCGAGGGGCCGGTTAGCGAGATTGACTTGCCCGAGCCCAGGAACAGGCCGGTGCCGATGGTGCCGCCAATGGCGATGAACTGTACGTGGCGATTGCTCAGGCCACGCTCCATCTCGTTGGTCTGGTCCAGGCTTTCGACAGACTTGAGTTTGCCCGTAGCCTGCTGTGTACCACCATTCACATTCGTATCGGCCATACTGATTTCATTTCTCTTCTCTGCCGCCCGATTGTTACGCACCAGACGCGATACTCGTTCAAAACAAGTTCAAACTGTATCACCGAAATATGTCACGAAAACCGCTCAGCTCAAGAATACATGCGATGATACTGTAAATATTCCGCCAAAAAGTTCAATTCATCAACACCAAATTGAACTTCTACCTCTATTCCACGGACTTGAGCGAGCTGACCGGGTCTACGCGATCGAGCACTGGGTTGGTGAACAGCTGCACCAGCAGCGCGAACGCCAGCGTCGCCACCACGGCAATCGCATAGCTGTACCAGTGCACTTCCACTTCGAAATACAGCGACGGCATATTCAACGCAGCAGTCAGTAATCCGCCTATCCACCTGCCAAGCGGCAGACCAACCACCACACCCATACCGGTCAATATCATCATCTCGCGGTTCACGTAGTTGTGCACCTCGCGGTCATAGAAGCCCAGCACCTTCAGTGTGGCCATCTCGCGGATGCGTTCGGACACGTTCGTATTGGCCAACGTAAACAGCACCACCAGCGCCAGGCCGCCGGCGAGCCCCACAATCAGCGCCACCACGGCACCCATCAAATCGAACTTAAACGTGGCGGCCAGATGCGCACAGCTCACGGCCTTGAGCACCGACGATTCCTCGCCCAACCGATCCGCATATTCGGCCTGTTCGGTCTCGGAACCTTTCAGCTTGGCGAGCATCGCGTTCCACGTCAAGGTCGAGGCAGTGCCATCTCCCGAAGCCGAAGACGTCACACCGTCGGCCGCAAACTTCTGGTCGTACAGTCGCTCACTGATGTACACATCAGAGCCAATAAGATTGCGCGTCACGGCCGTGACCTGCACCTTGGCCCGGCTGCTACCGCCATTGCCCAGCGTGACGGTGTCGCCGGCATGAATATTCAGCGAGTTGGCGGCGGACTGCGATACAATCACGCCACTATCGTCCAGCGCTACAGTGCCGCCACCCGCTTTGCCGAAGATATTGGGCAGCCCAAACCATCCATCATCGCCAGCTTGTTCCAGCGTGACCATATCGTTCAAGATATTCAGCGAATCGTTGGGCACGGTCATCAGCTGCACGGTTTCGCTTTCCTGCGCCGCATTGCTCATCTCGCCACTATCCACGCGCAGATTCAGCGTTTCGGTGGTTTGGCCATCTTGTGCCACCTGCTTGCGCATCGCGGTGGCGTCATCGTCATTGGCCACGACCATCAGGTCGTACTGGTAGATCTGCTCGTATTGTTTGACGCCAATCGTGTCGACGGTGTCATTAATCGCAAATCCGCAGATAATCAACGCTGTGCAACCGGCCACGCCACCCACGGTCATAATCAAGCGCGACTTGAATCGGAAGATATTGCGCGCGGTGACTTTGCCGAGGAAGTTCAGCCGGCTCCATACCGGGCGAATCCGCTCCAGCAATATGCGAGCGCCCGCTTTCGGTGCCTTCGGCCGCATCAACGCGGCGGGCGTGTGCCGTATTTCCTCGCGACAGGCGAGCGCGGTGGCCACGCCCACGCCGACCACGAACAGCACGATGCCGGCCGAACCGTACAGCCAGTCGTATTCGAGTCGCACACCGGGCAATATATACAGTCCCTCAATCACCACCAGCAGGAATGCCGGGATGCCAAGGAATCCGACCAGCAGACCGATGCCGCCGCCGACCAGGCAGGCGAGCAACGCGAACAGCAGATACCGGCTGGACACGGCGAGTCCGCCATAGCCGAGTCCAAGGTAGGTGCCGATAAGTCCGCGGTCTTCCTCGACCATGCGGGTCATGGTGGTCAGGCTCATGAGCACGGCGACCAGCAGGAACACAATCGGGAACGCGCGGCCGATGGATTCGATGGAACTGACGTCTGATTTGAGCGAGCTGAATCCGTCGATCGAAGCGCGCGTCTGCACATACCAACGTGCGTTGGCCACATCGTCGATGCGCCGTTGCTGCTTGGCGAATTCGCTTTCCGCTTCGCTTCGCTTCGCATCGAGTTCAGACTGCGCATCATCCAGTTTCGCCTTGCCGTCCGCGAGCTGTTGTTCGCCTTCTTCCAGCTGCCGCTCGCCTTCTTCGAGCTGCTGCTTGCCGCTGGCCAGTTGGGCGGCCTGCGCTTCAAGTTGCGCCGACTGGGTTTCGAGGGTTGCGGCATTCGCTTCGAGTTCCGCGGATTTGGTATTGAGCTGTGCCTCTCCTGCAGCCGCTTCCTGTTCCTTGGCGGTCAGTTGCGCGTTCTGCTGGTCCAAGGTGGATTGTGCGGGGGCAATGGTTTCGTTTAATGTGCGCTGCAAATCGGCTTTCTGCTGGGTCAGACTGTCTCGCTGCATTTGCAGTTCCGTTTGCTTGGCGGCCAGCTGTTGCCGCAGCTCACTGATTGACGGCACTTCAGGCAGGGTAATGCCAAGGCGCGCGAGCAGTTGCTTGATGGCCTGCCATGTGGGTGAGTTGAAGTCGATATTCGGGTCAAGTTGCGCCAGTAGATTGTCGGCCTGTTGAATCATGGACAGCATCTGATCAATTTGTGCCACGCCTTGGTCGATTTGGGTAATGCCCTGTTCGATTTTCGTGCGATTGGCGGTCAGTTCCGTTTGCGCCGCATCGAGCTGTTTGCGAGCCGAGGTGAGCTGCGCTTTGCCCGATTCGAGCTGGGTGCGCGCTTCGGCTATCTGTTGGCGACCTTGCGCGATCTGTTGACGGGCCGAGGCAATCTGCGCGCGCCCATCGGCGAGCTGCCGTTCGCCATCGGTAATGGTTGTCTTGTTGTTCTCCAATTCGGTACGGCTGTTTTGCAATGTCGTTTCGTTGGCTTCCAGCTCGGCCCGGTTGTCGTCGATCTGCTTCTGGGCTTCGTCCAGCTGCTCGTTGGCCTCGTCTTTGGCATCGTCCAGTTTGCGCTGCGCGCTGGAGACGATCTGTTGACGACGGGCTTTCTGGCGTGTGGCCTGTATCTGATGTTCGATACGGTCGGCCACGGTTTTGATGGCTTCATCGTAGGCATCGGAAAACGTGTCAAAATCGGACGCACCAGTGACGGCAACCGATATCGCAGTGTATATATTGCCGGTCACGCCGTCGCTGGGTGCAAAGAACGTATAGTCCTCGGATGAGGTGGACCGGAAGGAGGTCATGCCCGAATAGCCGTCTGGATTGTTGAGGTCGCGCGGGTCGAGTACGACGCCGGTGATGGTGAGTTTCGTGGGGAACTGCGGGGATTGCTCGGCGTCGGCGTCCGTATTGGCGTCGGACTTCGCATCGGATGCCGAGGCATTGGCGGCGGCACCTACTGTGTCGGCATCATCGGAATCGGCATTTCTGGAATCGTCATTTTTGGAATCGTCAGTCTCCGTGGCAGCTACCGATATGACGGATGAAGAGGTGTCTTGTGGCGTTACAGTAATGGTGCCGCCAATCTTGAGTCCGCTATCGTTCAGGAACTGCTGAGTCACCGCCACTTCGCCGGCCTTGTTCGGCAGTTTGCCTTGTTGCAGGTACGGCTGATCAAGCCCTTCGGTACCGATTTCCTGCATGGTCACGGTTTTCTTGGTGCCGTCCACCAACGTGGTCACCGTCTGAGAACGTTCGGGCTGCACGGTTTGCACACCGTCGATTCGGCGCAGTGCCGCCGCATCATCATCGGTCAGGCCGTATGTGGATAGCACCTGCAGGTCATGCAGTCCCTGCTGATCGTAAAAACGACCGGCCGCCAGAAAAGCATCGCGGCATCCGGCGTAGATACCGGTCAGCACGGCCACGCCAAGCAGCGTGATGACGGCGATCGAGACGAACCGCTTCCAGCTGCGCAGCCAGCACCGCAACGTGTCTTTGGCAAATACCGCAGAAACGCCCGCTCCTCGACCGCCGTTATCGTCGAGGTTCGGCCGTTTCACAGACTGTTTCACGGATCGCCTCGCTTGTTTCACGGGACGTTTCACAGAGTGTCTTGCAGCGAGCATCGCCAATCACCTACCATTCGATATCGGCGATGGGCTGCGGCGTTGCGTTGACCTCCTCGCTGGTCACCTTGCCGGAGCGGAAGCGAATCGCTTTATGAGCCATCGGCGCAAGCGCGGAATTATGCGTGATGATCATTACGGTCATGCCTTGTGTTTGGCAAATATCCTGCAGCAACTGCAGCACTTCCTTGCCGGTCTCGTAATCGAGCGCACCGGTCGGTTCGTCGCACAACAGCAGCTTCGGCTTTTTGGCAATCGCGCGGGCGATGGATACACGCTGTTGTTCGCCGCCGGACAGTTGTGC
>ENA-ORUI01001631-ORUI01001631.1-human-gut-metagenome-genome-assembly--contig:-NODE-1631-length-21688-cov-3.481949_pt1 | contig 21688 bp, 17 predicted proteins | sample MGYA00242078_ERZ509205 | MGnify/ENA primary metagenome ERZ509205 (study PRJEB26280, sample SAMEA2338828) | human gut metagenome | biome: human gut; feature: human-associated habitat; material: faeces... | reverse complement strand
TGGCAAATATAAAGACAGGATAGATACAGAGTTGGATATTTATTTTGACGGGAATTATGAAGTGGCTGGTGGACTTGGGAGCACCATTGTCGTGGACGAATGGGAGAAGTATGAGAAAAATTAAAAAACTAAAACGAATATCTATAATGTTGTTATGTGCAGTATTGCTTCATGGAGGATGCGGGTCTCGTACAACAGAAGAAACAGAAAAAGTCGATACAACGGAGAATTTTGATCTGATAGGAACGGAGGGCTGGGAGTATCAGGGAGAAAAGAAACAGTATATTTATGGAGAATGGACAGTCACCGGTGTCAGAAAGGGGGATACCTGGGATGAGACGGATGAACTGGTAGGCGCTGTGTATGAAATGTTGCCGGAAAGCTGTTCCTATAAAAGCAAAACGTGGTCATATACCGTAGAGTTGGGTGGGTATGAAGCCTCTCCAATTGTTCGGTGGTTTGAATATAATATAGGAAATATGCTGCCGACGCCGGCGGGGTATTACCTGTCGTTTGGTGAGGTAAAGCCTGGTGAGGAGTATGCCAGATCACGCAGTGCCTTTTCTCCATGTATATTGACAGATGAAAAAGAGATGTTAGCCTTTTGGGGGAGAAGAGTATACCGCATGGAGAAGGTGGTGGATTATGATGATATCGTAGAAGGAAAAGATTTCTTTAGAGCAGACTATGGGCTTTGGAGCGGGGAATGGGTGGTTACGGAAGTTCTAAAATCAGAGCAACACGACGCAGAAGAATATATCGGAATGAACTTTTCCACAATGGAGGATAATGAGATCTGCGATTTTTATCTTGTGGATATAGGGGAAAAATCAATAGAGAAGCTTGTAGAGGCAATGGGTCTGGAAAATGAATTTTTTGTAGTTTTCTATGAATTTTCAGAGGATTGTTTTTGGGATAAAATGATTTTAAAGGATGAAATGACTGTGGTGCTGGTAAAAGATAACAATTATTTTTGGGCAAAGCGGATGTCTGAAAAAGATCCGGCAGGACTGTATGGATCATATTTTTGAGTTAATTAAGGTGCAAAGGTAGGGAATAGACATGAAAAAACATATCGCCTTAGGTATTTGTATACTTATTTTTTTGATTACCGGAGGCTGCAGCTCGACAATGAAAAGGTCTGGGGAAAACGGATATGGGGGAGGGATTTCAAGTACAGAGAAAGATGGTAAAAATGTCTGGAAAAATAAACAGATAGATCCTGTGGCTGTCAGAACAACAGACAGAAGCTATGCTCTTTTTGTGGGAGACAGTTCATCGGATATGGCTACAGCCGTAAGCAGATGGTGCATTTATGCAAAGTGGGATATGGCACAGTGCAGAAATCTGGAGGATTACCAGGAGAATGATAAGGCATTGCCGGGGATGCTGATACTGGAATCAGAGAAATATGCACTTGGTGATAATCTGGAAAAATTAGAGAAACTGGAACAAAAAGGTGTGATCATTGTTTTTGGATGTCTGGAAAATCCAAAGAATATTGAAAAAAATCAGGAACTGATGGATTTTCTGGGGATTTATAAGGTTGTGTCTGAGAAAACAAAACTGACAGGTGTGAAACTTTTTGAAGGTCTTCTGCTGGGCGGAGAAGTAGTCTATGAAACTCCGAAGGAAAAAGAAGAGAAAGAACGTCAGGATCTGCAGCTAGAGATACCATGGTATCAGGTAGGAAGCGGTACGAAAACATATATGGTCGGACTTTTGGATCATAGTAAACAAAAAACTCAGGTGGAGAATGAAGATCTTCCTACGATTTTGTGGAGAAATGGAATCAAGGGTGGAAGTGTTTTTTGTATAGTGGGAGACTATATGAAGGACAGCACAGCACTGGGACTGTTGAATGGTATGATAACAGAGGCTTCTGAGTATTATATTTATCCGGTAGTAAATGCCCAGAATCTCTCAATGATCAATTTTCCGGCATTTGCAGATGAGAATGATGAAGAAATGATGAAACTGTACAGTCAGTCTGTGACAGGTATGACCAGAGATATTATGTGGCCATCACTGGTATCCATTGTAGAAAAAGGAAAGCTGAAAATGACCTGCTTTATGCAGCCACAGGCAGATTATGAAGATGGTATAGAGCCGGATACAAAAGATATGATATTTTACCTGAAGCAGATGAAAGAGCAGGAAGCGGAAGTAGGACTTTCTCTCGAGTATAAAAATGCAGGTTCTTTGCGGGAAAAACTGGATCAGGATGCAGACTTTTTTCAGAAATCGGACAGCAGTTATAAATATGGAGCTGCTTTTGCGGAAGAAAGGGATTTGGATACGATAACAGGATTGATGAATACTGAATTGTTGAAAAATGTAAGTACACTGGTATGTGAATATACAGAGAAAGAGCCGGTGGTTTCTTATTGTACGGATTCTGTAACTTTACAGTCTGTGACAAGTGATGGGATGAATTACAGTTATAGTGATGATATTCGGATGAGAAGTATCCAGAGTTCGCTGGCATATACGAATGTTATGTTAAATATGCATGATATTTTCTGGCCGCAGCAGAAAACTGACAGATGGCAGATTATGCAGAAGCATTTTTCCAGTAATATCCTCACCTATTGGAAAAACTTTACAGGTTTTGACAGTATGACTCTTTCAGAAAGCAACACTAGAATCAGAACTTTTCTGAATCTGGATTTCTCAGAGTCCAGAACAGAGAATGAGATTACGTTGGAAACTTCTGAGAAAGGAAGCTGGTTTCTTCTCAGGACGCATGGAGAAGAAATCGCAGAAATAGAAGGCGGTACAGAAAAGGAAATAGAAGATGGAACTTATCTGATCCAGGCGCAGGATACTACTGTGAAGATTCAGATAAAAACATCAGGACTTCATTATGACAGATAGCTGTTATGACAGAGAGGAAATGAGCAGAAAAGTATGAAAGTTTGTATTGTGGCAGAGGGCTGTTACCCATATGTGGTCGGAGGTGTTTCCGGCTGGATCAACAGTCTGATCAGATCTTTTCCGAATGTAGAATTTATATTGCTGGCAATTGTGGCGAACAGATCCTTCAGGGGGAAATTTGTCTATGAGCTGCCGGAAAACCTTACACAGGTTTATGAAGTATATCTGGATGACTGTGAATGGGAAAGCGGAAAGAGAAAAAGAAAATCTTTAAGGCAAGTCCATCTCTCTCATAAAGAATATGACGAAATGCTGAATATGGTGCTGAACCGGAGGACAGACTGGGGTGTGATTTTTGACCTGTTTCACAGAAAGCATCTTTCTGTAGATGCTTTTCTTATGGGAGAGGATTTCTTCAGGATTGCCAGGGAGTGCTATGACCGTAATTATTCAAATATTAATTTCTCGGATTTCCTCTGGACGCTGCGCTCCATTTATCTGCCGATGTTCTGGGCACTGAGAATGGATGTACCGAAGGCGGATTTGTATCATTGTGTGGCCACCGGTTATTCTGGAATTCTTGGAAGTATGGCAAAACATTTTCATGGAAGTTCATTACTGATCTCCGAGCATGGGATTTATACCAGAGAAAGGGAGGAAGAACTGATCAAAGCTTCCTGGGTAAGGGGAGTATATAAGAATATCTGGATTGAACAGTTTAAGAAGATGTCACTTCTTGCATATGAAAAGGCAGATATGGTAACCTGTCTGTATGACCATGCAAAGGACCTGCAGATGGAATTGGGATGTCCGCCTGAGAAGATCAGGGTGACACCAAATGGGATCAATACACAGACGCTTGCAGATCTTCCCGGCAAGACAGAAGAAGAGAAGCAGTTTATCAATGCCGGGGCTGTACTTCGTGTAACTCCTATCAAAGATGTTAAAACCATGATACAGGCATTTGCTTTTGCCAAAAAAAAAGTAAAAAATATGAAGCTCTGGATTATGGGACCGGCAGATGAAGATAAAAAATATGCAAAAGAATGTTATGATCTGGTAGAATCCCTTGGGGTTCAGGATGTGGAATTCACAGGAAGGGTTAATGTAAAGGATTATCTGGGCAAGATGGATTTCACACTGCTTACCAGTATCAGTGAAGGACAGCCTTTGACAATCCTTGAGAGTTATGCGGCTCACAAACCTGTAATTGCCACAGATGTGGGAAATTGCAGGGAACTGATCTATGGAAATAATGACGGATTTGGGGAAGCGGGAATCCTCACACACATTATGAATATAGAAGAGATCGCCCATGCAATGGTTACCATGTCTGTAAATGAGAAAGACAGAAGGCGTATGGGAGAAGCAGGATACAGACGTGTAAATGCTCTTTACAGGATTGATCAGATGAAGGAAGTATACAGAGAAATATACAAAGGATTTTCAGACAGACAGAATCTTTCGTGGACAGAGGAACCCTTTCAGATCAGTGTGCATGAAAAGATGATGTAAATGAAATCATAATGTGACTGAGATCAGGATAACAAACATAAGATAAGCAATTACGGGATGGAGAGGATATATGGCAGGAATAGGTGTAAAACTTACAAATATCTATAAAAAGAATACGCTGACTACTGATATCATAGGTGCGGGATACAGTATGGTCGTTACAATCGCCCCCATGCTGCTGGTGATCGGTGCGCTTATGATCATGGAGTATTTTCTGGATTTCTCTTCAGTAGGTTATGCTACAAGAGAACTGTTTTCCTGTACGGTTCTGTATATATTTATTTTTTCCCTGCTTACGGCGTCTCCATTTAACTCTGTATTATCCAAATATATGTCAGATGTGATCTATGAAGAGACATATGAAGATATTTTGCCGTGCTATTATGTGGGCATGCTTTTGAATATTTCACTGAGTGCTCTTGTGGGAATTCCATTCTGTATCCGGGAGTATCTGGTTGGAAAAGTGGATATTATTTATGTTTTTACAGGTTATTGCGGATACATTGCCCTGGTTCTTGTGTTCTATTCTATGTTGTACCTGTCTATCTGTAAGGATTACAAAAAAATATCATTCTTCTTTGCCGTTGGTATGACAGTGACAGTGTTTTTATCTTTTCTGCTTGTAAAAGTATTTCATTGGGGTATTACATATGGAATGCTGTTTTCGCTGACAATTGGATTTTGGCTGATCGCCTGTCTGGAAATGTCGGTAGTCCGGAGTTATTTTAAGGAAAACAGTGGAAAATACAGACAGGTTCTGGTCTATTTTAAGGAATATTGGCCGTTGGTGATTACAAATTTTCTTTACATTTTAGGACTTTATGTACACAATTTTGTTTTCTGGACAACAGATCTTCACATGATAGTAGTAAAATCTTTTGTATGTGTGACAACATATGATATGGCAACCTGTCTTGCAATGTTTACAAATATCTCTGCAAGTGTTATCTTTATCAGTAGAGTTGAGATGTATTTTCATGACAGATATAAGGCGTATTCAGAGGCTGTTATCGGAGGGAGAGGGGCAGACATTGATATTACGAAAAAGAGAATGTTTTGCACTCTTTCTGAAGAACTTATGAGTCTTGCGAGAATACAGTTTATCATTACACTGGTAATTTTTCTTCTCTGCATGATCTTTCTTCCGCAGCTTGGTTTCGGGGGGATGACAATGAGGATATATCCCTGTCTGGCGTCAGGATATTTTATCTTGTTTCTGATGTATGCGGAGATTATTTTCATGTATTATTTTAATGACATGAAGGGTTGCGTATTGACGGGACTGGTGTTTTGCCTTATCACACTGGTGGGAAGTATAATATCTTCTCATTTTACAGAGATATGGTATGGGGTGGGGCTTGTTGCCGGGAGCTTTGCCGGATGGACAGTGGCTTATGGAAGGCTTCAGTGGATGGAGAAACATCTGGATGTCCATATATTTTGTAACGGTCATCTGCTGAAGAAGAAAAAAGGTGATTGTCCGTCACCAAAAGTATTTGACAGATATGAATAGTAAGAAAGGAACGAAAGAAAAAAATGGAAGTGGGAGATATACTGAGGTTATTTGTGATCGTATCAGGAGTGTTTATGGTTGTGAGGGCAATTCTGTCACTTGCAAAGAGAAAGATGACAGAACCATTTTGTCTTTCATGGATGTTTTTGTCTGCATTAATGATTCTTTCAGGTGCACTTTTAAATCCATCTCAGATGAAGCGTTATGTCAGTACACGCGGACTGATTCTGACTATAATAATTGTGTCAGGTGTTCTGTGGGGATTATGGTTTATCAGTACGCAGGTTTCTATCCTGAAAAGAAAAAATCAGGAGCTTGCCATGCAGGTTTCGTTATTAAACAATGATTGTGAAAAGATACTCAGAGAGCTGGAGAAACTAAAGAGAGAAAAATAAAAATATGAAAAGAATACTGTTTGTAATTAATACTCTTGGAGGTGCAGGTGCAGAGAAGGCATTACTGGAACTGCTCAAAAGATTTACCCCGGACCGGTATGAGGTGGATCTGTACGTGCTTCTGGAACAGGGAGAACTGATCAGTCAGGTGCCGGGTTATGTAAATATTCTGAACAGGGACTATACGGCAGAATCAGTTCTTTCAGCAGAGGGAAAGAAAGAATTGAACAGAAAGGTTCTCAGACGATTATTTATACACAGGGCATTATTGAAAAATATACCATATCTTATAAAAAATACGTTTTCCATGCTTGGCAGAAAAAAAATATATCCGGACAAGTTTTTATGGCGTATCATGTCAGACAGTGGTATGAAACTGAATAAAAGCTATGATATGGCAGTTGCTTATCTGGAAGGTGGGGCTACATATTTTGTCCATGATCATGTTAAGGCCAGGAAGAAGTTCACATTCCTGCATGTTGATTATAAATATGCCGGCTACAGCAGAGGACTGGACAGGGACTGTTACCTGGACTTTGACAGGATCTTTACAGTATCAGGGGAAGTAAAGAGTGTATTTGACAGTGTATATCCGGAATGCCGGAATAAAACCTTTATTTTCCATAATCTGATCGACAGAGAGGAAATATACAGAAAATCAGAACTTCCCGGTGGATTCAGTGATACATACACCGGAAAGCGTATACTGACAGTGGGAAGGCTGACTGCACAGAAAGCGTATGAAGTAGCTGTTGATGCGATGAAGCTCCTGAAGGATCAGGGGATAAAAGCGCGCTGGTATGTTCTGGGCGAGGGAGAATTACGAAATAAGCTTCAGCAGAAAATAGACAGTCTTGGACTGAAGGAAGATTTCCTGTTGCTGGGTGCGAAGGAGAATCCTTATCCATATTATAAACAATGTGATCTGTATGTGCATGCAACCCGGTTTGAGGGAAAAAGTATTGCAATACAGGAAGCTCAGATTCTGGGCTGTACGATCCTGGTATCTAACTGCAGCGGAAACCGGGAGCAGGTGGAGAATGGAACAGATGGTGTATTGTGTCAGCTGTCATCAGAGGAAATAAGCAGAAATATAGCTGAACTGCTGGGAAATGAAGAGAAATGCAGAGAATATGGAAAAAAAGCTACAGTCCGGATATCCGATGAACAGGGAGATATCCTGAAACTGTTTGAGATAGCATAAGAAGAGAGAGAATAGTATCTATGGAGAACAGAGAAAACGTTGGAAAAGAAGCAAAAAAAGAAGTCCTGATCATTATTCCGGCATACAATGAGGAAAAAACAATCGTTCCGCTTCTGGAAAAACTGGAACAGCCGGAGATAGCGCAGGTTGCAGATGTACTGGTCGTGAATGATGCGTCTCAGGATGAGACAAATCATGTGACTAAAAAGAGAAACCATACGGTGATTACCAATGTATTTAATCTGGGTTATGGGAGTGGTCTGCAGCTTGGTTATAAATATGCGGTGCGTAAAGGATACAGCTATGTTATACAAATGGATGCAGACGGTCAGCATGACGTATGTAACCTTCTGGAAATCTATAAGGAATTGCAGAAAGAGGATGAGAATGGGAAATTGCCGGATATTGTCCTTGGTTCAAGATTTATGGAAGGAAGTTCTGAATTTTCGGTTTCATTTGCCAAAAAGATTGCATTTGTATGGTTTCGTATAATGTTGAAAACAGGAACTGGAAGAAGAATTACAGATCCGACTACCGGTCTTCAGGGATTAAACTGGAGAACCTTCCGTTTTTATTCGAAATATAATAATTTTGATGACAAATATCCAGATGCAAATATGCTTATGCAGATGTTGCTTCTTGGGTTCAGGGTCAGAGAAATTCCCGCAGTGATGCATGTAAGGACTACAGGAGTCAGTATGCATTCTGGACTGAAACCAGTACTCTATATGTTCAGAATGACGTTTTCAATCCTGGCTGTGTGGATCAGGGAAAAGATTCTTAAGATGGATGAGGATAAAATACGTGAGCTGGAAAAATATAATGAATAAAAACAACTGGGTATTCCAACAGGTGGAACTCATCGAGAGTAATGTCTGTCTGGAAAATCCAGGCAGAGGATGGTATGGAATCTATACGTTTGTTGTTCAGGATTCCATAAATCCAGAAGAACTGAGATGGAGTCTGAGAGATGGAGAACTTCTTGCACTGGTATTGCTGGATATCAGTATATATCGCAGTATGCAACTGGATGAGAATGCCCTGAATAATATCAGAAGCATTCTCAGTTTTTTTATGTATTACAAAAAAGATGTGATTCTGCGGCCGGTTTATGATCGGGAAGGAAAAGGGCGTGAATGTGAGCCGGATAGTTTTGAACAGGTGCTGGAGCATTTACAGCAGATTGGTGGTTTGCTCCGGGATATGCAACATTCGGTATTCATCTTCCAGGGGATGCTTGTCGGAAGCTGGGGAGAAATGCATGATTCCAGATATCTGTCACCAGAGTGTATCAATCGAATGTGGAACTGTATGCGGCAGTATTTGGGAGATGAGATATATCTTGCTGTACGTACTCCGGCGCAGTGGAGAACTTTGAGAAGTGAAAAAGAATTCAGACAAAAGAAATATGCGCATCTGGCATTATTTGATGATGGGATTCTGGGTTCCATGACTCATCTGGGAACCTTTGGAACTGAACTCAGGGAGGCGGCAGGCTGGGCACAGGCGTGGACAAGAAAAGAGGAAATGGAATTTGTTAATTGTCTTACAGAAGATATGCCATGTGGTGGAGAAGTAGTAGCCTGTACTGAGAACGACAGAATGTATGAGGCAAAGTTCATAGTCAACGAGTTAAAAAAGATGCATATTACTTATTTGGACAGTACCTATGATATGAAAGCACTGGATTTATGGAAAAGTATATCGTGGGATGGATTTGATAATTTGAAAATATGGAAGGGATACAGCCTCTATGAGTATATAGGAGAACACCTGGGATATCGGCTTGTAGTGCGAACTGTGGAGTTGAAACCGATTCGAAGAGGAAGAGCAGAATTTATGTTTGAAATTGAGAATACCGGGTTTGGAAGGGTATTTCAGGAAACAGAATTGTTTCTGATAATGAAAAACAGGAATGAGACCAGAGAAGTTCCGATATCCATGGATATGAGAAAAATCCAGGCAGGAACCAGGATATGTGGAAAAACAGTGATTAAATTAATGGAGGGCAGGGTATCCTTGAAACTTCAGAGAAAAAAAGATGGACGGATCATTCATTTTGCAAATAAAAACAGTACAGACACCCTTTACCTGGGAAGTCTGCACTGTGGAAAAATTTATCTTAGTGAAGAATAAGAGTACCTACAGGAACTGTCTTGCTGTTTTCTGCCCCCTGATTGGCAAAGTGGATAGAATTTTCTGTGTATGGATCTTCCATACGCAGTGAAATGGAGTAAGTTCCTTTTCTCAGGGAACGGATATCCAGATCTGTTTTAAATGTGGAGCAGTCATTGCCTGCTATGGTACGGTTGTCAATATTTGTTTCTATTTTCTTTGATTTTCCGGTACTTTCATCAGTGAGGAACAGAACAGTATCGAATCTGGTATATGCGGAAGAAAATCCTGTGTTTGCAATTGTTATATAAAGAGAGGCTGTGTCACTCAGGACGGAGTGAAAATCAACAGAGGATTCTTTCATAACATACCGATAACCAAGGTGTGTACTTATATAATCGTACCCTGTACATCCGGAAAAAACGTCTGTCCGTGATCCTGTATAAGTGGAATTCTTCCATTTATCCAGAACTGCGGTATCGTGTTCGGAATTCAGGTAAGATATATGCATCTGTGAAAGGTCGGCAATCGCATTGTCCAGATCGTTATATTCATTATCAACTGTAACCTCACCCCCATTAGGAACATATTGGCAGAGTTTGTACTGGAAAAGAAGTTCCTCACTTCGTGTGCCTTGCTCATCCAGATTACTGTCCGGCTGTAAAGGGGTATCATCGTAAGTACCCAGATCATAAACAGAACCAAGCATGCCGTCATTAAAAAGACTGAGTCTTGCCTGCAGGCTGCCATTGCCGGCATCTGTACTGGACAGGGGCGTTCTGGTGCGGAGTATGCCACGCAGCTGACCAGGAGTGCGGACTGCCAGAAAAATATCAGAGGAAATATTCTGATCAAGTTCTTCTATAATCTGTCTTATCTGATTAATATCTCCGTAATTGGAATGATTCATTTCTCCAGTATTTCCTGTCAGAGTACCCTGAAGAATATAAACACAGTCTGCATATTTGTTGACAGTAGAAGAAATCTGGGAAATATGATTCTTTATCTGAGGCAGGTCAGATGGTTCCGTGGACAGAGCTTGTCCATCCCAGTCATACAGAAAACGGAGGATAACTTGTTTTTTTGCCTGAACACATTCTTCCAGTATTTTATCCAACTGATTTTTGGCATTTGTGCTTATGCTGGTATTGGAGTAATTTTTCAGATTAATCTCCAGAAGCATCAGAGGATATGGATTGGAAGCGCAACTTTTTCTGCACCAGGCAGCAGATTTCTCCGGCTTCTGATTATCTGAAAGAATGTATCCGCTCAACTGATAGAAACCACGATATGGGTTGTCCAGTTCAAGGGAGGATTCTTCTGTCATTGCAGGAGTGTATTTTACATTTAGCCGTCTGATGGAGATTATGTGGTAGAGACATAATACAGCCAGCACCGAGCAGATAACAAAAAAAAGACTGTGCAGGATGATTGATGATTTTTTTTTCATGAATATTTGCTCCTTAAAAATATCTATACATATAACTATGAATTGACTATAATGTATTATAACCAAAAAGAAAGGATAAGTGAAGAGTGAAACAGAAATCAAGGACAGAATATTCTGTTATGAATACGACAGTAGCTTTCTTGGCACAGACATTGGCAATTTTTATGGGCTTTTTTACAAGAGTTGTTTTTACCAGGACTCTCAGTGAAGGTTATGTAGGAATTAATGGTTTGTTTACAGATATATTAAATATATTGTCTTTGTCAGAACTTGGGGTCGGAACAGCAATCACATATGCTCTTTACGCTCCTATAGCCAGAAGAGATATAAAAAAACAACAGATCCTGATGCGGATGTTTCGGAATTTCTACAGGATAACAGCGGGCTTTGTTCTGCTTGCCGGCTTATGCCTGATACCATTTCTGGATATTTTGATGAAGGATCGTCCAGATGTGAATCATCTGATTATAATTTATCTTCTGTATCTGCTTAATTCCGTTGTTTCGTATTTATTGATTTATAAAAAAACACTGGTAGATGCCCATCAGATGAATTATATTACGGTGATGTATCATAATGGTTTTCTTGTACTGCAGGATATCCTTCAGATTATGGTATTGTTTTTGACACGAAACTTTATCCTGTTTCTTGTTATTGCGGTTATATGTACCATAATCGGAAATATCTGTATGTCCCGAAAGGCAGACAGGCTGTTCCCATATCTGAAAGAACCGTGTAAGGAGCAGCTTCCACAGGAAGAACGTCATGATATTTTAAGGAATGTAAAGGCAATGCTGATGCATAAAATTGGTAATGTAGTAGTAAATAATACAGATAATCTGCTGATCTCAAGTTTTGTGGGAATTATCAGTGCAGGGATTTATTCCAATTATTATCTGATCATAGGATCAGTCAGGCAGGTTCTGGAGCAGGCAATGCTGGGAGTTGCGGCAAGTGTGGGAAATCTTGGTGTGACGGAAGAGAACGAAAAGATAGGACGGATTTTTAACAGTCTGTTTTTTATAGGGTACTGGCTGTTTGGTTTTGCAGGTGTCTGTTTGCTGGAACTGCTGAATCCTTTTGTGAAGCTGGCATTTGGTAAAAAATATTTATTTCCAAAGGAAATTGTTTTGATACTGTGTATTAATTTTTTTATTAATGGGATGAGACGTGCAGTGCTGATTTTTAAGGAATCTATGGGACTGTTCTGGAATGATCGGTACAAAGCGATAGCTGAAGCAGTGTTAAATCTGGTAATTTCCATTCTGTTGGTTACACATTTTGGTGTGGCAGGAGTATTTGCAGGTACATTCTGCAGTACAGTACTTACTTCTGTATGGGTAGAACCCTATGTGATTTATAAATACAGACTGAAAAAGCCTGTTACCGGTTTCTTTGTAAAATATGCAGGATATCTGGGGGTGATGGCTGCAGTATGGGGAATAACGGAATATTTTTGCAGATTTATTTCCGGACAGGCATTTATGATTCTGGTATGCAGACTGGGAATCTGCCTGATTGTGCCGAATATTTTATTGTGGTTTGCCTACAGGAGAACTGCAGAGTGGAAAGTATTATGGAATTTACTGAAAAAAATTGTAGAAAAAGTTTTTACAGGAGATAAAAGATGACAGCTTTGGAAAAACAGCAGAAAAAGATTTCTGTGATCATACCTGTATACAATGCAGAAAAGTACATCAGAGAAACTCTGGACAGTATTATAAAGCAGAGTTATAAAAATCTGGAAATTATATTGATAGATAATGAATCAAAGGACAGAAGTCCTGATATTATACAGAAATATGAAGCAAAATACCCGGAGATCCATATGATTGAAGGATCGGGAAAGGGTCCAGGAGCTTCAAGAAACAGAGGGCTGAAGCTTGCGAAGGGTGACTACATTGTGTTTGCCGATGCAGATGATTATCTTCCTGATAAGGAGATATTCTGTAAATATATAAATCTTGCAGAGCAGACAGATGCGGATATTGTTGTCAGCAATTATGCAAGATTGTGGAAAGATAAAATATTGCCGGCTACTAAACATCAATCATTTGCATTATGTAGTCCATCATCTGAAGAATTCAGATTTCAGGGATTTTTCTCAGTAGGAACACTTTCTTATGCGTGGGGGAAATTATACAGAAGAGAGTTCCTGAGAAATCATCAGATTTATTTTGCGGATCTTTCTTATGCAGAAGATAAACTGTTTAATATGCAATGTTATATCTGTGATGCGAAGTATGCATTTCTGGAAGATATAGGGTATATTTACAGAAAAAATGATATGTCAGTTTCCTGGCAGTATCGTCCGGATTCTGTAGAAAACTGGTTCAAACTTGTATATGAACTGAAAAGCTGGATAGAGAAAAAAGACAAGGATCCGAAAGAATATACTTCACTGATTGGATATTTGCTTATTTTTGCGGCATTTTTTGACGGAAAAATGGAATATATGCAGCATAAAAAATCTCTGTGGGCTGTCAGAAAGGTTCTTAAGAAATATGGAAGCAATCCGATGGGGAGAAAGGCTTTTACAGAGTTGGCAGACAGAAGGAAAAAACTGCAGATCACGCAAAAATTGTGGAAGATTATGATCCGGACATTTTCGTTGGGAATGAAATGGAGATGGTATCTGTTGATGTCTGTGGGAATAAAGATCTTGGTTTCCTGCCGGGTAGATGAAAGACTTTCTGATACTGGACTAAGGAAAAAGTAAAGACAGTGGCTCCTGGTCAGGAGTCACTGTTTTCAAAAATATGGATTAATTTTGTCTTCTGATTGATTTTCTTAAAGCTGTGAAGGGTCTGGCGGAATGTTGTATTTCGTACTGTGTAAGTGTTGCGGATAAAACAGATAAATGTGATACACCAGAGTGCAGGCCAGAGGACTGGATAATGGCTGGCTTTTGGAAAGCGGGCCTTCATCTGGATGTGTCCTTCTTTGAAATAAGTAAGGAAGTTAACCTTCTGATACGAACTGCTTCCAACCAGTGACTGGGAAATATCGGTTCCCATATCGCCGTCTTTAAGAATCTGTATTATGAAATCATGGCAGTCGTGTGGATTGTACTGTGTCCGGGCGTCTATAGAATCCGGAAGACCCAGATATTTCCTGCAGCATTCCAGAATGATTTCGTACAGATGGCTGATGCGGGATTCTCTGCACCATTCATGAATCTGCCGGAAATTGATTTCTTTTTCATGACGCTTCAGATAAAAGGTAAAATCACAGAGAAGGCGGATACCGAATCCGCTGTACAGATAATGCTTCAGCATATGATGAATCATATAGAAAGTATATTCTGTAGGCGGCAGGACTGTGTAAGTATATCCGTGGATTGTCTGGGTGGATGCTTTCAGACATTCCGGTGAGAAGACAGAATCCACAAGTTTGTTGGCGGGGCTGTACTGGTACTGGCCAACTACACGATAGTGAAGCTCCAGGAGAAAACGGCGCCCGGTTTTGGGAAATATATAACGGTAGGTTACATGGTGGTCATTGAGTTCATCCTCAGAGATATATCCGTTGCTTTCAAGAATTGCCTGTGCTCTGGTGAGGTCAGAAGGATCAGCCAGATACAGGTCAAGATCTCCAAGCTTACGATATTCAGGAACCGGATAGCAGTCAGCCAGACTCAGACCCTTCAGAAGATAACAGTCAATATTGTTCTTTCTTAAAAGAGAGACGGTAAGCCGGGTGAAATGCTCAATCTGATAATAATTCAGCATCATGCCTTTTACCTGCTGCTTCATGGCAGGATAGACAGAAGCAGACCGGAGATATGGCAGTACAAATGGGACAGTACAATGTTCCTGTGCCAGCTTTGCCAGAGCAGGAAGGTCTTCCGGATGTACGGAAACAGAATGATCAGAACCGGTGCAGATATTTTTTATTATTTTCAGATAAGTATTGTATATTCGTTCCATAGGGGTCTCCTGAAAGTGCGTAAAATTGGTACCGTTCAGAGATTGAATGGCAGTAATAAATAATAGTAAGTATATCATGTTATTGCGTGGAAATAAAGGAAAAGGAAGAGAAAAAGGGAAAATGAAAAAGACAGAAGGTTATGTAGTCAGGAGACTGGAGGATGAATATCTCGTACTTCCGTCAGGAAGAAGAACAGAAGAAGTCAATGAATTCTCCTATGAAAAATGGATGATCATGAGTGATGAAGCTTTCTGAGAAATGCTGACAGTTTAAAACAGAAGGGGCGAACAGGCAGCATAAAAAGCCACAGGGAAGAAACAAATTTGTAGAAAGGATTTCCTACAGTAAATTCTCTGCTGTTACGATTTACAGCAATCAGTTTTCCGATAATCTGATCCTGACGCAGAGGACCTTCCACTTCGTATTGGTTGTCGCCTACCATATAAAAGCCGTCAGATGTTATCCGGCAGATGCGGTGAAGCACAAGGATGCCCTGATCACGCCTGTAGAGGACTACATCATTCCTGTGGCAGTCTGTGTAGTCTGTCTGCTGGATCAGTGCTTCATCCCGTTCGGGAATAAAGAGAGGGTACATGCTGTAACCCTGAGGCTTGATGCGGATAATATTTCCCTCCCGGAGAAGCTGCTCCAGGTTGATTTTAACCGGGTCTGATGTTGTGTTATTCATAGTATCTGTCCTTCTTAATGTTATAATACGCCTGTTCAGAAATAAAGTTCTGAACAGGCGTATTATAACATTAAGAAAACAAAAGGACAACAGAAAGTGTTTTCCTGTCGTAATAAAATAAAAAATCAGTATGTTTTGTGTAAGAATACTTGACTTTCTGAGGGGATATAGATAGGATAAAGAGAAAGATAAAACCAATGTAAAGGTCATATTTCAGGAAAGGATAATTAATTATGAAAACATATAAGAAGCCGGTAGTAACTGTTGACGCAGGAATGGCAGAGGGTGTTTATGCAGCAAGTGGTGCAAGCCAGGGAACATTAAATGTAACATATCATGGAGTATGGGACAAATGGGGAACTAATGGTGGCAAGGGTCTGGCAATGGCAGACTGGTCAGGTATTAATGGAACCATTACTTTAAATATCACTTTTAATGATACAGTAGATCAGGTTGAGACAGATGATGCTTCTGTACAGGAATCCTGGTCAGGTAAGACTGCAACACTGACATTTGCAAGTACAGCATCAAATCCGCTGACTATTGGAGTGCATATAGATCATGGAGCAAGTATTGATGATCTTCAGATGACAGGATTTACTTATTCTGTGAACTAAAGAGAATATCCACCTGACAAGAAAAGGGATTGAGTTAGAGTGTTTAACTCAATCCCTGAAATTGATTTTAAAACGTTTGTATCATTTCATGAATTTCCACGTCATTTAGTATCTCACATTTCTTATCCCGTATTGCATAAACCCTGTTACAGATATTCAGAACCGTAGGTCTGTGTGTGGTTACAATACAGGTTCTGGGATAGGTATCCTGCATGATATTTCGCAGGACTTTTCGCTCAGTAGCTACATCCAGTGCGGAAGTAGCCTCATCCAGCAGCAGGATCGGTGATCTGCGCAGTAATGCTCTGGCAATGGAGAGCCTCTGTGCCTGACCTTCGGAGAAACCTCCGCCCCGTTCCTTAACGATGCTTTCAATTCCATCCGGGAGTTTTTCCACAAAATCCCATGCGCAGGCAAGTTTCAGCGCTTCAATAATTTCTTCATCTGTAGCATCCTGTTTCACATTTCGCATATTTTCTGCAATTGTTCCTGAAAACATTGTATTTCCCTGTGGTACATAGGAGAATAATTTCCTTGTAGAAGGGGACATATCAATCATGTGTTCATGATCTGCTCCGGCACATATATGAGAAGAACCCTCCTGCGGTGTCAGAAGAGACAGGATCAGGCGCAGCATAGTTGTCTTACCTTCACCGGAAGGTCCTACCAGAGCCACGATCTCATGAGGATAAGCCTCTATGGAAGCATTGGCGAAAACAGCAGTACCATTATGATAGGTATAACTGAGATCCTGCATGTTCAGACCGATTCCTTCTGGCTTATGCTGCTTTTCGAAGTTGCGTACAGCAGAATCCTGACTGTAGTCCTCTTGCGGCATTTCCACGATATCCATCAGTCTTCCTGCCGAAATAGTCAGTGAGATGGCTGACGGAATCAGACTTACCAGAGAATTTACTGAACTTGTCAATGTACCGGACAAAGACAGAAACATGGTCATAGTTCCGTAACTGATCGCATTGCTCCATACACGGTAAATTCCCCATCCATAACAGCTGTAGGATACGATAAATCCGATAATGGACATGAGAACAGAAGTCAGAATGGACATCTTCTGGAAGTCCAGTCTCATGTTAATATAATCTTTCTGAAGAGATTTCAGTTTCTCTGTATAAAAGTGAATCAGGTCGAAAGCCTTGATCGTCTGGATATTGGAGAAAGCTTCCTGGTTAAATCCATAAAGCTTTGCATTCATAGCTGCACTTCTCTGATTGTTATCACGCATTCGTTTCAGCAGCGGCTTTGAAAGCAGAGCACTGAAGGGAATTCCAAGCAGAGCAAAAAGTGCGAAAGTAGGGTCATAATAAAGCACGATTGCCAGTGCACTGATAAAACGAAAAGTATAAATGATCAGGTTGGGAATCCAGTTCAGGATTCCGCTTGAAATATTGGAGGCATCGGAACTCCAGCGTGTCACCAGATCTCCGGTGTGGTAATCGGTCAGGGATTCCCAGTCAGTTACCAGCATTTTGGCAAAGATGTCGTTCTTGATTTCGGAGTCCACCTTCAGGTTAATGAAAGTAGAGGCATATCCGGATGCCTGCGAAACCAGAATGTTTGCGACAGAGAAGCCGATCATTGCGGCAAAGGTACTTACAAGTTTCCCGGTCTGGTGTCCGGTAATAATATCCACCAGATCTTTGGAAATCAGACTGGAAACCAGAGAGACACCTGTTCCGACCAGACCAAGCAGTGTATACAGGATCATGGCTTTCCAGTAACGTCTGCCGTACTGATAGATCCATAATGTCTGTTTCCACATTTTTTTCAGGGTTCCCTGTTTCAGGTGCTTCCAGATCAGGAGTATTTTTTCTTTCATTGCAGCTCCTCCAGTTGATCAATGGTATTTTTCATCATGCAGGCGGCAGAAGAATTCTTTGTACAGAGAAGATGCAGTACCGGCACGCGGTCAGCGATTTCCCCGGCAAAGAAAAGATTTTCTGAAAGCTGGCGTTCAGTCCATGCAGGGGAGATCATGCGCTGCATGACACGGAGGATTTTTTCCGAAGGATTTAACTCTTCCAGATAATCTGTCTGCAGATCACGCCCAAGGAGGATAATTCCTCCGAGTTCATATGCTTCAGCAGTAAAAATCCCGGAAGTTCCGCACCAGGGGATGCCATAGGCGATGATATGATCTTTATGCAATCCGAGAAGATTCAGGTCTCCATTTAAGTACGGTGTGTCAAAAAGCTCATGCCACAGAGCAGTGTGTGTGGATTTTCCCATTCCGGAATGACCGGAAAACAGCCATGCTTTTCCCTGATAGAGAACAGAAGCTGAGTGGATTGCAAACAGTCCGTTTCTTTGTGCTGTGAAAAGGAAAAACAGCCGTATGGCGTGAAATAAATTTTCTATATTTGTTTCAGAAACCTGTGGGTGGCAGTAAACCCGTACATAAGTACCATCTTTCAGCATATGAGCTTCGTAAAGGTTCTGCATCTGTGGAAAAAGGACAACATAACGGTCGGGATTTTCAAAAACAGTCATTTCAGAATTCTGCAGAAGAACCTGTCCGTAACAACGGCTGGGCGGAGGCGTGGTGACCAGTTCGATTTCCTGTGAGGTATCATCATCCGAAAATTCATGATAAAAAGGTTTGAAATTTGGGGAAATCAGTTCTGCAGAACCGTATAGTTTTATGCAGATTCCTGCGATTATCATAGAGACAGAAGGGATTGATGAAATCAGGTGGAGATCTTCTGTGATCATTCCCATGGCTGTAAGCTGTGTCAGAAAATCTGTCACATCTTTCAGAAGTTCAGGATAATAAGACTCATCCAGTTGATAAGTCCTGGCAAGTATTTCTGCCAGTTGCTGCGGTTCGGCACCTTCATGATGCTGAAGTACATTCCACAGGAAAGTACTGGTCTCATTCAGCACAAAGCCTTTTTTCAGATCGGCAATCTGCTGACCATAAGGTAAGAGATAATTGATACCTTTGATTTTTCGAAGTGTATATCCGGGCTGACAATTGAACATGATAAAAAAGATTCCTTTCTTTTTCAAAGCCAAATCTTGTAAACTTATATATGTGTTGTGATGGCTGTGACTATAGCAAATTATAACACTGAGGAGGGAAGAAATACAAGCTATTTCCAATTGATGTACAAAAGTATATAAGAGGCATGATGCAATATTTAGTAGAGAACGGGGTAGATATGTTGTATATTCAAAACAATGTGATATACAAGATAAATAAGAATAATTGAAAATAAGAGTATCAAGCAGAGTTTCTAAAATAAGCTAGGAATTTTAAAATAAACATTTGGAATGAATTGAAAAAAGAAGTGTTGTGATATAACATATGAAGGGGAAAAGCGAAGGTTCGAATCCTTCGGTACCCATTAGGAAGTGAATTAAAGATATATTAAAAATACTTGGAGGAAAAGATGGGAAAATACTTTGGAACAGACGGTTTTCGCGGTGAAGCGAATGTAAATTTGACAGTAGACCACGCACGTAAGGTAGGCCGCTTTTTAGGCTGGTATTATGGTCAGTTAAAGAAACAGAGAGGGGATGATATACCGGCAAAGGTTGTCATCGGTAAGGATACACGCCGTTCAAGCTATATGTTTGAGTATGCGTTGGTTGCCGGGCTTACAGCCTCAGGTGCAGATGCGTATCTTTTGCATGTAACAACAACTCCTTCTGTGGCTTATGTAGCAAGAACAGAAGATTTTGATTGTGGTATTATGATTTCTGCCAGCCATAATCCATACTATGATAATGGTATCAAGCTGATTAATGGCAATGGAGAAAAGATGGATGAAGCTACAATTAATCTTGTAGAAGCTTATCTTGATAGCGAGTTGGAAGTATTTGGTCGGAAGTATGAAGAGATTCCTTTTGCACATAAGGATGCCATCGGATGTACAGTGGATTACGCAGCAGGTCGTAACCGCTATATGGGATACCTTATTTCACTTGGTTTATATTCTTTTAAAGGAATGAAGGTTGGACTGGATTGTGCCAATGGTAGTTCCTGGAACATGGCACAACAGATTTTTGACAGTCTTGGAGCAAAGACATTTGTTATTAATGCAGAGCCAGATGGTACGAATATTAACAGAGATGCAGGTTCGACACACATTGAAGGATTGCAGAAGTATGTAGTAGAGAATGGATTAGATGTTGGATTTGCCTATGATGGAGATGCAGACCGCTGTCTCTGCGTAGATGAAAAAGGAAATGTAGTAGATGGAGATGCTATTCTTTATATCTACGGAAGATATATGAAAGAAAGAGGTAAGCTGCTTACCAATACAGTTGTAACGACAGTTATGTCAAACTTTGGCCTATACAAGGCTTTTGATGAGTTGGGAATTGGCTATGCCAAGACAGCAGTTGGAGATAAATATGTTTATGAATATATGACAAAGAACGGATGCCGTATCGGAGGAGAACAGTCCGGTCATATCATATTTTCAAAGTATGCATCAACGGGGGATGGAATTCTTACCAGCTTGAAGATGATGGAAGTTATGATGGCTAAAAAGAAAAAGCTGAGTCAGCTCACAGAGGATTTACATATTTACCCACAGGTTCTTGTGAATGTAATGGTAAAAGATAAAGCCGTAGCGCAGGCAGATGCAGATGTGCAGGCTGCGATATCAAAAGTAGCAGAAAGATTAGGAGATACCGGAAGAATTCTTGTTCGGGAGTCTGGAACAGAACCATTGATTCGTGTTATGGTAGAGGCAGAAACAAAAGAAATCTGTCATACATATGTAGATGAAGTGGTTTCGATTATTAATAAAAAAGAGGCAACTAGATAATATTTTTTCATTTTGTAGAAGATGAAGAAAGCATTTATTATTATAAAAACACGAAAAAGACATAGTGACATAATTCGGAGGAAAATATCATGGCAGTATTAGTAACAGGTGGAGCAGGATATATTGGAAGTCATACTTGTGTAGAGTTATTAGAAAATAATAAGGAAGTTGTTGTTCTTGATAATTTGAGTAATTCCAGCGAAGAAGCATTAAATCGAGTAAAAAGAATAACAGGGAAAGAAGTAAAGTTTTATAAAGGTGATATTTCAGATATAGTTATTTTAGATACCATTTTCAAAAAAGAAAATATTGAATCATGTATTCATTTTGCAGGATTGAAGTCCGTAGGAGAATCTGTCGCAAAACCATTAGAGTATTACCAGAACAATATTGCTGGAACATTAATCCTTTTACAGAAATTGAGAGAATACAATGTAAAAAATATTATTTTCTCATCTTCAGCAACCGTATATGGTGATCCTGCATTTGTACCGATCACAGAAGAATGTCCAAAAGGTCTATGTACAAATCCTTATGGCTGGTCTAAATCTATGCTAGAGCAGATCCTTATGGATATATATAAGGCAG
>ENA-ORUI01001626-ORUI01001626.1-human-gut-metagenome-genome-assembly--contig:-NODE-1626-length-21729-cov-4.049968_pt1 | contig 21729 bp, 20 predicted proteins | sample MGYA00242078_ERZ509205 | MGnify/ENA primary metagenome ERZ509205 (study PRJEB26280, sample SAMEA2338828) | human gut metagenome | biome: human gut; feature: human-associated habitat; material: faeces... | reverse complement strand
GTTCATCCATTCCCGTAACTTCGCTTTGAAAGCCTCGTATTCTTGCTGGCCCATAAGTCGTTTCCTGTTACAATCCGATTTTCAGGTAAGAATCCCGCCGTCCGAGATACATATTCCGGTAATTCTCTTTCAATTCATCGGATAAATAGGAGTTGGCGATCAGCGTATCTAAAAGCGGATAAGAGGTGCAGAATTTGTCGAGTTCCCGTCGGATAGTTTTGTCGGGGAGCCCTAATCTTTTGCCGAATTCCCGGAAAGTTGTGCTGTTGGTCATTCCATAAGGCATAGATTCGGCGGCATTGTCTTTCAGCAACCCTTTGTCGAGAGCGAATATCCGGTCGTCTACATGCAGTTTGGTATTTATCAGGTCGTATGCCGGGGACAGACGGAAATCGCCTGATTCGGTTTCGAGTACCGAGAAATTTTTCAGATGGGCGTCGCCGTTGCAAATCAGAAAATTGAATATGATGAGATCGAAGAATTTCAGGGTCTCTACTTTCCATGCAGGCAGGTATCGTCGAATCAACTCTCCGCATTCTTCGTATGTCAAGTACTCATATTTGTAATTCTTACCGCCGTTTTGCGTAGTCAGTCCGGCGAGCGATGCGAAATCTTCTTTTCTGCGCTTTGTGCCGTCGGGTTTGACATCGAACCGTCTGGTGATATAAGCCGGTTCATCTCCTTTGAAAAAGCAAAGTCCGTTTGCGGCAGTTTCGATTCCGAATACCTGTGACGCGATTTGCATGGTCAGATTTTCATTCGCAGAACTATATATCCGGTTGCGAAAATCGCTTAACTTCGGTTTGAGGATATATTGGCCTTGTTCGCCTTTTTGAGTTAAGGCCAATTTGCCGTTGCGAACTATCATCGAATATTTAGGTTGTACTCCCGACAGCGAGATTCGCTCCTGATTGTGCAGAAACTCTTCTTGGGCTGCGGAATTGTTGTCGTCATCAATGGGTGTATAATCCAAAAATGGAGACACTTGTCGGCCGTCGAACAGATGTTTTATCGCAACCGGAGAGTAGCTGTCATATCCTTCGGCCAATGTGGACGGGCAAATCGTAATCGGACTCATGTTATAGGGGTTTTACGGTTACTGCTCCGGCAACATCCGTTTGCGCTGTTGCCAGCAGAATGCCGAAATGGTCGTTTTCATCGATATGCAGCATGCGGGATTGTACGATGCGGTTGCGGCCCTCGGAAAGCATGTTGCTGAAAAAGGGGAACAGATAAGCCGATCTATACTCCTGCTGTGTTTTGGGTAATGTCAGACTGACGGCTGGCTGCATATCATCTGCATAGTATGTATCATCGTATTTGAAAACGTATTCGGTCGGCGATATTTCTGTCAATATGCCGGCTAACTTGCCATTCATGTATACTGCTCCTTGTCTCATAATTCATTCCGCTGTTTGATTCCGATTTGTAGTTCCAACCCCAGCGTATCGAGTATTTTTTCGAGAACTTCGATCGTGGGATTCCCTTCTCCGCGCTCAATTTTTGTGAGCGTGTTGATACCCACGCCAGCCAATTCCGCAAGTGTCCGTTGCGTTATTTTCAATATCTTGCGGCGCTCTTTTATTGCACTACCGACTTTGTTCATGAATCCCAGTTTGATGTGATTTTAATGCAAATATAGCGCAATTTATGGATAAGTCAAATAAAATCACTGTTTGCTGTGATTTATGATTGCGGGTTAATGTTCGTTACATTCCGACCGCGCTGCGGACGCAATTATCTTCTTTACGATAACAAATTTACTAATTCTTTTTTCATTTCATCGTCGATGGTGCGATAACGCGCGAAAGCCTTGCTGCCTTCCTTATGTCCGCTCAAAGCTCCGACTAAATTGGGGTCTTTGACCTGCTTGTATAGATTTCCGACGAATGTCCGGCGGGCCAGATGCGACGAGGCGATCTCGTAAAGCACCCTCTTTTCTTCTTCGCGGGTGGTGGGGTTTATGACCGTAACCAACCGCTTCAATCCGGCGGCTTTGAAAATCCGCTTGATCGCCAGATTGTATTTCTGCTCGGAAATGAACGGCAGCAGCTTGTCGCCGTCCTGACTTTTGTAACGGGCTGCGATCTCTTTGGCTGTCTGATTCAGCGGAACCCGCACGGTCAGCGGTCGCCCTTCCTTGGTCTTGCGCGGTATGTATTCGATGGCTCCGTCGATCAGATTCGATTTCGTCATTTTCAGCAGATCACCCACCCGGCAGCCGATCAGACATTGAAAAACGAAGATGTCGCGCTGAACGGCCAGTTGCGGATGCCGCATCAGATTCGTGCCGTAAATCTTGTGCAACTCCTCGACCGTGATATAATAAGGCGTTCCGTATGTGCATTCCTCCAACGGGAAATCGTCGAACGGTCGGTTACGGGTCTTTTTGTTGCTGTTGCACCAGTAGAAGAAAGTTCGGATGCGCGAGAAACAATCCAATAACGTATTCTTTCCTCTGGGTTGCGGCGTGCGTGCTTCGGGTATAGCTTCGTAGATTTCCGGGTAAAGAGCGCAGTAGCGGTATTCATTTTCCAGAAAATCCCAAATATCCCGCAAGGTGTCGGCCGTTACTTGGTCAATGTCCAATACGAATGCTTTTTGCCCCCTCTTGGTTGTCCGGATATAAAGTTCATACCGCTGTAATCCTCGTTTGATGACCCGGTAATTCTTTTTGCGGACATCGGAAAGACGGTGCTTTTCGAGAAATTCGTCGAACAATGCGATCAATGTCGGTTTGGCCGTTTCTTCCGTGGCCGTTTCGATATTGTATTTTTGCGGATTGTAATATTGTTCCAAAGTCTCTTTCAGCCACTCTTTCTGAGGTTCTGCCGTCTGTCGGGACTGATAGGCTTTTTCGAGGTAGGACTTGAGTTTGCGGGCTTCATCGTTGTAATAGGAACGCATTTCGTCATCGCAAACAATTTTGCTTTTGACCTGTTCGGCCTTGTCGTCCCAAAGATTGGGGTTGATGGTGAGCCGGGTCGGTGCGACCATATCTACCTGCCTGCCATCCCGCAGACGCGCGTAAATGGTCGCCTTTGATTCTGTATCATAGCGTTTTACGCTCTTTTTGATGATGAGAGTTATTTTCATAGTACCCAGATTCCGGATTGACAGAGCAAAAATACGAAAAATTCCCCACATTTTCCCCACGTCTGCTAAAAAATGTTCAATCGGAATTTGTCAGGTAAAATTATTGAATGTTTATATACTATTGATAATAAATAAAATAAATGCAAAGTCATCTATTTTGACTTCTATTTAGGTTTAATAGAATTTAGTATATTCAAATGCGGATCCGGGTACTGAAAACGTCGCTTGGTCAATTGATCAGGCGACGTTTTGCTTTTGCCGGGGTGTGCATGAGGCGTGAAAAATGCCGGATGGCATTGCGGATGGGGACTTTCGTTTTCCTGCCGGCCGCATCCGGTTCGGACGGGAATCCGACTTCGCCGCCCGCCGCTTCGGCGATCGCCCGGCAGACGTGTCGGCTGCATCCGTCGCCATTTCCGGGCTTTTCTTGCTCTTCCCGACACGGTATCCGGCTTCCTTCGCGGCTGTTGCGCCGTTGGTGAGCGGCATGTGCCCCGCCATGTCGCCCTTCGGTTCCGGATGGCGGCGATCCCGACTCCGTGAATAACCGTATTCTTGTTCCGCGTCGTGCGCTGTTCCCGTTTTCCTCTGTTTTGTACGTCATGCTTCCTCTGCAAGCGCATGGCCGGACCCTCCTATGCTCCTTTCGGCTCTCGAAACTGTGCCCGGTGGTCGGGCCTTCCGCCGTTTCTGCGAATCTTTAGGTGACTTCAGGCGGTCTTTGATTTGCGGCTTCCTATCTTGCAACGCAGTTTCACTAAATTTTATTCTATGATGCACTTACCAGATTTAACCGGCATGTCCTGCCTTGCTTACATGGGGCAGGCCGTATTTGCGGGCGCGACCCGCAACAAAACCCTCCCTGATTTTATCTCCTGTTTCGCACGCCACGTCGGGGAGTGCGAACGGACGGGGCGGAACGGTTCGACTGCAAACTACCGGATGGCCTACCGTATGCTCGTCCGGTATGTGGGCGGAGGCAAGCTGCCTCCGGAACAGTTCACCGCCGAATGGCTCGAACATTACGAGCGGTGGCTTCTGGCGCGGGGTCTCGGGACCAATTCCGTCGTATTCCACATGCGCTCCCTGCGGGCCGTTTACAACCGGGCCGTCGAACAGGGGCTTTTCCCCGCTGCGGGCAGCAATCCTTTTCGCCGCAGGCTCATCAAACAGGTGGCGACCCGCAAGCGCGCCCTGCCGCGCGAGACGCTCCGGCGGATCGGCGGTGCCGACCTTTCGGCCTTGCATCCCAAATATGCGCTGGCGCGCGATCTTTTCATGTTCAGTTTCTACACCCGGGGCATGTCGTTCGTCGACATGATCTACCTGCGCAAAAGCGATGTCCGTGACGGAGTGCTGACCTACCGGCGCAAAAAAACAGGCCAGACGCTCTCCCTGCGCGTCGAAGCGCCCCTGCAAAAAATCATCGACCGCTACGACAGCGATTCTCCCTACGTGCTGCCCGTCTTGACCGCCGACGACAGCTACCGCGCCTATCGTCAGCAGCAGCGCGAGCTGAACAAATTCATCCGTAAAATCGGCGAGCTGCTGGGAATCTCCGAGCCGCTGACCTTTTACGTGGCCCGGCACTCGTGGGCGACGCTGGCCCGCGACTGCGGCACGCCGCTGACGGTGATCAGCGCCGGCATGGGGCATACCTCCGAGCGGACGACGCGCGTCTATCTTGCGCAGCTCGACCGCAGCGTCATCGACAAAGCCAATCGGAAAATCATCAATCTGTGAAGATCGGACCGATTCAGGCGATATTCGGATCAAATGAATACAAGGAAAAAACGGTGCGGATGACGGAAACAAGGCCCATTACTGTAAATAATGTGTCTTCGGGACATAAATGATTGCTATTTAAACAATTCCCATCGTCTGCGAAGGTAAGGTTATTTCTGATTATAACCAAACATTTTACATTAAAAAAATGCAAATAATTCGATAATAATCTGATTATTCGTGTTTTGTATATCCATCTCATTTTTCGGACCGGGTTGCGGACATAAAATCCGGTTTTTGGCTCTGCATCGTGTTCAAATATGTCTTTTTTAGCTGACTGTCATTGCTTTATGTAAACAAGACCCATTATTTACAGTAATGGGACTCGGGAGAATGGTGTACCGGTTGTATTAAAACAGATTACAAGTTGACACTCTCTCTTAAGATTTTGTGGGCGGTGAAGATTCTGCTCACATTGCGCAAGGCGGCGGAAGCCGGGGTTCCTCCCATGAAAAGCTCCGAATTGCTGGCGGCTTGCGTGGCTCCGCATGCGGATACCTATATGTATCGCCGCGCCCTGCGGGAGTTGGTTGCCAAGACCGACTTTGTGACCTGCGACATCCAGTCGAGCCGGACCACCTACGAGTGGAATCCCGATGTCCGCCCGAGCCTGTACGATCTGGTCATCCGGCTGGAGGGCGGCATCCACGAGACATCGAATGCTTTCTGGTCGTACGAGAACACCTACACGATGCAGCCTTTGCACAAGGTGAACAAACGGTACGACGCGCTGACGCGCGAATATCTCTCGAGCATCTACGTCGACGAACTCGACTCCCCGGCGCTGTCCGAACGGAGCAGGGCCAAATTGCCCCATATGAATTTACAAACGACAGAACATGCGGAACAACACACTTAATTAATAACCCGAAAAATGAAACGTCTCTACATTATTGCATTGTTCGTTTTCGCGGGCGGATTTGCTTCTGCCCAGGAAAACGGGAACCGGGATGCGCAGAACCGCATCGTACGGGGGCCTTATGAAACCAATCGCTTTTTCGATAATGTTTTCGTCGGAGTGGCCGGAGGTGTGAACCTTTATTTCGGTGAGAACGACTCCGAAGGAAAATTCGGGAAGCGCCTGGCTCCGGCGATGGACATCCATGTCGGCAAATGGTTCACGCCTTCGATCGGTGCGCGCGTCGGCTACGCGGGCTTGCAGGCCAAAGGCTGGACCTCTGCCGGAACGCTCTACGCCAAGAGCGCAGACGGCGGCCTGTTCCGGGAAAAATTCGGCGTGATGTACCTGCACGCCGACGCCATGTGGAACTTCTCGAACGCCGTGAGCGGCTACAAGGAGAGCCGTACGTGGAATTTCGTGCCTTTTGTCGGTGTCGGCTGGGCGCGCTCCTACGGCAACGACGCCCATGACAACGAGATCGGCTTCGATGCCGGCCTGCTGAACGTGGTGCGCCTGTGCAGCTCGCTCGACCTGACGCTCGAAGCCCGCTGCCTGCTCGTCAACCAGCGTTTCGACGGTGTGACCGGCGGCCGCACCGGCGAGGGAATGCTTTCGGTGACGGCCGGCCTGGCTTACAAGTTCAACCGCCGCGGCTTCGTGCGCGCCTCGAACGTGCAGCCGGTGGACGTTACGCCCTATCTCGACCGGATTCGGAATCTTGAGGAGAACAACACCGACCTTGCCTCGAAAAATTCCGTCCTGAACGACGAGAACGAGAAACTGCGCAACGCGCCCGCCAAGGTCGTCGTCGAACAGAAGGTCTCCGCATCGCCCGTGGTGCTCTTCTTCAGGATCGGCAAGGCCACGCTCGACAGCAAGGAGCTGACGAACCTCGAATTCTATGTCAGGAATGCCATGAAGCTCGACAGCGACAAGACCTTCACGCTGATCGGCTCGGCCGACAAGGATACCGGCAACCGGGAGCTGAACCAGCGTCTGAGCGAGCAGCGGATGGAGTATGTCTACGACCTGTTGAAAAACAAGTACGGCGTCGCTCCGGAGCGTCTGGTCAGGAAGGCCGAGGGTGATACGAACAACCGGTTCGCCGAGCCGGAACTGAATCGCGCTGTCATTGTGGAATAATTCAGCCGAATCATATACAAACGTCACATTCAACGAAAAAGAAGCCATGAATAAATTGTTAATGCCTTATGAGGCACCGGAGCTGTTTCTGATCTCCGTCCGCGTCGAAAAGGGGTTTGCTGTAAGCAGCGACATCGAGCCGGGAGAAGGCGGCGGTGAGCTGGGATACGACGAAACCTACTGATGAGATCGGATACCCGAAAACCAACATTCAAAACAGAGAATGCACGATGAAAAAATTATTGATTATAGCGACTCTTGCCGCAGTCGGCATGGGTGCATGCAGCAAGGATGACGGCGTTTCCGCTCCGGAGGACTTGCGGAAATATGTTCAGGTGACCATCCCCGAGAACGCGGCTTCCGGCGAAACCCGCACATCGGTTGACGGCACGACGACCTCCTGGGTCGCAGGCTACAAGGTCGCCGTATCTCTCTACAACGGTTCCACGACGGAGGTCTGCGAATTCACGGTCGACAGGACGGGCGCGACCACGACCTTCTCGGGCAGCGTGCCCGTCGGCAGCTACACGTGCGCCGCAGTCCACTATCCCTTCTGCGCCGCCACGTTCGACGCTGTAAACAAGACCTTCACGCATACGTGGGGCGATGCTTACTGCTCGACGGATCTGGCCGCCTACGACTTTATGTTCTCGACCGTGTACGAGACCCCGTTCGTGGTCGACGAGACAACGACGGTCCTGCCCATTGCGCTGACTTTCAGACCGCTGATGGCCCGTATCGGGATGAAGCTCGCTCTGGGCGCCAACGAGACCCCGAAATACGTCACCTTCACCACCGACGACAACGTGCTGCCGACGGCCGGTACGGTCAATGCCGACGGAACTTTCTCCGCTTCGGCCCTGACCAACTCGCTCACCGTGGAGACCGACCGGAAGGAGTTCACCGTGGGCCTGCTGCCCGTCGGCGTCGCTTCGAAAATGAGCGTACATGTTACGACCACCGACGGCATGACCTATTCGGACAAATCGTTCCAGCTGGCCGGTCTGAAGCGCAATACCCACTATACGATGAATGTTCCCTGCCGTACGAAACGCTTTATGCTTACGGTTCCCGATGGCGTAAACTCGAAGTACGGTACGGGCACCTATAAAAATAATGAATTTTACTCCGTCGATCCCGCCACTGACCCGACGGGTATTTTCAAGGACTGGTATTTCTATCGTGCCGAATTGAAGAATACGACAAACACCGCCAGAGGTGATAAACTTAAAGGGAAGAACCGGATCCAGTTGCAGGTCGCTCTGGGGGGCAATAACTCTAATAACGGCGCATTTGTGACGGCTCCGATCCAGTGCGACGGAACCAAGACAGTAACGGTATCTTTTACGGCGGCGACCAACAGAGCAATAAGCGCTAACTATTGGATCGGTGTAACGGATAACGGTCCGATTACATCGGACTGGCTCAGGGACATCAATAAGATTAGCCCTCATGCCGAGGGTTTGATTCCGAGGTCCGATAATGTCTCCCACTCCCATACCTTTACGGTCACCAACGGTCAGCGGATCATGGTGAAAGTTTCTAATACGTTGGGTGAGCATCACTTGGAGTTTGCCGACTTTACCTATACGGTCGAATAGATCTTGGCACGGCAAAATACATACGATCGGGACGGATGCAACAGCCGTCCCGATTTATATATAACCATATCCAGTATGAAAGCAGTTTATACAAAACCGGAACTGGAGGTCTTCGCAGTTGCGGTGGAAGCCGGGTTTGCAATCTCGCAGCCCGACGGGGGTGAGTTGGGTCCGACTTCGGAGGACTATTCGGATAACGGGGATTTAACCTATTGAAAATCAAAAAATATGAAATACAGTTCTGTTTTCCGCTTGTCGCTGCTGGCGCTTCTGCTGGCGGGATGCGGGGAGGACGATGCCGGAACGACGGCATGGACCCGCCCCGAAGAACCGGCAGCGGCGGGAAATCCCGTCGTTTGCCGCCTTTCGATCGACGACGGCGACGAGTCGCCGGAGGCTGAAACCCGTACGGCATACGGCCCGCTGACGAACGGCTCCTGGCCGATCTACTGGCGCAGCGGCGATCGGGTGGAGGTCATCTCTCCGCAGACGGCTCCGCAGCGGGCGACGGTCGAGGTTCGCGTCTCCGGGGCGACCGAAAGCGAGGCCGATTTGAGCGATACCGGGATGGTCTGGGGCGAAGGGCTGCACGACTTTTACGCCTTCTATCCCTCCGGGGCGATCCGGGCCAATGCCGGTTCGATCGTCGTGGCGGCGGTCCCTGCCGTCCAGACCTGCAACAACGGGGAGTGCAACATGCAGTATGCCTGCATGTCGGCCTGCGCCGAGGATGTGGCCCAAGGCGAGGTGGTTTCGTTTGCATTCCGTCCGCTGATGACCACGGTAGCCGTGTCGGTGGGATTTTCCGAGACGGTCGAGGTGCAGAAACTCGTCCTTTCGAGCGCGAACGACGCCGTGGCCGGACAGTTTACCCACGACATCGCCGCTAACGTCAGCACGGTCGATCCCGACAGGCGTTCCAACGTGCTGGCGCTCCATCTGACGACGGGCGATGCGCCCTATATCCGGATCAATGCCGGCTCGAAAATCGTGGTTACGGCCTTTATGCTGCCGCAGGACATCCGCGGCCTGACGCTGACGGCCGTTACGACCCAAGGGCGGACTTACAGCTACACCACCCCGGCGACGCTCCGGGCCGGACACCGCTATTCGTTCTCGGTCGGCGACATGCCGGCCCAGGCCCAACACATTGCCTCGGACCGGTCCGACTGGATGAAATACCTGCCCGATAACGCTTTCCTCTCGCAGATCTCCATTCCCGGATCGCACGACGCCTGCGCGATCTACGGCTCGCACTACGAATATAAGAGCGGTATGCCGCAAGAGAGATACCATTTCAAATGGCTGCTTTCCTGGTTAGGCAACACCAACACAACGAAAGTCACCAAGGCGCAGGAACTTTCCATCGAGGAGCAGCTGGCGGCGGGCGTCCGCATGTTCGACCTGCGTCCCTGCGCGTCTTCGGCTTCCGTAAAGGACCTTCCGATTCATCACGGCATCTCCGTGCTGGGCGATCCGGCCCGCGGCGGTTATACGCCGGGCGCGTCCGGTCGGCAGGAGCTGTCGCCCTTTCTGCTTTCGCAGGTGCTCGACCGCTTCGTGCGTTTCCTGGAGGAGCATCCGGGCGAGACGCTGCTCGTGCATATGAAATATGAGAACACCTCCACCAACGCCAATAAAAGAGGGTGGAACAAGAGTGTCGTGAGCTACATCAAGTCCCGTTGCAACGGCCGTATCGCCGACTTCACGCCGCGGATGACGCTCGCCGACGCCCGGGGCAAGATCCTGTTCGTCATCCGCGAGGATTATAAATCGGACAATGGCGGGGAGTATCTCGGGGCCTATCTGAACTGGACGAACGATAAGGTGGTCTTCGAGACCACGCTCCACGGCAACACCGGCGAGGCGGCTCCGATCAAGGTCAACGACCTCTACAACATCAAGAACGGGGCTTCGGACGGCGTGAGCAAGTATGCGGCCATCGACGAGTGCATCGCCTACACCTACAATGCGACGGACGTCGCGCGCTGGTGCATGAACTACGTGAGCTGCTATGACAGAGACCATTGCAGCGTGACGGGGCTTGGCATCCTCGGGGCTTTGGGCGACTATGACTATTGCGCCAACCGCTACAACCGCTATACGGCGGACAAGCTGAACCGGCCCGATTTCCGCGGAAACGCCGGCATCGTGCTGATGGATTTCGCGGGGGCTTCGAACGCCACGATGACCTACGGCCAGACCTATTCGAACATGGCGGTTTACGGCGACGACCTGGTGGAGGCCGTCATCGGCGCCAACAACAAGTGGGACCTGCGCCGCAACGAATAGGCGGTGTCTGCCGCAAAAAAAAGAAGCGTCCGGTTGGCCGGGCGCTTTTTTTGCGTGTGTGCGGCGTGTCAGCAGTCGGTGAAGAGGTTGAGCTGGTGCAGCAGCGTGAAGGCGAAGAAGCACCCGATGATCAGGCACATCACCGCGAGCAGCGCGTTGAGCACCCGCGGCGAGGGTTTCGTGGGCCGCCCGGCGTTGTCGCGGATGTATTCGCGGAAGAAGAGGTACAGCGCCGGGACGATGCTGCATGCCAGCAGGTAATCCTCCGGAATGCCGAAGAAGTAGACCTTCGAAAGTCCGATCAGCGCCCAGTGGCAGAGGAACATCGCCAGCACGATGTTGACTCTCTCCGAAAAGGCCAGCATCAGCCCGATCGTGAAGACCGCCACCGAGCAGGGCATCACCGGCGAGGTGATCATCGGGAAGGTGCGGCCCAGCAGGAGCGAGAACAGCGGGTAGACGAGCGGCATGGCGAACAGCAGCGCGGCGAACGCCTTGTGGTTGCCCGTGCGTTGCAGCGAGGCGTGCCCGACCGCCAGGTCGTAGACCCAGATGCACCCCATGATGGCCCAGAACAGCGCCAGCAGGTCGTGGTGTTCGCGCGGCTCGCAGCAGACGAGGTAATAGACCCCGGCGATCCAGAAGTTCAGGAGCGCCATGAACACCTTCATCGCGATCCGCACGGCGGGCGAGGGGCGGAAGTAGAGCAGCAGGGTCAGGACGACGGCCGCCAGCGTCAGCGCGAGCTGTGCGGGCCATGTCGCGGCGTTGTAGGAAGCGATGGTATTCCAGAAAGTCTCCATGCGGAAGGTTTATTTCACGTTTTTTCTGCGCCGCGTGAGCGAGAACGCCCGGCGGTTGAAGACGAAGATCGGCAGCGTGGCTCCGGCGGCCAGCAGGGCGATGACGCTCAACGACACGGTGGCGTTGAGGAAGAACAGCTGCATGTACTGCATGCCCTGGCCCGGGTCGTTGAGCGACTGGAGGAACATGATGAGCGAGAAGACCGTCTTGTAGGCGTAGATGCCCGGAACCATCGGCAGCAGCGCCGGGATGTAAAGCGCCGTCATCGGGCAGCGGATGGCCTTGCCCAGCCAGAGGCTTCCGAAGCCGATGGCCGTTGCGGCGCAGAGCGACGCCGTGGCGATGTCCATGCCGGCGCAGTTCATCAGGCAGAACCGCAGGGCGTGTCCCACGGCGGCCAGCAGGGCGATGCGCGGGAAGGCGCGCATCGGGGGATCGGAGACGGCGCCGAAGCCGACGGCCGCCACGGCCGCGAAAAACCCGTCGAGAAGAATGTCCGCAGCGATCATAGCAGGCTGTTTTTAACCATTAGCAAAGTCGCCGAAAGCCCGATGGCGATGCAGATGATCAGCAGCAGGGCGTTGATCAGCCGGCTGAATCCGATCAGGATGTGGCCTTCGACGATGTCGATCACGCCGTTGATCAGCGGCACGCCCGGCACGAGGTACAGTACGCTCGTGGCGAGGGCCGTCTCCGCCGTGCAGTCGAAGCGCAGGGCCGCCGAGGCGCACAGCGAGGCCATGAAGGCCGAGATGATGAAGATCAGGAAGTGGTTGACGCCGTGCGCCTGCATCCGCTGCCGGGCGGCGAACCCCACGAGCGTGGCGGTGAAGACGATGCCCGCGGCCGTCCAGTCGCCGCCGAAAAGACGGCAGAACGAGGCGTTGGCCAGTCCGACGGTCACCAGCACGAAGATCGGGTCGATGCGCGGTTTGTCGATCAGCTCCCCGTAGCGCCGGCGGATTTCGTCCAGGGGGAGCCGGTCGTCGAGGGCGTCCCAGCTCAGGGCGCTCAGGTCGGAGTTGCGTTCGAAACTGATCGGCAGGACGGGAATCTTCACCACGCGGGTGACGGCTTCGCCCGTCGCGTCGTCGCGGACCGTGAGGATCGTGCTTTTCTGGAAACTCGACAGCTGAATGTCGACTCCCTGCGACTGTCCGATACGCTGCGAATTGCGGATCACACGCGAGGTGTGGACGCCGGATGCGAGCAGGTAGGTCGCGTAGTCCGCAATGAAATCGAGGATTTCGGTCAGTTCTTGTCTGGTTTTCATAACGGCTGCAAAAATAGTTCATTTCCTCCAAACGGCCCGTCTCCGGGTCTGAAAAATTTGCCCGGCGCGTGATTTTGCGGCCGGCCTGCGCCGCTGTCCGCCCCCTCGCTGCGGGGCTGCCGGATGGTTTCGGGGACAAAGCGGGGCTTTTTTAGGCGGAACGGATAAATTTTTCTACCTTTGCTTCCCGGTATGGAAGCATCTTTCAAAAAGTCATACGCCTCGCTGGGGGCCGACAGGCTGGTCCTTCTGTGGCTCGGGGTGTGGTGGATCGCAAACCTCGTGCAGGCCGGCTTTACGGAGCTTGCCAACGACGAGGCCTACTACCATATGTTCGCCGAACGGCTCGCATGGGGGTATTTCGACCATCCGCCCGTGACGGCGCTGCTGGTCTGGGCCGGAGAGCGTCTCTTCGGCGGGGAGCTGGGCGTGCGGTTTTTCTTCACCGTGCTGCAACCCCTCTACCTCTGGATTCTGTGGCGTCTGATCCGCCCGGCGGATGCCGGTCGCCGCGACGCCGCGCTGTTCGTCGTGGTGTCGGCCGCGACGCTGATGCTCCAGCTCTACGGCTTCATCGCCGTGCCCGATGGGCCGCTGATGTTCACCACGGCGTTGTTTCTGCTGACTTTCAAATGGTTTTCCGAAAACCGCCGCCGGGCGTGGTTGTGGATGGGTATTGCCATGGCGCTGATGGCTTACAGCAAATACCACGGCGCGCTGGTGGTTCTTTTCGCGCTGGCCGCCAACCCGCGGCAGCTGCTGCGCCCTGCCCTGTATTCAAGCGGCGCGGTGGCGTTGCTGCTGCTCGTTCCGCACCTCGTGTGGCAGTACGAGCACGACTGGGCGTCGTTCGCCTACCATCTTTCGGGCCGCAACTCGGTCTTCAGACCCGGCTACGTCGTCGAATTCCTGGCCAACATGCTGGTGGTCTTCAACCCCTTCTTCGTGCCGCTCTACGTGCAGGCATGGCGGAAGGTGAAGCCGCAGACCCCCGTCGGGCGGGCGCTGAAGCTCCTGCCCGTGGCCTTCATCGTCTTCTTCATGCTCTCGTCGCTGCGCGGTTACGTCCAGCCCCAGTGGGTGATCGTCTCCTGCTTCGGACTGGTCTGCGTGTTGTTCGCCTATGCGCGGCGGCATCCCCGCACGCGCCGTTACGTGATGCGGGCCGGGGGCGTGACCGTCGGACTGATCGTCCTGGCGCGGCTGGTGATGATCTTCAACCCGCTGGGCATCCGTTTCGAGGTGTTCAACAATCCGGAGAGCTACGCAGCCATCGCCGCCGAGGCCGACGGCCGTCCGGTGGTTTTCCGCTACGGTTACGCCGTTGCGGCCAAATATGCGTTCTATACGAGCGGCGAGGCCTACTGCCAGCCCAATATCCGTTACCGTACGCATCAGTGGCAGTTCCGCGACGACGATTCGCAGTTCATCGGCCGCGAAGTGCTCGTCGAATGTCCGGACGGGACCGTCTCGGACAGCACCCGGCAGGTGCGGACCCTCACGATGGCCAACGGCCGGAGTTTCACCTGGTTCGTCGATCCGGCTTTCCACCCCGTACGGTTGGTGGACATCGCCTTTACGGGCCTGCCCGGGCGGGTGGCCGCGGGCGAGACGCTGCGCCTCGAACTGCGCATCAGGAATCCCTATCCCTATGCGATCCGCGTGGGTGCGGACGACACGCAGCTGGTGATGCTGTGGAAACACGGGCGTTTCCGGGTCGACGAGTTCCCCACCGGCGAGACCTTCACGATTCCGGCCGACAGCGAACTGACGCGCGGGGTGACCTTCACCGTTCTGCCGCAGCTGGCCGGCGAGACTTTCGACGTGGGGTTTGCGCTGCGCCGGGAGGGTTATACGAATTGGTTTAACGGAAAATCCGTCCCGACGGAGGTCGGAAATTTATGATAGAACAGTTTTTCAAATTCTGCGTTGTCGGCGGCTCGGGCGTCTTCGTCGATTTCGGCATCACCTATCTCTGCAAGGAGTGGCTGAAGCTGAACAAATATGTGGCCAATTCGCTGGGGTTCCTCTGCGCCTCGACTTCGAACTACATTCTCAACCGCATCTGGACGTTCCAGAACGAAAATCCCGACATCACGGGCCAGTACCTTCGGTTCCTGGGCATCGCGGCTGTCGGGCTGGTGATCAACAACGCCACCATCTACGTCCTGCACGGCCGTTTCCGCCTGAATTTCTACCTGGCGAAACTCTTTGCCATCGGCGTGGTGACGTTCTGGAATTTCTTTATGAATTATTTCTTCACCTTCTGACCGGGCTGTCTTTCCGGCCCCGCATCATTTGCGTTTGCGGATACGGCGGAAGGGGAGTTTCAGCACCCCGAAGAACGCCTCTCCGAAGATTCCTCCCGACATCTTCGACGTTCCTTCGCGGCGTTCGACGAAGATGATCGACACCTCCTTGAGCCGCATTCCCAGCCGCCAGGCCGAGTATTTCATCTCGATCTGGAACCCGTAGCCCTTCATGCGGACGGCGTCGAGGTCGATCGTCTCCAGCGCCCGGCGCGAGTAGCAGACGAATCCGGCGGTGGCGTCGCGCAGCGGCATGCGCGTGACGATACGCACGTACATCGAGGCGAAGTAGGACATCAGAAGGCGCGACATGGGCCAGTTGACCACGTTGACGCCCTGCACGTAGCGCGAACCGACCACCACGTCGTTGCCCTCGGCGGCGGCGCGGTAGAGGCGCACCAGATCGTCGGGGTTGTGCGAAAAGTCGCAGTCCATCTCGTAAACCAGATCGTAACCGTGTGCCAATGCCCACCGGAATCCCGCGATGTAGGCCGTTCCCAATCCCAATTTCCCGCTGCGCTCGATAAGATGCACCCGCCCGGGAAACTCCTCCTGCCGCCCGCGGACGATGGCGGCCGTACCGTCGGGCGAACCGTCGTCGACGATGAGCAGGTCGTAGCCGCCGAAGAGCGACATCACTTTCGAGATCATGCGCGAGACGTTCTCGCGCTCGTTGTAGGTCGGGATAATCACCAACTTTTTCATAAGCCTTGCATCCGTTCGCCGAACACCCGTCGCCCCAGCAGGTAGCGTAGGATGATCGAACCGTGGTAGATATGCGCCGCCCGACGGCGCTTCGATTGCTGTACGGCACGGCGCTGGCGGGCGAGTTCATCGTGCCGCGCCAGAAAATCGCGGTAGGCGCAGGCGACCGCACCGGCCTGTGCGCATTGTCCTTTCAACAGATAAACCAGCGCTGCGGCGGCATCCGCAAGGGGCCGCAGCACAGCCACCGCGACACGCTGCACGGGCGACGCGCACTTGAAGAGCATCGCGAGGTTGTTGCGGTAATTGAGGTAGAGTTTGCGCGGCGAATTGTTCTGCAACGTGCCGCCGCCCAAATGCCACACCCTGCTTCGGGGGACGACGCGCACGCGCCACCCCGCCAGCTGCATCCGCCAGCAAAGGTCGATCTCCTCCATGTGGGCGAAGAAGCCGGCGTCGAAACCGCCCATGCGGCGGAATACCTCCGCACGGCAGCAGAAGGCCGCACCGCTCACCCAAAAGACATCGCGGGTGTCGTCGTACTGCCCCCGATCCTTCTCCAACGTCCGCAGGATACGTCCCCGACAGAACGGGAAACCGAACCAGTCGATGAATCCGCCCGCAGCACCCGCATACTCGAACCGGTCGCGCTCGGCGCAGGAGAGCAGTTTCGGCCCCACGACAGCCACGTCGGGCTGCGCGTCGAGCTCCGCGATCAGCGGCTCCAACCACCCCTCCGCAGGTTCGACGTCGGAGTTGAGCAGCACCCAGTAATCGCCCTCCAACCGCTCTAACGCGCGGTTGTAACCTCCGGCGAAACCGTAGTTTTCCGGCAGCCGGAGCAACGTAACCGACGGAAACTCCCGCTCGACGAGCGCCGCCGACCCGTCGGTCGAACCGTTGTCCGCCACGACGATCTCCACCCCCGGCGGAGCGGTGCGCACCACCGAGGGAAGGAAGCGCCGCAGATGGGCGGCTCCGTTCCAGTTGAGTATGACGATCTTTACGACGGACATTGCGGACGACGGTGTTTCCAACGGCGATGCGACCAGAGCCACATCCCCGGATCGGCGACGATGTCGCTTTCGAGCTGCCGCACATAGCGCTCCGTCACCTCGTTGGGCGCGACCTGCTCCACGCCGTCGTAGAGGCGCAGGAACTCCAACTCGTAATACCCTCGGCGCAGCCGGCGCTGGCGGCAGAAATAGACCGGCATGTGAAATTTGAGCGCCATCTTCTCGATGCCGTCGAAAAAGACGGTATCCTGATTGAGGAAGCGGAACCAATGGCTGTTGGGACGCAGCGGAGGATTCTGGTCGGCGATCAGGCCGATGCCGATGCGTTGTCCGGGGGCACCGGCCGGCAGCCGGTGGTCGATGTAGTAGCGGATGATCTCCTTCATCGGGATGAGCCGGATATTGCGCCGCCGGCGCAAACGCATGTAAACCGCATCGATCACCTTGTTCTCCAACGGATGATAGACCGCGGCCAAATAGTGTTCGCCGGTATAGAGCGCCAGGAACGAGTCGTACTCCCAGCAGCCGAAATGGGCAGTCGAAAGCAGCGCGTCGCGTCCCCGCAGGTCGGAGAGCACCTCGTCGAGATTCTTCACCCGCACGCGGCGGCGGCAATCGTCGTCCGACATGGCGGCCTGGCTGACCGTCGAGATGAAGATCTCCGACAGGTTATGGTAGAACGACCGGCGAATCCGCTTGATTTCGGCCATCGGACGGTCGGGAAACGAATTGCGCAGGTTCTCCGTCACCACGCCCACCCGATAGCGCAGGCATTTGTAAACGATGAAATAGATGGTATCCTGCAACACGTAGTAACGCAGCCAGTGTGGCATAGCGCCGATCAAACGGCAGCAACCCCACACGAGGCTCGCCATCGCCCGCTGCCATAATGTTAGATTCGAACGTACTCGTTTCATGCGTCCGCGGTTATTCGATCGGTAATCATTCGGTATACAACTTCACCTGCGCGATCTTGGTACGCACCTCCAGCCAGCGGCGCAGGCGTTCGGCATCGGCCTCGGTCATCGGCTGCCGCGACTTCACCACGCAGATCAACAGCGTATCCTGCACCGTACCCCCGACATCGTACGAGAGGCATTTCGACAGGGAGATCGACTGAATGTCGGGCACGACGGCACCCGCCTCGCGCGAAATGTCGTCGTATTCGATATTCTTCATCTTGTACTTCGACAAGCGCTGTTTCAACTCGTCGATCTGAGCGTTCTTCTCGTCGAGCAGTTCCGAATAGCTCAACTGCAACGATTTGAGATCGACCCGATCGCCCGTGCGCGCCTGCCGGACGATCAACTCGACATCCTGCAAGCCGTAGTTGTACAACTGGGCGCGGGCGTTGCCGATGATCTCCTCGCCCAGCGGCTCGCCGATAAGCAGCAGCTCGATACGCGAATTCCGGTCGCCGTGCTTGTAGGCCTTCTTGCACTCGATCACGCGCGTATGTTCGAACTGGAACTCCTGCTGCACGTAACGGTCGACGGCCGATTCGAAGAACGACACCCGCACCATGTGCAGCCCGATGACGACGCTGGGAATGAACGTCAGGAGCGTGATGAGGAGCATGATCCGTTTGACATACCGCTCGCGCGCCGGATCGAGGAACTTCTTCTTGTGGTATTTCAACATCCGGACGACCATGTAGGTCGCCAGCGCGATGAAGACCGTATTGATGAAAAAGAGGTAGAAGGCGCCGATGAAGAACTTGAACTGCCCCGTCGCAAGACCGAAGCCCGCCGTACAGAGGGGCGGCATCAGCGCCGTGGCGATCGCGACGCCCGGAATGACCGTCGAATTGCGATCCTTGCGCGACTGCGCCACGATACCCGCCAGTCCGCCGAAGAAGGCGATCAGCACGTCGTAGGTCGTGGGGACGGTACGGGCGAGCAGTTCGCTGCGCGCCGTGCCGAGCGGCGAAATGAAGAAGTAGAGCGTCGAGGTGGCGATCGCCACGACGACCATCAGCGAAAAGTTGCGCAGCGACTTTTTCAGCAGGTCGAAATCGTTGATCCCGAGCGACAGGCCGACACCCATGATCGGCCCCATGAGCGGCGAAACGAGCATCGCGCCGATGATGACGGCCGCCGAGTTGACGTTCAGCCCCAGCGAAGCGATCATCGTGGCGAAGATCAGCACCCAGAGATTCGTCCCGCGGAATTCGACGCCGCGGCAGATCATGTCCACCGTCTCCTCCTGCCGCGCGCTGTCCTCCGAGAGGCTGAAACGGTCGGCCAGGTCGTCGCGCAGGCTCTCCCACCACGAATGCCGGGCAGGCCGGCCGTTGTGTTGCAGGCTTGTTTCGTTATCGTTCATCGTACTCTTCGTTTTCGGATTCGTCGCGCCGCGCCTTTCCCGCCTTGGGACGGCCGGCGACCACCAGCACGAACTCGCCGCGCGGCTCCGTCCGCCGGAAATGCTCCAGCACTTCGGCCGCCGTTCCGCGCACGGTCTGCTCGAACTTCTTGGTCAGCTCGCGCGACACGGACACCGGTCGTTCGGCCCCGAACGTCTCCACGAACTGTTCGAGACACTTCACCACGCGGTAGGGCGATTCGTAGAAGACCATCGTCCGCTCCTCCGAGGCGAGCTCCTGCAAACGCTTGTTGCGTCCCTTTTTCTGGGGCAGGAATCCCTCGAAACAGAAACGGTCGCAGGGAAAGCCGCTCTGCACCAGCGCCGGAATGCAGGCCGTCGCCCCCGGCAGCGTCTCCACCTCGATCCCCTGCTCGACGCAGGTGCGCACCAGCAGGAATCCCGGATCGGAGATACCCGGCGTTCCGGCGTCGGAGATCAGCGCCACGGTGCGTCCCGCAGCGATCGTCTCGGCCACGACGGCCGCCGTGGCGTGTTCGTTGAACTTATGGTGCGCATGGAGGCGCTTTTCGATCCCCAGATGCCGGAGCAGCACCGACGAAGTTCGGGTATCCTCGGCCAGAATCAGGTCCACTTCGCGCAATACACGGACGGCACGCAGCGTGATATCGTCGAGATTGCCGATCGGCGTGGGGACGATGTAGAGTTTCGACATGCGTTCAGGCCAGTTTTCGTTCGATCAGATCGACCAGCAGCTTCGCTCCGTCGGAGTTGGGATTCCAGTCGAAATTCTCGGCAATGTAGATCATGCACTCGTCCAGATCGTCGAACTCGTTGAGCCGGTCGATCGTACGCCCGCAGGCATCCATATCGCCGCCGAAGAGGTCGCGGGCCAGCAGGAAACGGTCGTTGTTGCACAACGCCTGCCGCAGGTCGGCCACCGGCTCCTGCCCGACGGCCGCCGGAGGGGTCGTTACGGCGATCAGATCCGAGACGGTCTTCACGTCCGAATTGAGGGTCTCGCCCAGCACGGCCGCTCCGTTTTCGGCCGGTACGGCGCGATGCCCCGCCCCCCCGACCGGAACGGAAGTCGCCGCAGGCTCCTCCTGCGGAACATCCGCCGGCGAGGGCGAAACGGCCGGAACGGCCTGCGGAGGCGGAACCGGCCGCTCCTCCGCAACCGGCTCGATCTTTCCCGGCGCCGGAGTCACGGAGTCCGTATCGCCGTAAAGCGACAGGACGACGCGGTGCTTGGCGCGTTTCACATCCACGGGATCGAGTTCGAAAAGGCTCAGCGGCTCGGCAACGACGGCGGGAGCCTCGGCGGCAACGGGCGCCCCCTCCGAATCCGTTGCGTCCGACGGTTCCGATACCGTTGCAACCGCTTCCGCAGGAATCTCGCCGATCGGATCGACCGTCGGCTCCACGACGGAAGCGCCGACAGTACCTCCGACCGCCTCCGCGGGCATCTCAGTACGTTCTTCCACCGGCGCCTCCGCAGGCGCCTGCAAAGGGATTTCGGCCGGAACCGCTGCCTCGGCAGGCATCTCCGCCGGAACTTCGGCCGGCGTTCCGACCGGCTCTACCGCCGGAGCGGCGGCGAACGGCGCCTCGGACGGGCCGGCGACAGGCGATTCCACAACGGGCGGCGCGATCGTCGGTTCTTCCAGCGGCGCAGCGGCCGGATCCGCTCCGAACGGCTCGCTCATCGCCGTCAGCGGGATCACGGCGTCGAGGTCGATCTCCACGGGCGGCAGGTCGACAGACGACAACTCGTCCTCTACGGACGGCTGCACCGCCGAATCCAAGCCGAAACGCACGGCATCGTAAAGTTCCCGCAATTTTCCGAGCGCCAGATCGCGTTCTATATCAGCTATTTCGTGCGAAGCATCCCATCCTTCGGCCAATGCCGCGAGCTTTTGCAGTTCCGCACGAAGCGTTTTCAAATCCATCGGTTTCGTCGTATTTTAACTTTTCAAAGGTATAAATTTTTCACGGAACACGAAAACCGTGCCCTCCTTTTTCACCCTCTCCGAACGAAAAACAGACCGAAACCACATCTTCGCCGCCCCCGCTCCGCAGACCGGAAGCGCAGAATCGGTCTTTACTTACATCTCTCCGCAAAACACCTCTGCTATTTTTAACGTGCATTTCGTGTCCGACGGCAGCGTAAGGGCCGTACGGGCTCGTCAAACGGCATTCCTCCGCATGGAACGGAGGCTCTCCGGCCCGCACCGAACGACGACGTCGGATCGGCGACACGAAACATCGCAGGGATCTTTCTGCGGAGATGCGTTTGTTTTTTTCGGAAAAATCGATTAACTTTCGGATACTCAACCCATCGAACGATGAAATCCGCTGGACATATCCTACCGTTGGTATGCGCCGCCCTCTTTCTCACGGCATACCGCTCGACCGCCCAGCCGTCGCTTTACGCGAACCCGTTCATCGAGCAGATCGAGCATTACCCGCAGGAGAA
>ENA-ORUI01001625-ORUI01001625.1-human-gut-metagenome-genome-assembly--contig:-NODE-1625-length-21743-cov-3.145887_pt1 | contig 21743 bp, 10 predicted proteins | sample MGYA00242078_ERZ509205 | MGnify/ENA primary metagenome ERZ509205 (study PRJEB26280, sample SAMEA2338828) | human gut metagenome | biome: human gut; feature: human-associated habitat; material: faeces... | reverse complement strand
TAATTTGGGGGCTGAAGTTTATCTCGCCCGTCATTGGACACTTGAGTTGGAGGCAGGCTTGAATCCGTTCAGCGGCAAGAACGATGATGGGAGTTATGGCCGCTCACTGAAGCATTTGCGTCTGCACCCGGAGTTGAGGTATTGGTTTTGCGAGACGTTTAACGGCCATTTCCTCGGCGTGCATACTCCGTACCTATTATATAATGTAACCGATATCAAATGGCTGGGTACAGAGGGCGAGCGTCACCAGGGATGGGGCGCGGGAGCCGGTATCAGTTATGGATACTCGTGGCTGCTGTCTCGCCATTGGAACTTGGAGGCCACGGTGGGCGTGGGCTATCTGTACTTGAAGTCGGACAAGTATCCCTGCGCGAATTGCGGTCGCAAGCAAGAAGGGATCAAGAAGCATTACTTCGGGCCTACGCAGGCGGCGATCAATCTCATTTACCAATTTTAAATCGATGGAGGACTGAAAAATGAAGAATCTACAAGGATGGATGATACTTGGGATCGCCTGTTTGGCCGGTTGTGTGGGTACTACGATTCCCGTACAGGCGCAGCAGACGGCTACCGCCATCGTCGTGAAGGAGCGGTTGGTGGAGCATGTGGGCGATCGCTTGATAATTGATATGAAACTAGCGTTGGACGAGTTGTCGCTACCGGCCAACCGGAGTTTGGTCTGTACGCCGCTGATCGAGCGGGGCGATAGCGTAAGGGCTTTGCCTCCCGTGATCGTGAACGGGCGTAACCGCCAGATCCAGTACGACCGGTCCGGGCGCGACGCGGCAGCGAACGGGGAGTTTGTCTTACGCCGTTACAATGGGAAGGAGCAGACGTTCGATTACCATGCCTCTATTCCTTTCGCCAAGTGGATGGAGCGTTCGGAGGTGTCGCTGGTAGCCGATTTTTGCGGTTGCGGCTGGGAGGCGTTGAGCAATGACAAGTCGCCGCTTTTCCCGATCCGGATCGCGGAGCCTGTGGTATTGCGGCCGCTTTTGGCCTACGTCACGCCGGAGGCGGAGCGTGTGAAAGAGCGTGTGAAGGAAGGAAGCGCCTTCCTCGACTTCCCGGTAAACCGCACGGAGATATATCCCGAGTATCGCGATAATCCCTCAGAGCTGCGCAAGATCCTTGAGACCGTGTCGTCGGTGAAGGAGGATCCTTACGCTACCATCACGGAGGTATATATCAAGGGTTTCGCGTCGCCGGAAGGTACCTATAAGCATAACACTTATTTGGCCGAGCATCGCGCCAAGGCGTTGATCGAATATGTGAAGGGTCTTTACCACTTCGAGCAGGCCCGTTTCACGGTGGATTTCGAGCCGGAGGACTGGGCCGGATTGGAGAAACGGGTGGAGAACTCCTCGCTTGCGGACAAGGAGGAGCTGCTGGCCATCATCCGTGCGGACGAACCGAAGGATTACGACCGCCGCGAGGCGAAGCTGAAGGCGTTGAACGGGGGGGCCTCGTATCGGGTGCTCTTGCGTGATATTTATCCCGCCTTGCGCCATTCGGATTATGCGGTGCGCTACACGATCCGCTCGTTTACGGTAGAGGAGGCCCGTGAGCTGATCTATTCGGACCCTAGGCAGTTGAGTCTAAACGAGATGTTCCGGGTGGCGCAGACGATGGAACCGGGTAGCGACGCTTACCGAGAGGTGTTCGAGATTGCCGTGCGTATGTATCCGGAGGATCCGGTGTCGAACCTGAACGCCGCCCTTACGGCGATCGACGCGGGTCGCTTGGAATCGGCCCGCCGTTATCTGGCGAAGACTTCCGATTCCGCGGAGCGTACCTTGGCGGAGGCGGCCATCGCCATGCTGGAGAACCGCTTGGACGAGGCGGAGGCCCTGCTGGGTAAGTTGTCCGGCGATCCTTCCGTAGCCTCGCAGGTGGAGGAGAACTTGAGGCAGATCGCCGCGAAGCGGGAGGAACTGGCTGATTGATGGCGAGAGCTGTGATCGCAGGATGATAATAATGAGTATCAAATATAAAAACGAATGAGAAACATGAAAAAGAATTATTTATTAAGCGCGGCCGCCGCTTTCTTGCTGGCGGTTACGGGTTGCTCCGATGATATCGAAAACGGAGGCAATTCCGGTGGTGAGGACGATGGCGGCAAAGTCTATATGACAGTGAACGTCTCCACGGTGTCGAAGGGGGCATTGACGAAGGCGGGAGGAACTCCTTCTAATCCTAATGGCGGTGGTGCCGGCTGGGGCGAGGACGGCAACGGTTTCTTGGAAGAGTTCGATGGCGCTAATGAGGGTAAGGTGTATGATGTTAATATCTTCTTGGTGAAATATAACGGTAATACATTTGACACTAACCCCTTGGACTTCTTTAATGATGACGCAAATAAAAATTTAGAGATTGCCGGACAGGGTTGGTATGAATCTAAGACCGGTATTGATCCGAGTGGAGGTGGCGAGCCTAATCATGACAGTGCCGGAAAAGTGACGATGAAGGTGACGATGAATGAGGAGCTGACAGTAGATGGATGTGATTATCAAGTCTTTACGGTAGTTAATGCCGGATATAGAATAGAGGGTATTACTACTTTGGGTGAGTTACGAGACAGAGAAACTTTAAAGGATTTATGGACTGGCACTAATCAGGTTTCGAAAGCGGATCACTTCATTATGTCTACGCACAAGATGAAAGGCGTAGATGGCATAGGGAAGTCGCTTGTTCACATTTCCGTGGAAAATACAGATGAGACGAAACCGGCGGCAACAACCGTATTCGTGGAGCGTATGGCCGCACGTATCGATTTGGGATATGCTGCTGTATTAGAGACAGATAAAATACTCGAAAGTTCTCCGGTAAAGAATAAAGGCTCATTCAAATTGACGGGTTACAAGGTCGTGAACCAATGGAAGGGTAACAGCTACGTGTTTAAGCAGGTCTCTCCTAAAGCGACTAAGAACTTTGGCGTAGGGTCAAGTTTAGCGGATGCGATGGCTGGAAGTTATACTAAAAATGGTAATGACTTTAAATATTTGGGTGATGAAGTATGGTCTATGACGGCGGTAAATAATCCGGATGGCTCTTATAATTATGTGCTGGATCCGTCGATCAGCAAAAAAGAGGTACCTACGGGGGAAGGCAATAATCCTTGGGCTCAATTCAAGGACTCTTATATCAACTATTTTAATCCGGAAAACAAAGACTTAAATAGGGTTGAGAATATGGCTAAGATTCCTGATGCTAATACTGAAGCTTTTTATAAAGGATTGAATGATAGAATATATTACCCCGTCGTGTACACCAAGGAGAACACGTTGGATCGTGAGGCGCAAGTAAATGGTTATTCTACCGGCGTTATTTTCGAGTCTGAGTTTATGCCAGATAATAATTTTGCGGTCAGTTTCTATAATCAAGAAACGGGTTCTATTGAGTCTGTTCCTTTAGATGACAATAAAACATTCCTTTTGGCAGTCCATAAGAACGGTGAGGGTGCGACTGTCCGTTCTGTCTATAAAGATCTTCCGTCTGTTGCCGCTTGCGCATTTAATTTGGAAGAGGGTTCGGATCCTAATTTATTGAAAGGCTTAATTAAAGGCTGGAATGAGGTAACATTACCGAAATTTGCTGATGTACAAAAGGTGATTAATTCCATGTCTGATCAGAACGGATTTGAGATCGCGTTTAAGAAATATCTTAGTGACATGATTAAGGGCGAAACAAACTGGACTGATGGGCTAAAAAAGCGCCTATGCTATACTGAATTTAGAATTGAACAAAATGAGAAAGACGGTGGTCATCTCCCTGATACCTACACTGATCCGAATAATTTCACCCCGGAGCAGATCGGTAATTTGTACCAATTCTACAACGTTTCCTTATACAAAGGCGGAAAGAGCTATTACAAGTTCTGGATCCGTCATAACGATAACGGGAACGATGGTATGATGGGCGTGATGGAGTTCTGTATCGTGCGTAACAACGTGTACCAATTGTACGTGACGGGTGTGCGTGGCTTAGGTGACCCGCTGCCTTACACGCCGGGTAAGGATACGCCGGACAAACCGGATGAGACGGATGATGTTACCATCGACGTCACCATCTACGTGAAAGATTGGGTGAAACGCACGAACAAAGACATCATTATTTAGCCCTACCCCTCCGGGGGATTCCTACGATGGGCATTGTAAGCTCCTTACGATGCCCATCATAAGAACCTTATAATGGGCATCATGGTTTACCTCCATCCCCGGTAGTACGGGCGGAGGATTACTGTGTATCTTAATAAAATGATTATGAACCGTTTATTTCATACCTGCAAACAGTTGATTGGCGTAGCTGCCTTGTCCGTGGGGCTATACGCTTGCGATTGGATACACGACGACTCGCTGCCGCTTTGCGAGTTCCGGCTGTATTTCAAGTACGACTATAATATGAAATTCGCCGACGCTTTCCAGCATGAGGTAGACTTCGTTACGCTCTTCTTCTGCGACCAAGAAGGGAACTTCCTCTTCCAGCGGCGGATCGAGAAGAGCGAGCTGGACGAGCGGAACTCCATCGCCCTCGACATGGAGCCGGGTACCTATCAGGTAGTCACTTGGGCCGGGCTGGACAAGGGCAGTTACGCATGGAACGATCCCGCCGAGGCGTCGCGGGCTGTCGAGAGGGCGCAAGACGTCAAGGTACGTACCTTGCGTGAGGACGATACGACACAACCCAACGAGCTGCACCCGCTTTGGCATAGCCTCGATACCTTCACCGTGACGCGCGACATGCCCGAGGAGAAGGTGATCAGCCTCGCCAAGAATACCAACAAGCTACGTGTCGTGCTGCAAAACGTGATGGGGGAGGACATGGACGTGAATAACTTCTCCTTCCGGATCGTGGCCGACAACGGGTATATGGATTACGACAATTCCCTGCTGCAAGATCCCACCATCCACTACCTGCCTTATTATACGGAGAACGTGGAGCTGGGAGCCGACCCGACCCCCGGCGCTACCGTGGGCGGGCAATACGTGGCCGTGGCCGAGATGAACACCATGCGCCTGATGGCGGGCCACAACTACCGCCTCATCATCCGTCACCACGGATGGGAGAAGGATGTGCTGAACGTGAACCTCAACGATTACCTCCTTCTCACCAAGATGGAGGGGCACCGTATCTCCCCGCAGGAGTATCTGGACCGGCAGGATGAGTACTCGATCATCTTCTTCCTTACGCCGAAGGTATGCCCCGATTGCCCGGATAAGCCTACGCCTCCGGATCCGCCGGGACCGGACAATCCTGACAACCCGGATAATCCCGATGGGCCTGATCCGGAAGACCCTACGATCGTGGGGTACGCCTGCTTCAAAATACAGGTGAAAGACTGGGTGATCCGTATCAACGATGGTATATTGTAAACTGAGATTATTAAATAGCGCGAATGATGAGACGTTATACCCTATATAACCAATTGATGGCGGTCGCCGCCGGTCTTTGCCTCTGCTGGCTCTGCGTAGCCTGCGGCGAAGACCGGGGGGGCGATCTCCCCAACGATGACCCGAACAGTTGTGTCGTGACCATCACCCTGTGGACTTCCCGCTCGGCACGACCGCCGCAAACGAAAGCCGGCGAGATGATGACGAAGGCGGATTTTTGGGAAGAGGAAGAGGATCAATACGAGCGAGACATCACGGACTGGCTGGTGGTGGCGTATGATGATGAGAACGCTGAATTGGCCGGATATACATCTAGCAATGGTACGTGGACGCCGGGTATCAATAATCCTGATTCTCGTACAGAGGTAGAGATGAAGTTGCCTCTCGGCAAATACTCTTTTTATGCGTTCGCCAATTTGCAGTCGCTGGAAGATGGTACATCGTTGTATCAAAAAATTACCGGGGCACATTCCTTGGCAGAACTGTCGGAGGTGAAGATATTGGGCTCGGGAACGAGTATCGATACAAGGAATGAGGAGAAAAAGGGTAAATTCGGAGGCGAGGAAGCCTCTCGAAAGCTTATCCCCATGAGCAGCTACGCCCAGGAGTATACGCTGAAACCCGCTCCGGCAGAGAACAAATTCGAGATTCCCTTGATCCGCATGATCGGCAAGGTGCAAGTGAAGATAACTAACAACTTAGGCAAACCTATAACCGTAAACCAATTGGACATCATGAACCTCCGCAAGGGAAGCCTGCCGATCTGGCTCTTGCCTTGGGGAAATAACAAGTATTTGGAGACTGCCGGAAACGATGGTGCGGAGCGACTGGCCCCGAATCTTCCGACTGGAGAGACGGTAAAGGAAACGGATTTATTTAAAGAGGAGATCATCCCTTCCGAAGCGAATAAAGAGGTACCTGCGAAGATCAAGGACGGTGCGGAAGGCCACAACATAAAGACTTATACCCGCTACATCCCCGAAGGCAATGCGGGGGCGAGAGAGATCCTGCTGGGTGTCGATATCAAAGACCGTCCCCGCACGGAGCATACCACGAGCTTCGGTTTCGTGCGCCGCAACGACCTGCTGATTATCCCGGTCTTGATAACCAACATCACGACAAAATTGGAAGTAGCCGAGCAACGCCTCCCCATCGGAGTCTACCCGACCGCCTTGGTCTATGGTGAGAAGACGGGCGTGCAGATCCTGACACCTGTAGAACACACCCTGCAAGCCGCCGGCGACTTGTCGATCCGTTTCGAGATATCCAACATAGATGGCGTGACAGGAGATTTCTCCATCAAGGGCTATGAGGTAAATGAGGGGGGAAATGTCGCGACAGAGAAGTACAGTTCCGTCAGCTGGAAGAATGCCAGTGCGGATAAACCGCTAATCACGGCCATAAACGTAGACGGAACGAGCTTTGAGACGGATGCGGAATTGGATATTCCCGAAACCGCGCTTACGGGACAAGGCGGTCTGAAGAAAGCCGGCTCTTTCACGATCCGTACCCAAGAACTGGGCGGAGAAGCGGATGCTACGGTCATCCTCACACTTGTGATAAAATACGGCGATAACATGGAGCAAGAGATGCAAATCCCTTACACCATCCAAATAAGAAACTACGAAAAACAATAACCATAATATAACAACAACAAACTAAGAAAGGAGGACCTGACGGATGAAACCATCAATCAACCTACGATATAAATCCTTGTTATTAACTTGCTTGCTGATCCTGTCCGCCGGTGCGGTTGCGCCGGCGTGGGGGCAGACGTACACAATCAATTATAAGAATGGTTCACCCCAAACCGATATTACAGAACGTGTGGATACGGTGTATGTGGCGGACGGGGAAGCGAAGGAGTTGTTTATTCCGGAGTTGAGAAGTGTTCATCTATCAGAGTATTATTGGTATGTCCGTTGGTATCGATTGGATGGTGAAACCTTGACAAAGGATAATATAAAAGGTAAAGGTGTAAATCCTATGGATGATGGTTCTTTTGTGGAGGGAGGTTCCTTAGATTCGAAGGAGTATCCTACTTGTTTACGGGATGCAGAAACTTCTCTTTTTTGGTATAAAGGTTTTGCCACAAGCAAAGATGTACCGGGAGCGTCTACGATTGAATATCAAGTACAGACGGTGAAAGACGATGTTGTTTTTTGTGATGTGAGCCAAAATACAGATTATTATGATAAAAACATAGCTTCCAAGGAATTTACAGAACCAACCCTTTCCGTACGCTATAAGTTCGTTATTCGTTCGGCTAAGGAGATCGCTGAGCGAATAAAAGCTTCCGGAGCGAATGATATGATTCCTTTTATTAAAGAGGATATATACGTTCCTGAAAACAGCAAGACGATCAATATACAATTGGGCCAAATTGCCAATAACTATGCGTGGTACGATAATGATAATAGAACTATTGTGCAGGGAGATTATTACCAATATCGCAGAGATGGAGAGGAATGGACAAATATTGAATCGGGCGATAAACTTCATTGGAAGCAGATGATAAGTTCGATAGAGGTAAACACGGATTTTGTGAAGTATGATGTGCGGGCGATAAGTGCAAGTGGCAAGAAGAGTCCTGTGCTGGCTCAATATAAGCTTATCCCCGGTGATTATGGTTTTATGTTGCAGTCGGAGCAAGAAACATCCGATGATACAAGACGTAACCCGGAGAATCATCCGGATCTTTATGAGAGAATCGGGCATATAAATTTCGACCGGGGTGATACAATATCCGTAGATGAGTTAAACTCGGAGAACAATATAGCACCGATTGGTTTTCCAGAAAGCGGGAAATGGTTGGATTTGGGAATTACAGAGTATGCCCCGTATGATTATAAGAATCACATCATAGAAAATAATCTTAAGCCCCTGCAAAATCAATATGGATTATTTCGTACTGCGAATATAGAGGGAATATCAACGAATAATGAATCAATTGCTAACAGAAAATATCGTTGGATTATGCTCCTTGGTAGCTCTCCTAGTAAAGAAAGAATCTACGATCGGACTTATTATAATACGGGAAAAAAATCATTAGGCTATTTCTTTTATGTAGATGCAGCGAATTTGCCGGGACGCTTGGTGAAAATGGAATTGGATGGTACGATATGCCAGCATACTGGTATTCTGGTTAATTTTTGGGTGAATGATATGACTCTTTCCTCCGCTAGAAGTACTCTTCCTCCTAATATTAATATGAATTTTATCGGAGTGAAGAAGGGGGAGGATGGTAAAGAGGTTGAAGTCATTTTACACCGTTTTTCTTCGGGAAATGCGCTCCAAGATTCAATTGTAAATGGGGGATCTTGGACAAATCGTAACATCGGCAAATGGCAACAATTAATGTACACCTTCTCTGTGCCCGAATCGCTTGTTGGTTATGAAAAATATTATCTGGAAGTACAAAACAACACCCTTCACTCTAACGGTGCGGACTACGCCATCGATGGTCTGCGTATCTACCGCACCAAGCCCAAGATCGACGTGAAACGAGTAGACGTGTGTTCTTCTGCCAACCTGACCGTTTCTACGGAATATGAGCTTTTGCTTCAGAATATGGGCTGGAGCATTCAACCGGATGCGTTGGCTACCATTAAAGATAAAATGAAAGACGGTGTTACGGAAGACTCAAAGCATATATGGAAATACCGCTATGGTTTGATGGGGAGTGATCCGAAGAAAAGAAAAGAGAATCTTAATGAAACGATTGGAAACGTTTATGTCGGAGCTACCGATAAAAAGGAAACCGGGGATATAGACAAGCCTGAAGACTGGATTACATTGAATACGGATTTGAAGGACTATGCGAATGAGAACTATAACAATCGAAGCAAAGTGTATCGTATCATCGTTCCGACAGAGAAAGGGTTAAATCATGATGGATTTCAAGGTCTGACAAGTTATGAGACCGCAATGCATCGGCAGATTGTTGTCAACCTACGTATGATCAATGATTTCTTATATGATGCTGCTAAAGATGGAATTTGGGATAAAGATATAGAAGCACACGCAATAAAACCAAATGGGCCATACGAGGATAAGGAAGCCTATATCAACTATTTGACAGAGGGTTTGAAAACACTTTGTAAAGAAACAACTTGGAACTATATCGTACCGAATCCGGAATATATTGATATAGATAAGGTTCCGAACGGCGATGAGATATATGAACAATTGATACGAGCCGTATGTTCGGTGATGGGTATCTCTCGTCCTCGTGTGCCTTGGTGGGATGCGGCAGATGAAAATATCATCCAGTTGAGTGCCATTGATGTGAACAAGACAGAGCTGAGGTATAAAGGCGAGCGAAATTTTGGAAGTAAAGAGAATGCTGCTTCCGGCCAGTATGATGTGGTGATTTTTAGTGCGGCCGCCACTGTAACTGATGAAGGAGTCGTGGATTTCCCGAATAAATATGCGGGAAGTAGTTTCCAAGATCCTTGCCTTCTGACGATTCCTTTCACCGTACTCCCATCCGTTACGATCGTGGCAAATACCAAGACCCAGTTCCCGGAGGGTGCGATCGCTTGCGAGGGACGGATCAGCGTGATTGAAAAGGCTACCGTGTTGGTGGAAGAAGTAGATGACGACAATAATTCACTTGGGGTAACAGATGAGTTTGAAAAAGTTTTCCCTGATGTTCCATATACATTCGATTGGTTCTTGGGAGATTCGTCGGCTTTTGCGGAGCTTAACGCAAATGTGTTGCCTTTAACGGAAATATTGAGCTCTTATAGAAACCAACTTGGTCGTACCGAGGCTTCTGCGAATGGTTTGATTCAGTATTGCGAAAAAGAAGAGCGTTACAAGGGGGTAATCCCACAATTGAAGGAATTGCTTTTGGGTGATGTAGACAACGAGCCGCGATTAGTGATTGGTGGTGAGTATGGAAAAGCAGAGTTCCGCTGGACAGAAAAGGTGGTGGCGATTCCTTACTTGCCTGATGATCATGAGGATGAAAAGGGACGTATATGGCTCTTTTGTAATGAGCCTCACGAATTAACAATGGAAGCCGCTCCCGCTCCGACACTACTTGCCGGTTTCCCGGATGTGGAGTACCCGGAAGGAATGGAGCATTATCCCCATGTACCCCTGCGTATCGGCTTGCCGAATATCATGGAGAAAAGCATAACCGATATTCCTATTCAAGGAGAAGGCTTGACAATGGGTATGACGGAATCCAACCGATTAGGTATGCCGTATGATGACAAGGATGACGCTACGACTATATTCTTGCGACAAGGGCAGACGTATACTGCGGTAGGTAAGTTGACGAATTTGTCTGCGAAAGCTAAAAGTGGAAATGATAATGGCGGCGGATTATTCTCGATGACCTTTAATGAGGATGCTTATAAAGAATTCGCCGAAGGCCAAATCTATTCACTCTATATTCCATTCGGTGAATATAAGGACGGAATTTTCGTAAAAGGCTCTTGCGAGGGATATGCTACCTTGCTTGTCAAGATCGTACCGGAGTATCTGACTTGGCAGGGTACAAACACCGGCGAGGCATGGTATAATGACACGAACTGGCATCAATCCACGAAAGGGGAATTGTATATAGATCCGAACGGAACAGACGGTACGGATGCCAACGGTAATGATCTTGTGACCGCCGCTTTCGCCCCGCTTCATTTCACCCGTATCACGATTCCGGAAGGGCAGACGCTGGAATTGGAAGGCTTGAAGACGAAAGATCATTTGTTACAGATTCCCGAAGTGAACTCGTCAAAGGCTACCGAGTATATCCAATATGATATGGCGGTAGACAAAGAGGGAGATAATACGATCGTAGCTCCGTACTATATAAATAAGGTAAAGGCTATCTATTTCAAACCCGAGGCGCAGTTACGCCGTCAGCAACTCCTGACGTACGACACCGCCCGCATGGAATTCGAGATGGCACCTAATGCGAAATATTGGATGGCATCGCCCCTGCAAAGTGTATTCGCTGGCGATATGTACACCGTGAAGAACACGGGCCGTCAGAACACCTATGCTTTCGCCGATATCACCTACAGCACGGCTGACAACGACCGCCAAGCTCCTGCCTTCTACCAGAAAGCTTGGGACAAGGCGATTACGATGTACGTGCCGAAGAGCGAAGCGGATCAAATAACTTCTCTTCCTGAGAGTAATTTGGATACAACTCATTACGAGGTAGTCCAATCCAATTGGAGCCGTGAATACAACGATGTGAACGTCCCCTACGCTTTAGGAAAGGGATTCTATGCCAGCGTAGAAAAGAAGAATGCGGATGCTTTGAATGGAAATGTCTTGGTACGCCTGCCGAAAGCGGATGACTCTTACGACTATGAACCGTGGAAACCGGAGACGAAAAACGCTACATTGAGAGCCGCCATGATCAAAGCCCCGACTTTGGCGGAACGGATCAATGCCGGCAAGCTGGCGGATGACAAGCCGATCGAGGTGGTATTGACAGATGCGAATGGAACGGAAGAATGGTGGAATACGGATAATGGAACCGTCCGTGTCATTGCTGATGGCGACGGTAAGCACTTCCTGTTGGGTAATCCGTATATGTATCCGTTGGATATCGCTCGTTTCTTGAAAGAGAATGAGGCTATCTTAGAGCAAAAATATTGGAAATTGGATGTGAAGGAGGGGCTTGTTGTCGGTACACCTGATGTGGCATGGGAAGGTGGAAATGTTACTGATGCTACATCCGGAGCCGTTATCGTCCCCATGCAAGCCTTCTTCGTAGAGCTGAAAGATGCGGCTCAAACGAAAGCGGAAGGTACGACAACCGGTGCCGATCCGAAGGTCGTTCGTTTCGATCCCTCCATGATGCAAGGAGAGCCGGAGAAGGTCTCTTCTTCCTTGCGTACCGCTACGGCCAAGAACCCGGTATTGAGGCTGACGGCGGAGCGGGATGCATATCGTAGCACGGCCTTGCTGACGCGGCAGGATGATGCCGTGAATAGCTATGAGGCAGATAAGGATGCCGTAATCTTGCTGGATACGGAACTGGAGGAGATCCCGCAGGTGTACACTATTGCCGGGACTCGTGCTGTGGGCGTGAACGTAGCACGACGGATCGACCAAGTGCCCCTTGGCGTATATGCCGGCGAGGGTAAGGGCGAGGTTACACTGACGATAGAGGGTATCGGCGATTGGGCGGAGACGCTTTACCTGTACGATGCCGTGACCTGCAAGAGTACGGAGCTATCGGGCGACAGCTATACCTTGCGTCTGGACGGCAGCAGCCACGGCCGTTATTTCCTAAGTGCGGGCTCGCCTACCGGTAATGAGGGGGTAGACAACGCGGAATCTATCTCTGTCTATTCCGCCGTATCGGGTAGGGTAGTGGCCAGTGCTAGCGAGGCGTTGAAGCGGATACAGGTATTTACACCGATGGGTCGTTTGGTACGTACCTTATATCCCGCTCGTCCGACTTATACGTTCGCTCTCCCGGCAGGCATCTACATCATCCGTGCGGAGATCGCCCACGACCAGAAGACGGTGAAGCTGCGGGTTCAATAAGCAGCTTCTACCACTCCATCTCTAATATGGATTACACGGTCTGTATTTGTAGCCAGTTGTTCGTCATGTGTCACGATGACGAACGTCTGGTTCATCTGGTCTCTTAACTCGAAAAAGAGGGCGTGCAATTCTTCCTTGTTCTTGGTATCGAGACTTCCGGAAGGTTCGTCGGCTAGGATAACCGCCGGATTGTTGATAAGCGCACGGGCTACCGCTACCCGTTGTTTCTCTCCACCGGATAACTCGGCAGGCTTGTGTGTCATGCGATCGGAGAGTTTTAGGAAGTCCAGCATCTCTTTCGCCCGCTTCTCGGCCACGGCCGATTTCTCCTTGGCGATCAGCGCCGGGATCATCACGTTCTCCAAGGCCGTGAACTCCGGCAGTAATTGATGGAACTGGAAGACGAAGCCGATATTCCGGTTGCGGAAAGCCGCCAATTCCTTATCGCCCAATCGTCTTGTCTCCGTGCCATTGATAACCAGCCGCCCGCTATCCGGTGCGTCGAGCGTGCCGATGATTTGCAACAAGGTTGTCTTACCCGCTCCGCTGGGGCCTACGATAGCGACAACCTCGCCCTTGTTTATCGTGAGGTCGATGCCTTTCAATACTTGTAAGGCACCGAAACTTTTCGTTATTCCTTCGGTTTGTATCATATCAAGTTTCTTAGGACGTGCGAGGCAAGGAAACAACCGAACGTTGCCGGCATATAAGAGACCGTTCCCGTGGTCGTACGTTTACATGTTTCGTTTTCAACTTCGATCACGGCGTCCGGATCGGCGAACTCGGTGGAAAATACGACGGGAATCCCTTTGCTTACGCCTAGAGGACGCAACCGTTTCCGCACCGCTTTCGCGAGGGCGCAATTGATTGTCTTGGAGATATCCGCAATCCGTACCAAGGACGGGTCTACCTTAGCGCCCGCCCCCATGGAGGACACGATGGGGATCTTATGGATATATGCTTGGTACATCAGGTATACCTTGGGACTTAGGGAATCGATGGCATCTACCACGAAATCGAGAGGGGCCGATAGGAGTACCTCCTCCGTCCGCTCGTCTCGCAGGAATTCATTCAGGACGGTTAGTTGCAACTGGGGATTGATATCGAGCAAACGCTTGGCTACGACCTCGGCTTTCGGCATCCCTAGGGTGGAATGAAGGGCGGGCAATTGGCGGTTGATATTACTCTCGTTTACCGTATCGGCGTCTATGATCGTCATCTTTCCTACTCCGGCCCGGCAAATCTGCTCGGCGGCATAAGCTCCTACACCTCCCAGTCCAACTACCAATACATGGCTACGGGATAAGCGCTCCATACGCTCCGCTCCGAACAAAAGTTCCGTCCGTGTATTCCAATTGTAACTCATTTATATACTTTTGAGGACAAAAGTAATCAATTGTTCCGGTTCCTCCAATACTTGCTTTTATCCGAAAGCTTTGTGTCTTGTTACTGCACGGGCGTTGCAGCGTTACTGTATGGGCGTTGCAGTATTACTGCATCAGCCTTGCAGTACCACTGCAACCCGGGTTGCAGTGGGTGGATTGCGTCAGATGGGTTGAATATGAAAGACCGATCCTCCGTCGGAGGCCAGCGGAAGGGTGATTTTATCCCTGTAGGTGATCTCCTTAACCTCTTTTACGAGTTTGTTCGAGTCTATATTCGTATCTTCAGCATCTTTATAGATCGTTATCTTATATTTCTTGTCCTTATCCAAGAACTTGAGGTCTACATCGATACTGCGTGCTTGGCTGTTATTGATCGTACCGACAAACCAATCCTCTCCCTTTTTGCGGGCGATCGTTACGTATTCATTGACGGAAGCGTTCGGAACGACTGTTTGGTCCCAAGTCGTAGGCACGGCTTTCAGGAACTCGAATCCCGGTTGTCCCTCGTAAGCCTCCGGCGTATCGCAAATCATGCCGAGATAGCTCTCTAATACCACGTACATCGCTAACATATGGCAACGGGTACTCATTACGTAAGGGTTACGTTCTTGGTTCTTGAACTTATCCCTTGGCAAAGAGCGGAAACCTCCTAAATGATAATCAGTCGCTCCCGCTAACAAACGGGTAAAAGGCATATGGATGTCATGATCCGCATCGGTATCCTTATCCCATTTGCAATGCTCGTAATTAAGCGTACCCTCGCGGGTGAACTCATTGGGATAGGTACGGTTCAATCCAGACGGCTTGCAAGCTCCGTGGAATTGCACGAATAGATGATGCTTGGCCGCCTTCGCCAAGAACTCTTCTTGGATGCGGATCATCTCTTGATCGTCTCGATCCATGAAATCGATCATCATACCGGCGATTCCCCATTTCTCGAATTGGGCGAAAGCCTCGTCTATCTTCGCGTACAGAGGCTTCCAGTTGGTCCATAAATGGATACGTACGCCTTGGCTCTTGGCGTAATCGCAAATCTCCTGCATATTAAGGCTCGGAACGACTTTCAAGATGTCCGCTTTCGGGCCCGGAGAACCGAATCCGGCTCCATCCTCGTCATACCAAGCTTGCTCGGCGTTCCCGTAGATCGAGTGATAATCCAATCCGTTACGGGCTACGAAATCAATGTAATATTTATTCGTGGGGAAATTGTTTCCGCCAAGGAAAGTCGTATCCGGAACGACATTTCCGTTCCACCACGTAAAAGTAGTCTTACCCGGCTTAATCCAAGACGTATCCTCTATCTTACAAGGCTCATTGAGATTCGTAAGGATATTGGACGCTATCAAGGAACCGATTTGATCGCTGATCATCAAGACCCGCCAAGGAGATTGATGGGGTAGGGATGCCTCTACCTTGATACGTTCTTGTCCCAGTTTAGGTGATAGTTTCCCGAGAAGAGCCCCGTTTTCTTTCCATAGGTACATACCGGCGTAATCACGAACTGCCGCCTCGGTAATCGCCATATAAACATGGTTCGGGAAAGAGAACAGGGCGGGCATATCCATCAATCGTTTATTATCCATGTCGGCATAATCCGTGACCGTATATTTACCTTCGTGGGAACTTTGGTAGTTGGGGAGGAATAATGTGGTTACGCTCGGGTTACCTTGTAGGTTGAAGGTGGTTCCCTCGTCATACATGATATACGAATCCCATCCTTTTTGCTTCGGAAACTCATAGCGGAAGGCGATACCGTCATCGAAAGCCCTTACGACCAGATTAATCTTGCGAAAAGGCTGAACGGTTTCCTCTAGCGGGATGATTACCTCTTTGGAAAGGCTATGTATATGTTTCGCCTTACCGACGATCAGTTCGTAGGTCTCTTCCTTCGTGCTGAACACGGGTTTGTTGATCTTTACATTTTCCCCGAACGCCCCATTATCGAAAGTCAGCGTCAATGGGGAGTCTTGGATCAAGGTCTGCTTATTAAATGTTACGCTGTATACCGGGCTATTCTTATCCAAAGCCAAGGAAAACTTGATCTTTCCGTTTGGAGAAGCCAACCGCACGCTTTTATTCGCATATAAAGAGTGAGCGCAAAGTATAAAAAATGCCAGAACGAGGTAGATTGATTCTTTTTTCATGGATGATAATTTTATAGGCCAAAGATATACATATTTATTTTGTACGGTTTAACTGCTTCAATAATTCCTTAAGGCTGACGGTCTCATTCTTGACCAATGGTTTTGCCCAATAGGAAATACTCAAGATATAGCCCAGCGTGATAAATAGGAAAAACATGGAATAGCGCAACCCGATCAGATCTCCAAGTCCCCCAATGATGAACGGAATCAATGCCCCACCGAAAATACCCGTACACAGGATACCGGAAAAAGCCCCATGATGCTTATCCACGGAGTTAAGGGCTAAGGCGAATATCACCGAAAACATGATCGAGATCGAGAAGCCGCAACAAGCGAAAGCGATAATTGCTACTTGCGTAGGACCGAAGAGCGCTATCGCTAAATTAAGGATCGCTATCATCGAGAAGATACGTAACATCAGCTTTGAGTCGATTAACTTAACGATCACCAATCCCAACAAGCAGCCGATGGACATCAATCCCCAGAACCAAGCAACCGTAGTAGCCCCGGCTCCTTCCGGGCTGACCCCATGATACATATTCAAGAAAAGGCTCATCCAATTCGCCAATCCTTGCTCGGTTCCCACATAAGCGATAATCCCTAAGAAATAGAATATAACTTGTTTTTGCCTGAGCAATTCCTTATAATTCTGTACCGTTCCCGCCTTCTCATCTTCCTTTAATTCTACTTTCGGGAATTTGACATAAGAGATAACCACTAACATGATGACAAAAACAATCGTAAAGATAAAATAGAGCGAGCTCCAAGGTAAGCTCTCCGGCGTTATCCCTTTGAGGAAACGGATGAAGAAGTCGTTTGCCGAATCCTCACCGGTTAATTTTCGCATAAGTCCGGCCAAGACGAACGGGCTCATGAAAGAAGCGGCCCCGAATACGATCTGGGCCAATACCTGATTAAAGGCATATTTTTTCTCTCCACCCGCCTCACGCATCAAAGGCAATATGATCACCTGTAGCATCGCCATGCCCAGACCGATAGCGAAAAGGGAAGTTAATACGATAGGGTAGGTCGGGAACATGACGAAAAGCCCCGCACCCAAAAACGCCAGACTGAAAGCGATCAATAAGGAAATCTTTCCCCCGAAACGCTCGATGATCATTCCTGCCGGGATCGACATGATGCCATATGCCAAGAAAAACGAGAACGGCAAGAATGCGGCCAATGTCAGGCTCAGCCCAAAACTATCGATAATCATCGGTAGCATAGGGCCTAATATATTGGTAACAAAAGAAATGACAAACCAAATACACAAGATGAGGAGTACGATCCAATTATTCTTATTCATGATAGATAGATTCAATGATTAAACACCAATGCCGCCGCCCCGAGGCATCCGGCCTTATTTCCTAATCGGGCAAGCTCGATAGTCGTGAAGTACGAGGTTTCCTTCATCACGTATTTCCCGACCTGCTCCCGTATATTGTCAATGTAGAAATCTCCGGATTCCGAAATGCCTCCGCCGATAATCACCTTTTGCGGAGCGAAAATGTTGATAAGGCTCGCTACGCCTAGGGACAGATTCCGGAAATGATCCTCCATAGCGAGTACGGCCTCTTTCTCTTGAGCTTTATAGCGCTCTACTATATATTTTCCGTCGATACGGGAAGGTATCTCCCGTCCGTTCTTTTCCAATAGTTGCCGATATAAGGCGATCAACGCACTTACGGAAGCGTGTGCCTCTAGGCAACCGGACGCTCCGCAAGTACATTGATTCCCATTCAGACCATGAATAATTAAGTGCCCAAGTTCGGTGCCCCGATTCCGGTAGCCGCCATAAAGCCGGCCGTTCAAGAACAAGGCGCCCCCTATGCCGGTACCCACCGTCAGGAAAACGATATCGGAGAGACCTTTAGCCGCCCCATATATCACCTCGCCCAACCCCATAAGGTTTGCGTCGTTGTCGATGAATACCGGTAGATTAAATTCCGCTAACGCAAGATCCAATTGTTGGTTATCCAGTTCAGGAAGATTATTGGCAAAGAGAACCACCCCCTTATCTACTACGGAAGGTACACCTATGCCAATTCCGTAAATCCCCCAATCCCGGGAACGGGCGTAGTCTGTCATTTTCCGTACGATACTTTTTATGGTATCGGATAATGGGCGTGGATTCTCTTTTGATTGTGTGGTTTCCGACGATTCGTAAAGAATGTCGCCATTCTGGTTCACAAGAGTATATTTTATGCTTGTTCCTCCAATGTCTAATGCGATAGCGTATTTCATGATAATTGTAAAAGCTTAATTAGAACTATGCGCCGCTTCCCTGTCGATCAGGCAAATCACGTTCGGGTGCAGCCACAATAAGGAGGCCGGCAACTCCGTCGAGATCTTCTGTTCAAGGAAAGCTTGAGTAATCTCCCTTTTCTTTATCCCGTTGATAAGAAGGATAATCAGGCGTGACTGAAAGATATTCGCCATGCCCAATGTCAGTCCGTATCCCGGTTTCTCCGTATCCCCGGCGATCATGGGATGTTGCAATGATTTCTGGGACAGATGAGCCACATGGCAATTCGTATGTAAGGAAGGAGCCGGCTCGTTCAATGCGATATGGCCGTTCATCCCTATTCCTAATATACAAATGTCGATAGGGCCTTTTTGATCCAGTATCTGTTGGATCCGCTCACATTCCGCCTCAGGGTTCTCCGGATCGCTTTGGAACGCTATATACCGGTCTTCCGGGATTTGAAGCGGACCTACGAAATAGTTCCGTAGATACGACTCGCACGTACCCGGGTGGTCCATCGGGATTCCTCCCCATTCATCAAGCTTTAGTACCGTGAATTGGGAGAATAATTCCGGTTGGCGACCGGCTTCCTCTACCAGCAACTCATACATCCGGGTAGGAGAGCCCCCAGTGGCGGCACAAAGCGTAAGTGCCTTGTGCTGCCCTAACTCTGAGGTAACAATCTCTTTTGCCTTAAGGCTTAATGCCTCATAAGATTGACAAATCTCTATTCTCATACGATTTTAGAGCTCTTTGATTCGGATATTGCGGAAGCAAACACCATAACCGTGGTCTTGCATACCGATGTAACCCGGTTGTTTTCCGCATTGTAGCATCAAGTCGTAAGCTTCCGGGCATTTCTCCGGACTCGTGCTGAACTTGCTGAACTTACTATGATCCACTAATGCGCGCCATACCGGTGTACCGAACTGGAATTCCAGCACTTTCACGTCGTTCATGTAATGGATCACGCGTTGGTTATAGACAACGATTCTCGTCTTGTTCCAGTTTCCGTACGGTTTTACGGGTTGTGGATCCGGCATAATCATGTCATATACGGCACCGGCCTGACGGTTACCGTCGCAACCTTCCCATGCGTCCGGCATATTCTCGTTGTCGAGTAACTGATATTCTGGGCTGGAGTAATAAATAGGTGTACCCTCAATTTCTTGCGCTGTATAGAAGATACCGCTATTACCGGCCTTGTCGATCTTCCATTCGATCTCGAAAACGAAATTTTTGAACTTCTTGTCGTAGATCAAGTCGCCGAAGCCCGTGTCTGCCTTATTGTCGCTACCTTTATAGGTGATCGATCCGTCTTCAACCACCCAACCTTGGGGTACATCCTGACGGCAATAGCCGCGCCATCCGTTCAAGGTCTTGCCGTCGAACATGGTGATCCACTCGCCTCCCGTAGGGATACCGTCGCTATCGAGGGCTTGGGCTTGGGCGGTTTGCGTTCCGGCATCGTTGGTATTACCGCCGGAGGTACATGACAGGGCCGACGCGAATAAGGCTACGGCCATAATACTGCTATAAATCTTTTTCATCGCTATTATGAATGTTTGTTGTTTGTTAGAAACTTGTTAGATAATTATTAGGAATTTGTTAGGTTCCTGTTAGGTTACCGTTAGATTCCTGTTAGCTTTTATAACTTCAGGTCTTCCCATCCATTGCGGTATTTCCGCTTGATGAATTGGTTCGCCTGCTCGAAATTGGTGATACGCATATTCGCTCCATCCCATAGGAAAGTCTTGTTTCTTCCCGGATAGATGAAGCCTTCACGCTCTCCGTAGATCGAGTCGTTATGTTTCACTTGTTCCCGGATATTATGGCTCCGTAAGATCAAGTTACCCATCAATACGGTCTCAGTCAACGGACCGGCGTATCCTTCGAACGGAGATTCTACGTTTGCCTTATCGTACCCTGCGATACAAGAGTCGATCCATGCCCAATAGTGGCCATTCGTACCCCCTTCGATACGTTTATATTTATGAGGAATGTTCACGTCTTTGTCGAATAAAGGTTTCTTGTTCGCCTTTACCCCCTTCGGCCAGAATCTTGGATCGGAACCACCCCAGCCACAAGAAGCCATACCTTTCGTACCTACGAATACGGTTGCGCCTTCTACGTCCATCATATCCAAGTCTCCCATCGTGCAGGTCATATCGGCATCTGGGTCGATCTCCTCGAAACGTTCCGGCATGATACCGCCGTCCATCCAATACAGACTCAAGTCGCTTCCGTCTTTCTTCTTGAATTTATAACGGATCGAGCTGGCTACCGGGCAACTTTCAGGATAATAGGCTTCTTCGAAGATACCGGAGTAAACATTGGTCGTGCTGCAAGAAACCTCGGTCGGATAACCTAATTGAAGCAATTTGAATGGAGGGCCGATGATGTGGCAACCCATATCTCCAAGAGCGCCTGTACCGAAACGCCACCAACCACGCCAGTTGAACGGAACCAAATTATCCACATAGTCTACATACTCCGCTGTTCCTAACCATAAATCCCAATTCAAGCCTTTAGGAACAGGCGGTTTCTGGTTCGGCCAAGGAATACCTTGTGGCCATACGGGGCGGTTGGTCCAGCAATATACTTTCTGGATGTCACCCAACAGATCTGCCTCGAGCCATTCACGAAGGGTACGCATACCGTCGCAAGAGTTACCTTGGTCACCCATCTGGGTCACGACCTTATATTTCTTGGCAGCCTCGGTAAGGATACGTGCCTCGTAAATATCGTGCGCGATCGGTTTTTGCAGATATACGTGCTTACCCATCCGCATAGCGCCGAAAGCTTGGATCGCATGGTTATGATCCGGGGTGGAGATACATACGGCATCGAAGTTCTTACCTTCCTTCTCGTACATCTCACGGAAGTCGTTAAAATACTTAGCTTTTGGATAGGTCTTGCGAGCGTCGACAGATTGACGGTCATCCACGTCGCACAGACAGGTGATCGCCGCGTTCTTATGCGGCGTATTCATTAAGCTACCCAAATCGGCGGCTCCCATACCGCCGCAGCCTATTTTTGCGATATAAAGCTTATCGCTGGG
>ENA-ORUI01001617-ORUI01001617.1-human-gut-metagenome-genome-assembly--contig:-NODE-1617-length-21861-cov-3.485509_pt1 | contig 21861 bp, 30 predicted proteins | sample MGYA00242078_ERZ509205 | MGnify/ENA primary metagenome ERZ509205 (study PRJEB26280, sample SAMEA2338828) | human gut metagenome | biome: human gut; feature: human-associated habitat; material: faeces... | reverse complement strand
CGTGTGCTGAATGACAAAAACCTCGTGCCCGCCGCCGACGTTGCGGAGGTGGTGCATGGGCGGTGGATTCTCCATGATGACGGTGTATTCACTTGTAGTGAATGCGGCAACGCAGAATCTAACGACAGCTATTATTGCAGACTATGTGGCGCGAAGATGGATGGAGGTGTGCGGACGTGAGTGTGCTCGTAATTGTGTTGGTCGTGCTGCTGCTTCTGGCGGATTCCCTTATCTTTTTTATCATTGGGGCTGCTTACACAACCGGCAAGACTGTTAAAACGCTGCGCGATCGGGGCTGGACAATGATCCCGCCTAAAGATCAGGAGGAATACCGATGACGCGAAAACGATTTGTAAAACTCTACATGGGCAGGCTCGGCATGTCGCGTAATGGAGCAAACTGCATTGCCAGAAATCGCGATTTTGTGTATACACTCGCGCGAACCTCGTTGGCTATCAATACGGCAGCATCGGCCTTTAATGCGATGAGTGTTGCAATGGCCGACCTTGCGAGGGCGTTAGATGAAATACATTGATCAGCTGGACGCCGTGGGGCGGGCGGCGATGGAGATCGGCGTGGAGGCGGGTATGCAGAAAGTCTCCGACATGTTCCTCGCGGCGCTCGCGCAGGAGGGCTTCGGCGAAGAGCGGCTTTACCGTCTGGCGTGCCGCGTGTCCGAGTTGGACGCGGAATTTGACGGCGCATACGGCTGCGGTCCGGAGGCAGACTGGCTGCAAGAACGGCTGGACGCGATCTTGCGCAAGGCCTGCGGCGCGCACTTTGTCCCGTTCCGCGAGCGCAACCCGCATATCAGAGAATTCAATTACAAGAAGGTATCACCCCGGCGCAAGAAAAAATGATCTGGACTTGTGGCGCGGCCTGCTGCCATGACGGGCTGCGCGGGGAACGCCGGGAGGATATAAGGGGCCCGGGCTCCGGGCCCCGACGATAACATGATAAGGAGGCTATATGGTTTATCAGAAATTTGCAAAGGAAGAACTGTTTCGTAAAATGCAGAAAGTAAATTATTTGCGGTATGTTTGCCTGCCTTTGCCAAGTCTTGAGCAGATCAGGCACGGCGATCTCATTGTGTTTCAGGAGGTAGACCGAGGCCGGAACCAAACCGGGCGACTGACGGTTGCTGAGATCCTGTCCGCCGCGCTGGCAGAATCCGAGAACGGGCAGCGGATTGTTATGGAGCTGGAACTCAAGCATATGCAAGAAGGCGGTGACGCATGAGCTACCTTGTCTCAATGAAAACATCCGTCCTGTGCCGCGAATGCGTCTTCACAGAGCCACTTGCCAAACGACGAGGCAGAGCGCCGAAGAGCCTGCCGCAGACAACCATCCGCGAAAAGCTCAACATCCGGCACGCCTACGAGCGGCTTGCGTTTCTGATCGCCGCGAACTTCACGTATTCAGATTGGCTGCTGACGCTCACCTACGACGAGGAACACAAGCCGCCAAACACCTTCGCCGCACAGAAGCGGGTGAAGCTTTTTAACCGCCAGCTGCGCGAGAGCCGCAAAGCCTTCGGCCGACCTTACAAATATCTGTACACCACCGAAGGCCGGCACGGGGACAAGCGTCTGCACCACCACATCATCCTCAATCACTATCCCGGCGAGACGGAAGTGCTCCGCAAGCTCTGGCCGGATGGAGATATCAACTGGGAGCCCGTCGGCAAGCTCGGCTTTGTTGGCTTGGCGAAGTATCTGACTAAGGAGCCGATGCAGCACGGACGGGAGTATGTGGGCGACCGATTGTGGACGCCATCACGGAACCTTGAAAAACCACGCATCACTGTCGAAAAAGTCCCGGACAACTACCGGCCTGTGCCACCGAAAGAGGCCTTTGACGTAGAGCCCGAGGCGAAGGAAAACAAGTTCGGCAGCTATTATTATGTGGACTACAAACTTCCCTGGCGAAACAGGGAAAAGCGAAAGGCGTGAGCCTTTAATAACTTGGGTCTTTACTATATCTTACGAGAGGAGCGAACTTTTTTTGCAAAAACAGTTGCATACCGGACAGCCTTGTGCTAAACTTGATTTACAGGGAAACAAGATCGTTTGTCCGAAATGCGGGCACGCGACACAGGTCAAGATTTTACCGACGACCGCGCTTGTTGATTTCCCTCTGTACTGCAAGCATTGCAGGCGCGAAACGATCGTGAATATGAGCCAGAACCAGAGCCAGTGCCGTCAGGCCAGAGCCAGAGTCAGCGCCGATTGATATCTCACAGTGTGGGAGTCGATCGGCGTTTTTGTTTTACATCCGAGGTGATAGCCGGACGGCAAGATGCCGAGTCTCCCATACCGGGAGGCTCGGCATTTTTTATTTGCCATGGATTACACAAGCAAACGTTGGAAACACTTACGCGCTCGCGTCCTTCGCGAGCAGCCGCTGTGCCAGGAGGCGCTGCGTTCCGGCAGGCGCGAGCCTGCAACCGTTGCCCACCACGTCTACCCAGTCGAGGATTTCCCGGGCTGGCGCTTCTGCCGCTGGAATCTCATCGCGGTGAGCGCTGACGCGCACAACAGCTTTCACGACCGCGCGACCGGAAAGCTGACCGAGCGCGGTCTCGCCTGGCAGCGGCGGGTATCCCCCCCTCGAAACGCGCCGCCGCCGTTCTGACAAGGGCACCGGAGTGGGGCACTCTTTCCGACGGCGGGAAAACCGCGGGAGGGGGTTCAGACGAGACCGCCAGGCGCGCACACGCGCGAAAATCTCGAATCGCGCGGCGCGGGCGCAAACGACGCGGGCGCGCAAAGACTCAAACCATCTGAGGCTCTGCCGGGCGCAGTTCAGCTCGGCGGCATTGGGAACCACCGCCGGTGCCCGGAGTCATCTCATCATCCTCCTTTTTTGACTGGGCGCAGCGTTTATGCGCTGCGTCTGGCAGAGTCTCAGAGAAAGGAAGTTACCCACATGGCGCGGGAAGACATGATCCGGCAGGACATGCAGCTTGTCGGCACGTACAACGCTATATTTGAGCCGACGATCAAGCAACTGGCGAAGACCGAGCGTGAGCTCTCCCGCGCCGAGAAGGAGTGGAAGAAGCAAGGCGGACAGCGGATCTGCACGATGGTCAACAAGACCGGCGCGGAGTACACGGCCAAGAGCCCGTACTGGACGGCGGTCGAGGACCTGCGCGCGACGGTGCAGGGACTTCGCAACCAGCTCGGTCTCACACCTACGGGTCTCAACAAGGCAAGAGCCAAGAGCGTCCCGATGGGCGGCACGAGCAAACTCGAGCAGCTGCTCTCTGAGGCGAAAAGCCACGCCGAACAACACGGCGCGCAGTATGCCCGCGAGGTCGACCGCTTTGTCGAGTCGGTCCTCTCCGGAGAAGCAGGGCTCTGCGAGGACGCAGTGCTCGCGTGCCGCCGGTACGTGTCAGACTTGGACACCGGCAAGTGGGAGTTCCGGGCAGAGCCTGCCAACGAGATTATCGCCATCATCGAGACGCTGATCTGCCACCAGCAGGGCGAGTTTCTGGACGCGACGCCGCTTCGCGGCACACCGTTCCTGCTCCTGCCGTACCACAAGTTCATTGTCTACAACATCATGGGGTTCTACCTCCCAGGCACGAAGATCCGCCGCTTTAAAGAAGCTGTGGACTTTATCCCCCGAAAGAATGTCAAAACGACGTTTGCGGCCGCCCTGGCCTTTGCCCTGGCACTCTACGAGAGGGCGTCCGGCTCAAAGGTGTACGAGGTCGGCGGCGCGCTCAAGCAGGCGCTCGAAGGCTTCGATTTCCTGAAATACAACTGCGCGCGCCTCGGCGTGACCGTGAAGGACGAGCCGGAAACGGGTCTTCGGATCATCGACAACAACATGGAACGATCGATCTCCGGAGACGTCGGCGACGGTATGATCTCCATCAACGCCCTGGCAGCCAACCCCGACAAGCAGGACTCCTTCAACTGCAACATCGTTATTGCCGACGAAGCGCACACCTACAAAAGCCCGCAGCAGTATCAGATTTTGAAAGACGCGACGAAGGCTTACACGAACAAGCTCGTAATCATCATCTCGTCCAACGGCCCCAACGCGCGCGGCTTCCTGCTCGGCCATCTGGAGCTCTGCCGGAAGATCCTTCGCGGCACCGTGACCGGCGACTACGCAGACACGATCTTCTGCTTTCTGTGCTCCGCGCCGACGAAGGAAAACGGCGATGTCGATCTTCTCGACCCGGCTGTATTGAAGGCGGCAAGCCCCGGCTGGGGCTACTCCATCCGCCCGCAGGACATGATCAACGACGCGGCCATCGCCGCCGAAAACCCGATGCTCCGGCCGGAATTTCTCAACAAGTCGCTCAACGTCACGACGAACGCCGTCAAGGCGTGGTTCGATATTCAGGAGTTCCGAAAGTCCGACGAAAAGTATAACTGGACAATCGAAGAGCTCGCGAAGCTTCCCATCCGCTGGTACGGCGGCGCTGACCTGTCCAAGATGCACGACCTGACGGCCTGCTGCCTCTTCGGGCACTACAAGGGCGTGGACATCATTATCCCGCATTGCTGGTTCCCGCGGCCGGTCGCGATGGTCAAGGCGACGCAGGATCAGATTCCGCTGTTCGGCTGGATGGAAGACGGCTGGCTGGACATGACGAACGACAAGGTGACGAACCACTCGGACGTTGTCCGCTGGTTCAAAAAGCGGCGCGCCGAGGGCTTCAAAATCCGCCGCGTCGGCCACGACCCCAAATTCTGCCGCGAGTATTTTGTCGAGATGCAGAAAGAGCGCTTTCCCATCAAGGCGCAGATCCAGCGCTTCACGCTCAAATCCGAGGGCTTCCGGTACTTGGAGAAAAGTGCCAAGCAGGGCACGCTCTATTACCTGCACGCTGAGCCCTATGAGTACTGCGTGCAGAATGTTGCCGGCATTGAAAAGGCCGACGACATGGTGATGTATGAAAAAATCGCTCCAAACCTGCGCATTGACGTCTTTGACTGCTCTGTCTTTGCCGCCTGCGCATATCTGGAGGACCTGACCGCCAGCGCCAAGGGCGCAGGCTGGTATGAAGCAAGAGAGAAAGGCGGTGAAAATAGTGGCGCTTGAGCAGGCCTGCTTGTTTGACGATAACCCGGAATACAACAGCTTTGTTGCAAAATTCGAGCCGAAAAAAACCACGGATGATTGCTATACGCCGCCGCTTGTGTATGCAGCTATTCGGGATTGGGTGTGCGATCGGTACGACATCGACCCGGCTTGCATCGTTCGTCCCTTTTTCCCAGGCGGCGACTTCGTAAATTACGATTACCCGGAAGGCTGTCTCGTTCTGGATAATCCGCCGTTCTCGATCTTGACGGAAATTTGCAAATTCTATCTTGCCAAAGACATCCCATATTTCCTATTTGCTCCGTGTCTCACAGTTTTTGCCGGGCGAACCGTCACAACTCGGATGAACCACATCATTTGCGACGCAGATATTACCTATGAAAACGGCGCAGTTGTCCGGACGGCATTTGTGACAAACCTTGACAAAGACATTGTGGCAGAGACCGCGCCGGATCTTCGCGAGGCAATTGCCGCCGCTATGCGCCAGATCAAAGCAGAAACGTCAAAGCCCTTGCCGAAATACGCTTACCCGATGCATGTTCTCACGGCTGCCATGCTGCAAAAATACGCGCATTATGGCGTAGCCATGACCGTCCGCCGGAGCGATTGCACAGCAATCGGCGCGCTCGACTCACAGCGGCTTAACAGGAAGAGCATCTTTGGCTGTGGTCTCCTTCTTTCGGAGAGGGCTGCGGCGGAGAGGGCTGCGGCGGAGAGGGCTGCGGCGGAGAGGGCTGCAGCGGAGAGGGCTGCGGCGGAGAGGGCTGCGGCGCATACTTGGGAACTGTCTGAACGCGAGCTGCAAATTATCCGAGATTTAGGAGAGGACGGTGATGCCACTTGAAAGTAAAAGTGCAGCGCAGATCCGCGCAGGACGACGCGCTGCGAAAATTCGTGATCGGAGCTGTGAATCAGGACACGCTTGGCGTGCCGGGCTATTGCAGGCTCGCTGACAGCCCGGACGTGCTGGCCGCGGTCGGCGGCCTCGCCGATATCGTGTCGAACGCAACCATCCAGCTCATGCAGAACACGCCGGACGGCGATGTGCGCGTGCGGAACGCGCTTTCCCGGTTTATGGATATTTCGCCATGGAGCTTCGGCACGCGCAAGGATTTGATTTCTGCCATCGTCTGGGCAATGCTCACAAGCGCCAGCGGCACAGCCTTCTTCCTTCCGGTCACGCGGGACGGACTGCTTCGCGACCTTATCCCCATGCCGGGCGCGCAGGCGATGAGCCCGGACGAAGGTCAGACGGTCTACATCAGCTGGCGCGGCCAGCAGTACAACCCCGAGACCGTGCTCCAGTTCCGGCGCTGGGTCGACCCCGACCACCCGTGGCAGGGGCTCGGGCTCCGGATAAGCCTTCTTGACGTGGTGAACTCGCTCCGGCAGGAGCAGGCGACGAAGAAGGGCTTTATGTCCGATAAGTGGAAGCCGAGCGTCATTGTGAAGGTGGACGCGCTGGCCGACGAATTTTCCGACCCGGCAGGCCGCCGCCGTCTGATCGACGACTACATCACGGGATCTAGCGCCGGAGAGCCGTGGATCGTCCCGGCTGACCTCATGGACGTGCAGCAGGTCAAGCCGCTGAGCCTTTCCGATTTAGCCATCAAAGACGGTGTGGAGCTCGACAAAAAGGCCGTGGCCGCGCTCGTCGGCGTGACGCCCTTCATGCTGGGCGTGGGCACATACTCGGACAGCGAGCACAACCACATGATTAAAACGACCGCCACGACGATCGCGAACATCATCTGTCAGGAGCTGACGCGAAAGCTTCTCTATGCGACAGACCTCTATTTTACGATGTCGACGCGCAGGCTCTACAGCTACAGCACGAAGGAGCTGGCGGACGTCTCGTCCAACCTCTACGTGCGCGGGCTTATGACCGGCAACGAGGTGCGCGACTGGGTCGGCCTCAGTCCGCGCGAGGGGCTGAACGAGCTCGTCATTTTGGAAAACTACATCCCGCGCGACATGATCGCAGACCAGAAAAAGCTTACACAAGGAGGAGGTGGAGACAGTGGAACCGAATAGACAGCAGCGTCAGGTGCGCTGCATCCCGCAGGCGTTTCAGACGCGCGAAGCCGAGAGCGATCTCTACATCGAAGGCTACTTCGCAGTATTCAACTCGGAGTATCCCCTGTGGGACGATGTGAGCGAGATCATCAAGCCCGGCGCTTTCACAAATTCGATCTCGGGCGACATTCGAGCCCTCATCAACCACGACACAAGCTTAGTCCTCGGCCGGACAAAGTCCGGCACGCTGACGCTCAAGCAGGATGAGCGCGGCCTCTGGGGCAGCGTCCGTATCAACCGCGACGACGTGGACGCGATGAACTTGTATGCAAGAGTCCAGCGCGGAGACGTCGACCAGTGCTCGTTTGGCTTTGCCATCAAGAGTGAGACCTTCCGCGACCTCGGCAATGGCAAGTACCGCTGGGAAATCGAAGAAATTGACCCCTTATATGAGGTCAGCGTCTGCACCTTCCCGGCTTACGAGCAGACCTCGGTCAGCGCCCGGAAACGGGATTTTGAGGAAATCGAAAAGCGCCGCCTGGAAACGTGGCGCGCAGAAATGAACAAGAAGTTAGGAGGAAACCCGTAAATGGCAGCACTTAGAGTTTTAGTCCTGAACAGCGAGATCACCGCGCTTCGCGCGCAGCTGACGCCGCTGGAACAGACGAGAGACGGCTTTGCCGCGAGAGAAGAGCAGCTTCGCCAGGCGCTCAGCGAGATCACCGAGACGAGCACCGACGCAGAGCGCAGCGCCGTGTCCGTGGCTGTGGACGCTTTTGAAAACGATCGCAGCGCGAACGCCGCCGAGATTGCCCGCATCCAGGGCGAGATTGACACCCGCAGCGCGGAAATTGCCCGGCTGGAGGCCGAACAGACCCCGCCCCCGGCAAGCAATCCCGCGGTGTCCAACTCTGACACCAGAAACAACGATCACCACGAAAGGAGCTTTGTACCCATGAACAACACCACCGAGCGCCGTTGGTTCGGCCTCACCTACGCCGAGCGCGACACGCTCATGCAGACCGAGCAGGTCCGCACCTTTATCCGCAATGTCCGCGAGGCTCGCGCCCAGCAGCGCAGCGTCACCGGCGGCGAGCTGGGTATCCCGGACGGCTTCCTGCCGATCCTGCGGGACCTCACGTATCAGGAGTCGAAGTTCCTGCGCTTCGTCTTCACCACCACGTTCCGCGGCACGACCCGCCAGAACGTCGCCGGTATCGCGCCGGAAGCCATCTGGACCGAGATGACCGACAAGCTCAACGAGCTCGATATCAACTTCTGGCAGCTCACCATGGACGGCTTTATGGTTGGCGGCTACATGGCCGTCCCGAACTCCATCCTGATGGACGACAGCGACCTTCAGCTCGCAACGACCATCCTTCAGGCGCTTGCCGCGTCGCTCGCCAAGGCGATCGACAAGTCCATCTGGTTCGGCACGGGCGAAAATATGCCGGTCGGCATTATCACGCGCCTTGCCGCGACGGCAAAGCCCACCTGGTGGGGCTCTCAGCAGGCCGCGTTCACTGATCTTCATACGAGCCACATTCTGAAGCTCGACATCGCGTCCAAGACCGGCGTCGAATTCTTCCAGCCGCTGGTCGCGGCACTGGCCGTGGCAAAGCCCGACTACTCCAACGGCACCGTCATCTGGACAATGAACCGCAAGACCCACATGGACCTCATGTCCCGTGCGCTGGCCTATAACTCGGCTGCCGCAATGGTTGCGGGCGTCAACAACACCATGCCGGTCGTCGGCGGCGAGATCGTCGAGTGGGAGGTCATGCCGGACAACGAGATCGCGGGCGGCTTTATGAGCCTGTACCGTTCGGTTGAGCGCGAAGGCACGTCGATTGAGTCCAACACCAACGTGCGCTGGCTGGAAAACCAGACCTGCTTCAAGGGTATGCAGCGCCGCGACGGCAAGCCCGCCATCGGCGAGGCGTTTGTCCTCATCAACTACAACAACACCGCGCCCACCACGACCACGACCTTCGGCAAGGACCTCGCGAACACCGCCATCGGCACCCTGATCGTCACGACTGCCGCAGGCACTACAAACGGCAAGAGCGTTGTGACTGTCGCGGGCAACGGCTCGGGTGCGCTCAAGTATCAGGTCGGCGGTCAGGCTATCGCGGTTTCCAACGGCGAGACGCTCGGCAAGGGCTGGACGGAGCTGCCCGCGAACAAGACCATTGACGGCACGACCGGCCAGACTGTGACTGTCGTCGAGGTCGACGGCAACGGCCGCGCGGTTGCGACCGGCTCCGGCAGCGTGACCGCGAAGGCTGGCTAAGAAGGGAGGCTCGGTGTATGTCGCTGGACGCGCAGCTCTCTTACTTAACGGTTGACCTCGGAATCCTGCGCTGCATCGAGGCACAGGAGACCTACCTGCGGGGGCTTCTCACACAGGCGGCGGATTTTATCGCGACACGCGGCATTGTGCTCCAGCCGGACTGTGACGCCGACGATATGCTCGCGGCGATGGTGGCAGGCTGGATGTACAAGGCGCGCGCGAACGCCGAGGAAAAGCAGCTGCCGACGTATCTGCGACGGATGCTCAACAGCAAGCTTGCGCAGCAGAAGATGGGAGGCGGTACGGGATGATCTACGACAAGGTATGCACCGTCTGCGACCTGCTTCCCGCGTCCTCCCCTCTCCAGCGCCGCCTGCGCATTGCGTCGAGCCACTTTTACTGTGAGCGGGAGGTCTACGCTGCCCGATTTTATGCCGGAAAGCAAGCCGGTGTGCAGCTTACCCGGATGGTCAGCATTCCCCGCGTCTTTGGCGGCGAGGACATTAAAGCGGAGCAGTTTGTAGTGCTGGAAGACGACCACATCTACCGCATCGATCAGGCGCAGCGCGGCTACGACTCCGACGGTCTGCCGATCACAACGCTATCGCTCGCAGAGCCGGAGGGCAAATATGAGATACTCCAAGATTGAACAGGCTCTCGAAACGGTGCTTCCCGGCGCTGTGTATAAGGTGCAAGCGCCGGAGCGCGCGCCGGACGGCTCTCCCCTCACCCGTTTTCTTGTCTGGACGCCGACGGGCGTGCGCAGCGTGAACGCAGACGGGATACCCTTTGCAACGGTCGGCCTGTGCGTCGTGACCGTTGCCACGCAGACGGAGGGCGACACGCTGACCGCAGAGGTGCTGCAAGCCTTGGCTAGCGCGCACATCGCCATTGGCCAGAGCGAGCAGTCTTTTGACCAGGAGACGATGACCTACTACTCGGACATTCCCTGTGAGGTGATCTGATGGCGCAGCTTGACATTAGAGAGGCGCAGGACGGCATTCAGGAGGCTGTCCGGCAGCTTCAGAAGGCAGATCTCTTTACCGACGAAAATCTCAAGCCGATTTTGTCCACCGGCACGGAGATCATGCTCAGCAGCGTGAAGTCCGCCTTTGTCCAAGCCGGACACAACAACCGCTCCGAGCGCCGCACCGGCCAGACCTTCCAGCACTTCACGAAGGCGCGGAAGGTCTCGCGCGACAAGCGGGGCGTGCCGTACATGTACGTTACGATCTCCGGCAAGGACAGCCGCGGCCAGCGCTACGGCACAAAGGGCTTTGTCCTCAACTATGGTCGCAGGACCGGCGGCAAGATACCGGCGGACTACTACTGGTCGAACGCCGTGCAGGCGACATGGAAGCGCGTCAACGAAGCCATGACTGACAAGGCAGCAGAAATTATCAACAGCAATCGATGAAAGGAGGCAATCATGCCTGCATTTGATTTACGATACCTGCAAGTCGCAGAGTATAAGAAAAAAACAACCGGCGAAGGCACGGAGTACGACACGCCCGTCTCCATGGGCGACGCGATGACCGTAGGCCTTGAGATGCGCTTTGCAGAAGGCCGGATTTACGCTGAGTCCGTTCTGGCAGAGTACATGAAGAAAGCCACAGGCGGCACGGCGACCGCCGGCGTCAAGTATATCCCGACTGAAGCGCAGAAGCTTATGTACGGCGCGTACGAAAAACAGCGCACCGTGGCTAGTTCCACTGTCAAGAGCCTGACCTTCGGCAAGAAGTCGACCGGCAAGTATGTCGGATGGAGCTTCTACATGCCGGACATGATCGACGGCGTGGAGAAATTCACGGCGGTCTTCGCCCGGAAAGTGCTCTTTGGACCACCCGCGACAAACGGACAGACGATGGGCGACAGCATCGCCTTCCAGACGCCCACCACGACCGGCGAGTTCCTGGTCGATGATCTGGGCGACCTGCTTGAAGTCGCAACGCTTGACAGCGAAGCCGACGCCAAGGCGTGGTGCGACGAGGTCTTTAAGACGGCAGCCACAGACGTGGCAGGAGGTTGAGCATGGAAGATATTAAGCCGCGCGAGGTCGCGTGGCGCTTTGACGGGCGCGACTGGGTGCTTCGCTGCAACAACAACGTGCTGGCCGAGGTGCAGGAGATCAACGGCGGCGATTTCAGCCCCATCCTGTCTCGCAAGCGGACGCTCAAGTCGGTCTTGCAGCTGCTGGCCGCGATGCTCAACGACTACGCTGACGAGCAGAAATGGGTGGACGAAAAGGGCTTCGCTATCCAATACACCGAAAAGCAGCTCGGAAGACGGCTGTCCCTGGGCACGATCGAGCGGCTCGCGCCGGACGTGATGCGCATGGCGATCCTCGCTGTCCGGGACGCAGAGGCTGAGAACAGCTCGGCAGACGAAAAAAACGCGGAGACCAGGCAGGAAGAAGCGGCGGTATCAACTTCGCCTGGTATTTGAATATCTGGGTAAATGTGCTGAAAAACGACGAGACCGTCTTTTGGCGCAGGATGACACCGGCGCGGTGCATGGCTATCTACAGAGAGTATTTCTCCATGGCCACGCCGAGCCGGTGTGCGCATAATGCGCCGGAGCAGCCTGCGCGCTTGTCGCTGGCACAGTACCTGATGGGAGGTGGCGGCTGATGGCAACGCCCGGCATTAACACAAAAGTCAAAATGGACGGCGAGAAGGAATATCGCGCCGCCCTTGCCCAAATCAACGCCGGACTTAAAAACTTAGGCGCGGAGATGCGCGCCACGGAGCAGGATTTTGCCGACAACGCTGACAGCGTAGAGGCGCTGACGCAAAAAAACGATGTCCTTGAGAGAACAATCCTGACACAGCGGGAAAAGGTCGAAAAACTGAAGGAAGTCGTTGCAGATGCTACGGAGACTTACAAAGAAGCCGATAAGCGAACCATTGACTGGAAAACGAGCCTCATTGAAGCTGAGACCAAGCTCAAGCAGATGCAGCGCGCACTTGACGACAATAACACTGCGCTGGAAGAGGCAAAAAACGCGACAGACAATCTGTCCGGTGAAATGGACGATTTTGGGCAGCAGACGAATTCGGCAGCTGAGAAGGTTACCGATGCTGCCGACGATATAGGAACCATGGGGCAAAAGGCCGGAGACGCGCAGCGCGAGACGATGGGTCTTGGCAGCACTGTCGACCAGCTTACGAACAAGCTAGGTTTCAGCCTGCCGGAAGGGCTCAAAAAGACAATGGACGGGATCAGCGATGTCGATCTCAAGACGGCTGCGTTGGTGGGAAGCTTCGCAGGCGTTGCGGCAGCAATCGTCGGCGTGGAGAAAAAGCTCGTCAGCCTGACCACGGAAGCGGGCGCTTCGGCGAAAGAGCTTCTCGTCCTATCGGAAGTTACTGGTCAGTCCACCGACGAGCTTCAGGAATTCGATTACATGTCGAAATTTCTCGGGGTCTCTACCGACCAGCTCAGCGACGGCCTCAAGGAAATCACAAACAAGATGCAGGAGGCCAGAGACGGCAGTGCCGACGCAGCCGACGCATTTGGCCGGCTTGGCGTTCGCGTCACAGACTCGCGCGGTGAGCTCCGGGACGCAAGCGATGTATTTTACGAGGTTATTGATGCGCTGGGCGAGATGCGCAACAAAACAGAGCGTGATGCAACCGCAATGGATCTTCTCAGCGAGTCCGCCCGAAATTTCAATCCACTGATCAACCGCGGCAGCGAGGTTCTGAAAGCCTACGCAGAAGAAGCGCACAACACCGGCTACGTACTGAGCGAAGATACGCTGAAAGCACTGACTCAGGTTGACGATGCCTACCAGCATATGCTTTTAAGTCAGGAAGCCTCGAAGAACCAACTTGCCGAAGAGTTCGCGCCATATCTGACGGAGTTTTACCAAAATCTTGAGAGTATCATCACAGATCTTGCAGATGCAGCTACAGACAGCGGCATCATTGATCTTCTCGGTTCTCTGCTTGAACTTGCCTCGGAATTGGCACCGGTTTTGTCCTCTTTGGCAGACATGGCATCCGCGCTGAAGCCAATTTTTGAAACTTTAGCCGGAGCGATCTCGCTGGTGGCAGATGGGCTGAAAAAAATCGACGAACTTAGCCAACGCGCAGCAAACTCATTAGGGATGGTAAAAGGCGCGAGCGATTGGAGCGGTATGGCGAGCACTGCAATTTCCGCAGTAGGGGCTGTGTTTTCATCAAAAACGGGGCGGCATGCCGCAGGCACAGACAACTACACTGGCGGTGTGACGTGGGTCGGCGAGAATGGACCGGAGTTGGTTTATCTTCCGCAACGAACGCAGATATCCAACGCGCAGGAAAGCCGCCGTGCCATCGGCGGAGATACGTTTTATGTGACGATAAACGCGAAGGACGTGAAGTCGTTTAATGACGTTGTCCGGATAGCAGACAACAAACGCAGATCAAACAGAATGGGGGTGAAATGATGTCAACCGCGAAGGTGTACATTAAGGGATTCGCGATTCTGAACGAAACAAGCAGGAACACGAACGATCACCAATCAGACCCGGCAATACTGGACGTAGATGATTGCCTCGTTATAACATTTGAAGATCTTCCAGCGAGCATGCAATACAAAAGAATAACGTCGGAATCCAGTATAGCTGTGTATGTAAGCAAAATAGTTGATCCAGAGGCAACAAGCCTCGGTCCGGCGGCAAATCTAGTGTTTGAGGACCTCGCTGCGCCAGTAGATGTTGAAACGATAACATACAACAACAACCAGCGAGTACTGGAGCGTTTTTCCGGAAATAGCGGGGAGAAAGTTAGAAATGGTGGTTGGGTCACGGACGACAGCATTTCTGCTGGGCTTGCGCTTAATTGCGGTGCTGCGGTAAGGCAGTGGTATGTAGATGTTTCCGCGTATATCCGGACGACAGGGTCTTTGCGCCCGTACTTAACGGTAGAGGTTGATGACAGCGAGACAGTCGGCGTTACGATTAGGAATTGCACACCGGCAAGCGGGTCAATCTCAAAGAAACAGGACAACAGGTTTTCGTGGCTCGCGCTCGGATCGTCTCTAACGTATCCAGAAGTAGTGCAAGCATCTGCTGTTTTTCGCTGGAGGGCTGGGGATTCCGGGAGTATCCACGAAATTTCAGTAGCCGGGGAGTCGCGAAGCGTGACCGTTCCGGCAAACACATTCACCGCAGATGAAATCCAATGGCAGGTTGCTGTGACGGCAAACTCCGGCATTGTGACAACATCGGAATGGATGGCGCTATCAACGCTCGATGTCAAACCGGAGGCGAAGGTAATTAGCCCGCAAAATACGATTGTCGATGCGTCGGCTGACAATCTCTTTATGTGGGAACACATTATTTCAACCGGAACGGCGCAGAGCAAAGCCGAACTGCAAAAGAGTGTAGACGGCGAGACGTGGGAGACGCTGGCGACGGTCATAGGCGCGGAAACGCAGTGGAAATGCCAAGCAGGGACGATCACGTCCAGCGTAAAATACTGGCGTGTGCGCACATATAACGCGGACAGCGTGGCAAGCGATTGGAGCGATGCAGCGCAGATCGTAGTAATATCTGCCCCGCCGACGCCGATCGTTCAGATACTGACAGCGGGAGCAAAGCCGGCTGTGTCGTGGCAGACTAGCGGGCAGCAGGCGGCACAGGTGGAAGTAATCGGAATTTATGAGAGCGGCACAATTTACGGAACCGTCCAGCAATGGTCAGCCCCGATGTACCTAGATGATGGGAACTATACGATCAGAGTCCGCGTGCAAAATGAATATGGGCTATGGTCAGAGTGGGGAGATGCTGCTTTACAGGTCGTTAACACGCCGGGAGCAGCCATCTTATTGAGTGCAAGAACATCACACATTGCGACGCTGGAGTGGGATACGACAGGAAACTATGATTTCTTTTTGATATACCGAAATGGCAAACCGGTAGCGAGAACCGTGCAACGCGCCTATTCTGATTTGCTCAGTATCGGACCGGTGACATATCAAGTACGAGGCTGCTATACGTCAAGCGGGAACTACGGCATTTCCGGACCGGTCTCGGTTGAGGTCATCCCGCCGACGACAATGGTGTCAGACTTGGACACCGGCGTGTGGATCCGTCTTCCGTATGCCGCGACGCCGAACCGGAAGACCTCCCGGGAACGCACCCGGACTGTCAGCTATCTCGCGCTGTCCGGGGTCAAGTTCCCTTATGCCGAGGTCAGCGGCAACTACACCGACGCACTGACGATCGAAGCGGCCTTTACGGAAGCTGAAGATATCCGTGCGCTGGAGGCTCTGGTCGGGCGGCTCGTCTGCGCGAAAACGCCGACAGAAGACATGGTCGTCGGGTATCTGGACATCCTGCAAAAAGACCATGACGGGTTCGTCACAACGTTTTCCTTCACCGTGCAGCAGATCGACTACAGCGAGGAGGTGCAGCTGTGAAGCGGGAAATATCCTACAGGATCGACGTACTGCGCAATGGTGCAAAGCTGACAGAGCTTTTGTGGTCGGAAGAATCCCCGCCGAACGTCTATATTGACACGACCGGAGATATAAAGGGCAGCCTGTCCGGCACGTTCCGGCACAACCCAGTTGTCGATTACATTGCCGATGACTTGCAGCCATGGATCGGTATAAATGGAGAATGGGCGCCGCTTGGCGTTTTCCGCATCGCGACGCTCACAGAACAGGAAGACGCAAGCGGCCATTGGATAGAAGCAGAAGCCTATGACCGGTGCTGGATGCTTCAGACCATGACGACGGAAGGCATTATGCACATCCCAGCTGGGACTGCCTATCTCACCAAAATAGAGGAGCTTCTTATTGAAGCTGGAATCGGCCTTGTGGTCGCTGCACCGACCGACGCTATTCTGCAAACTGACCGAGAGGACTGGCAGGAAGGCACTCCGTATCTGACGATCGTCAACCAACTGCTGGACGAGATCAATTATAAGCAGATCTGGTTTGACGGCAACGGTGTAGCGCATCTGGAGCCGGTCGCACAGGCCTCCGCCGCAAATATCAAATGGTCGTACAGTGCAGAGGACGTAATTCTGTGTGCGCCCGTTTCTCCGGAGTTGACGCAGGAATTTGACGTTTTCAGCGCACCGAACGTCTTCGTCGCCATTTGCAGCAATCCGGATCTGGAAGCTCCGCTGGTAGCCAGGGCAGAAAACAACAATCCGTCCAGCGCAACGTCTGTTTTCCGCCGCGGCCAGCGCATCACGCAGCTACTCAAGGTTGACAACATCGCCTCGCAGGAGGCTCTGCAAGCCTATGTGGACGACATATGCTTCCAGTCCCTGTTCAGCCATAGGGTTGTAACGTTTGAGACGCTGGCCGAAGGCGGACACGGCGCGGGCGATATTCTGTCTCTCGGCCACAAGGACATGGGCGGGATTTTCGAGGAAACCGCCTGGTACATCACAATGACGCCAGGCGAATTTATGAAACACACAGCAAAAAGGACGGTGATTGCATGATTGATGGAATTACAGAAGCGGCTGCCATTGAAGAAGACCTGCCATCTGATGCCCAGCTCGCTACGGTTGATGCTGTCTTTGAAGACGGACTCACCTTGATTTTTGATGGGCAGACCACAGCAACGAAGAAGCATTACAAATGCAACACTTCTGTTGCGTTTCAGTCTGGAGATCGCGTGAAAGTTGCAAGGATCAGCGGAAGCTATGTTGTCGAATATGTGGTCGGCGCTCCTTCTACCGGCGGTGGAGGGTCTTCCGCATCAGTTTCTGAGCTTGTTAACGGGTCCTACAAAATCACACTTGATGAAAACGGAAACCTTGTCCCGACTGGGAATGTGAAACTTGGTGCAGAAAATAACCGTTTTTCGGCTCTTTACGCTGGTGCTTTAAATTCAAAATCAAACCATTTTTTAAGCCTATACGACGCATCTGAGACAGTCCGCCAGTATGCCTTTTACACAACGATCAACAGTTCCAACCAGATTTCAGCATTGCAAGACGTTGTAAATGCGCTGATTAAGATTGGCTTGTGGCAAAAACTAGGAGGGTGATACCATGCGCGAAAAAATTCAAAATGCGCTTTCGGTGGAAGTGACGGGCGCGGATCTGACGAAGGCAACGAAGCTCCAGTTCTGGCTCAAGCAGGGCGAGCTGTTTTTTGAGTACGCGCCGCAGGTTGTAGACGAGACGCATTTGCTTGTCATCATCCCCTTTGCCGACGCGATGCAGCTCGACCCCGGCAAGAGCGCACGGCTCCAGCTGGCGCTGACGGACGCGGACGGCAACCCGCAGGCGGCGGATATTGTCTCGACGCCGGTCAAGGATCTGCTCAAGGAGGCTGGGTATGATTAAAATGACGCTTTCCCAGCCGGAGATCAAGATGAAGATCGCCCCGGCGAAGGTGGTTTATCAGGGCGGCGGAGGCGGCACAAATGACCACACAAAGCTCTTAAACCGGGACGCGGACGATCAGCACCCGATTAAGGCCATTACGGGCCTGCAATCCAAGCTGGACACAATCCCTCCGGCGTCGGAGAAGATAACAAATACGGAAATAGAGGAGATGCTGAAATGAGTAAATACCTGGATAACGATGGTCTGCTGTACCTCTGGAACAGCAAGATCAAGCCTCTGGTTGCGAAGTATCTGCCGCTCACCGGCGGCACGCTGACCGGCAAGCTGAAACTTTCCGGCGCGCCGACGGAGGACATGGACGCGGCAACCAAGAAATACGTCGACGATTCCGTCGCGAGCGCGGGCGGCGGCGACATGCTGAAAAGCGTGTACGACAAGAACGGCAACGGCATTGTAGACAACGCCGAAAAGGTGGGCGGCCACACGGTGGCAAAGGACGTGCCGGAGGACGCTGTGTTTACCGACACGACTTATGAGGCGGCCTCGGCCACATCGCCCGGCCTTATGTCCGCGGCAGACTACACAAAGCTTTCCGGTTTTAGCAACGCGAGCGACTATGCAAAAAAGACGGACATTTCCGGCCTTTACAAGTACAAGGGCAGCAAGGCGACGTTCTCGGCGCTGCCTACGTCCGGCAATGTGGCAGGCGATGTGTGGAATGTCGAGGACACCGGCATGAATTACGCCTGGACCGGCACCGCGTGGGACGCGCTGGGCACAACTTTTGAGATCAACTCGATCACGAACGGCGAGATTGACACAATCACTGCGGACACGTAAGGAGGTGCAGCTATGGCCTATCTGGATAACAACGGCCTGAGTTACCTCTGGACAAATAAGATCAAGCCACTGATCGCGAAGTATCTGCCGCTCACCGGCGGCACGCTGACCGGTAAGCTGAAACTCTCCGGCGCGCCGACGGAAGACATGGACGCGGCAACCAAAAAATATGTCGATGATTCCGTCGCAGGCGCAGGCAGCGGCCCCACACAGTACACCGGCACGCTGCTTGCCTCGGGCTGGGCTGCGGATTCACATGGCTACCAGGCGCAGACGATTACGATCACGGGGCTGAAAGCGTCCTACGATGTCGACCCACAGTGGGACGTTGCTCTCTCGGGGACAGACCCGGATGCAGACGCGGCTTTATTGGAGGGCTTTGCTTTGATTCACAACTACGTAACTGGCGCGAACAGTCTGACCGCGCAGTGCATCGGCAAAGCGCCGACTGTGAATCTCCCCGTGAAGGTGGTGGTGTTCGGATGAGTGGGCGCAGTCCTAGATGGTTTACGGGGATTCAATATCCGTATGAGGCAAATTTTGCGGATAACACATGGGCGCAGATCATTGCAGCCTGCCAACGCGGCACCGTCCCGGAGACATGGGCTGTTGGCAACCATAAAACAATGATGATCAATGGCGCAAGCTATCAGATCGACATCATCGGCAAGAACCACGACACCTACACCGCAGGCGGCACGGCGCCGCTAACCTTCCAGATGCATGAATGCTATCACGAGAAGAAGCCTATGAACCTTGCCGCGACCAATAAAGGCGGCTGGACTAGCTGCGACATGCGAACCAAGCATCTACCTGGAATTCTATCCAAGATGCCGACGGAAGTACAAAACAGCATCCGCGAGGTGAACAAACTGACTTCGGCGGGGAACTACAGCACTACCATTGTCACGACCGCAGACAAGTTATTCTTGCTGTCTGAAATAGAGATTTTTGGCATCGTCGACCGCTCTGTGAACGGTGAAGGCACGTTGTATGACTATTATAAGGCAGCAGGTTCCCGTATTAAGACTTTCAACGGTACTGCGACTATATGGCGAGAGCGCTCGCCGAGTGCAGACCACGATTATATGTTCTGTAATGTATACTCCACTGGTACCTCTAGCCAATCCGATGCAAACTATGACCGCGGCGTAGCCTTCGCATTCTGCTTCTAGGAGGATTGTGCATTATGGGAATGTTTTTAAGGCGTGGACCTGCGCCGCACAGAACGAGAATGTCTGATCTGGAAATTGGGCGCAGTATCAAACTGAACCTGAACGGCACTCCGTGGGACTGGCTGGTGGTGCATCAGGGGCTGCCATCAAGCATCTACGACGCAAGCTGCGACGGCACTTGGCTGTTGATGAAGGATATCTATGAGCAACGCTCATGGGACAGCGCCAATGCGAACAAGCTGGAAAGCAGCACCATTCACAGCTATCTGAACAGTGATTTTTTAAGCCTGTTCGATCACAACATCCAAAGTGCTATCAAGCAGGTAAAGATCCCGTACCGCCAGAACGGCGGTACTAACGGTACTGACCAGAGCGGTGCAAATGGATTGTCTGTAAAAGCTTTTCTACTATCTGGGTATGAAGTTGGCTTCACGACAAGCGACAGCATCTACTTCCCGGTAGATGGCGCGAAGCTGGATTACTTCACTGCAAGCTCTAGCGGCAATTCCAAGCGCATCGCAAACTTCAATGGCTCGCCCTATGGCTGGTGGCTCCGCTCCCCGTACGGCGGTAACGCACTCAGCGTGTGGTACGTCGACTCCTCCGGAAGCCGAAATCGACTCTCCTCATATACTTCATACGGTGTGCGACCCGCAATCATTCTCCCCAGTGACATGATAGTCACTGATGACATGCTCGCAGCATAAGGAGGCACTTATGTACATCACACACAACAATCAAACCTACGCGAACGTCCGGGTATACAGCACATCCGGCTCGGCCCGGTTTACGGGCGATTCTCTTTCGGGGGTGACGACGCTGACCGGTCCCGTCGTGGTCTTCGCGGACAACGGCTTCCAGATGCAGACCTATACGCCGGGCGATTTTCTGCGGCAGGACATCCGAGACGGCAGCTGGCTTCTGACGAATATCCCGCTGCCGGAGCCGCAGCCGGTCACGGTCCAGCCTGTGACGTATGATCTGACCGTTTCCACGGCAAATGCGGTCAGGCTTCTCATGGCGGGCAAGCAGCCCACAACGGCGGATGAAATCATTATGTGTTCGGCGCTCTACGACGAGTGGCAGGAGGGAAAACATGTTGCCGGGGACGTATTCTGCGTTGGCGGTGAACCATGGGAATGTTTCCAGAACTACGATAATGCGGTTTACCCGGATATCAAGCCCGGAAATTCTGCATGGTATACGTTTAACAGACCCTACCACGGCACGTCACGCGAGACGGCGCGGAACTTCGTGCACCCAACGGGGGCGCACGACATGTACAAGGCAGGGGAATGGGCCGTGCAAGACGGTAAGTTCACCAAAGCGAACCAGGATACAGCATATAGTCTCGCAGAATACCCGCAGGCGTGGGATGTAGAAGAATAACAGCCGCCCGAGGGCGAGAAAGGAGAACACATGGACGATGGAATTCAGGCGCATGTCGCAGCGATCGACGCGCGCTGCAAATCCAACCAGCACCGCATCGACGAGCTCGAGGCGGACAACAAGGCGCTTCACCAGCTGGCTACCTCCGTAGAAGTGCTGGCGACGAAGCAGGAGGCGATCGAGTCGAACGTGAACGAGATCAAGACCGACGTGAAAGCCCTCAAGGCGCTCCCCGGCAGCCGCTGGGAGGGCTTAATCAAAGCCGTGGTCACGGCGATTGTTTCGGGCTTAGTCGGCTACGCGCTGGCTCTGGCGGGGCTGGGAGGCTAGTATGGCGGACGGGCAGAAAAAGCCGCAGCGGAAGACGAAGGGGCGCATGGCGCGGGAGCTGGTCTACTACTGCATTTACGCCCTGACGCTTACGCTCGCGTGGGCAGTGGTCATCAAGACGGTTGCGGTCATCCTAGACCGCCCGTCCGACCTCTCCGACGTGCTGATCTTCGCGGCAGCGGCGTTCGGAGGGGAGCTGCTGCTCCTGCTGTGCAAGAGAGTATTTGCGAAACCAAATGAACCGGTAGAATGAAAGGGGTACATATGGATAACATCAAAAAGCGGCTGGGCAATTTGCTCAGCGTCAAATCTCTGGTCACACTGGTCCTGACGGGCGTGTTTGCGTACATGTCTGTAGCCGGTAAGATCTCGCAGGACTTTATGACGATCTACGCCGTCATTATCGCGTTTTATTTCGGCAGTCAGTCTCAGAAGCTTCAGGACGCACTCG
>ENA-ORUI01001609-ORUI01001609.1-human-gut-metagenome-genome-assembly--contig:-NODE-1609-length-21951-cov-3.436016_pt1 | contig 21951 bp, 36 predicted proteins | sample MGYA00242078_ERZ509205 | MGnify/ENA primary metagenome ERZ509205 (study PRJEB26280, sample SAMEA2338828) | human gut metagenome | biome: human gut; feature: human-associated habitat; material: faeces... | reverse complement strand
AGATGGGTAAGAGAAGAGTTTTTGGGCAAGTTCTCTTTTCGTATGCGTGAAAATATCGGATATGATACTTTTTATTTTAAAAAGTATCTATGACAATGTAAATTCCATATATTGTCATATGGCGTTAGACCAAGCGCATTCGTCTCGAAAGAGTCGGGGTCACGGGGTTAGCTCCCGAAAGCAAGCTACGTCATAAGACGGTCTGGGCTGCAAAGTCAGCTTAAAAACCACACCAGACTGCTCGGCTACGTTAACGCTGAGAAGGAGTTCTTATGTTTAAACTTAAGTCTTCGAACAACATCTATGGAGAAGCGGTATGTGCCGTCTCGTCTGCTGAGTCCGATGTAAGATACTGGCAGAGAGAAATTGACCACAATACTTCTCTCCTCACCGACCTGCAGGGCGAAAAGGGCGAAAAAATCGCTAATCGCCGCAGACGGGCGATGAAGGCCGATGAAGTCTGCGACTACTACGACGAATTCGGACGTATGATATACCTGACGGCCGACGATCTTCGGAGAGAAGTCGATGTTGAAAAGTAATTCTTAAAATCCCCATTCGCTCTCTGAGGCGTTCGAGCGTTATCGAGCGCCATCCCAGCCCTAAACACCAAGGGCATATTTCCCGTCGCACAGGGTAAAGTGCAGAAAGGAGTTTCTCTATGAAACCCACCAAGAACATCACCATCAACAACAGCACGGTTAATTTCTATGATCGAGACATCGCAGCAGAAGCAAGAGACGAACTTTTGCGTAGATTATTTTACGCGAGGCACAAAGACACTATTGGAGGATATGATAATTGGTTAAAATTGCTTGACTATTATTACCGTGGAGAATTTGAAGAAATGATCGAAAACATTAAATCGATCAAAGGAATGGACGGTGCCACAAGAAAGATTTGCTTGCGTTTGATCAACACTATCGCAAATACAAAGGAGGATAACTAAAATGAAAACAAAAACATGGGGTTGCATCGTCATTACTATTTTATTGATCTCCATTGCTCTCGTATTTTTCTTCGCTTTTTATATTGGCACATCGGGCGGTTTGGACACTAAAACTTCAGAAGAATGCACGGTTCCAACCGTCAAAACAACTAATGATGTTGTTCATAAACCTGTTTCTGTTGAGAGGCAAGTTTATGATACTCTTGTTGAGTTCGGAATTTCCCCCGCCGGAGCTTGTGGAATCCTTGCCAACGCAAAAGCGGAATCTGATCTGTGCCCTAACAACTTAGAGAACTTCTATAACCGCAAGTTCGCCATTTCCGATGCCGAATATACAAACCTTGCAGATAAAAGAGAAATAGACTTTGTCCACGATACGGCTGGTTATGGCTTATGGCAATTTACCTATTATTCATTCAAGCAAGTCCTTTTTGATATGGCAAGTGTCAACGGAACGTCGGTTTCTGATGTGAGAACACAAGTTGAAACATTGATTGAAATTCTAAAAACGCCAGAGTTTTCAAAATTGTTTAGGTTCTTGAAAGAAACCAATAGCCCAGAAAGGGCAGCAAAAGAATTCATGCTTGTATTCGAACGCCCTGCAAACCAAAGTGAATCGGCAATTTCAACAAGAGCCGTTTTTGCTACTGAATTTTACAAAATTTTTAATTAAAAGGAGAAAACTAAAAATGGGAAAATTCGCAAACATTTACAACGAAGAAAGAACCAAAGAGCAATATGTGGACGACAAGATCCAAATGTTGGATGACTTTTTGATTTTTTCCAAAAGACCGTTTCTTAATAAAAGGACTGTTGAGGATAGAAAATCTTGGGTTAAAAGAATATTGATGATACAAGAAACGGACATCCAAATTGATGCCCTGTGTCGAATGCTTACAGTTAAGGAAATGCCCGTTGACACATTCATTGATCAATACGCTAAAAAATATTTTGATATATAAAAAGGAGAAAAGGAAAATGGCACAGTATTGCGAAATTGCAGGAAAGGTGACGAACTGCACTGAAAACTGCCGCGAGTGTCTCGAAGAGGAGACAAAAGACCGCGAAATCGAGGTCGGTGACAAAGTCCGGTATATCACCGATGACCCCGACGAAATCAAGGAAACCGGTTATTACCCTCCTAAGGGAACAATCGGCACGGTTATCGGAATTGACTCGATCTTTTCTGTCGCTCCGTACCACATCAAATGGCCGGAAGGAACGACCAAGTGGAATGGATGTTGGTATGTCGAAAGAAAAGACATCGAGTTGGTTTGACAGCAAGGTTTGACAAAAAAGATTGAGAAATTCACCGATTTCTCTTGACATTTTGAGAAAAGTATGTAGAACAATTTATTAAAATTTATAATTAATAAAAAGAGGTAAATGTTATGTATTACGAAGACGTATTAGAATTAACAAAGGACGAAGAGACATTCGAAAGAATTTACAAAATTATCAATTGTTTATATGATCGTATTATTATCGTAGAGTATAATCAAAATTTAGGAAAATTTATTTGCATAAATAATAATAATTATTTATGTTTAGATTCCCTTAAATTTGATAATGACGTTTTTGAAATTGCGCTTGCAATCGCAGAAACAGTCGCAAATATTGACGACGATGACGAATATGATTACTGGTGTGACGTTCTCAATTTTTAATAATTATATAATTAAGCTGGGATATCGGCTAAACGGTCAGAAAGGAATTAAAAATGAAAACCACCAAAACCACCTACGCAACAAAGAAGGCTGTCGCAAGACAGGAAGCAATCGATTGGCAGAACGACTTCTGCAATCACAATTACAGCTACGGAGAGCTTGCCGAATTTGGAGAACATTTCGAGAAGCTCGGAAGACGGTATGGACTTCTGAAAGAATTCCGTGAAAACGGGATTTGCTGATTGGAAAGAAAACATAAAAAAGGAGATAAACTAAAATGAAAAACATTTTTGCTGTTGGAATCATTGAAAAAGACGGAAAGATTGCCGCTTGTTCCGCGTCGATTGGAACAGGAAATTGCGTTTTGTCTTGGGCAAACGAAAATGGTTTCAATCACGTTTATTTCTTCGCAACGAAGAAGGAATGTGATGATGTTGCTAATGATTGGAACCGAAGCTTTGTCGAACAAGGTAAATACATTTATCAGAATAAAGAAAGAGAGGAAAACTAAAATGGCAAGCAATCTCAACAGAGCAAAGTCCGCAAAGAACGATGAGTTTTATACAAGATATGAAACAATCAATGCGGAGATCAATACGAACGAGCACGGATATCGTCCGTTCTTCAAAGACAAAATTGTCTACTGCAACTGTGATGACCCCGAAGAGTCGAACTTTTGGAAGTTCTTCAAAACAGTTTTCAAGGCTTATGGGCTAAAGAAACTCATTTCGACACACTATACTCAAGACGGTTCCAGTTCTTACAAACTTGAATACGACGGTGAAAGAGTCATAAAAGTCGAGCTCGAAGGAAATGGAGACTTCCGTTCTCCAGAGTGTGTCGAGCTGCTCAAAGAAAGCGACATCGTTGTTACAAATCCTCCGTTTAGCCTTTTTATTCCGTTTATTGAACTACTGATACAACACGACAAAAAATTCATTATTATCGGAAACAAAAACGCAATCCCTTTGAAAAATGTTTTCAAGCTTATTCAAGACGAAAAGGTTTGGACTGGTTATGAGATTCCGAAGGATTTTATAACTCCGGAAAGAGAAATCACGACGAAAGTTAACGGCTTGTGTCGTTGGTTTACAAATCTCGACATTCCGAAACGTCACGATCCGCTTCTTATGGGTTGGAAGTATGACAAGGGTGTCGAAATGGGAATGTACGCAAAATATCAAAATTATGATGCAATCAACATCGATGAAGTTTGCGAGATTCCCAAAGATTATTTCGGATTGATGGGCGTTCCGATTACTTTCTTAGACAAGCTTTGTCCCGAACAGTTTGAAATTGTTGGATGCGCATCTGGATGGGCGCATAAAAACACTACGCAAGAATATAAAGAGGCGGTTGGATACAAACCTCTTGTTTCAGATCAAGGAACACGTGGATATGGAATAGTTGATGGAAAACAAAAATATCACAGACTGCTTATAAGGAGGAAGTAAAATGGTTTGGAATATAGCCGGCATTGTTTTAAACATTATAAGTATATAAGATTGCAAAAGAAGATCTTAATTGGGCAAATTACATTTTTGGAACAAAATATAAAAAGGAATTGCCGAAGGTCGAATGGGGAATTCTCTACAACAAATATCACACGAAGACGTTTTCTCCTCGTGAAGTTCAGAAGCGCGTTGATGAGTTGATGGAAAATCCTGAAATCGTAAAGAAATCAGCAATTTTCGAATATGTCTTTTCTGGAGAAGAAAAGATTTTGTCTCCTCGTGCTTTCGATGATTCAATGAAACGCTCAAAGTTCGAAGAGCAAAAACATTTATGCGCAGATTGCGGAAACGAAATTCCAGATCTAAAATCGGCTCAAGCAGATCATATTTATCCTTGGTCAGAAGGAGGAAGAACCGAATATGGAAACTTACAGATTTTATGTGTGAAATGCAATAACAAAAAGTCCAACAAACAAGAAGCAGTCGCAAAGAAAGAATTTTCTTTCGCAGACTAACCAAAAACAACAGCCTCGGACCAACAATCCGGGGCTGAATAAATAAAACCACAATTTTATTATGAAGATGGTTTGAAATATTCTGCGAAACTTTTCATTTATTTCGATGAGGAAACCGGAAAGGAAATCGAAAGCAAATGCTTCTACTTCCTCGCAGGTCCGTTCTATCGGAATCAGATGGAAGGCATCATCAACAGAATGACAGCACAGGAATTTGACAATTATCTGGAATATCCGAGATATACTCGGTTCCGCCTCGTTCCCGCAAAAATCGAAAGAATTTAATTAAAAAAATGGTTGGGCGATTCGACCATTAAACGAGCAGAAAGGATAAAAAAAATGAAAACCTACGTTGTTGTTTACAAAGAAATTCTGTCTCATACTTTTTATGTTGAAGCCAATGACGAAAATGAGGCAAAGGAAAAATTTAAAGAAGCGCAAGAAAGTGGAGATTTCGACTATTCTTGCGGAAAAATCGTAGACACTACGACAGAAGCTTATGAAGCTGAAGATTAAAAAAGGAGAATAAAACAATGAAACAGAACAAAATTTACCCGCACGAACTCGAGGAAAAAGGATTCAAGGAGCTTTCCATCAACGAAATGAGTGAATGCCAACTCAAGAAGAGCACATTCGTGGAGAGATATGTCTCTCCCACCGTTAAACACGCAAATAGCGGATGGAATGGCGTAGAATACGCTGCTTACAGCAACGGCGAAGAATATGTCTTTTTCCTCGATGACAACCACGACCGGTGTCGTGGAGTCTGCGTGACGGCAGACTCAAAGCAGGCAATCGCGACTGATGTGTTCGATAATATAGGCTAAATCACTAAATAAAAAAAATTAAAATTATGAGTTTTCGGATAACCTCAATAAAACCGAAGAAAGGATTATACTATGGAAAGAAGAATTTTGGCTGAACTGTTCGTGGAGGATGACCGCGCAATCGAGATGGACAAAGGAACAATCGATTATGCAAAAGATGTGATTGATTATCAATGTCAAGAGTGCGGTATTTCAACCGGAGATATGCGTATTCTCGACGACGATGATCCAGAAGACGTAAAGGCAGGCGACCTTGCTGACAAGATTTTCAATTCAGAAGAAAACAAACCGACGAAAGTCTGGATTGTGGAAGAAGAAAACGTTGAAGACGTTGCAAGCGAACGAGAAATTCGTATTTTCTCAACTTATGAACAAGCAAAAGCATGTTTTGATAAGTTTGTTGCCAACGAAAAAGATAACGATCCTTTGATGGAATGTGATGACAAAGTCGTTAAAGAATCCGAAGATCATTTTGCAATTTGGCAAGACGGTCGCTATTGTGAAAATCATTACGAAATTAATATCATTGAAAAGGTGGTACACTGAAATGGAACTGAAATGGAATAAAACCTGTGCGATTCTGAAACCGACAATTCGGGTTAAAATCACAAAAGAAGATGTACTGGACATTATCTGCTCCGCCGTAAATGGCGGAGTTGGATATTGGGGAACAACCTCCGCTAACGACGAAGACTACTCCGAGGCAAAGAAACATCTCGTTAAACAGGGAGTAAATCCGAAAGATGTTTGTTACGAAGAAGTTTTCGCCCAAATTCTTTTTGACGGAAAATCATTGGAAATAACCGACATCGAAAAAGGTGAAAAGTATTTTCTTTCTCTCGAAAAGCTTTTCATCGGACTTCGGAAGGCAATCGAGGAAGGCTACTATTCCCACTACAACTGGTACGTTCCAGAAGGAGACGGGTTCGGAGAATGGCAGCTTAATTGCTGTCAAGTTGATTCGGCAGTTGCCGACATTATCATTCAATTCTCGCTCTTTGGCGAAGTCCTGTTTGGTTAATCATTAAAACAAATTAAAAATTAGAGTTTGCGGAAAACCTCTTCAAAACCGCAGAAAGGAAACACTATGTCTGCTATCAAAACCTACACCGTCAAAACTCTCGCAAAGGAAATCAAAGCTGCTGTTAAATGGTTAAAAGAAGAAGACCACGGGTGCGTCACTTTGAAACTCGACGGGACACTCGCTGTCTGCGTTGGTTGGAGCGATGGCTTCGATCCTTATGACGAAACAGTGATTCACTCAAAGACTTTCCCGACTTACGCAATCTGTGCCGCAATTAAAGCTTGGGGTAGCGATAGTATGCGGACCGACCTTGATTGGATTGATGCTCCCTACTATGAAGACGGAAGTATCTACGACACCGAACAATCGATTTCTCCTGACCAAAATTATAAATGGCTTGCTGAAAACTTTTTGAAGGATTATGACATTCTGAAAAAAATGGACATAGATGAAAACGGACTGATTCACGAATAATTGTTTTACGCGAAACATTTCAACCACCAAAATTAAAAATTGGGTTTCCGGTCATCCTTAAAACCGGAGAAAGGATTAAAACTATGAAAACTTTGAATGAACTCGTGAAGGACTACTTGGCAGAAAATCACACTTGGTGCAAAAAAGCAGACGGAAATTATCACTTTGAGATTGACGTCGATTATCGTGACGAAATTGAAGACTCCATCGCGCAGGAAATCCTCGAGAGCAACTCTCCTCGTGACACTTTGATTGAAAGACTTTGGGATCGGTATCAAACCGACGAGTGGGATATTATCGACAACCTCGTTGATGACTTCAGGGCTAAAACCGATCCAAAACTTCTCGAAGACGCTAACATCATCGAAGATGGTAATCTTGATGACGATATGATTCGAGAGGAATTTATGGACATTATCTATATTGACTATCCGGAAGACTGGGCACTCGGACAGGAATTCTGCTTTAACATCATCGTTTCCAATGGTGATGACAACTATGACTTCTGGTTGAACGAACACATTGTTGACGAAACTGGAGAGGTTGACGAAAATGCTGAAAAGGCTGGTTTGGTCTGGCTAGCAAAACAACAGGGATATACACTTGAAGAATTGATTGAATTCATGAAAGACGAAGAATATGTTAATTCAAACAAATTCATTTCTTCCCTTGTGGCAGAGATCTTTAGTGGTTACGGTTGCGAGGCGCTGACCTTCTGTGTTAAAATGACTCTCGGACAAGCAATCGCGCTGAAAGAGAAGATGAAATCCAATCCGAACGGTTCGATTGTTATTGACAAGAATGTAACTTGTGGTCTTTTCGACCCTTGGCAGGGCGGTGGATCGGTGCTTGAAATTGCCTGCGAAAAAGATGTTGAAATTCCGTTTGAGAACATCTGGAAGTTCTATATCGACGAAAGAAGAGGCAATCGATATGACTCGATTCACAATGTCTACGGAACCAACAGCAGTCTCTGGAAAGATTGCCTGAAAGAAATTAAAGCCTGACTAAAACCAATCAATTTGCCGAGCGGTGGCGGCACAATACCACCGCAAAAGAAAGGAAACATTATGGTAAACATCAAAATCACCCCATTCGTTGACGATGGAGAAAAGATGAGAGACTTTTTCGATCTTACGAAAGAAGAGTTTCTTGAATCATACTCTTATCTGACCGAAGAAGAGTACGACGCAACAGCAAAATACGTTAAAGAGCATAACCTCGTAAAACCTCTTTGGATTTGTAATCAATGCCTCTGTGCAATTGAAGCGCACGAAGGAAGACAAATCCACCGCGAATGGGACGTTGACCCCGACGATGAACGTCAATCGAAATGCGATTGGTGCGAAGAAACCGGATTCTGCACACTCAACGAAATTCTTTAAAAAAACAAATAAAAAGGAGAAAACCAACTATGAGACACGATGAATACACCGAAATTGCAGACAACTTCTGCAAGAAGCACAACATCACCGTGAAATTCACCTACACCGGACTTTACGCTAACCCGAACTGGGGCGAGCATACCCTTCGTCCTCGTTATCGCTACGACATCAAAACCCCGCTTGGTCATATGTGGGGAATTTTCTGGGATTCTATCGAAAACAAGAAGAAACTCCAGTCGAAAGACCCCGAAAAGATTTCAGAGGCGGAGCCGACAGCTTATGACATTTTGACTTGTCTCGGAAGCGACAGTTATGTGAGCGATGACTTCGACGAATTCTGCTCGGAATACGGATACGACAACACGCCCGGTTCTGAACGCACGAAAGCTCGGAAGATTTGGAAACTTTGCCTCGCGCAGAACAAGAAACTTCATCGGTGTTTCACCGAAGAACAAATCGAAGAGATGCGCGATACGATTCAGTAATTAACAATAATTAAAAATTGTCTGTGGTATCGGACATATACGGCCAGAAAGGAAAATATTATGAAAATCACCAAAACAGAAATCAAAAACCACATTGAAGGGAAAGACCCTGTCGCAACTTACTACGGAGGACTTGCTTGGCTTGGACTTGAAATCTACGAAACAACCACAACTCCCGATGACGACTACGTTTATTTCGTCGAAGTCGCCGGAACAAAAGAAACTCCTAAAAAATCAAAAGTCTTCACCAACAACGACGGAAGAAGCGGTTTCCGTTGGGGACATCGAGTTGTTTGGTTGGACGAATGCATCAGAACTGATTGGTAATTTGAAAGGAGAAAGGTATTATGAAAAACGAAAAAATCATCCTCACCGACATTGAAAAGGAAAAGCTTCTTGCCTGCGTTGAACTCGTTGCGAAAGACTTTGAAGCAAAACGTTATGAGATCGAAAAAGAACTCAACAAAATTGAAAAGGAAGGCGGTCGAGACGATCGTCTTCCTGACCTTATGGATTATTATAAAGAGAGACGTCGGTTCTATAATGAGTTGAATAGGAAAGTCTCTTTCGCAATTAAAAATAATCAAATTTGAATAAATTATTTAAAAGGAGAATAACTATTATGGGAAAAATTATGTATCGTTGGTATTACAAAGAAGATGGTAAGGCAACAATTTCTGGAGTTGTTCTTGCAGAGACTTGGGATGACGCAGTTGAAAAGACGAAAGAATATCTCAAACATCAGTTCGACGATATTAACGGAAAGATGAGTTTTATAACCTCTGAAGATGCTGCTTGCTTACAGAACGATGAACGCTTCGTTACAACTCTTTGGGTTTGGGAAGCAGACACCGACGATGATTACAACGACGATTTTCCGGATTGTCTCGCAGTCGCTTATTAACCAAATTATAAATAAATTATTAAAAAGGAGAAAACTATGAAAACCACATGCACTATCGATACCAGAAAGACCGTTGATTTCTACGACATCGAAGGGCTCTACTGCGGAGAATGGAGCGTTGAATGCTCCGAAAGTACCTACGCAGAAGCCAGAAAGACCATAAAAGAATATCGCGACAACTGTCCGCAGACAGCGTTCAGAATCAAGCATCGGATTGAAAAGAATCCGAATTTCATCCTGACTCTCGGAGCGCTGAAGAAGGGTGATTGGTTTACTTTGAAACCGATTCCAGAACCGAAAGATTCGCAGGTATATGAGAAAGGCGATTACGACCGCTCTGAAAAGAAATACTCCTGCGGAAGACGAGACGATATCAGCTATGAACGGATGTTGAAGAAAGACACTCCGGTCTTCGTTGATTTCACATATTAAAATATTAACAAATTATTAAAATTAAAAAATTAGAGTCGCCGCAAACCTCTTACAAAACGGCAGAAAGGATTAAATATGAGAACTGTTGAAGAATTCGCTAAAATCGTAAAAGAGGAAAACGACAAGCACAACGAAGAGCTGTTGAATATGAGCGCTGCAACGCTGATTAATCGTGCGTGGGAAATCGCAAAGTGGCAGGCAATTTACGACTATATGAAAGGAAAAGTTATTCCATATCTTGAAACTGAAGAAGAAGGATTTGAGGGGTTCCTGACACTCAAAATTGATAAACCGATTTCCGCAGTTTACGACTTCGAGTTTAACTATGATGAACCACAGTGGACGAATTGGGACAATATGGACGACGTCGTCTGCGAAATGTTCAGAGCAATTAAAAATCAAAACAACTAAAAAACAAAAAGGAGATTAAAATTATGCTTACCACTTACAAAACCGCTGAACAGAAGTACCTTTTCGAAACCTACGCAAACGAAGAAGGATTCGTCACTCAAGAAACCATCGACAGACTTTCTGATTTATTTTCCAACGATGTCTATGTTCGCTCGGAAAGAGAAGGCGACTACAAGACGAAAGCGACCAATGCAGAAAAGAAGTTTCTTGCGCAGCTTATCGGAGCTGGACTCTGGGCAATCAGAGACGGAGGGGAGTTCTATTCGGTTTCAAACGCGCTCGAATATATGTTCGTATATTGGAACTCCGAAAGCAAAGGAAGACATCTAAACAGTTATCTGACATTCTACCGCCTTCTCGCAAGACTGTGCGGAAGAGGACAAAAGGTCGAACTCTGACAATTAAATTGTTAACAAATTATTAAAATTAAAACATTGAGTTTTCGGAGAACCTCGATAAAACCGGAGAAAGGATCTCGAAATGGAAATTTATACCAACCAAATCAAAGAATGGATCGACTACGAGAATCAGCACAAGATCGCCGTTGCCGCAGTGAAATGGCTCGACAAACGTTTGCGGATTGTTCACGGGAAGCGTGAGAGAAATGTCGAACTGACCTACGGACTACCTTACACTTCGAGCGGAGAATACGCTGCAATCTGGAACACGAACGTGGACGCAAGAAGCAACGACGACTTGGATTTACAGTTCAAGGGAGTGGCGCTCGACAAAGACAACAACCCGGTTATCATTTGGTATATGACTGACTGCGATGGTTGGAAATATGCCACGATGAATAATTTCAACGAATTGAGAAAGGAGGGAAAAGTATGAAGAAACAAAAGCAAAGTGCGATTGAGACTCGGAAAGAACGCAGAAGAAGACATTTCTGGGCTTGGATGATGGATCACTTTCCGAAGACCTACGATTGGCTTGATAGACATTTGCCATGCAACACATTACCGTTCTGAATTAACAAAAAATTAACAATTGGTTGCCCTATCTGACCATAAACGGGGAGAAAGGAATTATTATGAGATGGATTAAATGGTTTCAGTATGAGAATGGGAAGTTGATCAACTTTGGACAAATGCCAATAATGGATGTAGCAAAACACCTCAACAAATTTGAGAGACAAGCTTCAAAAGTTTTGAAAGAAACAAATTCCGACCACGTCGTTTATGGATTAAAAATATACGATGAAAATGGTTCTTTGGAATGTATTAAATTTTATATGATTGCAATGTTCGATGAAGAATTTCAAAAAAATGTAGCAACTCTGGAAAATTGCATCGTATACGCGCTCCACAAACACTAAAATAAACAATAAAGGAGGAAATCTAAAATGAGAATGTTTAGAGACACAAACACCGGAGAAATCATCACGGAGGAAGAATTGAGAAAGGAGTTTGAGAAGCTGAAGAAAGAGATTCCGGAAGAATATGATTACTCGTTTAATCAGTATCTTCTGAACTGCTCGGAGACATTGAATGAAATTCGTGAATGGGTTGGAAACGCAAAAGTGATCTACTCTTTAAAAGAGCTTCCGCAGATTGGAGAAAGCGACAACTGGCTTGGATTGGTTGTTTCCGTGGAGCTTTACGACGAAATGGACGACTACGTTATATATCGAGTTGGACGTCTTGTGGAAGACAAGTTTATCGACGCGAATACCGATGTCATCTATTGGACTTACGCAATTCATAAAAACAATATTAAATAAATGGAGGAAACAGAAATGAGAACATTTCGCAATCTGGCAGGACAAGACATCACGGAAGAACAGATTTTGGAAGAAGTAAAAGCTCTTTTCGGAGAAGACCACGACGCAGATGAGCTTGGGACAATCTTTGTCAACTATGTTAATAATGCAATCAACAACGGCACTCTGACCGAAACCACCAACGAAAATAAAAATATTAAAAATAAAAAGGAGAACAAAACTATGAAAACTTATGATGAAAAGGTTGAGGCAATCAAGAACATTATCGAGGATATGGACGAGTCCGACGCAGTGGCACTCCACAACGAGTATTGCTACGAAACCAACAACTACGATGACGAAATCATCGAGATGGAAAGATTTGACGAAATCTGTGAAGGAATGACCCCAAGTGATATTGCCCGCAGCATTGTCTACGGAGATTTCAACCCGAATCACGACTATTTCCATTACAACGGTTACGGCAACTTCGAATCGACAAACGATCCGACTGATTGGATTTATCCCGGAGACATTGCGAGAGAGGTTGTTGACCGAGAGTGTGCTTTTGAAAACGACGAGATTCAGGAAGAAATTGATTCTTGGAGCGAAGACGAAGATGAGAATGATGATGAGGAGGAAAATTGATTATGACTGGCATCATTGAGAAAGTTAGGTCTTTAAGGCATGGTGCTTTTGTACGAGTTAAATATCGTACAGACGTCAAACCTTCTGCAAAATTCAAAGATTGCAAGATTGAGAAAATCGTAGAAGCGACTGTTAGGGTTGGAGTCTCGTACTCTAATCTTTCTGCGGTAAAAGAACGAAGAGCAACAATGTCTCAGTCCATTACTTCCACACACGCTCAATGGTGGAGGTGGTGCGATGGATATCGGAATATCATGAAAGAGAAGATATCCGATCCTTCGCAAAGATATATCACATTCGCTACCATTCCAAACGGAGGGAACGTCAAGGTTTTCTGGTATATAGATGGGAGACCTGCGTCCGAAGAGGAGGTTCGGGCAATTACCATCCCGTCATATTGGAATAAACCAAATCTTGATGTTTTCGATGTCAAGTTGGAAAACCTGATTTCTATTGGTAAATGAAAGGGGGTGATGGGATCCAATGATATTTCTTCTGGTTTTGGGGCTACTAATCCGACGATGTTGGAAAGACTCGAAAGAGATGTGCGGAAAACTCGAGTTTATTTTGATTTGGACTATATCTGCCATTTATTTCTTTTTAATTTTTTACTTTTTGAAGTAGAAAGGAGGTGATGTAGTGAGCGTTTTCGGCATCATCGTGCTTCTGTGTTTTGCCCTTGCCTTTATTGAACTTCATTGGTAAAACAAAGGGAGAACCCTTTGGGTTTACGGTTATCCGCAAATAAAGAAAACCGTATTTCTTCTATTTCTGCGCTTCCTGAAGCATCTGAGCGTTATCAGGTGCTATCCCAGCCCTGTCTTTCAATGACGTCAGAAAGATTGGGAAAATAATTTAGAAAGGAGGAAATTCTAAAGTTTCCCGGTGTCTTGATCCCGGCACCAAATTAAAAAATACGCGAGGGATCATTGTGTTGCGAGCACAATATTTTTTTAATGCTGGGGCGTATTTTTTCTTTTTTGCGCGGCGCCGCCCTTTTACCCCGCCCCGCCCCAAAATCCCTAGAACCGCGCCCAAAATTTGCTTGCCGATCCAAAATCTTCCAGAACCAAAATTTTATTTTCGTTGACGAGTCCAATTTATAATGTAACAATACAATAACATACAAAAAGGGGCGCCCTATCGGGAGCCTCTTTTATCAATATGACCCATTCACGGTCTATTTACTGTATGCTAAAACTTCAAATAAAAAACCATTTCTCTACAAGCCTCTTGATTTCATCGTTTGTTTTAGGTGAGCCCATAACAGATCTGTTTTTTGATTCCACATCGCTCAATTTCTTTTCTGCCTCATTCCATCGAGACAAAGCCTCATGACACGCATTAAGAGCGGTACAATAATCGGCCTTAGCATCATCACGAATTTTCTTGGCGGCATCAATTTCTGCTTTTAGAGCCGCATCTTCTTTTGTTTTCGCAATAACTCTTTCCTTTTCTATTTTCTCGGCAGCCTCAAGGTCTTCAACGGTGTCGAAATTTTTATTAAGAATTTCTGAATAATATTTCATGGTAAAATATCTCCTTTTTTCATTGATTTAATAATGATTTTGAAAGTTTAGTTGTTTGGGGTACCAGATATACCCCAAACAACTTGTTTCTGAAATTTACAGTATTTTACTTACTGTACAAACCTTAGAATCGATTGTAAGGGCATCTATGTGGTCTTGTATTGTTTTAATCTTCTTTATTTCTCCGAATGCCCCTCATGCGCTCCGCAATTTCTGTTCTTTCTTCATCTGTCAATTCTCTTGGAGTGGCAGATTTTAATCTAAGAGAAACAAGCTTCTTAGGGCACTTAAAACAAATAGATGTGATTTTTGTTGGGTCAGATTCGAACGGACTGGTTGTTACGTTTGTAAGCACCCACTCGTCAGGGCTTGTATCAGCACACTTTTTGAGTTTTGTGAGAACTGTAGAGTCGGTTGTTTCTACGGAAGCCATATCGTCATTGCGTCTGAAAATGATAACCGTTTCTTGTTCATCGGTTGAAATTCCGGTGAAAGAAAGGGACTGGATATTTTCTTTATAAAAATTGAGCGGTTTACTCATATATGAAAGTACCTCCTTTTCTATTGATAAAATATTGAATTTTTGGACATAGTTTGTTTGGGGTATAAACTATCTACCCAATGATAAAAATTTAGAAATCTAAGTGTTTTACTTATTGTACGGACCGTAGAATTGATTTATAATCACTGTTTATGATCCACCCCCGAAAGTACAGTCAATAAACTCAATTGTCGGGACACCCGCCGTAGCAATACCGGGAGTGTTTGTGCGCGTCACACAAATGTTATCTTTCTTATCAATTGTACAATTTTTAAACACTATCACCGTACCTTTTCCGACACCAAATGCGGCCGTGCCATTTCTACCGAACAGAGGATTGTTAGCATTGTGAATGGTACAAGAATTAAACTCCAGCGGCTTGTCATACATATGTTTGCCTACGGTACAAAATTCGCGTTTGGACAAATCAAAATCACAGCCTTCAAATACGCCAAACATGGCGTCTACCTTAGCAGGATGACGATACTGCCCGGGCGCGATTTTAGCGCCATAAATAGTAAATCCGTTAGGATAAATTGTATCGTCTACCTGTAATCCAAAGCAATCTCCGGTAGCTATCATCGGCTTCCATTTACCAAGCGGCGTATCTTCTGAGCCGTTGATAAACAGTTGCGCATGGGAACCCTCAAGTGTAGATAGCCCCGAACCATTCCACCCACCGGGAGTTTTTAGATAAATATTTACCAAGCCCGTTAGCGCACTTCCTGCACCGGTGTATGTGTTAGAATAGACGTACTTTCCATCAGAATCATTAACAGTGCGCACGGGACAGTTATAAAATGTACAGTGTTCGGTTTGAACAGAATCCGGTAGTTTGTTTACGGTTGCCCCTCGAATTGTACTGTTTCTGATAATTAACTCCGTAGGAGTATCGTTGCTAAACAGCCCAATATATGCGTCAGAATTTTCTACCAACGTGTTCAATCCGCGATAAATGATAATGGTGCTTCCGCGCCAATTTTTGACACTGGCGGTAACTGCCCCCAGCATTGCGCCGTTTGTTTCCAAATCACTGGTAATGTTTTCCAAACTAACAAAACAAGTAGGATTGTCTTCGATGTCAATAAATCCCACAGTTGTATGGGAAGGTTTAGAATCACGGTTCAAGCGCCCATTGCCGATACTGGTACAATTTTTGACATAAGTTGCGCCAAGACTTGTGCCGCACATTCCCAAAGAGGAGTTGAATAACATTTCACAATTTTGGACATCCAGTCCTCCCACATAGTTGCTCAGGTAAATCACATAACCGACATCGTGCACATCCGCGCCTTCTACAATCTTCCAATCACTGGCGTTAGATGTCTTGCAATAAGTGGTAACACTGACATCAATTGCGCCATCAGGAATGCGGACAGCCTCACCCTGCAAGGCAGTACGGCAGACGGGTTCCGGCTCACCCGGCACTGTAAACTCATACTCAATGCGCCGGTCGCTAATAATACGGAAGTAACCCAATCCGTTGGAGGCGGAAATATACTGGTAATTTGTTTGCGGCCCACGCAGTTTAGGCGCCATAGAGGATAGTGCGGGTGTCAAATCCATTTTAGCAGTTTTATAAACGTAATCGCCAGAATCAGTGACAGACATTTGCCCTCCCAGATATCCGGGTTTGGACTCCTTCTTGACCATTGTGCGGTCAAGATAAACATAGCAGTGTGCCATTGCTGCAGTCTGCCCATCCGGTAGACCGAGAAGTGTAGCAGCCTCGGCGTTTGTCCGCTCACAAACCGCGTAGCCCCAACTATGATGGAGCTTTAGGTTGGAAATTTTTGCGTTAGAATAGGCATAGGAATATAGACCAATAAGTGACTCGCCTTCAAAGAAATTCGGGTCGCTAAGAGGTACTGCTGGCTCGTCAAAACTACCTTGAACTGTTCCATTCTGAATGGACGGGTGCTCGCCACTCAAAAAGAACAGTGCGCCGTCATATTTTCTGCCATTCAACTTAATGGTAGAATTATTTAGATCAAGGGTTTGTGACTTAATCAGCACAGGCGGAGTTACAGGATACGTGCCAGGTATGCGAATTTTGATATCCTCCCCAATGTTAAGCGCGGACTGTAGGGAAATTTTATTTGCGTCGCCATCAGTGGCAGACAATTCTACGTAATGAAACGGGTCTTTTGTTGTTTCGGGAGCGATTGGAACAGAAGGAGCGGGTCGAACATCGGGAGCCGGATCTGGTTTTGATATCTCTGGTTTAACTTCTGTTTCTGCATCAGAATCAGGACCTATGTCAGTTGATACATCTGGTTCCGTCGGGGCTTCTGTATCGGTCCCTGTTTTTGATGAAGAACCATAAAGCTTGGTTTGAATGGTTCTCATCCATGCAAGAAATGCTGTCTTGGTTTGCTCTGACAGATCTGGCTCGGCTTGTAGTGCTTCGGATAACTTTGTCAGCAATTCTTCGGCCTGCTGTCTGTCTTTTGACGACATAGCACTGTCAATTTGAGATAAAAATTGGATAAGACGTTTTAGAAACATAATGCTTTCCTTTCTTTTATAGTAGTTTGTTAATATATGTGAAGACAACCCGCTATGATTATCATAATCAGGTTGTCTAGTCACCAGATAATATGTCCCGCTCCCTAAATGTCTTCTACGGCATATCCGCCTTCAACTGTGAAGAAGACTCTCCGAATCCCGACTGCCCGCATAAGGCTCATACATCGGCTACAAGGACGAGAGATGGCAAGTGAACCATCTTTATGGGAGCGGTATAGATATGCGGCGCAGGAAGTTAAATTGGCTCTCTGACGAATAAGCGGGAGCAACGCGGCTGTTTCTGCGTGGCAAGCTCCCCTGTGTTCTCCGCCAAATTGGTTATTGTCGAGTTTCCGTTGGATTAAAGAACATCTCGTAACGGAATTGTGTCCTGATGAGATAATGCGAGAACCTTCTACAATAACACAACCAAGATGGGAATTCGGGTGATCGGATAAAATAGACACTGCCTTGGCAGACTCGAAAAATGACCGCTGACGACGAGTGAGTTGCGGGAGCGGTTTATAGGTCGGAGTTTTATTATATATAGGGAAATTTACGTTGATGTTGAGAGTGATACTCATTGGAAGTGGTTTCCTTTCTTTTTATACGGAACAACCCGTCCCACCAGTTTCCAACCCAATTATCGGACTTGATGAGGCGGGTGCCCTGAATATACTTTGGAGAAGCGGATATTTTCCGCTGGCTGTCGAGGTAGGATTCGGGCCTGCGTAATAACTGGGTCAAAACCAGTCGCCTTTACCGCTTGGCTACTCGACAATGTTTCGGCTGTGACGGCTATCGCGCCCATTTAACCCCTCATATAGGGCACCGAATTTAGCAGTTGATCAGACTGCCATTAGCAGTAACCGCAATTAGGCGGCTACAGGAACCGCTCCCGCCCGTGGCGGGTCGGTGATTTTCCTCCCTTTTCCGCGTGTCCATTTCTGGGGTGCGATAGGCGGAGGAGTGCCTATGACGGAGGACATTCCCACGTCAAGAACCGCAATGATTGGATTCGAACCAATGATACCTGTGCGCTGCAGGATGTTAGACCCCTTCATCACGCTTGCGGCAGGGTTTCGAGTTAACCCATAAACTTCGCTCATAACGACGGCTTAATCTTCGCTCCCTGTGTACGGTCTGGGAGCAGACCTGATTCCCCTTTGCCCGACTTGAACGGGACCGCATGCCATCTGAAAGGGGATATAAACGGGTTTGCTTTTAGAGGCTAAGAAACCCTTGGAAAGAACCCCACATTTTTTTGAGCCGGAGTCGGTGAATGTGTTAACGCTACCGGCTTGCTGGTCCTCCACCCCGAATTCGAATCGGGACTGAATGGATTTTAAGTCCACTGCCTCTGCCGATTGGGCTAGCGGAGGATAGAAGTGCCGGTTGCTTTGGCGAAATTATCTGATGTAAGAACCGACTGAAGAATTATCCAAGGCACGAATGGTAACGGCATTTACGTGTCCAGCTTAACTTAACCCGAATAGTGTGAGTTATACGCATCTCTATCATTGGCGGCTGGTGCCGAAAACAGGACTCGAACCTGCACAGTTTCCTATCGGATCCTTAATCCGACGTGTCTGCCAATTCCACCATTTCGGCATGGTAGCAATGTGAGAACAGTACCACATTGCGTAAAGGCCCATATTCACTTATATAGCGCAGCAAACACTCTCAAAAGAGTTAACTGATCAGGTTGCTATTACGACCATCCCTGCGCTTATGGTGTGTCCTCGGAGATTTGAACTCCGGACAACACGATTAAAAGTCGTGGGCTCTTCCATCTGAGCTAAGGACACATATCAACAAAGGTAAAGGACCAATTGCACTACGTGTTTAAGACGTAAGTTGGTAGTGAGTACCGGAGTCGAACCGATATATCAGCCGTGAAAGGGCTGTATCCTAACCATTAGATGAACCCACCATTGAAGAGTGCCCGTCTGTCCGAGCTGTCAAGCGTCCGGCCGCTTTGTCATACCGATCGAGCACCACCAAGACCGGCTTCTCATTCGAAAGGATATCACTATGAAAACCACCAGCGCATTTGACCGGAGCCGCACCCGTCAAGAGGAACGCATGGGAAAGGGCCACTTGTTCACTCTTAAAAGAAAGGAGGTTGTGTGAGAAGGAGCCCGATAGAGCCTTTGGGAATGGTTGGTGTCGGGCATCACCAGTCTTTGAACCGCTCCCTACTCGAGAACCGATGCTCTCTCCCTTTCACGCCTATAGTATAGCACATAAAATGCGTTTTGTCAAGGGGTTTTTGAAAAAAAAGTTTGAGATTTTTTGAAAAAGTTTTTGGAGATGGAGCGAAGTCAACCTTGTTTCGATTTACTCTCCTATGATATCTCTATCTTTATTTTGTCCAATCCGCTTGTAATCCGGGTTTTTCGCAGAAAAATAATCTCCATTCATTAACCCAAGACGCAATATATTTTCGGACGTCACAATATCGTTCGGCATTGTTGTTTTCATTAAATAATTTAAAGCACGAACAAATTGATCGGAGTTATAAATGCTATTATCATAATTCTGATATGCCACTCTTTTTTTATTTGCGCTCTTAATCAATCCATTTTTGAATTTTCTGTTTAACAACGCTTTAATATCTTCCCTCTCCGACATCGTTCTCAACACTTTAACGCAAGCACCAACATATGGATAGGCAACCATAAACCGTGCTGGGGTAACATAATGAAGATTTTTTAAAACTAAGTAATTAACTATGTTGTAATACTGCTGTCTTATTTCACGATCTTTATAGGTTTCGCTTTCGTTTTCAACCCCAACAATTTCCATTGCTCTTACCTTGTATTTTAAAAAAGCAGTATTTTCTTGAGCATTAAACATTCTCATCGAGAGGGAAGTCTCCGGATGGTTTTCATCTATCCTATAATTATTATACGACACTTGATCTGGCACAAACAACTCCCAATTTTCATCGCCCTCTTCATTCTCAAACCACGACGCATCTGGAACATCTTTAATAAATCTTATATATTCTGATTCAGAAACCGGATACCCGCCGTGGACAAAGTCTACGCTAACCGCACCCTTGTCAATAAGGTTATTAATCCCATATTTGAGAGCATAAGCAAACTCATCCATTGTTTTTTGAGCGAAATATCTCGTGCTTACATCTGAATGCCGGCTAACTACTATTTCTCCATCGGCAATACAAATATTCCCGGTTATTTCATTTTCATTTTTCTCCACCGACTGTGATAATTTTTTAATCCCTTTTGTATCGTATGGATTCTTCCATTCGTCTCCTGCAGCGCCGATCAGCTTATACCAACCTTTTGCAGTTAAAGCAATCGGATGGTTGTTTGTTTCTGAAAATATCGAAAGCAACAACACTTCCACACAATCCGCTCGCGTCACTGTGGTCGAATCGTCTATAGTTGACGTTATTCTGTCAGCTGCAATCTCCTCAAACAAATAAGCACGACCGTCTTTTTTAAAAACCGTACTGGATTCTATAATCTTTTGCTGCTCCTTTAAAGTCCTCCCTTTAGTATATTCAATTCCTAAGTCCTCACAGACCTCCTTCCAATTTTTATACCAGTAATTTAATTTTAATTTTTTCAAATCAAAGCTATATTTCCCTCTTTTGGTAACAGCAAATCTTTTATACCAATTTACAGAAGCAAAAGCTTGATTTAAATCTTTGAAATCATAGTCATCTACGATTTGTAAATTTTCCATTAACAATTCCTCCATATTAAATTAATTTATCACTTAACGTCACCATTCAGACGTCATTCTGCCTCATATTATCTAATTACCCAGAATTTTCGACTTCTTAGGGGGTTGACGCTTCGCTTTCAACCATTTTTGGGTACGAAAAAAGTTCCGTTTTTTTCCTATAGTATAATAGGAAGAAAAATGTCGTCAGACATATAATATATTACTATAGGAATTTTTCGGAACTTTTTAGTTTCCCATTATATTATAACACAAAGAGTAATGTCTGTCAAGAGATTTGAGGAAATATTATTAGAGATTTTTTAGAGATTTTATGGACTTATTTTGTATTTAAATGGTATTGTTTGGAATTTTTGAGAGGTAAAAAGTGGGTTTTAACACTTTTTCTTTTCTTTAAATAAAAAAGAACATATCAAAAACTCCAATTTAACCAATTTCACCAACTCCAATCAAAACCACTCAACAATACATCTCATCTATTCTAACCATAACCTCAATCTATATTCTTCCAGCTCTTCCAACATTCCAAATATTCCACATCTATGTTTCAATTAATATACAATATGAACAATTTACAACCAACCTATAACCTACTCATAACCTACAAATAAATTGTTTAACACTCTGACCAACCAGACAACTATCCCTAATCATATATAGCATTCTTCTCAACCTGAAATTATCAATTAACCAATCAATCTAATTATCGTTTGACCTTACGGTGCAAAAAGGGTCCGTATTTTCCTTACATAGAAATAAGTATATATTATAAATATATT
>ENA-ORUI01001607-ORUI01001607.1-human-gut-metagenome-genome-assembly--contig:-NODE-1607-length-21966-cov-37.723564_pt1 | contig 21966 bp, 21 predicted proteins | sample MGYA00242078_ERZ509205 | MGnify/ENA primary metagenome ERZ509205 (study PRJEB26280, sample SAMEA2338828) | human gut metagenome | biome: human gut; feature: human-associated habitat; material: faeces... | reverse complement strand
GTTTCCTTATTTGTTATGCCGACACCATGCCATCACTCCATTTTTCGGATGAACCATAATGAATTCCTTGATTCTGTCCTCGCGCAAATGTGGAATTGTTGAAGCCGTCACGGTACACTGCCGTGCTTGATATCCTCCTATGACAGGATTTGTTAGGGCTACAAAAAGATACTCAGGAGTGAGTCCCGCTTTTACCCCCTTTGACTTTAGAGATATTCGGGCAAATCCGCTTGAAACGATGACTTTATCACTTTCGTTTAACATTCCAGTAATTCCAATCTTTCCATCTTTGGTAAACAAAACCTCAGATGTAAGAAGACCCTGGTTAATATCATTATAAATAAATTCAGATACAAAAAAATCTGAATATAAATCTGGCTCAAAATTTACAATATCAGTTGTGCGGATAAAAGGGACATCAGATTCTTTTTTATCAATATAACTGATATACTCTTCACTTCCTACTTCGTCGCCTTTTTTGATATTTGCAATATTCCCTAATAGCTCAGTATTAAAACGGTTTACAATATCAGATATGGCTTGTCTGTATTGAGGAAAAGAATATCTTGGAGTCCACAAGTCTTCTTTGGAAATGTAGGAAAAAGACGACGTATATTCAAATGTTGGCTCGATATAAGGTGAACTTAAGTATATCGAGAAAAGATCAAAAGCTTTATAAATTAAGTTTTGCGCTATTTGCAATTGGTCAATGCACCTCTCAAGACGAGAAGAAAAATTCTCATTAGGAATAATAGGTATTTCCAGCTTTTTTACATTGCCGGCACTCAAAATTTTCTGACCGGTACGGGTAACCATTGAATGGATAAGTTTGTGTCCGAACTTACTATTCAAAAAGGCAGAAACCCAAAAAGGAGTAACTATATCAGAAGTGATGCGAACACGAGCTGAATTATCATTGAATGCGCCTTCCGTAATATTTTTGGGGATGACTACCGTAGAACCAAGATAGTTGCCAACAACGCTGATTAGAAGGTCGTTAGCAATAACTCGATTGCTCTTTTGGGTTTTATAGGTGTCATCTTCTAAGTAAACAATTGTTTGAGCATTTAAGATATTTCGCTTAAGATCGGCGGTTCGTATAAAAACATGGTTTCCCTCTCCACGTTTTCTATACGTATAAGGTTTGGGCGATTGGCCACGAGCAATTTTATCGCCGAGCTTACTTAAAGGTAAAAATGAGTATTTCTCCTTTGCAAGTTTGTGCTTAGCTTTAAATAGATAATACTTAGGTTCAAATCTAAAATCATCAGAAATTTCAGAGAACTTAATTGATATTATTTCAGTCGCCATTTAACTACCAATTAAAGTTATTTTCCTCTTTCCATTTCCTGAATTGTGCCGAAATAGATGAGAGGTCATCTATTCCAGTTTCATTACCTCTACGGTCGTGTCCGCAATTTTCTGCGACACACATAAAAATAGGATAATCAGATGGAATATTATTTGTTTTTTGAACGAAAAGAACACTTGTTTTCGTCGAAGTATTAGGCATGAAAGATTCAATAGGGATATCGATAATGGCGACAATACGGCAATATTTCGCTATAAACTTTCGGATATATCCAAGTTTTGCATTGCCGAAAACTCCGTCAGGGAGGACTATTGCCATACGTCCATTATTGCGCAACAGTTTGATACATCTTTCGATGAATAGAATTTGCGGAGCTTCTTTTTTTGAAATCTTGTCTTTTTTCCATTGACCGCTCTTTTTATCAAGTTTCCATTTGTAGCCCAATTCATACTGTTGCAGTTTTGCTTCTCCGGTAACTGGAATTTTTGCACCAAAGGGGGGATTGGTAAGAACGATAGAAAAACTGTTTAAATGAATTTTACTCTGAGCCTGAATTTTCCAATTAGAAGGAGTATCCAGACTATCTTCACAGAAAACACCTCCGCGTCCATCGCCTAAAATTGCGAAATAAGCTTTTGCGACTTTAGAGAGGAAATAATCTTTGTCAATGCCTCTTATATGTTCAATAGCAAATTCCTTCTTTTCTTCATACAAATTTTCATGATTCCAGTTATTCTCTTCTGCCTTAACTTCGAGTTTATGCCATACATAACGGAGTGATTCGATAATAAAGCCTCCACTTCCACAGGCAGGATCAATTATCATGTCTTCGGCTGTGGGGTCAAGCATCTCCACCATCATTTGAATTACATTGCGAGGCGTGAAAAACTGACCTTGACCGCCCTTAAGAGCATGGTCTATGAAAGTTTCAAAAGCATCAGCAATAACGTCTCTTTCTGCTTCAATAAGACAGAAACCTTGTAATGTGCCTATAACGAATTTAAGAGACTCTGCATCTAAAGAAATTGTGTCGTTATCGTCAAAAACTTCATGATATTTGTCTTTGACCTTAGAGAACAGAAGATTGATACGTTCTCCAATTACGGTTAAATCTTCTCCGACTCCGGCTCGGAAGGAGACTTCGTCTTCAGGATTAGTGAATTTTTCATCATATATTTTGCAAAATATGATGTTAATAATTTGCTGCGCAATAACTTCATCTCTTGTTACACCAATAGCGTTAGCTGCTAAATAATAGCGTATTGCTTTAAATTGGGGCTTGAGATTATGTGTTGGCTGCAAATCTCTGCGTTTATATTTTCCGATGTCCTCAACACGCTGGCCGAATTTTGGAATATTGGGAATTTCTTCAAATTCGACTCTACCTTTAGATTCAAATTTGCGTATGAAAACCTGAGCTTCTCCATTAAACCAAACACCTAAAGAGGCTCGTGAAAACCGCAAATAATCCTGCAGTTGGGTGATACCATCTTTTCTATCTTTCTTTTTGCATTCTACGATAATCGAAATAGAGTCTTCGTTATGTATATCGCTATTGAAAATAGCAATATCAACCGGATATTCTTTTTTCGTGTCGCTTGGTCGCACTTTTACCCTATATTGGGGGTGAGTTTGGATATGAGTTTTGGGATAACCATAATCTTCAACAAGAATCTTGCTGAAAACTTGTACTGCGTCGACTTCTTCCGGCGTTGCCTTGACTTCAACGTCTGAAATATAATCGATAATGTATCCGTCCTTTGTAGTTGCCATAAGAAAAAACGAAACATCCTTATAGCATCTGATGGCCGACCTATGCCTGTGCGACTATGAGGAGGTTTCCAAAATTTTATCGGCTCTTACCATAAAGCCTTTGTGATATGATTCTTCGCTGGGCGAAGTTTAAGGTCATTAACAGATGAACCACGCTTTAAATGCAAAGATACGAATTATTTCCTATATTTCGTCGCTGACGTTGCTCCCATTATATATTTGAAAACGCATTACATCAATTGCGCAGAGTTTCAAGAGTGCACTCGAAGCCATAAATTCAGATGTCACCCATCCGGGTGCGGATCGATCGTTGGGTTTATTTATTATCGTTAGAGAAATCTCATCAAATAAGTGTTATATTGATATAACATCGAATAATCTATGGCAAATTTTATAGAAAACAACGAACAGAGGCGTCGTGCATTCCGCAGGTATTATAACGAAAGAACAAATAAACGGCTAAAATACATAGCTTTAGCATCCGTTTCAGTTGCCATCTTTTTGATGATTATAATGGTATTCAGTCTGGATAGTTTATCTATGCGGAGTTTGCTGTTTATGCGCGGCTGTGCGGGGTTGTTCGCAATAGTCTTTATTGTTTTGGCTGCAACAATTGTCTACAGGGCAAACGTTGCTTATTTTAAGGATAAGGCTAAAATCAGACATAAAAATCAGTGATCCGCCAACTCAACGCAATCAGTGGGAATATTACGCTGAGTTGGAGGTCTGCCGGATGGGCTTGCGGGTTTACGGAAAGATGCTGTTACCGGATGAGAAGCTTTCCGGGAATACGCTGCCGACGAGCTCTTCGCTCATATTATTGTAGTTTTCGAGAATTGGAGTCAGAAATTTCTTCGACTTTGTTGTAATAAGGACTACGCCGCCGATTCTCGGGCTAAAAATTCTTATTATTTCAGGATCTTTTATGATCTGCACACTTTCAATATCTTCGGACGATATCTCTGTGATGTTCTGGACTTCCACTCCATCAACGATGTATACAGACACATCGATACCTTCACATTCGTCGGTATGGCAACAGGGGCTTGGGGCGCAATGTCTTTGTGCGTAGGCCGAGACAGATATTGTCAGGGCAAGAATAATGAGTAATTTTTTCATCTCCGGGTATAGTGATTATTAAATTTTGAATGGTCACAGCTCTGTAGAGAGAATCATGTCTTCGAGATTGAAGCGGACTTTGCGGAACAGTACCATGCTTCTTAAGCCAAGGTTATTGTCGTCCATATAATAATTGGCTTGTTGCTCTGTCTGAACTTCCATAGTCGGTATAGTTACAGAATTACCACCAAGCGTAAGTTTTGCATCAGGCAGTTTATAGCACAGTACTGACCATACACCTCCTACACCTCCTTGTCGGACGGTGTCTCTTTCGCAGTTCTTAGTCAGGAACTCTTTATTATGCTCGAAAAATGATTTGTTAAGCCTTCCGAATGATACGTCGCCCGTGTCGAGTTTTATCAACAGAGGCTGTCGGTTGACTTCTGCTGTGGTCAGAAGATTCATCCCGGATGAGAAACACATATTCGGCCTGACGTCAGATGGGCCGGGTGTTGTGGCCGGAATCTGGATTTCATTGGTCGAGAAATCCAGTGTGACATCTTTAAGGCGGAGCATCAGCTCGCTGCCGACAATAAATTCGAGAACACTTATATATTTATCGGCTTCTTCATTATGGCTCCTTATGTCAATTACATAAAAGGGTACGTCCTTTACTATAATATTCCCTAATCTCAACTCGCGGGCTATCGCATATCTGCCGACCGAGGATGCCACGCCTGTAGCTGCGACATCAGCATCAAGCAACTCCAGTCCATAGGCATTTGCAAGCGAGTCGGTGATGACGTTAACTCCGGCACCGGTATCGAATGTTATCTTTACACGATTCCCATTGATCTCGGCGTCTCGGATCTGTATTATGAGCTGCCCACTTTCAGGTTTTCCGGCCGGAATGAGATCGAAAGGTATTATTCCCGCTTCGCCATCGAATGAGATTTGATAAGGCGAGTATGAGGTAAGGGCTTTATATTGAGCGGCCATATTGGAGTAGGGGATGAGACTTGTCGAGTCAACCATTTGATAGGCTGACTGCAAAACGGCTGCCAATAGCTCAGCAGCCTCTCTGTTCCTGCCGACTCTGCTCAAATCCATAGAATACATCGCGGCGCTTTGCAATAGCAGATTCAAGTCAAGATATTCGTTTTGAGTCTTAAGAAGTTCATCGAAAGCCGGTATCGAAATGTCGGGCCGATTGAATCGGTTACCGAGCATACAGCGCGAGAATACCTCAAGAAACGGGTTTATGGAATCTTTTGGAGAACTGTGATAAATATCATACAATCCGAAATAGTCCGATGAATTCATCGCGGCGCCGACACGTTCGTCGATGCTTTGGGCAATTGCGGATATGCTGATTGCCAACAATGTTATTAAAGATAAAATTTTATTCATAACCATGGGTTTTTACAAGACGGACTGTGCCAGTTTGTTTGGGCAAAATTAACGATTTTATTTAATCAGCTTATATGAATTAGATAAAATCATCAATGATATGCAAATTAAGTCATTATATCTATCTTTTTCGCGTCAGGATCTCGGACTGTTATTTCGTTCAGGAATATTACGGACCAATCAAAAACGCTTGCAAAGTGTTATCTATGATATAGATCAAATAATTTCGACAATGATTAAAGACAGAATTAAATTTCAGCCCGTCTACGCCTCTAGAGAAGCCAACGGTTATGCAGGGGCTACAGTAGAATCAGAAAACATATTGCCCGAACGCATCTGGCGCAATCTCTGCAATATCTCGATATGGGATCGTCTGTGTCCTGAAATCGAGACTATTGAACCGATTGATCCGTCGGATAACGACCCGCATCTATTCGATAAGATGCAGTTTAAGTATAGATTGGTGTCGGGAAAATCGGTAGTAGCTCAGGTCGTGCTCTTCCAGCCTCCGAAAGATGATCGTCCGGGACGACTCGCCTATCAGGCTACCCTTATGAACGATGACAAGGAGATAAACGAAATGTCGGTTGAATTCCTTGTCGGCGTACCTGACCACCGAGGATTGCTGAATGTTGACGGAGCGGTTTCTTTCCTTTATAAAGTTCCTGACGAGGTCATTGGCCAGATCAGCGAGAACCTGACGGCTACGCTAAAGAATGTCGTCAAATGGAGTGAGAAACACGATTAGGAGCGCCTCATAAACTTCGCTGAAAGAATTAGCAGGAAATTTTGTAATTTTGCGATATGATGAACCTGAATAAAGTGCGTCCTCTTGTTGAAGAATGGGCGCGTCAAGTCGGTGAGATTCAGCTGAGATATTTTCGCTCGGCTGATCTCGAGATTGCCACGAAGTATAATGACTTCGATGTTGTCACGCGAGCCGATAAAGAGTCTGAGGCTCTGATCATAAGCAAAATCAATGAGACATTCCCTGACCACGATATTCTGGCGGAAGAATCTGGAGAGTATTCGCGTCAGAGCCGCTGGAGATGGGTTATCGATCCTCTTGACGGCACAACCAATTTTAGTCAGGGCCTGCCGCTGTTCTGTGTCTCAATTGCTCTTGAACACGATGGCGAACCTGTTGTCGGCGTGGTTTATGCTCCGTATCTCAACGAGATGTTCTCAGCCGTAAAAGGAGCGGGAGCGACTTTAAACGGCAACCCAATACATTGCTCCACGAAGACTACGCTTAATATGGCAGTCGTATCGACCGGACTTCCTGTTGACAAGAGAGAGAACCGCGACAATAATCTATCGGCAATATCGAAGGTCGGTGTGGAAGTGCGCGGATTGCGTCGGCTCGGATCTGCGGCCATAGATCTGTGTTACACCGGTGCCGGATTACTTGATGGCTACTGGGAACTTGCTCTTCACCGATGGGACATCTCAGCAGGCAGTCTGATAGCGTCTGAAGCAGGGGCGACAGTCGGTTATTTCAGGTCTGACCGCCCATATTCGATCCTCGCCGCCACTCCGGCGTTATATCCTGAGTTACATTCGCTCATAGTCGAACGCACTTAAAAAGTTGATCCGCAGCCACTTGACTTCTCATGGCTGCGGATCAATTATGTATATTTAGCCAACTTGGTCAGGCCTTGGCGCCTTTTGTTCCTTTGGCTCCGCCACCCATAGCAAAAATATTGGCCGAATAGCTGACAGTTTTCTGAGAACTTTCGCGACGACGTTTCAGAGCGAGTTGGACAAGTCGTTCCATCAATTCGGTGAACTTTATTCCGGTCGCTTCCCAAAGATAGAAGCTGAGCGACCCCGGTATGGTATTGATTTCATTAACATAGATGTTGCCGTTGTCGTTATCCATAATGACATCAACTCGGCTCACTCCATGGCAACTCAAAACTCTGAAAGTCTCTCCGGCAAGATGACGGATTCTGTCGCTGACGGCTTCAGGGAGGTCTGCCGGGATGCGTTTCGAACTTGCCTGCATACCTTTTGTTCCTTTATGGCCGCCCATATATTTGTCCTCATAGCTAAGAATCTCTCCGCTCTTGATTGGCTCTTCGCAAACTGAAGTCACATAGTCATCGCAGTCGCCGAGAACCGAACAGTTTATCTCTTTCAGATTGTCGACCATGTGCTCGACAATCAGGCGAGTTGAATATTTTTCGGCTTCGTTAATGCGCGATATGAGTTCTTCGCGGTCAGCTGCCCGGCCGATACCAACACTTGAACCAAGATTTGCCGGTTTGACTATGACAGGGTATCCCAGATCTTTCTCAATTTCAGCAATCAGGTCGTTGCGGCGTTTATACCATTCTTTATCAGTGAACCAGACGTAGTCTACTACGGGAACACCACAAGCCCTGAGGATCATCTTCATGGTGATTTTATCCATGCCGTTTGCGCTTGAAAGCGTATTGCAGCCGGCAAAAGGAACTCCGATAGTCTCAAGCAGACCTTCGAAAACGCCATCTTCGCCATTCGAGCCGTGAAGCACGGGAAGAACAACGTCGATTTTCGCTTCGACATCGTTTCCGAAAAGAGACTTCTTGGCGCGGTAAAGATTCGTGTCGCCATATATAGGCCGGAAGTATACTTCATGACATTGTTTTGTCAGACCGGCGCTATCGCGGTAGTTTTTGATGTCGAAAAGAGCTTCTCCTGTCAGCCAATGGCCTTCTTTGGTTATATAAACCGGTACAACATCGTATTTATCGCGGTTAATGGCGTGCATGGCCTGATTAGCCGATATTACAGAGATTTCGTGCTCGGTAGAGCGGCCGCCGAAAAAGACGGCGAGAGTGGTTTTCATCTGAATATATCTTTGTTAGTTTATTTTATTTGAAAGTATCGGGAAGGTCATTCTCAAGGAGAACGGTGTCACCCTTGGTGAGACCCATTGAGGCAAGCAGCCGCTGGGCCTCGGCGAAGCTGTCGACAGTGCGGATGGCTGTGTCATCCATTCCTCCCTCGCGCGCGCCTTCTACTATAGCCTCGCGATTATAGCGGTTGACTATTATTGCGATGTCAGCCGACTCAGCTATTTTTTTTCCAAGGTCGCGATTGCGTGTTTCCTGCTCATCGCCAAGTTCAATCATGCCGGGAGTGACCACAATTCGTCGTCCATGATTCATCGCAGCGAGAACGTCAAGTGCCATTCCGGCGCCCACCGGGTTTGAGTTGTAGGCGTCGTCGATAATAGTATACGTTCCGGTTTTGCGCATCTGAAGACGGTGCTCTACCTGCTCGATATGCTCGACAGCGTAGCGGATTTTTTCCAACGGAACTTCGAGATAGTCGGCGCAGATAATCGCGGCGGCAAGATTGCTGACATTACATTCGCCGACAAGATGTGTGAAAAATTCGAGGCGGCTGCCATCGGGGGTAACAAGAGTAAAATTGGTTCCGTCAGCTCCATAGTTGATGTCGTCTATGCGATAGTCGGCCTCGATGTTAACAGCGTAACGCTTGGCCGGAACATTCTCGACGCGACGTGTGGCAATCCGGTCAAAGTCGTTGTTTATAATGGCAAGCCCGTCGGATGGAAGAGCGTCGACAAGCTCAAATTTTGTCTTCTGAACATTTTCGATCGATTTGAACGATTCGAGATGTTGCGGGCCGACAGCGGTGACAATTCCGACAGCAGGATGGACAAGGTCGCATATCTCCTTGATGTCGCCCGGTTGTTTGGCGCCCATCTCGACGATAAATACCTCGTTGTAGGGTTTCATATATTCCCGGATCGTCCTGACGACGCCCATTGTAGTGTTATAGCTTCCGGGAGTCATCAGAGTGTCGTATTTCTCGCTAAGAATTCTGTATAGATAGTGCTTCGTGGATGTCTTACCGTAGCTCCCGGTTATGCCTATGATTTTGAGATCCGGCATTGATTCGAGGCGATGCCGGGCATCGTTGATGAATTTGCGGTCGATATGACGTTCGACAGGCGTTAGAATAACATTCGATGCCGGAATAAGAAAGTTGGTGATGATGTAAAGAACCAGTATCGCAAGGCTCACAATGAACAGACCGTCGCTATAGGATGTGTCGTTGTTTCTGAAGACAAAGAAACAGCCGGCAGTGACGAGCATTGCAATAACTGTCGCAGTCATGAAGATTCTGCGGGCACGCTTTGTCATTACAAGTGGTTTCTTGTATTTGGCTGTCAATAACTTCTTTAAGCCGACAAATGCCATTAACGCAAGCAAGATCCATGCGACAACCGGTTTGGTGAACATTGCCAGAGATGCGAAAACTACGGCCATCGCACCGAGATGCAGAAACGATGTTGTATCGCCCGATGAGCGAAGCCAGCGACGATAACGCTCGGTGCGGTAGGAATTTTGCTGAAGCATCATCAGACAGCGGCGCATTTCAAGTCCGAGCATCCAGACAAGTCCGAGCGTGATAACAATATAACAGGCGAGCTGAAGAATTTCAAATATTGTCATGATTTGAGAAAACTTTGAAGCACGGCCGCAAACTGGCCGGCATTGTCAAGAAAACTGTAATGGCCGCAGCCGGGAAAACTGACAAGCCCCGAGCCCGGTATAAGGCGTTCCATTTTTTTAGCGTCGCGCAGTGGAGTTGCCGTGTCATCCTCTCCCCATATAAGGAGTGTAGGAGCTTTGATGTGCGGCATATAGCGGCAGAGGTCTTCATTTACTACTCGCGACATCACTGCACGCATCATCGGAGAGGCTGCCGCGTAATCGGCACTCCCGCTTTTGGCACGTCGCCGGTCAATTATCGACCGCGCTCTCTCCTTACCGAATGTCAGCTCGAGAAGTCGGCGCATAGCCTTGAAACTATACACTTTGTAGTAGTATTTCAGGCTTCGACGCGGTTTAACTCCTGCCGCATCAACAAGAATGAGTTTTTCGATCGGATTGCGTGAGGCATATATTATTGCCACGCGACCGCCGAAAGAATGGCCGAGCATAACAGGATTTTCGATTTTTTCGGCCTTTAACAGATTCTCAAGATTCCGGGTGTATTGCTCCACGTTCCAGGGCTCGGGAGGTTCCTGAGAGTCGCCGAAGCCGGGAAAATCGATATTGATGACTCTGTGGCCGGCCGCGAGTGCGACACGTTCGACCGACGCGAGTGTAGAATGGTTACATCCCCAGCCATGGAGCAGAACAATCGGACTGCCTTCGCCTGAGTCAGTGAAAGCGACTTTTACAGAATCTATGGTACGACTTTTTATCATTGCAGCCGCAAAATTACTGAATTTTTATATAACGGCGAGCCTTGACGTCAAGAGATATTACGTTTGCGAAATACAAAGCCCGATCCGAGATATTTCTCACGAACGATAGGATTCTCAGCAAGCTCTTCGGAGGTGCCCTGAAACAGGATTTTACCTTCATAAAGAAGATACGACCGATCGGTGATCGACAGTGTCTCGGTGGCGTTGTGGTCAGTGATAAGGATGCCTATGTTTTTCTCCTTAAGTTTGTAAACGACTCGCTTGATATCTTCGACTGCGATAGGGTCTACACCTGCGAACGGCTCATCGAGCATTATGAATTTCGGGTCGATGGCCAGACAGCGGGCGATCTCTGTGCGTCTGCGCTCGCCGCCGCTGAGCTGATCGCCAAGATTATGGCGCACCTTTTCAAGATCGAATTCAGCTATCAGACTCTCAAGCTTTTCGGCCTGATATTCGCGGGTTGTATTGGTCATCTGGAGCACAGCCTTAATATTGTTCTCCACACTGAGTTTGCGGAACACGCTTGCTTCCTGAGCGAGATAGCCGATCCCGTTCTGGGCGCGTTTATACACCGGAAATTTAGTAATATTCAGGTCGTCAAGGAAAATCTGTCCCTCGTTAGGTGTAATAAGGCCCACAGTCATGTAGAACGTGGTGGTTTTGCCGGCGCCATTTGGCCCGAGTAGGCCGACAATTTCTCCTTGCGTGACGTCAATCGATACATGATTGACAACAGTGCGCTGACGATATTTCTTTACAAGATTATCTGTGCGGAGCACCATCTTCTTCGGTTCGACCGGCGCGTTGATATTTGCGCCGGACGTGACTGTCGGCTCTTGCTGTTTATCTTCGTTCATTTCTTTTGAAGTCGGCTCGATATATATCCGCTCAACATATTTATGCCCACTTTGTTATCGCCACCCTGAGGAAGAATGATGTCGGCATATCGTTTTGTCGGCTCGATATGAAGAAGGTGCATAGGCTTAAGCGTTTTCTGATAACGGTTGATAACCATCATAGGAGTGCGGCCGCGCTCGACGCAGTCACGGGCGATAACGCGGATAAGTCGCTCATCGGCATCGGCGTCGACAAACACTTTTATATCGAGCATCTTTCGCAGTTCGGGGTCAGTAAGCACGAGAATGCCTTCGATAATGATCACATCGCACGGTTCTATGCGGATAGTCTCAGGCTGACGCGTGCATGTAAGCATACTGTAAGTAGGCATTTCGATCGGAGCACCGGCCTTTAGCTTTTCGATATGCTCTACGAGCAGGCTCCATTCTATCGCTGCCGGTTCGTCGAAATTGATATTGCAGCGCTCTTCAGGAGCTATGTGGCTCGAATCACGATAGTAATTGTCCTGAGGAAGAACTGCAACCTTCTCTGAAGGCAACGACTCCATGATTTTTCTGACTACGGTCGATTTTCCGGAACCGGTTCCGCCGGCAATGCCTATTATCAGCATACTACAAATGGTTAAATAACTTTGGCTTTCTCAAGTAACTCACTCATCTGGTCACGCAATTTTGCGGCTTCACGTTCAGCTGCTTCCGCAAAATCTTCGCCTGACGACGCATAAATAATTCCTCTTGAGGAATTGACAAGAAGACCACATTCACCCTCGATCATGCCATATTTGGCAACACTTTCGAGACTGCCACCCTGTGCGCCGACGCCGGGAACGAGTAAAAACGACTTCGGAGCCACACGACGGACGTCGATGAACATCTCTCCCTGAGTTGCGCCGACAACGAACATCAGCTGTTCAAGAGGATTCTCGGCCCATGTCTGGGCGGTATTGATTACTTCTTCGAAAAGGCGGGTCTGCTGCTTGTCGCTGAAATATTGGAAATCACGCGAGCCGCGGTTTGATGTCAGAGCAAGCAATATCACCCATTTTCCGGGATATTCAAGGAAGGGCTTGACGCTGTCTGAACCCATATATGGAGCAACGGTCAGCGCGTCAAAGTCGTAGTGCTCGAAGAAAGCGCGTGCATAGAGCGACGATGTGTTACCTATATCTCCGCGTTTGGCATCGGCAATAAGGAATATGTCGGGATATTTTCTGCGGATATAGTCGACTGTCTTTTCGAGGCTTACGAGGCCTTCCGCGCCGAGGCTTTCATAGAAAGCGATATTCGGTTTGTAGGCGACAGAGTAGGGCGCAGTCGCGTCTACGATTGCTTTGTTGAAAGAGAAGATCGGATCATCTTCGCTCAGGAGATGATGCGGAATCTTTTTAATATCCGTGTCGAGACCGACACAGAGAAAACTCTTTTTGCGACGAATGTTCTCGACTAATTCTTGACGTGTCATATCTTTAATTTATCTGTTTATAATCATAACTGAGCCTCTTTGAGCTTTTCGGCGTTTTCGGCTACGGTAAGTCGGTCTATTACTTCCTGAATATCTCCGCCGACAAAAGCTGCAAGATTATATGTCGTGAATCCGATCCGATGGTCGGTAACGCGTCCCTGTGGATAATTGTAGGTTCGTATCTTGGCGGAACGGTCACCTGTGGAAACCATAGTCCGGCGTCGCGATGCTATGTCATTATCGTACTTCTGCCGTTCGCGGTCATAGATCATAGTGCGCAACCGACTGAGAGCACGCTCTTTATTCTTGGGCTGATCTCGTGTTTCCGTACATTCGATAAGAATTTCCTCGACCTGGCCGGTATTCGGATTTTTCCAATTGTAACGCAGTCTGACGCCTGACTCGACTTTATTCACGTTCTGACCACCGGCGCCTCCGCTGCGAAATGTGTCCCAGCGTATTTCACCCTCGTGAATCTCTACTTCAAAAGGTTCGGCTTCGGGAAGAACGGCAACGGTGGCTGCTGACGTGTGGATTCGTCCCTGTGTCTCGGTCGCAGGCACTCGCTGAACCCGGTGAACACCACTCTCATATTTGAGAGTCCCATATACGTTGTCGCCTGAAATGGCCAGAACAATTTCTTTGTATCCGCCTGCGCTTCCTTCATTAAACCCGGTGACAGAAACTTTCCAGCCACATGACTCGCAGTATTTCGAATACATCCTGAAAAGATCTCCTGCAAAAAGCGCTGCTTCGTCGCCACCTGTGCCGGCCCGTATTTCCATGATGGCATTGCGCGAGTCTTCGGGGTCTTCCGGAATAAGAAGCAATTTGATTTCCTCTTCCAAGCGCGGCAGAAACGCAGTGTCTTCCTCGAGTTGGCGTCGGGCAAGCTCACGCATTTCAGCATCGCTCTCATCAGCAAGGATTTCGCGCGCAAGATCGATTTCTTCGCTCAGACGGTTATATTTCTGTTTTTTATCAACTATTCGTCCGAGGCTCTTGAATTCCTTTGTCAGACGTTCGTAGCGCGTGCGATCTGAAATAACGGCCGGATCGCTCAGAAGGGTCTGAACCTCTTCGAGACGTTCCTCAACGCCTTCAAGGCGTTCCATCAGGGAATTATCGCGGGCCATCGGTCATATTTTTTCGCAAAGTTAACTATTTTTTCCAAGATTCTAACTATAGACGCAGCTGTGAACAACGAAAAATTCGTAATTTTGCATCGTAGAAACAATAAGAATTTGCTATGGGTCATACAAGAGAAGAAAAGCTTGAGGCTTTGGGCCGTGTGCTTGATACACTTGACATATTGCGCGTAAAGTGTCCGTGGGACGCTAAACAGACCAATGAATCATTGCGTTCAAACACCGTTGAAGAAGTCTACGAACTTTGCGACGCACTCATCGACGATGATAGTCCGAATATCCGCAAAGAGCTCGGCGACATTCTGCTTCACATTTTCTTCTATTCTAAAATCGGAGACGAGAAAGGGCTGTTTGATATAGCTGACGTTGCCGACGCGCTAAATGAAAAGCTCATTTTCCGCCATCCCCATGTCTTCGGAAATGTTCATGCAGATACGGCTCACGAAGTCGAGCAAAACTGGGAACAGATCAAACTTAAGGAGAAAGGAGGCAATCGGTCTGTGTTGGCCGGTGTGCCGCGTGCTCTTCCGGCACTCATAAAAGCACAGCGTATTCAGGAAAAGGCTGCAAATGCCGGTTTCGACTGGGAAGAGCGTGCGCAAGTCTGGGACAAGGTCAAAGAGGAAATCAGCGAAGTTGACGCAGAAGCTATTGCCGGTAATTCCGAGGCTCTCGAAAGCGAGTTCGGCGATCTGTTCTTCTCGTTGGTCAACGCCGCACGCCTCTATGGCATAACGCCCGAGAACGCTCTTGAAAAGACTAACAAGAAATTCATTCGTCGGTTCTCTCATATAGAGACAGAAACAGCCGAGGCTGGGAAAAAGCTGAATGAGCTGACGCTTGCCGAGATGGATAAACTCTGGAATGAAGCTAAGAAATTAGAAAAATGATGAAGTTATTTCTGAAAACACTGCTTGCTGCGGTTTTGCTTTCAGGCTGCTTTTCTGTGGCCACCGCTGAGACCATGACCGGCTATAATGTCAACACCGTTGCCGTTCCTCTTAATGATGGCTACGGTCTTACAGTGGAGTCAATAGAATTCCGTAATGATCTTACCCGCGTAAACTGCAAACTGAAAGGGAGACCCAACACATCCCATCGAATCGACAGTGCCTCTCTCGCCGGCAAGTCGGCGACCGACATCGATGGGGTCGACTTCAACCGATATTTCCAGTTCGAGGAAGACGGTGTTATACCCCTGTCGATTGACTTCCCGCGAATGAAGCCTCAGAAGAAACTGACATTGTCATTGAACGGCATTAACGGGCGAGCCGATTTTCAGATTATCAAAGAGTGAAGGTCTGTATTACTGAGAAACCGAGTGTGGCACGCAGCATCGCCGCCATACTCGGTGCTACTACGCAGCGTGACGGTTTCTATGAAGGGAATGACTATCAGGTGACATGGACTTTCGGTCATCTTTGCACCCTTAAGGAGCCGGCTGATTACGCGCCCGCATGGAAGCGGTGGACACTCGGGCAGTTGCCGATGTTGCCGCCTCGTTTCGGCATCAAGCTCATTGACCAGAAGTCTATTCAACATCAGTTTGAGGTCATCAAGAAACTTGTAGCCTCAGCAGAAGAGATAATCAACTGCGGTGATGCCGGTCAGGAAGGAGAACTTATACAACGGTGGGTAATGCAGCTTGCCGATGTGAAATGTCCTGTTCGCCGGCTTTGGATCTCTTCACTGACCGACGCTTCGATCAAACAGGGGTTCAATGATCTGAAGCCCGACAAGGATTTCAACAATCTTTATTATGCCGGATTGTCGCGCGCTATTGGCGACTGGATTCTCGGCATCAATGCGACGCGCCTTTACTCCCTGCGCTACGGCGAGCCCGGAAAGGTTCTGTCAGTAGGTCGCGTTCAGACGCCGACACTGGCCCTTCTCGTCGGGCGACATAAGGAGATCGCCAATTTTGTTCCTGCCGATTATTGGGAGCTGAAGACCTTGTATAGGGATGCTATATTTTCAGCGACATACGGTAAATTCAAGACTCCCGAAGCAGCGCAGGCGGCTCTCGATGCTGTAAAGGACAAACCGTTGACGATTAAAGATGTCAGTCAGAAGAAAGGCCGCGAAGCACCTCCGAGACTTTTCGACCTTACCTCACTTCAGGTCGAGACCAACCGCCGATGGGGATGGAGCGCCGACACAACTCTCAAACTCATTCAAAGCCTTTATGAGAAAAAGGTGACGACCTATCCCCGTGTCGACACGACATATCTGACCGACGATATCTATGCTCAGGTTCCGGACATATTGAAGAAAATGACGCCCTACGCGTCGCTGACTTCATCGGTGCTCGACAAGAAGATCCCCAAGAGCAAGAAAGTCTTCGATAACTCTAAAGTAACCGATCACCATGCGATTATACCTACCGGCGAGTCTCCTACGGTTCTTGTCGGCGACGAACGTCAGTTATACCATCTGATAGCAACGCGCTTTATCTCGGTTTTTTATCCTGATTGTATCTTCTCTCAGACCGTCGTTGAGGCTGAAGTCGAGAAGACGCGTTTCAAGGCTTCAGGCAAGGTGATTGTAGAACCCGGATGGCGAGTGTTATATCAGGCTGACCCGAAAGTGCTCGACAAGACCGATTCGGGCGATCAGTCATCCGAGGGGCTGCTTCCCCCGTTTGAAGTCGGAGAGAGTGGCCCCCATGAACCTTCGTTGCAGAAGAAAACCACTACTCCGCCGAAACTCTATACCGAAGGAACATTGCTGAGGGCAATGGAGACGGCCGGGAAGACCGTCGACGACGAGGAACTGCGCGAGGCAATGAAAGAAAACGGAATCGGACGTCCATCCACCCGCGCTGCAATTATAGAGACTCTTTTCAGCCGCGGTTATATTCATCGTGTCCGTAAAAGTATTGATGCTACCGATGCCGGTATTCAGCTCATTGACACTATCAACGAAGAACTTCTGAAGAGTGCCAAACTTACGGGCATCTGGGAGAACAAACTTCGCAGGATTGAACGCGGTGATTATTCCGCAGCAGATTTCCTCAGTGAGCTCAAACAGATGATGGGTAAAATCGTTGTCGACGTGCTCAGCGACAATACTTCACGCCGTATTGTTACCGAGTCATCTGAGCAAAAGAAGAGCAAAGCTCCGAAGAAAAATCCGAAGAACGCTGCCAAATGATTTTAGCCCAATATATTGCAGTTTTTATTATACTGGCATTCGCCGTGATATGGGTGATTAGAGCAGTAGTTGGCCGTTCGCGTCGGAAAAACCGCACGAATTGCCATTCGGCTGTTGACAGCACCTGTTCTGACTGCCCCCTAGCAAGGAATTGCAACAAAACTCAAAAATCCTCGCGATAGAAAATTTGTCAGACAAAAAAAAATTCTTACCTTTGCACTCACAATATCTCAGGAGAGATGGCAGAGTGGTCGATTGCGGCGGTCTTGAAAACCGTTGAGGGTCACACCTCCGGGGGTTCGAATCCCTCTCTCTCCGCAACAAACGCTGAAAATCAGCAGATTGCAAAACAAACACCCAGTTTTACACCCAAGAATGTAAAGTCGGTGTTTTTGTTTTATTTAAGATAATACAACCACTACATAATAAAAGAGTAGCGATATTAAAAGAATCCGATGAGAAAAGACTAATATTTATCTATCCATTCAGTTTGATTTTTCAGGACTTTACATCGTCCTGAAAGTATTTGTTATTGTATTCCAACGTCAGGAGTGGATTATAATACAAGTTTTTTGTGTGGATAGAATTTCGTTTTGCTTAATGTACGAAAGTACTTATCTATAAACGCATGAAATATTAGCACAATGAATCATTGGAAATCAACTTTGGCCGTGATAGGAATAGGCCAACTCATATCTATTTTAACAAGTACGATTGTTGGCTTCTCCATTATTTTTTGGATTAGCAACGAATTTAAATCCCCGACAGCTTTATCTCTGGCTATTTTAGCTGGATTTTTACCACAATTTGTATTAGGCTTGTTTGCCGGGGTCTATGTTGACAGATGGAATCGAAAGAAAACGATGTTTTATTCGGACTTGTTCATCGCGTTCTGTACCCTATGTCTTTTTATTGTGATAACCAAGGGTTATAAAGACCTTTCTTTTTTTTATCTATTGACTGCTTGTCGTTCAATAGGCAGTACGTTTCATGCACCTGCTTTACAGGCAAGCATCCCTCTACTGGTTCCCAAGCACCATCTTGTCAGGGTATCAGGTTTGTACCATTCCATTCAATCCTTCAGTGAGGTGATAGCTCCCGTTGTAGGGGCAAGCCTCGTTGTTTGGCTTCCCATACAGTATATTCTGCTCATAGATGTGATCGGAGCTGTTGCTGCTTGTCTGACCTTACTTTGTGTCCAGATTCCTTCTCTTCAAAAAACGAAAGTTCTTCCAGATTTCAAAAAAGAACTGACGGAATGTTGGCATACCTTGCGGCGTACAATGGGCATTTTGCCTTTATTCGTATGCTTTACGCTGGTGACTTTTGTCCTTATGCCTGTTTTTACGTTATTTCCTTTTATGACGCTTCTGCATTTCAACGGAAACATTTTGCAAATGGGAGTTGTGGAAATGGGTTGGGGCTCAGGGGCATTGTTGGGCGGTTTAGTACTTGCCTGTAAGGCTTTGAAAAGCAAGCAAACATTAGTGATGCATACGGCTTATGTGATATTGGGATTGTATCTGATTAGCGCCAGTTATTTACCATCAAGCGCATTTATAGGTTTTGTTTGCCTAACATTTACAGGAGGCATAGCCTATTCCATTTACCATGCGCTTTTCATCGCTATTATTCAGCAGAACTTGGCTTCGGACATGCTTGGACGGACTTTTTCTCTCATCTTTAGTTTGAGTACCTTTCCATCAATGCTGGGTATCGTAGCTTCAGGATATTGGGTGGAAGCATGGGGTATCACATCCGTCTTTATGATCAGCGGATGGGTTATCTTTCTGATTGGAGTGGGTGCAAATTTTATTTCTTCAATCAAGCAGTTGGATAATTACGCATAGTATTATTTATTAAAGAATTATTATATGACAAAGAAAGAACACACTACGATTACAGAGTTATTTCAAGTTTTGGACTTGTTGGAAAGCCTGGACATGCAGTTTTGGTTGGATGGAGGCTGGGGAGTGGATGTCTTGTACGGACAGCAAACCCGCTTGCATAGAGATATTGACATTGATTTTGATGCCAATTATACAGACCAACTCCTTGATCTTTTGCAGGAGAGAGGATATCAAATTGAAACAAATTGGTTGCCCACCCGTGTGGAACTGTATAGCAAAGAATTAGGCTATATTGATATCCATCCTTTTGTCTTGAATGCGGACGGCACTTCCAAACAAGCCGACTTGGATGGAGGCTGGTATGAATTTCAACCGGACTATTTTGGAACAGCAGTCTTTGAAGGCAGAAGCATCCCTTGCATTTCTGCAAAAGGGCAACAAGTATTCCATTCGGGCTACGATTTAAGAGAGAAGGATATTCACGATTTATCTATAATTAAACAATGTATAACAACAATGAGCCTAACAATTAGATAAGAACAAGAAAATGACAGAAAAACAAATTGTCTGGTATATCTTACTTACAGAAGTAAAGATAGACAGTGACACCCAGTCTGTCACATCCCTGAGTGTAGCTCCATTGGCAGTCTTGCCGGAATTCCAGCGTAAGGGAATTGGGGGGGGGATGTTGATTCAGTAAGCCCATCAGAGGGCAGCACTTTTGGGTTACGGCACAGCAGTCGTATTGGGGCATAAAGAGTATTATCCTCGATTTGGCTATCGCAAGGCTATCGATTTAGGAATTGAATTTCCTTTCGAAGTCTCTCATGAATATTGCATGGTGGCTGAATTAATACCTGGAGCTACTGAGAATGTGAAAGGTATGGTTTGTTATCCAACTGACTTTAAATAGTTTAACAAGTAAAATTCATTATATAACTCGGACTGGGTATTTCAATTTCCCAGTCCGTATTCTGATAGTACTTATTCAATTGGAAGATTGTGTTGCTTCAAGAATGAAAGTTTATCCCAATACCCTCTTTGAAAGACGATTTTGTTATCTTTTACATGAAAAAATCCGCATCCACGAAGTCCAAGAGAGTCTTTCCATTCCATGATAGCCCATTCGCCATCTTCAAAAATATTTTCCACCATACAAACCATTTTAGCAGTGGCAAATTCATTCACAAACATTTTGTAGATTGATTCTTTACCTATTATTGGTTCGTTTGCGACTTGATGATTTACTGCATTAGTAGCATACAGCTCTGCTATATGATAAGCATCTGCTTTGTTAAAGCAATCTATCCATTTTTCCAAAACTTCTTTAGGCTTCATTTTTTATAAATTCTTAGGATTTTGATTCTGTAATAAAAACAATCTGTTTGGATGCATAGATACTTGATTTTATTAATAATAGGCTATTCTATATTCTAAATCCTCTGGATTTTTGCTCTCTCTGCACCGAGTTACGTAGATTCTGCTGTAACTTTTCCCATTGTTCCTTAAACCATTGTACTATGGGTTGTCGGTTTATGGTCAGCATAAGCTTACCACTATCCATCGGATGTTTCTCAACCCTAAAAATATCATTCTTGATGTCAAATTTCCACCTGTGTTCTTCGGAATAAATTTTGCCACTACATTGTATGGATTCTTTCTTTGTCAAGAGGTTTTCTATCATGTCTTTGGTAAACCCGATAACAGCGCATAATTTTTCCATTCTCAACATCTCTTTGAACATGGGAAACCATTTGTGGGCTTTTTCAAGCAAGGTGCTCAATCGTGATATTTCCTTGTCTTTGGCTTCAAGTTCTTGATTATGTATTCTTTGAAGATTACGAATTTGTCTGCTATGCTGTTCCTGTATTTGTTGTATCTGAATTTTTAATTCATCAGTAGCTTTGTCCCGTTTGGTAATTTCCTGATGTAGCTGCTCGATGTGATGTTCCAGTTCTTTCAGCTTACCGCTTCCGAAAAGAGAACCTACACCGCTTGCTATGGCGGTAGCAGCATTGGTGGCTGTTTTCTTTAGTTTGTCCGTGCGTATCTCTGCTTTTACCTGTTTGAGTTCCTGTTCGGCAAGGCTTACTTGTTGTTCCTTGTGTCGCTTGGTTTCCTCTATACGTTGCAGTTCGGCTTTCTGCTTCTCAATGATGAAATCATTTCGTTCCAGATGCTCTTTACCTGTGACAGCTTTTGCCTGTCCACGTTCCATCAGGAGAATATCGGAAGCAAGGGTCTGCATGGTTGCCATATCCTCGTCATTGAGCTTTCGGCTCTTTCCAGTTTCATGGTTCATCCAGTCGAATACGACATGAGCATGATAATTTGGTTTGAACCATCTGTTACCGACTTGGAAGCTCTCCTTGTCTTCTGCTTCCGGCTGACCGTTCAGCCAATGCCCTTCGTCTTTATGCAGGAAAATCTGTAGCGGAGTGATGCCCCAGCGTCTTTGGCACTCTTCACCGAATTTGCGTACATCAGCCAGTGTGGTGTCCGGTCTGATAAGCAATACTCCTTCACGGATGGGTGAGCATCCCGCCACCTTGATAATCTTTCCATTCTTTCCCTTGCGTTCCCTTTCCTTTTCCTGCATGGCACGTCCGGTCTTTTCCTTGACCATTTGCTTGATATTGTCATAATGAGTTCGCAGTTCGGGAGTGCCGAAGTCGGGATTTATCCACTGTTCGTTATCGGTGGAAA
>ENA-ORUI01001595-ORUI01001595.1-human-gut-metagenome-genome-assembly--contig:-NODE-1595-length-22180-cov-58.018983_pt1 | contig 22180 bp, 20 predicted proteins | sample MGYA00242078_ERZ509205 | MGnify/ENA primary metagenome ERZ509205 (study PRJEB26280, sample SAMEA2338828) | human gut metagenome | biome: human gut; feature: human-associated habitat; material: faeces... | reverse complement strand
GCTGCACACACCCGGCGTCCGCCGCCTGCCCGACTGCCGCGACAACGCCATTGCCGCCCTGATTCACCAGCTCGACCAGCGCCATTGAATGTATCCCCCGAAGCAAGAAGGAAGAAGCAAGCCAGTATCGGCTTGCTTCTTTTTTATAGAATCAGGTATAGAACATATCCGTGTAGCTTGCCGGTTCGCACAGCTCATTCAGATAAATCGTGTATTCGTCATCCTCCGACAGCAGCTCATACGGCCACAGCTCGCCGCCGTAGTTCGGCATAAACCACATGGTGACATACGTTGTGGGGTCGCTGATATCCAATACATCCAGCCAATAGACATCCACGATATACACATCCGGGAACACGATGAATAACCTGTCGTCGGACACATACGGCTGCCCTTCAAACGCCACCTCGATATAGTTCCCGCTGCCGTCGGTAATGGTATAGTACCCGTCTTCTTTCAGCCGTGTTGTCCCCTCAAACTTACCCAAATCAAATATCACATTCTCCGGATCGCTCAAGTCTGCCTCCAAGTCCACTGTCAAATCAGAGAAATCCAACAGGCATCCCTCCGGCTCCTGCACACGGCAGCCGTAGATATTCAGGCACTTGCTCTCCGCATTGTAGCTTGTGTGGTCGTAGGACAGCAGCGTAAACCCCGGCAGCATGGTCGCCATCAGATCGTCCATATCGCTCTGGTCAAAATTCGGCACATCCGCCCAAGGGTCCTTTGCTTTTCCGTTCTCCCTGAGCGCCAGCACAACCACCAGCGCCAGCACAGCGCAGACCACCGCTATCGCGCCGTACAGGACACCGTTTCCCCGCCGCGCCTGTACAGCCTGCGGCGCGGATACCGGCTCCGCGGGCGCCGGTGTTGGCTGCGGAGCCGGTTCAGGCTGTTCCTCTTGTACAGCAGCCGGCTTTCCGCAAAACGGGCAGAACTTGGCGTTCTCCTCAATGGGCTTGCCGCAATACACACAGAATTTTTCCATCACGCCACCCCCTTCGGCACACGTCCCCTAACTTCCTGCATGAACTGTTCCGCAAACGCGCTGTTCCCCTTTCCAAACAAATCAACGCCCACAGGGATACGCCACACAGAACCGTTTTTATAGTAAATAGAAATGTCTCTCCCCACACCCAGATACAGGAACAGAAGGATCAGCAAGAACCACGCCCAATGGCTGACCTGTGTCACCGCTGTAAGTCCCGCCGCTATGGCCAGATCCCACCAGTCCCACCGGTAGTATCGCTCAATACCCTGTATTTCCGCATAGGGAATATTTATGCTGACCGACGGACGCTTCACAGCGTCAAACCATGTGACTGTCTGCGCTATCTGTAACTCCGTCTCTGTCAGTTCGATTCTCGACTCCGTTTCCTTTACCTCCACATAGGTAAGAGGGATTTCTCCTTTACATCCCCTAAAAACAAACTCTTTCCCCGGAATCAACATACCGCCGCAGGCAGAGCATAAAACGCGGAGGTCATCCTCTTCCACCTTTCCACACGTCCTACAATATCTCTTCATACCGTCCCTCCTTTACCAGATACTGTCCCACACCATCAGTCCAGCCAGTGTCTCCTCGTCCAACTGACCGTAGAGCAGCAGCATCACCACCGTCAGCTCGGTGCTCCCTACACACGTCTCCCCATTCACAGAAGCCCGATTTATGACGGCATACACCGCGTCTCCCATATGCGTCACCCGGAATGTTGCCTCCACAAGTCCGCCGTACATATTATCAACGCCCGTTATCGTTACGTCATAGCTGCCGTTTCCGCGTTTTTCGGATGACCACTTTACGCTGGACATATTTTCCTTTACTGCCATGCCAAACGGCTGTACCGAATCGTACTGGTCAAAAATCACCGATTTCAGTTCACTGACCGGCCCCACGCCGTGGTTGCTGAACAGCAGCCACACTGCCGCCGCCAGAATGACTGCCGCCACGATCGTGCCGAAAGGGAAGTGTCTGTGCCTTACCGGCGCTGCCGGCGGCGGGGTCGTCCTTGGCCCACCCGCGGCATACCGCTGTCCCGCTGTGCTGTCCTGAGCTGTCGATGCTGCCCCCGTACCGCAGTTGGGGCAGAACATCGCTCCCTCCGGAAGCTGTGTCCCGCACTCTTTGCAATACATCTCTCCACCTCATTTTTCTCTATCTCTGTCTATCCGTTTCCGTGATTATGTACCAAAAAACACATAATCATATCTGCTAGATATAATACTATATTCTATCGGTCATGTCAATCGTTCTTTCTTTTCTGTACCATAGCATCGGGAGATGATGCACATGAAAGCCAAATATTCGGATATGTATTTGCAGTTGGGATTGAAAATCGCCTACTATCGCAAGCTGCGCGGTCTGACGCAGGAGCAGCTTGCCGAGAAACTGGACAAGAGTCCGGCGTTTATCGGCCATGTGGAAGCGCCGAATATCAACAAAGCGGTCTCGCTGGACACGCTTTTTGACATCGCGGAGATTCTGGACGTTCCGGTCTATAAATTTCTTCTCTTCGACTGAGTCCTATCCGCACAGCACGAGCCCCGCTGGGGCTCGTGCTTTTTTTCAGAAAACTTCCCCTCGTCAAGCGGTGGATTCTGCCTTTATGCGGCCTTTTTATGCGGATTTCTCCTTGCGATGATGTTTGTTTACAATTTAATCCTTGACGTGAGGGGAAAATCATTGTATCATACGCTTTGTAACTATTTGTAACTTTTAGGGGCTTACACCATGACGCAGGATCAACAACAGAAAAAAGCCGCCGGCCACGACCCCAATCGGGAGCACATGACCCTATCGGAGCTGTGGCAGCTGTGGCGTGACAATTTAATGAGCTGGCGGAGCTTCTGCGATGAGCACCACGATCTGTTCACCCTGAACATACAAGCGGGCTTCCGCCGCATCGGTCGGTGGCTGTCCGATCTGCGCAGCAATGCGCGGGCTCTGGCGGCCGCCAACCGCGACAGGCGGTTCCCCGAATCCGAATACGGCGCAGCCCAGCTGTTCCTCTTCTTCCGCGGCAGCCTGGAGCGCCGGGCCGCCGCCATACGCGAGGGCTTCTCCAACCGGCGCAAGGCACTGACCTGGATGGGCGGCAAACGCCGCCACTTTTTTGAGAAGATGCATCTGCACCCAGTGGCATTCCTGTGCGGCGCCATGGCCATCGCCGCCGCGGCCACCGTTCTGTCCCTGTACACCCTGGGCGCTCAGGTGACCTATGACGGTCAGGACCTTGGCATCGTCTCCTCCCGCCGCGCCGCCGAAAAGGTGGTGGCGGAGTTGGAGGATGTCACCCGCGCGACCACCGGCGACGGCGGCTACACCGTGGATACGGCGCTGCTCACCGCCGAAACAGGCGTTTTCCCTCGCCGCGAGCTGATCTCCGACGACGAGTTTGAAGAGACACTGAGCGACACCCTCGGCGTGGTGGATTACGCCTATGTCCTGTATGTGGACGGCGAAAAGGTGGTGGCCACCACCCGCTCCGGCGCGCTGGAGGACCTGCTGGAGCAGCTGAAGCTGGGCTATGAGACGGCGGACACGGTGAACGCCTACTTCGCGGAGGAAGTGGACATCCGGCAGGAGTACGTGGAGTCGTCCTACGTGATGAACCTGGGCTACATCGCCGAGATCCTCAACGAGACGAAGGAGGGCGAGGTGACGTACACCGTCACCTCCGGCGACAGCTATTACAGCATCGCAGAGAAATACGACCTGAGCGTGGAAGCGCTGATGAAGCTGAACCCCGGCTATGACCCGAAGATCCTGCGGGTGGGCGACGTGCTGACCATCAGCAACGCCGTGCCCTATCTGACGGTGGTGAACGTGGAGCGGCAGCGGTACGTGCAGGATGTGCCGTACCAGGTGGAGTACACCGACGACAGCTCCATGTATCAGGGCGAGTATAAGGTCACGTCCCCCGGCGTGTACGGCAAGGCGGACATGACCGCCAACGTGACGTACATCAACGGCGAGGAGACGGAGCGCGAGGTGGTGGCCAGCGTGACGCTGTCCCAGCCGGTGACGGAGCAGCAGCTCCGCGGCACGAAGGAGCGGCCCACCTGGTATCCCACCGGGTCGTTCTCCTGGCCCTGCACCGGCATCCTCACCAGCCGGTTCGGCTATCGAAGCCTGCTGGGCAGCACCTACCACAGCGGCATCGACATCGGCAACAGCTACGGCACGTCCATCTATGCCTCCGACGGCGGCACGGTGACGTACTCCGGCTGGATGAGCGGGTACGGCTATCTGATCATCATCGACCACGGCAACGGGTATCAGACGTACTACGGGCATAACAGCAGTTTGGTGGCGTCCCTGGGGCAGAAGGTCCACAAGGGCCAGCTCATCGCCCGCATGGGCTCGACGGGCCGCTCCACCGGTAACCACTGCCATTTCGGTGTCAAGTTCAACGGCACGTTTGTCAACCCGCTGAACTATCTGTAAACCGCAGCGCCCCTGCCCATCGGCGGGGGCGCCGATCTTTCCCTGCGGCAGGGCGCACGTTTCCGGGGTTGCAAAACCCAAAAACTATGGTACAATAGACCTGCGCCTGTATGTATTTCCCCGCCGGCGGCGGTGGAATGGAGAAACCGTTAAAATGAGGTGAAAAAGATGAAAAAACTGATCGCGCTGCTGTGCGCGGTGTGCGCCGCGGCCATGAGCCTGTGCGTCGCCTGTGCCAGCCCCCTCACCGGCGACACCAGCAACATGGGCCTGTGGATCACCCTGGTGGTCGTGGCCGTCATCGCCGTTGTAGTGCTGCTCATCGTGGGCAAAAAGAAGAAAAAATAAACAGCGTGCAGACCGCCCCGGGCCAGTGGCCCGGGGCGGTTTTTATTGTTCCGATGCATTCGGATTATCCGGCAGCGCCTTCTGCCGCTCCGGCCCCGCAAAGAACCGCTCCAACGAAATATCCAGCACACGATGGGCAGGCTCTCCGCCACTGACACTATGCAGGCAGGGAATTGTTTTGTCTGTCTGTTTCCTCTATAATGCAGATATGCCCCCGCAAAAAATACATAGGAGAGAGAAAATGAAAAAGCTTATCACGCTGCTGCTGGCGCTGGTGTTGTCCCTGGGACTGACCGCCTGCGGCGAAACCGGCCCTACCACCTACTATGCCACCCATGAAACCCTCCGCTATAACAACGAGACCATCGCGGAGCACGACATTGACGTGGACGACATTTTCTTTGTGCTGGACGGCACCGCGGCCGAACTCCACTACAAGGGTCAGGTGTTCACGGCGCACCGGGAAAACAAAAACAGCCTGACGCTGGAGTGGGACGAGGATCCCATGCTCATTGATGACGCTGTTTTCAGCTACAGCGGCCTCCACTCCTGCAAGACCAACAACAAGCCGGACGGCTATGAATTGGACTTGAATTACATCTACTATTACCAGGGCGTTAATGCGGATGTAACGATCCGGTTCCGCCTGCAGGAGCGCTGACAGCGCGGCATTGCCCGTTTCGTGCACACCAACAAAAAACAACTCTCCGCGCCGCGGCGTGGAGAGTTGTTTTTTCACTCAAACAACCCCGCCTGTCCCGGCACCTCCGTATGCCCGATGGACTGTATCTGGCGGACATTTTCGGCGGTCAGCGCGTCGCTGATGGCCATTTTGCGGATAATGTTCTGCACCGTCACGTCCAGCCCCGTGCCCTCCCGGTAGTCGGCAGGGAAGATGAAATCTACCCGTCCCTTGGCCAGCAGGTCCTCCACGCCGGCCCGGTTGCTGCTCTGGTACACGGCGATGGCCTGCCCGCCGTAGGACCGCATCATCTTCATACACGGCACGTCGGAGAGCCCGTCGCCCACATAGATCATGTTGGTAAAGAGCACCCGCTTGCTGTCGTCGGGCATGGAGTCGTTCAGCGTCTTGTCATCGGCCACGTCCAGCACACCCTTGTTGATGCGGTAGACGAACTGGGTCTTGTTGGTGAAGTTGACGTCCAGCTTGGGCCAGCAGGCGGCACCCGCCTCGTCATAGTAGAACTCGCAGGCGTAGATCTGCTTGAACTCGTGGGCAATACCGCTGCCCTCAATGATCTCCTTCAGCCCGGAGGACAGCACATAGTGCTCGATGGTCACGCCCTGCTGCTCACCGAAGGCGTTGATCCGCTGAAACCACTCCCGCACGCCGGGAAACAGCTCCATGCTGCGGCCGCACGCCACCAGAAAGTCCCGCTTCAGGTCCTTTCCCTGGGCGCGGCACTCGACGATCATGGTGTACATATACGCCAGCAGCCCGTCCATCCGGTTCTCCCGGCCGAAGGTGTTGGCCTTGTGCCAGAACTCCGCCGGGGTATACCCCAGGGCCGGGATAAAGGCGTAGTCCTCCATATCCGTGGTACACAGCGTCTTGTCAAAGTCGTACAGCAGCGCGATGATGGGCTTTGTCATACCGTCTTCCTCCGTGGAAAAAAGGCGGCGCAAGGCCGCCTTTTGTTGTTGTGCTTACTTGTCTCCGCTGTAATTCCGACCGAACTTCAGCTCGTCCAGACTCAGCCGGAAATCGCTGGGGATGGCGCTGCCGTCCACCGGCGGCAGCTTGATGGTGGGCTCGTCGGTGACGGCGCTCCCGGCGCCCTTCTCCGCCGGCGCGTCAATGTACTTGCTGAGGATATCCTGCTCGATGGCGGACACCACATCGGCCTGGGGCTCAGCGGCAGGGGACTCCGGCTGCTCCGGCACGAAGTCCAGCTCCGGCAGGGACTGCAAAAAGGCGCTCTGGGCCTGGCACAGCTCCTCGCTGCGGCGAATGAACGCCGCGGTCTTCTCCTGTGCGGCCTGCAGCTTCTTCTCCGCCGCCCTGCGCTCATCGTCCAGCCGGTGGATCTCCGCCTGGGCCTCCACCTGTGCGTCGGCCAGGATCTTCTCCTTCTCGGTCTGGGCCTCCTGCACCAGCTTGGCGGCCATCTTCTGGGCCGTCAGCAGTGCCTGGCGCATGGCCTCCTCGGTGGAACGGTACTCCTCCACCTTCTCGGCCAGCACCTTCAGCTTGGCCTTCAGCGTGACATTCTCCTTGAACAGGGCGGTGTAGTCCTCCGTCAGCGCGTCCAGGAACTCATCCACAGACGCCATATTGTATCCGCCGCCGCCGAATGACGCCTTCGGGAATACTTTTTCGGAAACTTCCTGGGGTGTAAACATTGCCGATCCCTCCGTTATATGATTTCTTTAGAAGTACAATCCGTTGTTCTCCAGCTCGTCGATCAGGTCGCCCATGATATCCACGGAGTAGGGGGTGATGATGTACGTGTTGGCCGCCACCTTCTTGATCTTGCCCTCGCCGGCATAGGCCACGCCGGACAGGAAATCGATCAGCCGCCGGGCCACGTCCTTGTTGGTGGACTCCAGGTTCAGCACCACCGTGCGCTTCTCCTTCAGATGGTCCGCGATCTCCGAGGCGTTCTCGAAGCGCTCCGGCTTCACCAGCACCACCTTCAGCTGGGTGGTGGCGTGGATGTTCACCACCTTGTTGTGGCGGTCCTCGCTGCGGCGATCCTCACGGCGGTCGTCCTTGCGGTCGTCAAACAGGGAACGGGAGGACTCCTTTACCGGCTCCTCAAAATCGTCCTCATAATCATAATCCTCATCATCGTAGGGATGAATGATCTTCTTCAGCTCGTCCATCAGGCCCATGTGCAATACCTCCCGCGTATTATTTGGAATAGTCTCTTGCGCCGAAAATGGCGGTACCCACGCGGACCATGTTGGCTCCCGCGCGAATGGCATCGGCAAAATCGCCGCTCATACCCATAGAAAGATATTCTAATCCATTATCGTACATTTTTCTGTTTATGTCAACATATAGTGCCTGTACTTTTTGGAAATATACCACATTTTCTTCCCGTGTGGCGTCCGCCGGGGGGATGGTCATCAGTCCCCGCACCCGCACATGGTCCATTTCCTTCGCCTGTGCCGCCGCGTTTTCCACCTCCTGCGGCGCAAAGCCGCTTTTGGCCGCCTCGCCGCCGATGTTCACCTCCAGCAGAATATCCTGCACGATGCCCAGCTTTTCCGCCTGCTTGTCCACCTCGGCCAGCAGCTCCGGCGAGCCGATGGACTGGATCAGGGCCACCTTGCCCACCACCTGCTTCACCTTGTTGCGCTGCAAGTGGCCGATGAAATGCAGCGGCGCGCCGCGATAGGCATCCTCCGCCAGCTTTGCGGTCATCTCCTGCACCCGGTTCTCGCCCAGGGCGTCGATGCCGGCGGCGATGGCCTCCTGGCAGGCGGCGGCATCGTTCATCTTGCTGGCGCCCACCAGCGTGATATCCGCCCCGGTGCGGCCCGTCTCCCGTGCCGCCGCGTCGATCTCGGCGCGGATCGCTTCCAAATTTTCCCGAATAGACATCGCTTGTGCCTCCTTGTCTCTTTCGTATCTAAGCCGCGTGCGCCCGCTGGAGGCGGGTGCCGCCGTGTTTATCGGATGACCTTGCCGTCATACAGCTCGCCGGACGTGGCGATGACCTGATCGCCGGAGCGCAGGGTCTGCGTGTCCCGCACGCCCTCGGCGGGCTTCACCAGCGCGTAGCCCTCCCCCTGATATACCAGCTCGATCGGCCGGAAGGAGGCGTTCTCGCCGTCCACACAGTACACGCCGGTGGTGCCGTCCGCACTGACCCGCAGCGCGTCGGCCGGTACCCGCAGTCCTTGATAGGTGTGCAGCACCGCGTCCGCCGCCTGATGACGCAGCAGCGTGGTCTGTGCCAGATACCGTGTGCTGGACAGCACCACCGCCGCCTGACCGTTCTCCTCCCGGGACACGGACACCACGCTCATGCGGATGCTCTGGTCAAAGCCCTTGGCCAGGCGTACATCCACCCGGCCCATATCCTTCAGCGCCGCCGCCTGCTCTGCCGGCAGCACCACCGCATAGTACCAGGTGTCGCCGTAGATCAGCTTACCCACGTTGCTCTGCTCCGCCGCCGCCTTCACGCCGTTCAGCTTGCCCGGCGTCACGTCCTCCAGAAACGCCTCCGTCAGCACGCTCTCGTACCCGTCGCACACGGCGGAATAGGTGCCGGAGGCCTTGGCGGTCACGGTCTTCGCGCCGGACAGCGCGGCTTTCTGCTGCTGTATCTCGCTCTCCACCGACTTGATCTGGGCCTGTATGTCCTCCTGGGAGGTATACGCACCGTGGTCCCGCTTCAGCACGGCGGCCTTCAGCGCCGCCAGATCGCTCTCCGCCGCGGCATAGTCCCCGGCGCTCAGCGTCTGCCGCAGGGTCAGGATGTCGCCGGTGATGGACGTATCCAGCTTCAGCGCCGCATCCGGGTCCAGATAGGACGTCAGGGCGAACTGCAGCTGCTGCAGCTGCAATTCCAGCGTCTCGATCCGGCTGACGGTCTGCAAAGCGCTGTCGTCGCTGTACACCGTGGCCACCGTCTCGCCGGCGGCCACCCGCTGTCCCTCCTGCACAGCCCGGGACACGGTGCCGGTCTGGCCGGGCAGCGGCTCCTCCGTCCGCACCAGCCAGCCCTCCATGGAGATAACGTCCTCCGCCTGTGCCTCATAGACCAGCGTGATGGTCATCGGGTCGGCAAAGTAGTTGTATACCTGCGCGGCGAAGTACACCAGCACCGCCGCCAGCACCGCGATAGGCAGCACCTTCAAAAGCGGCGACGAGCGCTTGTTGTTCCCCGCCGGGATGTTCGTGTTGTTGTCTGGGGTGTTGTTCATGGGCTTTCCTCTTTGTCTATGTTCTCTTACTCCGCGTCCTCCCACAGCGTGACATTCCGCGCCGGCGCGATGGTGGAGATGGCGTGCTTGTAGATCACCTGCTGCCGCCCCTCGCTGTCCAGCACCACCACGAAGCAGTCGAACCCCGTGATAACGCCCCGCAGCTGAAAGCCGTTCACCAGGAACAGTGTCACCGGCACATTCTCCTTCCGGGCCTTGGTAAGAAAGATATCCTGTAAGTTGTTTGTCTTCTGCATGATCGTCCACTCCTTGTATGTCTGTACGGACGATATGCACAATATCTGCCTCCGCCCGCCGCTATCAGCATACCCCGGCGGACAGGAGGAATTCTGTCGCATTTTGTAACCCCGCCGAAAAATCCGGCGTTTTTTCCCATAATATCCAGTGGATGGCCTCGTTGCGCCGCAGCCAGGTCAGCTGCCGCTTGGCGTACTGCCGTGACCGCAGCTTTACCTCCGCGATGGCCTCGGCCACGGTGGCGCGGCCCTCGGCCACCGCCAGAAACTGCTTGTACCCGATGGCCTGCAGGGCCGTGGCGCCCCGGGGCAGGCCGCTTTGCAGCAGTGTCTCCACCTCCCGCAGCAGCCCCTGCGCCACCATCGCGTCCACCCGCCGGTCGATGCGCTCCTTCATATCCTCCCGGTCCCGGAAGGCCAGGCCGATGTACGCCGCGCCGTACCGGGGCGGTGCCTCCCGGCTCCGCCGGTCGTGCGCCCCGATAGTCTCCCCCGTCTCGTAATAGACCTCCAGCGCCCGGACGATGCGCTTTTCGTCCCGCAGGTGCAGCCGCGCCGCGCTCTCCGGGTCCACAGCCCGCAGCGCCTCCAGCAGCGCCTCCGCGCCATCCTTCGCCAGCTTTTCCTGCAATTCCCGGCGTATCTCCCCGCCCTGGCTGCCGGCGGCAAAGTCCTGCCCCCGCACCAGCGCGTCCAGATACAGCCCCGTGCCCCCCACCAGCACCGGCCGCTTTCCCCGCCGCAGGATATCCTGCACACACGCGTCCGCCTCCCGGACGTACCGGGCCACGGACCAGCTCTCCGCCGGGTCCGCCACGGCCACCATGTGGTGGGGCACGCCCTCCATCTCCTCCGCCGTGGGGGCGGCGGTGCCGACGGTCATGCCCCGGTATATCTGCATGGAGTCCACGGACACCACCTCACCGCCGAAGCGCTGCGCCAGCGCCACACCCATCTTCGTCTTGCCGCAGGCCGTGGGCCCCACCACGCAGACGACCTTGTTGTCCATGTCCTCACCTCGATCCGTTTTGGAAAGCGCCGCAGCGCCGTTATGGCCTGTAAAGTCGTGGATTTTTCGTTCTGCCGATGACGGGACGGTGCCGCTGTACTTTGTGTACAGAAAGCCGACCCGGCGATGGCAGAACGGAAGAGACGCGGCTTTACGCCCGTTTGAACATTTTTTCGATCTCGTATTCCCTCAGCTTCACCGCCACGGGCCGCCCGTGGGGGCAGTAGCGCACCGCGCCGGACTGCACCTGCGCCGCCAGCGCCCGCAGCTCCGCCGGATCGCTGGTCATGCCGGCCTTGATGGCGCTCTTGCAGGCCACGGTGTGCAGCACCTCGTCCCGCAGGGCCGCCCGGTCCGCGCTGTGCAGGCGCAGCTTTTGCGCCAGCTCCTCCAGCGTGGCGGCGGCGTTCTCGGCCCGCACATCGTCGGGCACCTCCCGCACCAGCACCGTGCCGTCGCCGAAGTCCTCGCACAGGAACCCGCAGTCCGCCAGCAGCTCCAGATTTTCCAGCACGGCGGTGTATTCCTCCGCCGCCAGCGTCACCGCCGCCGGCGTCAGCAGCAGCTGCCGCATGGGCGGCTCCGTGCGCGCCTTCAGCGCGTCGAACCGCATTCTCTCGTGGGCGGCGTGCTTGTCAATGAGCCACACGTTCCGTTCCGCGTCCTCGCAGATGATATACGTCTTCAGCACCTCGCCCGCCACGCGCCAGGGCTGCTCCGCCGCGGCGGGGCCCTCCGGCATGGCGATCTCCTGCTGCTCCGGCTCCGCGGCCGGGGCAGGGGAGGGCGTCGTCTCCGGTCGTTCCGCCGTTTCCTCCGCCGGTGTGCGGACCTCCGGCGGTGTGATGTGATACACCACGCCCGGCGCGGCCGGTGCCGTGAACGGCTTGTCCGGCTGGCACACCACGTCGTGCACCGCCATCACCGGCGTGACCGGGGCGGGAGCGGGCGCGGGTCTGACCGGCTCCGTAGCCGCCGGTCTTGCGGGTGCCGAGCCGATGGTCTTCCCCATGGGCAGCGTCACCGCCTGCGAAGGCTTTGGCGCATCCGGCCGTTTCAGGAATTCCTGTGCCGTCATGGTCTGATAGAAGGGCTTTTCCGCCGCTTTTGGCCGCCCCTCGCCGTCCAGCGCGTCTTTTACGGTGTAGTGCACCGCGTCGAACACCGCTTTCTCGGCGGCGAATTTCACCACCGTCTTGGCCGGGTGAACGTTCACGTCCACCTCGTTCACCGGCAGCGCGATATGCAGCACACAGCCGGGGAACTTCCCCTTCAGCAGCCGGTTGCGGTAGGCCTCCTCCACGGCGGCGGTCAGCAGCTGGCTTTTTACCAGCCGCCCGTTGACAAAGAACAGCTGCCGCGCCCGGGTACCGTGTCCCGCGGCGGGACTGCTCACAAAGCCGCTGGCCCGCACATCGCCGCTGCCGCCGTCCACCTCCAGCAGACTTTTGGCAAAATCCCGGCCCAGGGCAGCGTAGATCGCTGACAGCAGCTGCCCGTCGCCGGGGGTGTGCAGCACCTCCTGCCCATCCCGCAGCAGCTTGAAGGACACCTCCGGATGGCTGAGCGCCAGCTGTGTCACCACAGCGGCAGCCGCCGCGCCCTCGGCACTGTCCTTTTTCATGAATTTCATTCGCGCCGGGGTGTTGTAAAACAGGTCCCGCACGCACACGGTGGTGCCCTCCGGGCACCCGGCGGCCGTGACCTCACCGGGTACGCCGCCCTCCAGATGCAGGGACGCGCCGCTGTCGGCGCCCCGCACACGGGAGAAAATATCCAGCCGTGACACGGCGGCGATGGCCGCCAGCGCCTCGCCCCGGAAGCCCAGCGTCCCGATAGCCGCCAGGTCCTCCGCCCGGCGCAGCTTGCTGGTGGCGTGGCGCAGAAACGCGGTGGGCAGCTGCTCCGGCGCGATGCCGCAGCCGTTGTCCGTCACCCGCAGATACGTCATGCCGCCGTGCTCCAGCTCCACGGATACGGCGGACGCCCCGGCGTCCAAAGCGTTCTCCAGCAGCTCCTTGCACACGCTGGCGGGGCGCTCCACCACCTCGCCGGCAGCGATGAGATCGGCGATATGGGCAGGCAGTTGTTGTATCTGCGGCATGGTATTCACTCCTTTTCTATTGCAGCTTGCTCTTCAGTTCATACAGCAGGTTCAGCGCCTCCAGGGGGCTCAGCGCGTCCACCTGCGTCCGGCGGATGATATCCGCCACGGCGCCCTCGGCCATGCCCTCCAGGGATACCTGGTCCTCCCGCGCCGCCGGGGTGTGGGGCTGCCGGGGCTGGCTCTCCAGCTCCCGCAAGATCTCCCGCGCCCGCTTGAGCACCGTGTCCGGCAGGCCCGCCAGCTTGGCTACCTCGATGCCGTAGCTCCGGTCCGCACCGCCGGGGACGATCTTCCGCAGAAAGACGATATCCTCGCCCCGGGCGTGGACGGCCACGTTGTAGTTCCGCACGTTGGGCAGCTCCTGCTCCAGCGTGGTCAGCTCATGATAATGGGTGGCGAACAGCGTCTTGGCCTTCAGCTTCCCGGCGCAGTGCTCCAGCACCGCCCGGGCGATGGACATTCCGTCGAATGTAGACGTGCCCCGGCCGATCTCATCCAGAATGAGCAGGCTGTTCTTCGTGGCGCAGCGAAGCAGCTCCGACACCTCGGTCATCTCCACCATGAAGGTGGACTGTCCCGCCGCCAGGTCGTCGCTGGCGCCGATGCGGGTGAAAATGCGGTCCACCACGCCGATATGCGCCCGCTGGGCGGGGACAAAGCACCCCACCTGGGCCATCAGCACGATCAGCGCCACCTGGCGCATATAGGTGGACTTACCGGCCATGTTGGGACCGGTGATGATGGCCACCCGGTCCTCCTTTGCGCCCATGTGGGTGTCGTTGGGCACAAAGAATGCGTCGCCCCGCACCTTTTCCACCACCGGATGGCGTCCCGCCGTGATCTCGATGACCCCGGACTCGTCCACCTCCGGCCGGCAGTAATGGTTCTGGGCCGCCACCTCGGCAAAGGCGCACAGCGTGTCCAGCTGCGCGATCAGCGATGCCGCCAGCTGCACCCGCGTCACCTGTCCCGCCGCCTCTGTCCGCAGCGCGGCGAACAGGTCGTATTCCAGTGCCGCGTCCCGGTCATGAGCGGTGAGCACCTCATGCTCCAGATCCTTCAGCTCCTGGGTGATATAGCGCTCGCCGTTCACCAGCGTCTGCTTGCGTATGTAGTCTGCCGGCACCTGGTCCTTAAAGGAATTGCTCACCTCGATATAGTATCCGAACACCTTGTTGTACCCCACCTTCAGGGTACGGATTCCGGTCTTCTCCTTCTCCCGGGCCTCCAGCTGCGCGATAAACCCCTTGCCGCCGGAGAGTATCCCCCGCAGCCGGTCCACCTCATCGTCATAGCCCTCGCGGATCATGCCGCCCTCCCGGACGGAGAACGGCGGCTCGTCTACCAGCACGGCGGCAATGCGCCCGCTGACGTCCTCCAGCGTCTCCAGCTGCTCGTCCAGCTTTCCCAGTGCCCCTGTCCGGAACGGCGTCAGGCACCGCTTGACCTCCGGCAGGTGCTCCAGCGCCGCCCGCAGGTTCACCAGGTCCCTGGCTCCGGCGGTGCCGTAGACGATCCGGCTCATCAGCCGTTCCATGTCGCCCATGCCGGTCAGGGCCAGCCGCAGCTCCTGGCGGCCCACGGTGTTGTCCGTCAGCGCCGCCACGGCATTCAGCCGCCGGTCGATGGCCGCCACGTTCACCAGCGGCTGCTGCAGCCACATCCGCAGGTTCCGCGCGCCCATGGGCGTCTTGGTCTTATCCAGCACCCACAGCAGGCTGCCCTTCTTCTCCTTGCCCCGCAGCGTCTCCGTCAGCTCCAGATTGCGCCGGGCCGTCAGGTCCAGCTCCATGAACTGTCCCGTCCGGTACCACTCCAGCTTGTCCAGCTGCTTCACGTCGGTCTTCTGCGTCTCGTAGAGATACGTCAGCAGTCCGCCCAGAGCCAGTAGCGGTGCGCTCTCATTCCGGGGCAGGTCCCGCAGCGCCGCCTCGCCGAATTGCAGCCGCACCTTCTTCTCCGCGTCCGACACGTCGAACCGTCCCTCCGCCAGCCTCTCCCGCCGGCAGGAAAAGCGCTCCTCCAGCGCGGCGGTCAGCGCCGGGTCGTCATAGGCCGCGGCGTTCATCACCGCTTCCGCCGGGGCGAAGCGCCCCAGCTCGTTGATCAGCCCCGTCAACCGCTGCGCCCCGGTGAACGCCGTCACCTGGGCCTGCCCGGTGGAGATGTCCGCCGCGCACAGTCCCGCCGCCGTGTCTGTCAGATACACGCCGCACAGATAGTTGCTGCGTCCCGCGTCCAGGCATGCCTCGTCCAGCACCGTGCCGGGGGTGACGGTACGGATGATCTCCCGCTTCACCAGCCCCTTGGCCAGGGCCGGGTCCTCCATCTGCTCGCAGATGGACACCTTGTACCCCTTGGCGATCAGCCGCGCGATATATCCCTCGGCGGAGTGATACGGCACGCCGCACATGGGGATGCGCTCCTCGTCGGACTTGCTCTTGTCCTTGTCCCTGGTGGTCAGGGCCAGGTCCAGCTCCCTCGACGCCGTCCGGGCATCCGGCCCGAACATCTCGTAAAAATCACCCAACCGGAAAAACAGCAGGGAGTCGGGGTGCTTCTCCTTCTCCTCCATATACTGCCGCATCATGGGTGTCAGCTCAGCCATAGCTCGGCTCCTTTCTCCCTCCGGGAAGTCTGCGCCTTACGGCGCGGGGCGCTCAGCCCAAAAAGCCCAGCAGGCCCAGAATGCCGAAGGTGGTGTACAGCAGGCACATGACCACCAGCAGAATGGTGATGATGCTGTACATGGCGCTGGTTTTCTTCGTGTGCTTGTACTTGCGGATATAGAACAGCGTGCCGCAGGTGATGCCCAGCGTCAGGGAGGACAGGTGGGTCATCACCGCGCTGTCCTTGAAGACTGTCAGGCGCAGGATCAGGATCACCAGCACCACGGCAAACTCCGCGATCAGCGTCACATTCAGCCAGGTGGGCAGCTTCACCTTCTCCTGCTGGTTCACCTTCTCGGCCACCTTCTGGGCCATGTACGCGCCGGTGGTGTACCCGCCGTAGTTGCTGTTCTTCTTCTTGGAATGGATATTCTTATTGGGGTTGCCCTTGGCCTTGCGGATGGCCTCCTCCTGGTTGGCGTACTGGTTCACGTTGGCCTTGTAGCTGTTCTTTGCCATGGTTTTATTCTCCTTCTGTCGGTAGATTGGTAAGATAACGCCGCAGCATATCAAAAGCGTGGTGGGCGGACAGCGTCCGGATGCGCTCCCGATCGCCGCCCAATGTCAGATGCCGCACGGTCACGCCCTCCGGCGCGGAAAGCCCCACGAACACGGTGCCCACCGGGTTTCCCCGGTCGTCCCCGTCGGGACCGGCCAGTCCGGTGACGGACACCGCCAGGTCCGCGCCTGTCAGCACCCGGACGCCCAGGGCCATGGCCCGGGCCACCTCCGCCGACACCGCGCCGCAGCGCGCCAGCAAATTCTCCGGCACGTGCAGCACCTGCTGCTTCACATGGTTCGTATAGCTGACTACGCCGCCCAGAAAGACCTGCGACGCGCCGGGGATATCCGTCAGCCGCTTGGCGATCAGTCCGCCGGTACAGCTCTCCGCCGCCGCCAGCGTCAGTCCCCGTTCCCGGCACAGCGTCAGTACCGTCTCCTCCAGTCCGGACACGTCCGCGCCGTAGAAATACGCGCCCAGCCGGGCCCTTACCTCCGCCAGCACCGGCGCCATCCGCGCCTCACAGGCACGCTCGTCCGCCCCGCGGGCGGACAGCTGCAGCATCACCTCGCCCGGCTTGGCATAGGGTGCCAGCGTCATGTCCGCCTCCCGCCGCAGCAGGTCGTCCAGCAGCTCCTGCACCTGCGGCTCCGTCAGGCCGAAGATATGCAGCGTGTGTGACCGCACCGTCTGTCCCCGGGCCTGCTCCAGCCAGGGCAGCAGGCAGTGCTCGGCCATATAGCGGCACTCATGGGGCACGCCGGGCAGCAGCGCTGCCGTGGTCTTCCCGGCGGTGAACACGCACCCTGGGGCCGTGCCCACCGGATTGCGGAACACGGTGCACCCCGCCGGCAGATAGGCCTGCTGCATATCGCATTCCGGCATCTCCCGGTGGAACACCCGGTCGAAGTACCGCCGCATATCCTCCACCACCTCCGGGTGGAACACCAGCGGCGTGTCCAGCGCGGCGCACACCGCCGTTTTCGTCATGTCGTCGTAGGTGGGGCCAAGCCCGCCGGTGAACACCAGCAGCTCTGCCCGCCCCTTTGCGATGGTCACGGCCTTTTCCAGCCGCGCCGCGTCGTCGTCCACAGTGGTGTGGTACAGCACCTCCACACCGGCGGCGGTCAGCAGCCGGGAGAGGAACGCGGCATTCGTATTGGTCACGCCGCCGGTCAGCAGCTCGCTGCCCACGGCGATGATCTCCGCGGTACGGGGCATAGACGCGCCTCCTTATAGCGTAGGTTTGATCCGGATCATCTCGCGTCCGGCCATGGCCCGCTGGCACAGGCCCTCCACATCCAGCGCGCTTTCGTACTCCCGCGTCTCCTCCACGCTGGGCTTCGTCTTGGGGTGCCGGGGCGTGAACACGGTGCAGCAGTCCTCATAGGGCAGGATGGACGTGTCGAAGGTGCCGATATGGCGGGCGATCTTCACGATCTCCTCCTTGTCCATGCCGATCAGGGGCCGCAGCACCGGCATGGTGGTCACGTCCTCGCTGACGGCCAGCGCCTGCATGGTCTGGCTGGCCACCTGTCCCAGATTTTCTCCGGTGACCAGGGCGCGGCACCGCAGCTCCAGCGCCAGCATATTGGCCAGGCGCATCATGAACCGCCGCATGATCAGGGTAAAGTGATCCTCCGGGCACTTGCGGCGTATCTCCTCCTGAATTTCGGTAAAGGGGATGATGAACACCGCCAGCCGGCCGCACCAGGGGGTCAGCTCCTCCGCCAGCTTCAGCACCTTCTCCCGGGCCAGCTCGCCGGTATAGGGCGGAGAAGCGAAGTGGATCATCTCCAGCTGTACGCCCCGCTTGGCGATCATATAGCTGGCCACGGGGCTGTCGATACCGCCGGACAGCAGGCTCACCGCGTGGCCGCCCATGCCCAGGGGCAGGCCGCCCGCGGCGCTCTCGGCGGGGCCGTGGACGTAAGCCGCGTCCTCCCGTACCTCGATGTACACCGTCAGCTCCGGGTGGTGTACGTCCACCGTCAGGTGGGGGAAGGCGTCATGGAGCGCGCCGCCCACCCACTGGCTCAGCTGGATGGAGCCCATGGGGAAGGACTTGTCCGCCCGCTTGCTCTCCACCTTGAAGCTCTTGGCCGCGGTCAGCGCACCGCCCAGATAGGTCTTTGCCGTGTCGAAAATGGCCTCCTTGCTCTTCTCGCAGGGCAGCGCCCGGGTAATGGCGATGATGCCGAACACCTGCTTGCAGGCAGCGTAAGCCCCGGCGATGTCGCAGGTCTCCTCCGCCGGCTCCACATAGATAGTGGACTGGCGGGAATATATCTTCCACTTGCCGAACCGCTGGGTGCGGCGGCGGATGTTGCTCATCAGCTTCATTTCAAAGCTGCGGCGGTTCAGTCCCTTCAGGACCACCTCGCCCAGCTTGCACAGAATGATCTCGTGCATATGGTTCTCTCCTTGTTGTTGGTGTACAGATGTGGGGACGGCGGGCGGGCAGCTTCGTCCGCCCCTACAACGGGACGGCGTACCCCAAGGGCATTTGTTCCGCTGCGCTCCACTGCGGGACGCCGTCCCCTACGGACGTTTATCGGCGGCGTACCGGGTCTGACGATGGCAGGGTGGAAAATATCCCGCCACGGCGGCGAGATTTTTCGTCCTGCCGATGGCAAGCTGACGACGGCGTATCAGGTATACGCCGAGGAGGCTTGACGATGGCAGGGCGGAAATGTATCCCGCCACGGCGGCGAGATTTTTCGTCCTGCCGATGGCAAGCTGACGACGGCAGGGCGGAAAAGATGCCGCCGTCATTTCAGTGTACTGCTGCTGCGGTACTGTATGGCCTCGGCAAGATGTGCCGCCTCGATGCGCTCGCTGCCCTCCAGGTCGGCGATGGTGCGGGCCATACGCAGTATGCGGTCGTGGCTGCGGGCCGTCAGGCCCAGGCGCTCAAAGGCACCCTGCATGAGCTTTTCGCCGGCGGCGTCCAGCGCACAGTACTGGCCGATCATGGCGGGGGTCATGTAGGCGTTGCAGGACACCTCGGTCCCGGCAAAGCGCTTTTTCTGCACCTCGCGGGCGGCGTTGACCCGTTCCCGGATGGCCGATGACGGCTCCGGCTGCTCCTTGCGGCGCATGGCCTCATACTCCACCGACGGCACATCGATGTGCATATCGATCCGGTCCAGCAGCGGGCCGGAGATGCGCTGCATATACTGCTCCACCTGCTGGGGTGAACAGGTGCAGCGTCCGGAAGGGTGGCCGTACCAGCCGCAGCGGCAGGGGTTCATGGCGCACACCAGCATGAAGCGGCTGGGCAGCGTCAGGGAGCCGGAGGCCCGGGTGATGGTCACAAAGCCGTCCTCCAGCGGCTGGCGCAGTGTCTCCAGCGCCGCCTTGCTGAACTCCGGCAGCTCGTCCAGAAACAGCACGCCGTTGTGGGCCAGGGATATCTCTCCCGGCCGGGGTATCCCCCCGCCGCCGGAGAGCGACACGGTGGACGCCGTGTGGTGGGGGCTGCGGAAGGGCCGCGTATCCACCAGCGGGTGCCGCGGGTCGGTCATGCCCGCCACGGAATAGATCTCCGTGGTCTGCAGGGCCTCCACCCGGGTCATGTCCGGCAGGATGGACGGCAGCCGCCGGGCCAGCATGGACTTGCCCGCGCCGGGCGAGCCCACCAGCAGCACATTGTGGCCGCCGGCGGCGGCGATCTCCAGCGCCCGCTTCACATTCTCCTGCCCCATCACGTCGGCGAAGTCCGGCAGGGGCCGGTCCTGATGTCCCGGCGTCCACCGGGGCGCCGGCGTCATGACCTGCTCGCCCTTCAGGTGGGCGATGAGCTGTCCCACGTCCGTCACACCGTACACGGTCAGCCCGTCGGCCAGGGTGGCCTCGGCGGCGTTGGCCTCGGGCACATACAGCGTGTCGATGCCCAGCCGCGCCGCCGTCAGCGCCATGGGCAGCACGCCCGTCACCGGCCGCAGCGCGCCGGAGAGGCTCAGCTCGCCCAAAAACGCCGCGCCCTGGGGCAGGGGAGATATCTCCTCCGCCGCGGCCAGAATGCCCAGCAGGATGGGCAGGTCGTACACCGTGCCCTCCTTCCGCACCCGCGCCGGAGCCAGATTGACCGTGATGCGGCTGACGGGGAACTTGGCCCCGCAGTTCTTCACCGCCGCCCGGACACGCTCCCGCGACTCCTTCACCGCCGCGTCCGGCAGGCCCACCACGTCGAACCCCGGCAGTCCGCCGGACAGAAAGCACTCCACCGACACCTCATAGCCGGTGATGCCCGTCAGGCCCAGCGACCGTACCGTCACCATCATGGACAGCGCCCCCTTTACACTAATTTTATAGCATCGTACATTTTACCACAAAATTTCCGCCGTGAACAGCCACTTTTTCCAAAAAAGTCCCCTGCCTTTTGCGCGGAGTGCATGAACCTGCCCCGCCGCCGTGAGAATTTTTGTGCATGGCGCTAAAAAAGTTTTATCGTGGCACAAATCACGAAAATGTGGGTTTACATCCAGGATTTTTTGTGCTACTATGACGGTGCCTAACATTCCGTACAAAGGGGTCTTTGCGCCCTTCTGGCGGTACGGAAGTATATAATGTAAGGAGGCTCATTATGGTAAGAAAAATGAAGTCCATGGATGGCAATAACGCCGCGGCGCACGTTTCCTACGCGTTCTCCGAGGTCGCAGCCATCTACCCCATCACCCCGTCCAGCCCCATGGCGGACTTCGTGGACCAGTGGAGCGCCAACGGTCTGAAAAACATCTTCGGCACCAAGGTCAAGGTCGTCGAGATGCAGTCCGAGGCCGGTGCCGCCGGTGCTGTCCACGGCTCTCTGGGCGCCGGTGCCCTGACCACCACGTACACCGCGTCCCAGGGCCTGCTGCTGATGATCCCCAATATGTACAAGATCGCGGCTGAGCAGCTGCCCTGCGTGTTCCACGTGTCCGCCCGTACCGTGTCCACCCAGGCGCTAAACATCTTCGGCGACCACTCCGACGTCATGGCCTGCCGCCAGACCGGCTTCGCCATGCTGTGCGAGGGCAACGTCCAGGAGGTCATGGATCTGTCCCCCGTGGCCCATCTGGCCGCGCTGGAGGGCAAGGTCCCCTTCATCAACTTCTTCGACGGCTTCCGCACCTCCCACGAGATCCAGAAGATCGCTGTCTGGGACTACGAGGATCTGAAGGATATGTGCGACATGGACGCCGTGGCCGAGTTCCGCAAGCACGCCCTGAACCCCGAGCATCCCCATATGCGCGGCAGCCACGAGAACGGCGACATCTTCTTCCAGCACCGCGAGGCCTGCAACAGCTACTACACCGCCCTGCCCGCCGTGGTCGAGAAGTACATGGACAAGATCAACGCCAAGCTGGGCACCGACTACAAGCTGTTCAACTACTACGGCGCCGCCGACGCTGACCGCGTCATCGTGGCCATGGGCTCCATCTGCGACGTGGCTGAGGAGGTCATCGACTACCTGAACGCCCACGGCGAGAAGGTGGGCCTGGTCAAGGTCCGTCTGTTCCGCCCCTTCGCCGCCGAGAAGCTCATCGAGGCCATTCCCGCCTCCGTGCAGAAGATCGCCGTGCTGGACCGCACCAAGGAGCCCGGCTCTCAGGGCGAGCCTCTGTATCAGGACGTCGTCACCGCCCTGGCCAACGCCGGCTGGAACGACATCAAGGTCATCGGCGGCCGTTACGGCCTGGGCAGCAAGGACACGCCTCCCGCCTCCGTGTTCGCCGTGTATAACGAGCTGAAGAAGGACGAGATGAAGCGCCAGTTCACCATCGGCATCGTGGACGACGTCACCAACCTGTCCCTGCCCGAGGATAAGAACTGTCCCAACACCGCGGCCCCCGGCACCATCGAGTGCAAGTTCTGGGGTCTGGGCGGCGACGGTACGGTGGGTGCCAACAAGAACTCCATCAAGATCATCGGCGACCACACCGACAAGTACGTCCAGG
>ENA-ORUI01001574-ORUI01001574.1-human-gut-metagenome-genome-assembly--contig:-NODE-1574-length-22406-cov-14.017717_pt1 | contig 22406 bp, 19 predicted proteins | sample MGYA00242078_ERZ509205 | MGnify/ENA primary metagenome ERZ509205 (study PRJEB26280, sample SAMEA2338828) | human gut metagenome | biome: human gut; feature: human-associated habitat; material: faeces... | reverse complement strand
CCGTATGGGCCGTCTGCGAGGAGAGCGCCTGGCAGCTGCCCGCCCACAACAGCTATATCCGCGACACGCCGCAGCTGCCGCTGCCCGACGTGACCCGGCCCATTGTAGACCTGTTCGCCGCCGAGACCGGCGCACTGATCGCCACCGTCTGCGGCCTGCTGGGCGAGGCGCTCGACGCCTACGCCCCCGGGCTGGCCGCACGGCTCAGGGGCGAGGTCGAGCGCCGCGTGCTGACGCCCTACCGCACCGCGCACTTCTGGTGGATGGGCAACGGCGACGAGCCGATGTGCAACTGGACGCCCTGGTGTACCCAGAACGTACTGCTGGCCGCCGCCCAGTGCGTCCCTGCCGAGGATCTGCCCGCCTATGTGCAGCAGGCCGCCTACAGCATCGACTGCTTTTTGAAGGACTACGGTGACGACGGCTGCTGCAGCGAGGGCGCACAGTATTACCGCCACGCCGCGCTGACGATGTTCAACGCGCTGGACCTGCTGTGCAAAATGGCCCCCGGCGTCTTTGACGACGTCTGGGCTGAGCCGAAGATCAGGAACATGGCCGAGTACATCGTCAACATGCACATTGCCGGGCCGTACTACCTGAACTTTGCCGACTGCAGCCCGCTGGCCGGGGCCCGCGGTGTGCGGGAGTACCTGTTCGGCAAGCGGGTGGGCAGTCTGCCGCTGATGACGCTGGCCGCCCGCGACTGGGCCGCCGTACTGGCCGCGGACCCCGACCCGGACCGTCTGCACCACCCCGACGACAGCGAGGGCATCAACCTGTTCTACCACATCCAGGCCGCAATGGCCGAGCGCGAGGTCACCGACTTTGCCAAAACCGCCGCCCCCGCCACTCCGCACGATGTCTGGTATCCCAGCGTCGGCATTCTCGTCAGCCGCCGCGGGGCCTATGCACTGGGCGGCAAGGCCGGCAGCAACGCCGACAGCCACAACCACAACGATGTGGGCAGCGTGACGCTCTACAGGGACGGCAGACCGCTGCTGATCGACGTCGGCGTGGAGACCTACAGCAAAAAGACGTTCAGCCCCCAGCGGTATGAGATCTGGACGATGCAGTCCGGCTGGCACAACCTGCCCCAGTTCGACCCGGACGGTGCCAAATACGACCAGCAGCCCGGCGCCGCGTTTGCCGCCGCAGACGTCACTGTGACCGACGCGCTGGACGGCCTTGCGATGGACCTTGCCCCCGCCTACGGCAGTGTGCCGGGGCTGGGCCGTTACCGCCGCAGCGTACACCTGACCGATACCGGCCTGACCTTGCGCGATGAGACCGACTACCCCGGCACCGTGGCCCTGACGCTGATGAGCGTCGAGAAGCCCGCCGTGGACGGCGATACCGTCGCGTTCGGTGCGCTGGCCGCAGCTGCCGTGACCGGTGCGGACAAAATCGTGACCGAGGCCGTGCCCATCGCCGACCCCCGCCTGCGCCAGGCCTGGCCCGACACGCTCTACCGCACACGCATTTACTTTACCCAACAGCTTTCCCTTGTGATAGAATAAAAGGAGACAAAATAAAATGGAACTCATCAAGCTCAAGCTCCTCGACACCGACGGCATGACGCTGCTGACGGCCCCTGCCGCCGGGCAGGTCAGCCTTGTTTACATGAACGCCTACAAGCCCGGTGACCGTGTCTCGCTGGAGATCGGCACGCCCGGCCAGTATGTGGTCATCCAGTTTGAGGACACAATGGCCCCGGCCCTCGTCTACGTCGTCAAGCGCGAGATCAACTTCCACATCCCGTTCGGTGAGCAGGCCATCACCTACAGCCCCAAGAGCTTTGCCGGTGCCTGCCACATCCTCCGCGCCCGCTTTGCCACCCCGGAGGAGATCGCCGCGCGCCGCAACCTGGCCTACAACCCCTATGACGAGCACGGCGACACCGGCTTCTTCCCCCATGCCCATGCCAACGTTGAGACCCGCGGCGAGGCTGTCTTTGCGGCCCGCAACGCCATCGACGGCATTTACGAGAACGACGCCCACGGCATCTGGCCCTACCAGAGCTGGGGCATCAACCGCGACCCCAACGCCGCACTCACGCTGGACTTTGGCCGCCCGGTCACTATCGACGAGCTGCGCCTGACCCTGCGCGCCGACTTCCCGCATGACGCCTGGTGGACCCAGGCCACCGTGGAATTTGACGACGGCAGCCGCGAGGTGCTGGAGCTGAAGAAGTCCGCCGCCCCGCAGTGCTTTGCCATTGCCCCGCGCACGGTCAAGAGCCTGAAGCTGTTTGAGCTCATCAAGGCCGAGGACCCGTCCCCCTTCCCCGCCCTGACCCAGATCGAGGCCTGGGGCGTCGAAGCGTAACATCTTTTATAACCGCACCAACAGCAAAGCCCCCGTCCGCTGCCGGACGGGGGCTTTGCTCTATAAAAATATACAAAAAACAAAAAGGGCCTCCGGCTTAAACCGGAGGTCCTTTTGGTCGGAGTGACGGGATTCGAACCCACGGCCTCTTGGTCCCGAACCAAGCGCGCTACCAACTGCGCTACACCCCGAAAAAAAATCCGCAGCAACTTTGCTGCTGCGGTGGTTGGGGATGAGAGAATCGAACTCCCACAAACGGAGTCAGAGTCCGTCGCACTACCATTATGCAAATCCCCATTGCATGTTTGTTAAGAAGCTTTGCTTTCGCGCTGCCCTCAACGCTTAGTTATTATAGCGGACTGGCAGGCATTTGTCAACACGTTTTTTGAAGTTTTTTTGATAAAATATGGAAATAACGAAGCAACGAGCATAAAATACAGGGCGACTCAAGAGATGACAAAATATATGCGCTTTTGCTCTGGCTTGCCGCAGCGGTTTGGCTGCAAAAACAGGCAATGAACCGCTGCGCAAAAGGCGGCGGGGGATTGGGAACACCGGCAGCCCGCAGCGTGTTTAACCCAGAAAATCCATAGGGTGTATCTGAAACGTCGAAAATATCGTCTGTTTCTACAAGCGCAGCGGGATTTTACGTTAAAAAGCCTTGGAATCCACAAAGGATTCCAAGGCTCTTTGACTTAAATCCTGCTTGTGTCTGCGAAATATTCGTCATTTTCTTTGTTTTCAGATACACCTTAGGGAACAACAGGAAACAATGCGCTATGTCTAAAAATTAACAACATACACAACAGGCATTTTCCGTGGAAAGCCCAACAGAGCGGCGGTATTAGCAACCCATAAAGAATTTACTTTTTAGTATAAACATTCGACTTTGTATTGCGGTTTGCGACCCTTTCTTCTTGACTTGTACGGCAAAAATGCTACAATAATACTGTATTTATTTTGCCTTTTGGGAAAGAATACATCTTTTGTAAAGGGGCAGTGTGCCCCAAAAGCCTGAAAACGGCCTGGGTTTCATTTGATAAATGCAGGCGGTTTTTGTTTTTGCGGCCATGGAACGGCATCGGCCCGGCGGCTCAGCTTTTTTGATTCGGCTGGCAGTGGGGGCAATGACGGTTTGACTTTATAAAAGGTGTATCGGCGATCGCTGTGATCAGCGGGGACGGGATGACCGGCTCCGGAGCTTTCCATAACAGGGCAGACAATGAAATGGGGGAAATGAGTCCATGTTTAAATCCCTGAAGCGCTCTGCCAAGGGTGCCGCAGTGCCGCATGAGAAGGGCACGGCCGGGATGGCTACCGTAACAATGGCCACGCCTGCGCACGTGATTATTCCCATGTCGATGCACATTGGTGCACCTGCAGAGCCGGTCGTCAAAAAAGGCGATCAGGTCTGTGTTGGTACGCTCATCGGCAAAGCCGGCGGCTTTGTCAGTGCCAATATCTATTCCAGCGTTTCGGGCACAGTTGAGGGCGTTGCACCGTTCCGCATGGTCAACGGTTCTACCTGCCAGGCGGTTGCGATTGCAGCCGATGGCCAGCAGACGGTTGACCCGGCCTGTGTGCCGCCGGTTGTGACCGATAAAAAGAGCCTGATGGCAGCTGTGCAGGCCTGCGGTCTGGTTGGCCTTGGCGGCGCCGGTTTCCCGACGCATGTCAAGCTGGCAGCAGAGGGCATTGACACCCTGCTGATCAACGCAGCTGAGTGTGAGCCGTATCTGTCCACGGATACGCGCGAGATGCTGGAATGCAGTGATACGATCCTTTCCGGCATTACTGCCGTCATGAAGTATTGCAACATTCCCAACTGCATCATCGGCATTGAACGGAACAAGCCGGAGTGCATTGATCTGATGTGCTCCCTGGTGCGCGATATGCAGGGCGTTTCGGTCAAGCCGCTGCCCATGCGCTACCCGCAGGGCGCTGAAAAAACGCTGGTTGAAACCTGCACCGGCCGCGAAGTGCCGCAGATCGGTCCTTCTGGCAAACCGGGCCTGCCTGCAGACGTACATTGTATCATCATGAACGTGACCAGCGTTTCTACCTTGGGCAAGTTCCTGAAGACCGGTGTGCCCCTGACCACCAAGCGCGTTACCGTGGAAGGCGATGCCATTGCCAAGCCGCAGAACATTGAAGTGCCCATCGGCACTCTGTACCGCGATGTGATCGAAGCATGCGGCGGCATTAAGCCGGATGTTGAGCTGGGCAAGATCATCTTTGGCGGCCCCATGATGGGCGGTGCTTCGCCGAGCGCTGATTACCCGGTATTGAAGCAGAACAACGGCCTGCTGCTGTTCAGCCGCAAAATGGCCACCCTGCCGGAGCCTGACCCCTGCATCCGCTGCGGGCGCTGCATTGCCGCCTGCCCCATGGGTTTGGAACCGGTCGAAATTCTGGAAAACTTTGCCGAAAAAGATTTTGATGCGCTGAAAGCACGCTGCGTGGATCTGTGCGTGGCCTGCGGCAGCTGCACCTTTGCCTGCCCGGCCAAGCGCCCTGTGGCCCAGAACATGGGCCTGGCAAAGGCCTGGTACATGGGCGAACTGCGCAAAGGAGGGAAATAAGGAATGGATGATCGTCTGATCGTAACCGCTTCGCCCCATATCCGGGACAATGCGACCACCCGCGGCCTGATGGGCAACGTGCTGATCGCGCTGGTACCCAGCATTGTGGCGTCGGGGCTGATTTTTGGCATGCGTGCGATCCTGCTGACCGCAGTGACTACCCTTGCCTGTGTTGTTTTTGAGTACCTGTACTGCAAGCTGATGCACAAGCCCAACCCGGTGGGGGATCTTTCTGCCTGCGTTACCGGCGTGATCTTGGCTTTGAATATGCCGGTCAGCATGCCGCTGTGGATTGCCATTGTGGGCGCACTGGTTGCTATTGTTATCATCAAGCAGCTGTTCGGCGGTCTGGGCTATAACTTTGCTAACCCTGCGCTGGTTGGCCGTATCGTGCTGTTCCTGGGCTTTACCTCCCGCATGACGGCTTACGTTTACCCGGATATGTCAGTGGACGCCCTGGCATCCGCTACCCCGTTGAACGCAGCCGTTGACCTGCACAGCGTCAGCTTTGTGGATATGTTGCTGGGCATCCATGGCGGCATGATGGGCGAAACCTGTGTGATCGCCATCCTGCTGGGCCTGGCTTATCTGCTGTTTACCCACACCATCGAGTTCACCATCCCGGCTTCCATCGTTGGCACGATGTATGTTCTGACCCTGCTGGCTACTCGTGACCCGTACATTGCCCTGCTGGACTGCATGTCCGGCGGCCTGCTGTTCGGCGCCGTGTTCATGGCGACCGACTATGTGACCAGCCCGTTCACCACCAAGGGCAAGCTGTTCTATGGCGTGTTCATCGGTTTGGTCACCTTCCTGATCCGTAACTTTGCCAGCATGAACGAAGGCATGAGCTTCGCCATCCTGCTGGGCAACCTGATGACCCCGTGGTTCAACGCCTGGGGCCACCAGACCCCGCTGGGCTACAAAAAGCCCCAGAAAGCTGCGAAAGGGGGAAAAGAATAATGGCTGAAAACAATGCAAAGGCTCCGGAACAGGAATCCAACTTTAAGGCACTGGTTCTTCCGGTCATTGTTCTGGTTGTGATCTGCCTGGTCTGCAGTGCGCTGCTGGCTGTGCTGAACAACGCAACCGCACCCATCATTGAAGCCAACACCAAGGCTGAGACCCTGGCGGCTTATCTGTCTGTTCTGCCGGAAGGCACCACGGCGGATGATCTGCAGGATGTTACTGTTACCACCGCCAATGTGACCGGCGCAGTTAAGACCGCAGACGGCATGGCTGTTGTGCAGTCCACCGCAGCAGGCTACAGCGGCAACCTGGTTACCGTGTACGCTGCATTTGATACCACCGGTACCCTGACCGCTCTGTCTGTGGATGCTTCCACCCAGACCACCGGTATCGGTTCCAAGACGGGCGAAGAGAGCTTCTACGGCGGTTATGTCGGCTGGAGTGCTTCCCAGCAGGTAGAGGTTGGCAACCCCGTTGATGCAATCGGCGGCGCTACCATCTCTTCCCGTGCAGTTGTCAGCGCCATCAACAGCGCAATCGACTGCTACAATAATGATATTGCGGGGGTGGCTTAAAATGGCTGAAAAACAAAGCAAATGGCGCATTTTTACCGCCGGCATCATCCGCGAAAACCCGGTTCTGCGCCTGGTTCTGGGCTGCTGCTCGGCACTGGCTGTTACCACCACGGTATCCGGCGCTTTGGGCATGGGCCTGGCCATGACGTTCGTTCTGGTTTGCTCTAACATCGTTATTTCGGCACTGCGCAAGGTCATTCCGGCCAAAGTGCATCTGCCGTGCTACATTGTTATCATTGCAACCTTCGTTACCATCGTTCAGATGGTACTGCAGGCTTATGTGCCCGCACTGTACAAATCTTTGGGCGTGTTCCTGGCCTTGATCGTTGTCAACTGTATCATTTTGGGCCGTGCCGAGATGTTTGCCTGCAAGAACAGCGTTGTGGATTCTGCACTGGATGGCCTGGGCATGGGCTGCGGCTACATCCTGACCATGCTGCTCATGTCCTCTGTGCGTGAGATTTTGGGCAACGGCACCTGGATGGGAATTACCATCATCCCGGAAAGCATTGACCGCATGAGCTTGATGAACCAGGCCCCCGGCGGTTTCTTCGTGTTCGGCTGCCTGATGGCATTGTGTGTGTACATTGAAAAGAAGCTGAACAAGCCCATTGAGCGCAAAACCTGCGGTGATGTGATGCTGGAAGAAATCGACAAAGCAAAAACCGAGGAAGGGGGTGCTAAGGAATGAGCCAGACTGTTGCAACCTTTGCTACCATCTTCTTTAGCATGATCCTTGTTAATAACTATGTTCTGGTCCAGTTCCTTGGCATCTGCCCGTTCCTGGGCGTTTCCAAAAAGCTGGATTCCTCCGTTGGTATGGGCGCGGCTGTTATTGCAGTCATGGTGATCGCAACCGCTGTTACCTTCCCGCTGCAGATCTTTTTGCTGGATGCCAACGGCCTGGGCTATATGCAGACGGTCATCTTTATTCTGGTCATCGCTGTGTTGGTCCAGCTGATCGAAATTGTGCTGAAGCGTTACGTTCATGCACTGTATCAGTCCCTTGGCGTGTACCTGCCGCTGATCACCACCAACTGCTGTGTGTTGGGCGTGACCATCCTGGCTGTGCAGGATTACACCAAGGTTTATGAGGCACAGGGCTTTGGTATGGCTTATGCCGAGGCTTTGATCTGCGCCGCCGGTGCAGGTGTGGGCTTCCTGGTTGCCATGCTGCTGTTCTGCGGCGTTCGCCAGCGCGTGGAGCGCTCCAACCCGCCGGAAAGCTTTAAGGGCCTGCCTATCACGCTGGTGTCTGCTGCCATTACTGCCATGAGCTTTATGGGCTTTGGCGGTCTGGTAGAAAACATCATCGCCGCACTGATGTAAGGGGGAGAAATCGATGAATAGTATTGCCTTCGCCGTCATCGTGCTTGTTGTTCTGGGCTTGGCGGGCGGCATTATTCTGGTGCTGGCTTCCAAGTTTATGGCTGTGTACGAAGACCCGCGCATTGCGCAGATCACCGAATGCCTTGCAGGCGCCAACTGCGGCGGCTGCGGCTATGCCGGCTGTGCTGACTATGCAAAAGCGATTGTTGAAAACGGCGCGCCCACCAATAAGTGCGCCCCCGGCGGTGCCAAAGCCACCGAGGCTGTCAACGCCATTATGGGCACTGAGAGCGCCAGCGGCCCGGCCCTGCACGCTGTTGTAAACTGCAACGGCGGCAACGGCAACTGTGGCACCCGCTTTGAATACCACGGCATTCCCACCTGTGCCGCTGCTGCCGCCATTGCCGGCGGTCCCAGCGCCTGTGCATTTGGCTGCCTGGGCTATGGCGACTGCACCCGCGCCTGCCAATTTGACGCTATCCATGTGGTAAACGGCAGCGCTGTTGTGGACCGCGAAAAGTGCACCGGCTGCTCCGCCTGTGTGGCAGCCTGCCCGCACCATGTCATCAGCCTGAAGCCGATGGCTCCGCAGCCCGCGGTGCTGTGCTCCAACAAGGACAAGGGCCCCGCTGTGATGAAAGCCTGCAAGGCAGGCTGCATTGCCTGCGGCATGTGCGTGCGCAACTGCCCGCAGCAGGCCGTTACCCTGGTCAACAATGTTGCTGTTATCGATTACGCCAAGTGCTCCTCCTGCGGCACCTGTGTTACCAAGTGCCCCAAGAAGGTTATCCATTGGGTTGATGGCCAGCCCGCCGTTGCCGGTGAGCCTGCTTGATGCAGCGTGATTGCTGATTGGGTTTGAATCTGTAAAAAGCATCCCCGTCCCCTTTGCCGGGTGAAACCGGCAGGGAACGGGGATGTTTTTGGTTTGAGGGGGAAAAGGGGGAAATAGGGGATGATAAGAATATTCGGCAAATGAAAAATATCAATAAAAGCGTTATGGTAATACCGCATAATTCTAAGTGCCGATACGGCGAGCGAGGTGCGGCAGATGCCAAGCCAAAAGCGCAGATAATACTGGATGCTGCAAAGGTGAGCGCCGCCAGTGGCGGAAACAGCGAACCGAAGCAGGGGCAGCGGTCGCAGAGTGCGAGGGGCTTTTGCCCCCGAAGCACGATGCGGGTACCGCAACCCGACATTATCGAGCATTTTGGCAACGCAGATGCCGTGCCGCAGCTGCCGGAGCGGTGCTTAAGCCGCAAGGCGGGAATTGTGCGGTATTGCCTTAAAGTCCTTACGCCGAAGCCTTTCGTTCAAGAAAGGCTGAAAAATCCCCCGTAATTAAAACAGCCGCTCTTTCGGGTAAAAACCGCTGGCGTGCATGGCGGCCAGGGCGGCAACCAGCTCCGGTTTGTCCTCACGGTAGGTAATGCCGTGCCACTTGTCCGGGGTGGTCAGCACCTTTACTTCCGCTTTGCCGGTTTCCAGCGCTTCCGTTACCACGGTGGGCAGGTAATACTCGCACTTGAGCGGGTTGCCCGGCAGGCTGCTGCGCAGAAAATCTACAAACCCGGCTTTGGCCTCGGTGATGAAATCCGGGGTAAAGCCCCACATGTTCATCGAAACGACCGTATCCGCGGGCAGGTCCACCCAGGTCTCGCCGCCGTCTTCCGTGTAATGGATACCACTATCATAAGTTTCAATGCGGGTGCGCTCCGTTACCGTGTCAAGATTTCCGTCAGCATCTGTTACGCAGACACCACGGCTGACGGAACCGTTGGTGCTGACCGTGTTGCCCAAAAGATACCCCACCATCACCCAAGGATATTTCGGGCCGGTGTGCCCGGCGCTCAGGTAATTGTAGATCAGCTCAAAGCAGGTGCGGCCGTAATAATCATCGGCATTGATGACAGCGAACGGCGCATCAATCGCATCGGCAGCAGACAAAATGGCATGAGCGGTGCCCCACGGCTTGATGCGGCCCTCCGGCACGGTAAAACCTTCCGGCAGAATATCCAGCTCCTGATACGCATAGCGCACATTTAGCCCGGCCTTTTCGGCGCGGGCACCCACAGTGGATTTGAACGCGTCTTCGATTGCATGCTTGATGATGAACACGACCGTTTCAAACCCGGCGCGGTGGGCATCGAACAGGCTGTAATCCAGAATCGCTTCCCCGGCGGGGCCAACGGCCTCGATCTGCTTCAGGCCACCGAACCGGCTGCCCATGCCGGCTGCCATAATGACAAGGATCGGCTTTTTTGCGGTATCTTTCATGAAAATATAAACTCCTTTTCCTAATGGGCGAACACAGTGTGCAAGATGATGAAAAATGATTGGATTACTGTGCTGCCCAATCTAGCAGGTAAACCAGTATGAGGGGAATCAAAAAATAAACTCTGCTGTTTTTATGATACACTTTTAAGAATCTGGTTGCAAGGAGGTAAATAAATTCGGCAAAATAATATATGCTTTTACAGGCTGGGTATGCTATAATAAGCGTGATTCATAAAAGTAATACCCATTTGATATAAGTAATACCAATTTGAGATAGAGGGATACAACCGGGAGGTGCAGGATATGGCAGAAGAACATGATACCGTGCGTGGGCTGGTGCTTGCGGGCGGCGGCGCAAAGGGAAGTTATCAGGTTGGTGTGTATCAGGCACTGATGGAACTTGGCTGGCTGCCGGATGTGATCACTGGTGCCAGTGTGGGCAGCCTGAACGCAGCACTGTTTGTGATGGGCAAGGTGAACGAAGCGGCAGACCTGTGGCGCAGCCTGGATAACCACGGCGTGCTGGAACTGCCAGAGGGCAAAACGCCGGAGGAACTGCGTGATTTCTTGTTGGAAACTCTGCGCGGCGGCGGGCTGAACACCGAACCGCTGGGGCAGACCATTGACCAGTACATGGACGAGAACGCCATCCGGGCATCCCACATCAGGTACGGTTTGGTGATTACCGAAATGAACACCCTGCGCAGCGTGCAGTGTACGCTGGATGATATCCCGCAGGGGCAGCTGAAAGATTATATGCTGGCCTCTTCCGCCTGCTTCCCGGCGCTGCGTCCCTATGAGATTGACGGGGTAAAGTACATTGACGGCGGCTGGCGGGACAATATGCCGCTGGAGCTGGCCGCCAAAATGGGGGCAACCGAGCTGATCGGCGTGGATGTGGATGGCGTTGGGCTGACCCGCCCCAACCTGACCGGTCTGCCTACCCGCATCATCCGCAGCCATTGGGACTTGGGGCCGCTGTTTGATTTTGACGGTGTGCGTGCCGCCAAAAACATTGCCCTGGGCTATATGGATACCATGCGGGAATTTGGCCGCCTGGGCGGTACGGCGTATGGCATTCTGCCCGATGAAAACAGCTTTATGCAGGACTTTGCCGCTGAATACCAGGCCCAGCTGAGCGCGGCAATCTCCCGCGCGCCGACCCTGGCGCTGACCGAAGCACTGGCCCGCCAGCATAAGCATTACCCGGCGGCGTTCTCCGAAAATTTGACCGCCCCCACCCGCGGCGCGATTGCCCCGCTGGAACTAGCGGCGGAGATGGTGAATGTGCCGAGTGAAGTACCCTATACCCCCAAACTGCTGGCCCTGACTTTTATGGGTCAGTGCGATAAAGACCCCGCGGACCGCTATAAGACCCTGCTTGGCCGGGAAGAGGGCAATATCCTTGGCGAAGCCGCCATGGCAACAGCCGTGCCGGAAGACTTTGTTACCGCGCTGGTCAGCCATACTTTAAGCAAAATGCCGTCGGCAAAATTCCTGTAAGACTGCACAGACAAGAAGGTTCAACAAGGAGGACAACATGCAAACTTTTCAGGGATTGGCAGTGTCCGATGGCTTAACAGTCGGCCCTGTTGTTCGCATTGACCGCGGTGCGGCGGGCCTGCACCGCATTGTGTGCGACCCGTTCCGGGAGCGTGCCCTGTACGAAGCTGCCATTGTGCTGGCAAAAGATGAACTGAACCGCCTGCAGCAGCACGCCTGCGGGCAGGATGCTGATATTTTAATGTTCCAGATTGCCCTGTTGGAGGATGAATCCTTCACCAACGAAATTGGCGATTACATAGCCGCCGGTGCCGGCAGCGCTGCCGCCGTGGAGCGTGCGGAGCAGATTTTTGCAGGCCGCTTAAAAAACGTGGATGATGATTACATCCGGGAGCGCAGCGTGGATGTGTGCGATGCCTGCCGCCGCGTGGTGGATATTTTGGATGGCCGCCCCAGCCGCCGTCTGCACCTGACGGAGCCCAGCATCCTGGCGGCAGAGCTGTTTTACCCCAGCGATCTGTTTGGTCAGGCACCGGGCATGATCCTGGGGCTTGCCTCGGAAACGGACAGTGAAACCAGCCACGCCGCCATTATGGCGCGCAGCATGGGCATCCCGGCGGTATTCCAGCTGGGCAAGGGGGTAGCCGCTGCTGCGGCGGGCTGCCGCGCAGTGGTGGATGCTGAACACGCCCAGCTGATCATTGACCCCACCGCCGCCCAGCTGCGGCAGGTGAAAGCACGGCGGCAGGAGCTGCAAAACAGCAACGCCCTGCCCGACCCGCTGGCTGCGGCCCCCTGCCGCACGCGGGACGGCACGCCGTTTGTTCTGCTGGCCAGCGCAGCCTGCGCCGCACCGGAGGCCATCCAGAAAGCCATTCAGGCGGGGGCTTCCGGCATTGGACTGCTGCGCACGGAATCCGTTGTAATCAAGGAGCTGACGGAAGCCCAGCAGGTGGAAGCCTATAAAACATGCATCAAGAACAGCGGCGGCAAACCCATTACCGTACGCACCTGCGATTGGGCTGCGGACGACTGCGGCCAATGGATGGATGGCGTGCAGACACGGATGGAGGAAGAGACCACGGCGCTTACCCAGCTTTCCGCCCTGATGCAGGCTGCAGTGGAGGCACCGGAAGGTGCCTTGCAGGTGCTGTTCCCCATGATCCCCGATGTGGATGCCTGGCGCACCCGCATGGACCAGATGAAGCGCTGCAACGAGAGCCTGAAAGAAAAAGGTTTGCCGTTCTGCGGGAATCTGCCCGTTGGCTGCTTGATCGAAATCCCCGCCGCTGCGTTGATGGCAGGGGAGATCATTGACGCCGGGGCTGACTTTTTGGCCGTGGACCTGGACGATTTGGTGCAGTATACCTGTGGTGTTTCCCGGCGGGAAAAGCCCACCCCCGCCGATAACCCTGCCGTGCTGCGTTTGGTGCAGGATATGATGCACGCAGCCCAGACGCGCGGCGTGCCGCTGTACCTGTGCGGCATTATGCAGAAAGACCTGGAAACCATGCCCGCTTTCATGCGCATTGGTGTGCGCAATTTCTGCGTGGAATTCGTTCACATCAACACCCTCAAAAGCATTCTGATGCAAACCGAACTATAAAAGTCTCCCCGCACCCTTTGCCGCCTACGGCATATGATAAGGGTGCGGGGAGAATTTTTAATGAATAGAGAATAATGAATAAAGAATAATGTAGGTGGACCGCCTCGCGCTGCTCGGCTCAAAAAAGAAGGTACAAAGCTATTTTAATGTGCGTGCGCGGCACGCACACCAGCATTATTCTTTATTCTTTTTTAATTTTTATTTCGTATTATTCCAGGTTCCCCGTCAATGTCATGACGGCGGAGAGGACGGCGAGGGGAGCGGTTTCACAGCGGAGGATGCGGGGGCCGAGGCCAACGGTAACGGCGCCGCATTCGGCAGCGCGGGCAGCTTCCTCGGCGGCAAAACCGCCCTCACTGCCGGTCACCACGGCGATCCGTTTTGCACGGTTTCCCGGTTCTTTGTTGAAAACTTCCTGCAGCGAAACACCGCCGCACTCGTAAAAGAAGAGCACGAGGTCATAGTCCTTGAAGCGGTCGCACACGGCGTTAAAATCCGGTAGGGGAAGCTCCACCGTGGGCAGAATGCCGCGGCCGCACTGCTTGGCGGCTTCCACAGCCACGCGGCAGTAGCGCTCGTTTTTTGCTTCCTCTTTTTTGGGGGCAGCTACACAGTAGCGGCTGAAAAAAGGCACAACATTGGTCACGCCCAGCTCCACGCTGTGGCGGATGGTATCTTCCAGCTTGCCCAGCTTGGGGTACCCGGCAAACAGTGTTACTTCAACACTGGGCTCTGCGGCGCTGGGGTAGCCCTCGGTCACGGTAAACTCCACCCGGCCTGGCTGGATGGAGGTAATGGTGCCCACATACTCCACAGCGTGGGCGTCACACAAAATCACGTTCTCACCAATTTTGGCGCGCATAACGTCAGCCAGGTGGTGGGCGTCGGTGCCGTTCAGGGCGGCGCGGCCATTGCCAACTTCGGCGGTAAAATAGCGGTGCGGCATAGCGTTTATACCTCCGCGGCGTTTTTGCAGATCACGCAAACCCAGCCGCGCTTTTCTTTGATCTCAACCGGCTCCAGCCCGGCGGCACGCAGCCCGGCCAACACTTCGTCCTTGCGGGTATCGATAATGCCGGAAGCAATGAACCGTGCACCCGGCGCCATCAATACCGGCACATGCGGCGCAAGGGACAAGATAGCCGCCGCCACAATGTTTGCGGTGATGATGTTGTATTTGCCGCTGGCTTTGTCAGAAAGATCGCCCACCAGCACGGTGAAGTGCTCGGCCACGCCGTTTCGCTCGGCATTCTCGCCGGCGGTGCGCACGCACATGGGGTCAATATCCACGCCCTCGGCTTCGGCAGCGCCCAGCTTCAACGCAGCAATGGCCAGAATGCCGGAGCCGGTGCCGATATCCAGCACACGCTCGCCGCCCTTTACCATGCTGTCCAGCGTTTCCAGGCACAGGCTGGTGGTTTCGTGGGTGCCGGTGCCAAAGGCCATGCCGGGGTCCATCGTGATCACAATTCGGTCAGTATCATAGGTTTCCCAGCCGGGTACAATGGCTAGGTGCTGGCCAATGTCCATGGCGTGGTAATATTTCTTCCAGGCGTTCTGCCAGTCTTCCTGTTCAATGCCGCTGGTTTCCAGCTTGTACTCCACGCCGCTGGCTTCCAGCCGCTCTTTGAACAGGGGCAGGATCTCGGCCGGGTTTTCGTCCGGGGCCAGGTACATGTGCACCTTTACAATATCGCGCGGTTGATCCAGCAGGTCCTGCTCGATCAGGTCCACATGGGCGATCTCCCATGCCTGCTGTTCCAGGTCGCGGTAGTCCTCAATATAAATGCCGCCGTTGGATACCATGGTAGCAATCGCTTCGGCGGTTTCGGCATACTGCTGCGGTACGGTAATTTGGATATCGGTCCATTCCATAGGAAAAATCCTCCTGCTTGCGTTGTTGGGTCTTTTTCTATTATACTAAATTTTGTCACAAATGGAAAGGGGCGTTTGCCATGAAGATCGTGCTGCTGAACGTGGAGCAGGCACAAAGCATTTACCGCAGCCAGATGGTGCGGGATTTCCCGGAATCGGAGCTGAAACCCTTTGCTTCGGTGCAGGGCATGATGACGCGCGGCCTGTATGAGCCGCTGGCGTTTTATGACGAGGCCGGTGCCCTGATGGCATATGCCTGGCAGGCGGTTCTGCCCCAGTGCCGCAATGTGCTGCTGGATTATTTTGCTGTTTTACCGCAGTACCGCAGCAGCGGTGTGGGCACGGCGGTGCTGAAAGAGCTTGCCGCCTATTACGCCCCGCGCAAGCAGAGCCTGATCATTGAATGCGAACACCCCGCCGAAGCGCCAGAACCGGCAGTGGCAAGGCGGCGCATTGGCTTCTACCTGCGGGCCGGTGCCCACGCCGCTGCTATGGAAAGCCGCCTGTTTGGCGTGCGGTACCAGATCTACAGCCTGCCCGCGGGCGGGCTTGCCAAAGATGAAGAAATCCACCGCGATTTGCAGGAATTGTACCGCACCATGGTGCCGGAACCCTATTACCGCGGCAACGTGAACTTTTTTGGCGCATAACCGGCACGGCAGGCGGGAAAGCTAACGGCAGACTGAAATAAAAGGAAGTGTGCCGTATGCAGCTGCCCCCAAAAAATTATGACGCCATGGTCAAGCGGGCCAACCCGCCCAGCCCGGTCGTCAAGGACTGCCTGTGGGCCTTTTTCGTGGGCGGGGCCATCTGCCTGTTGGGCGAAGCCCTGCGCCAGTTCTACCTGAGCTGGTACGATAAAGACCTTGCCGGAACATTGACCAGCATCACACTGGTGATGCTTTCCGCCATCACTACGGTGCCGGGCTGGTACCAAAAGCTGGCCGCCAAGGCCGGGGCCGGGACGCTGGTACCTATTACCGGGTTTGCCAACTCAGTGGTCAGCCCGGCGGTGGAGTTCAAGGCCGAAGGCTGGATAACGGGCGTTGGCGCTAAAATTTTTACCATCGCGGGTCCGGTGCTGGCGTTCGGCACACTGGCTTCCTGGGTGTGGGGGCTGGTGTATTGGGCGATGAATAAGTTTTGACCCCAAAATCATCGCGCAGGGCGCTGCTTTGGCTGCCCTGCGCATATTTTTTGCCCCGCTGCGGCACACTAAGCCCAAACAAACCGGAAAGGGGATTGCCTGTTATGCCGATACGAAGGGGCGATACCGTAATATTCCCGCACCCGCCGGTGCTGGCGGCCTGGGCCGCCGTGGGCGGCAAAAAAGAGAGCGAAGGCCCGCTGGCACAGGGCTTTGATGAGCTGGTGCAGGATGCGGGCTTTGATGCCGAGGGCTGCACCGGCTGGGAGCAGGCCGAAAGCATGCTGCAGCAGCGCTGCGCCCGCCATTGCCTGCGCAAAGCGGGCATTACCAAACAGCAGGTGGAGCTTGCCTTCGCGGGGGACCTGCAGGCCCAATGCACCGCCAGTAATTACACCATGCGCCAGCTGGGGGTGCCCTTTGTTGGGCTGTATGGTGCCTGCTCCACCATGGCGGAAGCGCTGTGCCTGGCGGCCCTCTGCGCGGCAGCTGGCTATGCGCATGAAATACTCGCCATGAGCAGCAGCCACTTTTGCGCGGCGGAGCGGCAGTTCCGCACCCCGCTGGAATATGGCGGCAAACGCACCCCGACCGCCCAGTGGACTGCTACCGCTGCCGGGGCCTGCCTGGTGCGGGGCAGTGGGGCCGCGGGCGTGCCGGTACTTTCAGCTACCATTGGGCGGGTGTGTGATGCAGAGGTCAAGGATATCAACAACATGGGGGCCGCGATGGCCCCCGCGGCGGCCCAAACGCTGCTGCACTACTTTGCGGGCACCGGCACCACCCCGCAAGACTTTGACGCCATTTTTACCGGTGATTTGGGTGAAGTTGGCAGCACCCTGCTGCATGAGCTGATGCACAAAGCTGATTGTCCGGTGGAGAACCACCAGGACTGTGGATGCCTGCTGTATGATGTTGCTGCCCAGAACGTGCAGGCGGGCGGCAGTGGGGCCGGGTGCAGTGCTGCAGTGCTGGCAGCGCATGTTCTGCCGGGGCTGGTGGAACGGCGATGGCGGCGGGTGCTCTTTCTTTCCACCGGGGCGCTGATGAGCCAGACAACCTTTTTGCAGGGGGAAAGCATCCCCGGCATTGCGCATTGCGTGGAGCTTGGCTGCCCGGAAGAGGAGGGGAACACATGAATTATCTGTGGGCATTTGTGGTGGGCGGCGCCATCTGCGTGGTGGGGCAGCTGCTGATTGATTACACCAAGCTGAGCCCCGCCCGCATCCTGACCGGTTATGTGGTGGCCGGTGTTATCCTGAGCGCCGTTGGCCTGTATGACCCGCTGGTAAAGCTGGCCGGGGCCGGGGCCAGTGTGCCGCTGCTGGGGTTCGGGCATCTGTTGGCCCAGGGTGTGGTGAAGGCCGTGGATGAAATTGGGCTGCCCGGTGTGTTCACCGGCGGCATTGGCGCAGCGGCGGGTGGAATTACCGCCAGTTTGGTGTTTGCCCTGCTGGCCGCGCTGGTGGGCAAAAGCAAGGACCAGAATTAAACCGGCGAATATGTGCCAAGAACCAATATACAAATGAAAATGCCCGCCGATAAAAACCGGCGGGCATTGTTCATGCAATCTTATTCTGCAGCAGCGGCCTTGTTGTTGCGCTTAGCCATGCGGCTGATCTTGCGGGCGGCAGTGTTCTTGTGAATGACACCCTTGTTCTTGGCAGCGTCCAGAGCAGAAACAGCGACCTTGATGGCGGCGTCCTTGTTCTCGGCATTGCTGTCGATGGCAGCGTCTGCCTTCTTGACAACTGTTTTCAGGTTGGACTTGATGGCCTTGTTGTGTGCAGCCTCTTTCTTGGACTGAGCAACGCGGTCTTTCTGAGATTTAATATTAGGCATTCGTTCCACCTCCTTGGTTTACCCATAACAGTACAAATTATACTAGCATATATTTTGGCCGGTTGCAAGTGTTTTTATAAATTTTTTTCGTGTTTGGCGCTAATATTGCAATGTTTGCGGGGTGGGCAGGCATGGCTGGGGGCATATTGCCCGGCGGTGGGGGCATATCTATTCCGCAAGGGGGTGTTTGCCATGCGCAATGCGGGCCGTGTGCTGGGGGCGCTGCTGTGCACCGCGGCGTTAGCGGGCAGCGCCCTGGCGTTGCATGTGGTGCCCGGCGGCAGGGTTCTGGCCCTGCTGTTTTGTTCGCCCGGCGCGGCGTTCACGCTCTGGCAGCAGGCAGGGGTGGAACCTCCGCAGGCCCAGACAGCTGCCGCCCTGGCAGAATCATCGGAATCACCGCCGCAGCCCACCCCGGAACCATCCGTCCAGCCAACCCCCAGCCCCACACCGCAGCCCACGGCGGAACCGGAAGCCACCCCGGCCCCAACCATTACCATACCGCCGGGGGTGCAGACGACAGCGCCCATCCTTGACCGGACTTTCGGCCAGGGCAGCGGGCAGGGATATATTGCCCTTGCGGCGGGCAGTATCAAAAATGCAACGGATGAACCAGATTCAACCATTGCCTCCGCGGCGCAGGGAGCGCTGTCCTTTACCGTTACCCCCGGCAGCCCGGACCCGCAGGTGCTGATCCTGCACACCCACGCAACGGAAACCTACCAGACCTGGGACACCCCGGTGTATGACCCCGACTTTACCGCCCGCACCAAAGATACCACCCTGAACATGTGCGCGGTGGGGGAGGCAATGACCAAAGTGCTAAACGATGCCGGGATTACCACCCTGCACGATACCACCCTGCATGATTCCCCCAGCTACACCGAAAGTTACGCCCGCAGCGCCCAGACAGCGCGGCGCTACCTGGAAGAATACCCCAGCATCAAAGTGGTGCTGGATGTACACCGCGACGCGATGGAAAGCGGCGATGCCCGTGTGCGCCCCCTGACAACGCTGGACGGCCAGCCGACTGCACAGGTCATGATCATTGCCGGGTGCAATAACGGCGGCACCGTCCAGCTGCCCAACTGGCGGCTGAACCTCTGCTTTGCCGCCAAGTGGGAGGAACGCATGGAAATGCTGTACCCCGGCCTGACCCGGCCGGTCCTGTGCGGGTACCGGTTCTATAATCAGGATGTCAGCCCCGGTGCGCTGCTGATCGAAATAGGCGGCCACGCCAACACAGTGCAGCAGGCAGTACGGGCCGGGCAGTACGCGGCAAAGGCACTGGCAGCCCTGTTTGGCGGCAGCGTGTAACCGCGGCAAAACGCCCTTGCAACGCAAAACAAAATAGAATATACTGGACAAAGATAAGGCGGCACCGCATTATTCCCGACGGACGGCATCCGGAACGATGCGGGACTGCCATAAAAACCGGGGTGGAACACCACCCGCCCCGCAGGAGGATACCATGCAGAACACCATCCTGATCCACGCACCGGGCCGCAGGCAGGGCCGCGGGGCGCTGGTGTTGGCTTATACGGCGCTGTTTGCCCTGTTGATGGGCATCTGGGCTGCTATTTTTGCACTGAACGGGCAGAGCTTTATCCAATATGGCGATACCCTCAAGCAGCATTACCCGTTTCTGGTCTATTATGGCCGCTGGCTGCGGCAGGCCGCGCGCTGTGTGCTGACCGGCGCGGCGGTGCCCACCTGGGATTTTTCCATCGGTTACGGTGCGGATATCATTACCACGCTGAGCTATTACGGCCTGGGTGACCCGCTGGACCTGCTGGCAGCCTTTGTGCCCGGCCGGTGGACCGAGCAGCTGCTGGAGGGCCTGATCGTGCTGCGGCTCTACCTGGCGGGGCTGGCCTTTATGGCGTTCAGCCGCCGCCATGGCAACAGCCGCTTTGGCACCCTGCTGGGTGCGCTGGCCTATGTGTTCAGTGCGTGGCCCATCCAGGCAGGGCTGATCGAACCGGTGTTCCTGGTGCCGATGTATTGCTTCCCCCTGATGCTGCTGGGAGCGGATGATCTGTTTGAGGGCCGCAGCCCGGTTTTGTACATTGCCGCCATTGCGCTGACGGCACTCTCCAACTTTTTGTTCTTTTATATGGCTGCGGTGCTACTGGTGCTGTACGCCATTGCGGTGTACAGCAAGCGGTACGGGGCCAAAAACCTGCGCACCCTGCCGCCGCTGCTGGCAAAGTTCATCGGGTTTGCGCTGGTGGGCATTGCAATTTCAGCCGTCACCCTGCTGCCCACCGCGCAGGAGCTGTTCGGCAGCGCTCGCTTTGGCTTAACGCGGGAAACCGCGCCTTACCCGTTCTACCGGTTTTTTGAACTGCTGGCCAACATGACCACCGGCATGGGGTATGATGCTTACTCTACCTATGCGGGGGTGACCTCGGCGGCGTTTTTGGGTGTGCTGGTGCTGTTTGCCAAGCCGCGGCAGAACACCGTGCTCAAGTGCGCGTGGCTGGGTCTGCTGGCCCTGCTGCTGGTGCCGCAGGCGGGCAGTGTGTTGAACGGGATTTCTTACGTTTCCAACCGCTGGGTGTGGGCGTTCACCATGCTGGAAGCCTTTATCCTGGCGCGGGTCTGCCCCGGCATAACGGCGTTTGAGCCGAAAGAAAAGCGCAACCTGTTTGCGTTGCTGGCGGTTTACTGCGTGGTGGCGTTCTGCGTCAAGCAGGGCCGCACGGAGACCGCCCTGCTGGGCGCGCTGCTGCTGGTGCTGCTGGCCGTGTTTGTGCTGGCGGCAGATGGTGTCAGCCGCCGCGGTGTGCAGGCTGTTTTACTGGTGGGTTGCTGCCTTGGCGTGGTGATGAACCTTGGCGGCTATTATGGCATTGAGGAAGCCGATGCCGTGAACGAGTACCGCCCCGCCGGTTACGCCTGGAGCACCACCGTGCAGGACAACCCCGCCGTGGCCCTGCATCTGATGGAGGACCAAAGCTACTGGCGGTATGACTCGCTGGTGAACGAGCCGATCAACAGCCCCATGCTGCTGGATGTGTATGGCACCGGGTACTTTTTCAGCCTGAACAACAGCTACCTTTCCAGCCTGTTCCGGGAACTGGGGCAGAACACCCCGGTGGAATATGATTACCGCGGGCTGCAGAACCGCACCCCGCTGGAAACGTTGTTCGGCGTGAAATACGCCCTCTGCGCACCGGATTCCACCGGGGCGCTGCCCGCCTTATTTGACAGCCAGGCCGTGCAGGCAGCGGAAATCGGCGGCAGCGCGGTTGCGGTTTACCCCAATACGGCGGCGCTGCCCATCGGCTATACGACGCAAAACCAGATCAGCCGCGAAACCTATGACGCCCTGACCCCGCTGCAAAAGCAGGATGCCCTGCTGGACGGCGTAGTGCTGGAAGAAACCGGCCTGCTGCCCGAAGCGGAATTGACCGACGATACGGTAAGCCCCGCAGCCGAAATGGAGCTGGATGGCGTGCAGCAGCTGGATGAAACCACCTACTATGCCCCGCAGGACGGCGGGCGCATTACCCTGACCATTGCCCAGCCGGTGGCGGATTGTGAGACCGCCTTTGTGGTGCAGGGCGTGCAGTACACGGCCACCAGCCCGCTGGATGCGATGAGCGAAGAAGAACTGAGCGCCATGAGTGCCCATGACCGCCGCAGCCTGCAAAAGCAGTATGCGCATTTCTGGCGCAAGGACAGTGTCTATCTGCGCCTGCTCAGCAACATTGGTGAGGGCCGCATTGAGTATAACCGCCCCAACAGCCAGTATTACTGCGGCCGGCATGACTTTGTGTATAACTTTGGCACCAGTGATGAACCCTTGCAGCAGATCACGATTGTACTGCCCTTTGCAGGCTATTACCAGTTTGACCGCCTGGCGGTGGAATGCCAGAAGCTGGATACCGTTGCGGCCCGTGCGGAGAACCTTGGGGCCGAAAACCTGCAGAATGTGACCCTTGGCACCAACAGCCTGGGTGGAGAAATCACCACCACCCGCAGCAGCGTGCTGGTGGTGCAGCTGCCGTATTCTACTGGTTGGAGCGTGACGGTGGACGGTACCCCGGCCCAAGTGCTGCGGGCAGATACGGCTTTCCTCGGCGTGGCGCTGGAACCTGGCAGCCATACGGTGGCGTTTACCTACAAAACGCCCGGTCTTACCGCGGGGGCAGCGCTCAGTGCGGCAGGAGTGGTGCTGCTGGCGGCCATCTGGGCCGTGCCGGCCCTGCGCAAAAAGAGCAAAAAGCGCCGCAAATAACAAGCGCTTTACTTTTTAAGCATCACACGTTATAATACATTTTATCTAGGTGTAACTGAAAAGTCGAAAATTTAGCCTATGGCAACACCGCACAATTCCCGCCTTGCGGCTTAAGCACCGCTCCGGCAGC
>ENA-ORUI01001562-ORUI01001562.1-human-gut-metagenome-genome-assembly--contig:-NODE-1562-length-22532-cov-2.234284_pt1 | contig 22532 bp, 17 predicted proteins | sample MGYA00242078_ERZ509205 | MGnify/ENA primary metagenome ERZ509205 (study PRJEB26280, sample SAMEA2338828) | human gut metagenome | biome: human gut; feature: human-associated habitat; material: faeces... | reverse complement strand
CGCCGACTGCCATTTTAGACATCATCTCATTTCTTCTTGCCTGCTCTTTTTTCTGCGGTCTCAGCATAAATACAAATACGAATACAAGTAAAACAACAATCCAGATGATTGTTCCCATCATACCCATTCCTGCTCCGGATGATAATACGTTCATGTGAATTCCTCCTATTTTTCGATACTATTTAGTATTTTACACAAAATACAACTTTTGTTCAAGCCATTTTGCATATTTTTTATTTTTTCAGTTCACTCATCACATAGATTCAGTTAATGATCATGCTCGCATGAGGAAACTTATTTACTCTCCATGCTCCATGCGATACAGTTTCTCAGCCTTATAATTCTGATAATTGCCCATATCGATGGCATCACGGATTTCTTCCATCATCGTATTATAGAAATACAGATTGTGCAGTACGCACAGACGCATACCGAGCATTTCTTTTGCCTTCAACAGATGACGGATGTAAGCTCTACTGTACGTACGGCAGGCCGGACACTGACATCCCACTTCAATCGGACGCATATCCCGTTCAAACTTCTGGTTGAACAAATTCAATTTGCCAAAATTCGTATACACATGTCCATGGCGTCCGTTTCTGCTTGGATATACACAGTCAAAGAAGTCAACACCACGTTCTACAGCTTCCAGAATATTCGCCGGTGTTCCTACTCCCATCAGATAGGTTGGTTTGTCCTCCGGAAGATGTGGAACGGTCACATCCAGAATGTGATACATTTCCTCATGACTTTCACCAACAGCCAGACCGCCCACAGCATAACCGTCCAGATCCATCTCGCTGATACGTTTTGCATGGTCGATACGGATATCATCGAAAATCGCACCTTGATTAATACCAAAGAGCATCTGATGCTGGTTGATGGTATCCGGCAGGCTGTTCAGCCGGGCCATTTCCTTTTGGCAGCGCCCCAACCATCGGGTCGTCCGTGCTACCGATTTCTGCACATAATCCCGGGGCGATGGGTTTTCGATACATTCATCAAATGCCATTGCAATGGTAGAACCCAAATGCGACTGGATCTGCATGCTCTCCTCTGGTCCCATAAAAATACGATGTCCATCGATATGGGAGGCAAAGGTCACTCCCTTTTCCTCGATATGCCGTAGCGATGCAAGCGAAAACACCTGGAACCCGCCACTGTCGGTCAGGATTGGTCCCTGCCAACCGGTAAACCTGTGCAGCCCTCCCAGCTGACGCACCACATTATCACCAGGTCGCAGATGCAGGTGATAGGTATTGCACAGCATCACCTGGCACTTCAGCTCCTTCAGGTCATAAGCGGAAATACCGCCCTTGATGGCAGCCGCCGTCGCCACATTCATAAAGGCCGGCGTCTGCACCGTACCATGTACGGTGGTAAGCGCTCCCCGCCGGGCTGCTCCTTCTGTCAGTTTCAGTTGATACATTCTTTTTATTCCTCTCTTGTCAGTGTTACACATACCAGCTCCGGCGGGTTAAAGAGCCGAATTCCCATTCGCCCCCGTCCCAGCCCCCGGCTCAGGATCATCGTTTTATCTTCTATTTGGTAGATTCCGCCGTCATATTCCGGGAACAGGATCGTCTCGGGAGAAAGAATCCCGCCCAGTACCGGCAGCCATACCATCCCACCGTGGATATGCCCGCAGAAGGTCACATCGGCACCCCACGAAGCATATACCGGGAAATAGTTTGGATTATGCGCCAACAGAATATTATACCCCTCCGGTGCCTCTCCCAGTATGGTATACATCGTTTCCTCCGTCACTGGGCGATAGTGGCTGGCATACTTGTGGTAATAATCCAGCTTGTACCACAGTCCCGTCAGGTTGATTCTGTCGCCGTTTTCCGCCGTAAGCTGCACCGTTTCATTATCCAATACTTGTACTCTGGATGCTGCCAACGCAGCACGGTAGCTTTCCCAGTCGGCGGTGGCCAGTCCTTCCTCATGGTTCCCACGGATATAGTAGACCGGATATTCCTCCGCCAGTGCACTGCACAGCGCCAATGTCACACTAAAGTCCTCATCATAACGGCTCACCATATCGCCGGTCATTACAATGATATCCGGTTCCTCCGCACGAATCGCTTTCAGCAATCGACCGTTCTCTTCTCCCAAGGACACACTATGCAGATCAGAAAGCTGTACGATGTGATAGCCATTAAAGCCTTCCGGCAAACTCATACCGCCAACGGTATATCGTACTGTTTTTAGTCCATAGTTGCTCCACCACAGTGACCAGCACAGCAAAAGAAAAATCGCCACAATTAAAATAAGCAGCAGCCAGTGTTTCTTCACTCAGTTTCTCCTATGCCAATAATAATGCCCGTCTGATAAAACAAATATATCATACCATAATAGTGTGCCCTTTTCAATTAAAATACCATTCGCCAAATCTTAATAAATAGAAAAAGCAGAATGACCACTTCCAGTCGTCCTGCTTTTGATTATACTCTCACCTCATTGCGAAACGGTGAACAATGCGTAGAAATACCCCTTGTTTGCCATCAACTCATCAAAGTGACCGCATTCCTCCATTGTGCCGTTCTTTATAGCCAGGATACCATCATACCGGCGCAGCAGTGCCTCCTCCAGCATATGTGTAATGACTATGCGGGTCATACCGGTCAGGTCAAGAATATCCTCTGTGACCTGATGTGCCGTCTGGGCATCCTGAGCACCGGTCATCTCATTAGAATAAATGTTTCCCCCACTAATGGTATTGCTTTTGGGCCAGCACCCGTCAAAGCCCCGCTCTTTTGCGGTTGTACCGGCAGAAGAAGTGTGCTATAATAGGCTGAAATGTAAAACACTATGGAATGAAGGTAAAAAGATGCAAGACCGTTTGATGACCAAGACATCCGACTATTATTACGACCTGCCGCAGGAACTCATCGCCCAAACACCGCTGGAGCGTCGGGACAGCAGCCGCCTGATGGTGCTGAATAAGGAAACCGGCGAGATCTCTCACCATGTGTTTACCGATATCATTGACTACCTAAACCCAGGTGATGTACTGGCGGTCAATAACAGCCGTGTCATGCCCTCCCGTCTGATTGGCAAAAAAGAAGGCACCGATGGTGCCATTGAATTCCTGCTTCTAAAACAGCTGGGCAATGATGAATGGGAAACGATGGTGCGCCCTGGCAAACGGGCCAAGATCGGCGCTCGGTTTGTATTCGGTGATGGGCTGCTGCACGCCGAGGTACTGGAAATCCTGGAAGGCGGAAACCGTCGGGTCAAATTTGAATACGATGGCAATAATATCTTTGCGGTGCTGGAGGAAGTTGGCCGCATGCCGCTGCCGCCCTACATCACCGAACAGCTGGAAGATGGTGAACGCTACCAGACTGTCTACAATAAGGTACTGGGCAGTGCTGCCGCCCCCACCGCCGGGCTACATTTTACCGAAGAACTACTGCAAAAAATTCAGGAGAAAGGTGTAAAGATAGCTTACCTGACACTTCATGTTGGCCTTGGCACCTTCCGTCCGGTGAAGGTAGACGATGTGACTCAGCATCATATGCACTCAGAACACTACTGGGTCTCGCAGGAGGCCGCTGATCTCATCAATGAGGCCAAACGCACTGGCCACCGTGTCATTGCCGTAGGTACCACCAGCTGCCGCACGCTGGAATCTGCCTATATTCCCGGGAAAGGACTGCGCGAGTGCAGCGATAATACCGATATTTTCATCTATCCCGGCTACCAGTGGAAATGCATCGATGCCCTTATCACTAATTTTCATCTGCCGGAAAGCACCCTTATCATGCTGGTCGCTGCCTTTGCAGGGTACGATCACATCATGAATGCCTACCATGAGGCTGTTAAAGAACGCTATCGGTTCTTCTCCTTTGGCGATGCCATGTTCATTACAAACGAAACGAAGCCCCAAAACACCAGACATTAAACGCTGTACTATCCCATTGAATATTCCTTCTAAAAGAAGCAGGTCATTTTCAGTGATCGGCTTCTTTTTCGTTCCATTTTAATGACACGCTACTCCCTCTCATATACTAAGGATGAAAGGAGGCGTATTTCATATGAAACAAATTCTATTCCGCGGGGCAGCCACGGCACTGGTCACCCCAATGCAGCCAGATGGCTCTTTGGATTTAGAAACTCTCTCCCGCCTTACAGAATGGCAGATCCAAAGCAGTATCTTAGCGTTGGTGGCAAGCCGATCATTCTTCATACATTAGAGAAGTTTTATGTGAACAGTAAGTTTGAGAAGTTAATCGTACTTTGCCCTTCTCAGTGGATTAATCATACGAAGAATCTGGTTAAGAAGAACTTTAATGATTCTAGTAAGATTGTAGTGATTGAGGGTGGTTCTACCCGTAATGAGACAATCATGAATTCTATTCGTTACATTGAAAAAGAATATGGTCTGGATGATGATACGATTATCGTAACACACGATTCTGTTCGTCCATTCCTTACCTATCGTATTATTGAAGATAACATTCGTTATGCGCAGGAATACGGTGCCTGTGATACCGTTATCCCAGCCTCCGATACTATTGTAGAAAGTGCAGGACATGAGATTATCAGTAACATTCCTGACCGTTCTATTATGTATCAGGGACAGACACCGCAGTCTTTTAAGGCAAAGAAGTTAAAAGAGCTTTACGAGGGACTGACAGAAGAAGAAAAAGAGATTCTTACAGATGCCTGCAAGATTTTCGTTATCAAGGGGCAGGACGTACATTTAGTAGAGGGAGAAGTTTTTAATATCAAGATCACTTATCCATATGACTTGCGAGTTGCTGAAACTTTGATTAAAGGAGAAGAGAAATAATGTTAAATACAGTGTATCGTCTGGTAGCACCCAGGAGATTTGAAGTAGCATTTAACGATATTGATTTAAATAGTGATAAGGTAGTTGTGCGTCCAACGCATTTATCTATCTGTCATGCAGACCAGCGTTATTATCAGGGAACACGTCCGGCGGATGTTATGGCAAAGAAGCTGCCGATGGCTCTGATTCATGAGGCGATTGGTGATGTGGTGTATGATGCGACAGGAGAATTCAAGCCGGGTGAACTTGTTGTTATGATTCCGAATACACCAGTGGAGAAGGACGATGTTATCGCTGAAAATTATCTGAGAAGTTCCAAGTTCCGTGCAAGCGGTTTTGATGGATTTATGCAGGATAATGTCGCTTTAGACAGAGACAGACTGGTGCGTTTACCGCAGGATATTGATCGAACTGTAGCTGCATTCACAGAGATTGTCAGTGTTAGTGTACATGCCCTTCGTCGTTTTGAACGTTTTACTCACGCGAGGAAGAATGTTGTAGGTATCTGGGGAGATGGTAACTTAGGTTACATTACCGCAGTATTTTTCCACTATATGCATCCAGATACCAAGCTGGTTATCTTTGGAACGAATGAAGATAAGCTGAGTGGTTTTACTTTTGCCGATGAGACCCATCTTGTATGGGAGATTCCGGAAGACCTTAAGGTTGACCATGCGATTGAGTGTGTAGGTGGTGACGCTTCTCAGAAAGCAATTGATCAGATGATTGATATTATCCAGCCAGAAGGAACAATTGCCCTTCTTGGGGTATCAGAATATGCGGTTCCAATCAATACCCGTATGGTATTAGAGAAGGGGCTTCATCTTTATGGAAGCAGCCGAAGTGGAAGAGCCGATTTTGAGAAAACAGTTGAATTATATCAGGAATATCCAGAAATTCTCGGTTACCTCAGCAATATCGTAGGAGCGCAGGTTGAAGTGAACTCTATTGCAGATATGACAAGGGCATTTGAGATGGATATTAATAAGATGATGGGTAAAACCATTATGATATGGAATAAGTAGAAGCTTTGATGATTATAGAAATTCAAAGCTATAAAACTGAAAAATGCAGGAATTAAGAATTAAAAATGCATATTGACATAATTGACATATATGATATACTTAATTCATAAGTTGAAGGAGCAACGATTTTCGTTGCTCCTTTTTGTTGTTTCGTATACTTTTTAAGAGATAGATTTAGAGCGTGTTTCAAATATGCTCTGGAATATTGCAAAATAGGGCAGAGAAATTTTTGCAGACTCTTATATGAAATAACAGAAAAAGTCTTTTGTAGACGAAAATCTAAAAAAAGAGAGGAGCAAAAAGTATGCTAAAAATAAGTAACATTGTATCACAGATAGACTCTTTTGTATGGGGACCAGTGATGCTGGTTCTTTTGGTAGGAACAGGAGTACTTCTAACAGTTCGGTGCAATTTCCTAACCTGGAGAAATCTTCCCTGGGCATTGAAAAAGACGTTGAGTAAAGAAGCACGAACAAAAAGTCGAGGAACAGGAGATGTCTCACCATTTTCCGCACTTACGACAGCACTTGCCGCAACTATAGGAACCGGAAATATTGTAGGTGTTGCAACAGCAATGGTTTCCGGAGGCGCAGGTGCCTTAGTATGGATGTGGATTTCTGCCTGTTTTGGACTTTCTTCAAAATTTTCAGAATGTATGCTGGCGATTAAATATAGAGAGGTCAACGAAAAAGGAGAAATGTCCGGCGGCCCGATGTATACAATGAAAAAAGGACTGAAAAATAAGAAGTTAGGAGCAGTCCTCGGGTGGCTCTTTGCTCTTTTTGCAGTTATTGCCTCTTTCGGTATCGGAAATATGACACAGGGAAACTCCATTGCAACGTCTGTTCATGCAACATTTGGAATATCAGTAACTACTGTTGGAGTTGTAATTACAGTACTTGCCCTGTTAATTATCATTGGAGGAATTAAAACAATTTCAAAAGTTTCCTCTGTGGTAGTTCCTGTGATGGCGATATTTTATGTTATTGCCGGAATCATTGTTATTCTTGGAAATATACATAACCTTCCAGCTGGAATTATCATGATATTTAAAATGGCATTTAGTGTGAAAGCAGTAGGTGGTGCTTTATGTGGAAATATCGTAGCATCCATGATGAATGCAGCACGTTACGGTGTAGCCCGTGGGTGTTTTTCCAATGAAGCTGGAATGGGTTCTGCTGCAATCACAGCCGCAGCCGCAACAACGGATAATCCGGTAAGGCAGGCTTATATTAATATGACTGGAACTTTTTGGGATACGATTGTTGTCTGCACGATCACGGGTCTCGCCATCGCAAGTTCTGGTGTGCTTGGACAGATTGACCCGGCAACAGGACAGCTTTATGTTGGCTCCGCATTGACCATCGCTGCATTTTCCACAGTACTCGGAAAAGTTGGTGGATATCTCGTAACAATAGGTATTACATTATTTGCTTTCTCCACAATTCTTGGATGGGAATATCATGGAGAAAAAGCTTTTGAATATCTGGTAGGAACCCATAAACTGAATATGGTTTATCGAATTATTTTCTCACTGGTTGCTTATGTTGGTGCAACACAGACTTTGGAACTTGTATGGAACTTTTCAGATATTGCGAATGCGTTGATGGCGATACCGAATTTGATCTGCATGATATTGTTAAGCGGAGAAATAGCGAAAGATGTGAAAGCATTCCAGAAGATAATCGATAGGGAAAGATAATTTCTGAATTTGCTTAGATAGCCAAAACATAGACCACAGGGAATATAGGATATTATATTCCCTGTGGGCGTCTTCTTTGCTGCGCAAATCAGAATTCAATGGAAAAGTTCCCTCATTTCTGATATACTAATACAATGTTGATAAAGTAAAAATTTATTTTGGGAGGTTTAATCATGAGCTTAAATACAGGAATGAAAATGATAAAAACGGAGACAGTAACAGTGGAGAATGCAGCCAAGACTTTAGGCAGCGGCAGTCTCTTAGTATATGGAACTCCAGCAATGCTTTTATTAGTAGAAAAGACAGCCGTTGCGCTCTTAGACGGACATCTCGATGAGGGAATGACAACTGTTGGAACGAATTTAAATGTAGATCATGTTTCTGCGAGCCCAATTGGCTGTGAAGTAAGCTGTGAAGTAACGCTTACAGAAATTGACAGAAAGAAGCTTGTTTTTGCTGTTGAAGTGAAAGATCCAGCAGGAGTGATTGGTAAAGGAACACACGAGAGATTCATTGTGGATGCAGAGAAGTTCCAGAATAAAGCGAATGGAAAGTTTGATAAATAATGGCGGCGACAGGAAAGAATAATCAGGGAAAAAATGACTCAAAAAGGAATAATCTGAAAAAGAATGCCACGGATTTTAAGGAAAAGATATCGAACGGTGAGCCAATGCGTCTAAATAAGTTCCTTAGTGATGCAGGTGTGTGTTCAAGAAGACAAGCAGACCGCTATGTGGAACAGGGACGTATTTTGGTTGACGGAGAGCCGGCGCAGATGGGTCAGAAAGTGCATGCTGGACAGGATATCCGTGTGGATGGCAAGCGTGTCAGTGTGAGTCGTAAACAGATTGTTCTTGCGGTGAATAAGCCAAAAGGCATTGTCTGTACGACAGAGAAGCGAGAGAAAGATAATATCGTTGATTTTATTGGCTATCCTGAGAGGATTTATCCGGTGGGACGACTGGATAAAGATTCCGAGGGGCTTATTTTGATGACCAATGACGGAGAGTTGATGAATGAGATTTTGAAGGCGAGAAATTATCACGAAAAGGAATATGAGGTGACAATTAATCGTCCAGTAACAAATGTGTTCTTAAAGCAAATGAGTGAGGGTGTGGAGATTCTCGATACGGTGACACGTCCATGCAAAGTAAAAAGAACGGGCGTGTATACATTTCGTATTATTCTCACACAGGGCTTAAATCGCCAGATTCGCCGTATGTGTGAGGCATGTGGTTACCGTGTAAGAGAGTTAAAGCGTCTTCGTATTATGAATATTCATCTGGGAAGTCTGCCGACAGGAAAGTATCGGGAGATTACCGGGGAGGAGCTTTCTAAGCTTGAAAAACTTGCTGGAAGAAAACCGGGAGGAGTTTATCATGGATAAGCAGGCGAGAATGAAGAAACTTGTAGAAGTGCTGAATCAGGCTTCTAAGGCATACTATCAGGAAGACCGGGAATTATTTTCCAATAAAGAATACGACGAATTATATGATGAATTGCAGGCATTAGAGGCAGAGACTGGTATCGTGATGAGCCAGAGTCCTACACAAAATGTCGGTTATGAAGTACTCAGTGAGCTGGAAAAAGAGACACACGAAAGCCCGATGCTCTCTCTTGATAAGACAAAGAGTCCAGAAGCATTAAGAGACTGGCTTGGTGAAAAAGAAGGCCTTCTTTCCTGGAAAATGGATGGACTTACGGTGGTGCTGACTTATCGTGATGGCGTTTTGCAAAAGGCAGTTACACGAGGAAATGGTGTTGTAGGCGAGGTTATCACCAATAATGCCAGAGTATTTAAAAATCTTCCGGCAAAGATTCCATTTGCAGGTGAGGTTGTTCTGCGTGGTGAGGCGGTTATTAAATATTCGGATTTTAAAAAGATTAACGAAGGCATCGAGGACGTGGATGCCCGCTATAAGAACCCTCGTAATTTATGCAGCGGTTCCGTCCGCCAGCTTAACAACGAAGTGACCGCAAAGAGAAATGTCTTTTTCTTTGCATTTGCCCTTGTAAAAGCAGAAGGAAGAGAACTGGAGAATTCTGTGGAAAGCAATATGCTCTGGGTACAGAATCTTGGATTTGAGATTGTACCATATAAGAGGGTAGACAGAGAGAATATTATGGGGGAGATTCAGAACTTTTCCGAAAAGATTGTGGAAAATGATTTTCCATCTGACGGACTTGTTCTTATTTATGATGATATCGCTTATGGAATTTCTCTTGGAAGAACAGCGAAGTTCCCGCGAAATTCGATTGCCTTTAAATGGGCAGACGAAGAAGCAGAGACCAGGCTTTTACACATTGAATGGAGTCCGTCAAGAACCGGTCTTATTAATCCGATTGCCGTGTTTGAGCCGGTAGAATTAGAGGGAACAACGGTAAGCCGCGCAAGCCTCCATAATATCAGTATTATGGAAGGATTAGAACTTGGTGAAAATGACCATATCAAGGTCTATAAAGCCAATATGATTATCCCGCAGATTGCGGAGAATCTTACCAAAAGCGGTACCTGCCAGCCGATAGAGCATTGCCCGGCCTGTGGTGGTGCGACAGAAGTTCGCATAGAGAATAATGTCAAGACACTTTATTGTGTAAATCCATATTGCAGTGCAAAAAAAGTGAAGCTCTTTTCTCATTATGTAAGCCGTGATGCGATGAATATCGACGGCTTATCTGAAGCAACATTGATGAAAATGATTGAGCAGGGATTTTTATCCGAATTAAATGATTTGTACAACTTAGAACAGTATAAAGAACAAATCATTGCTATGGACGGATACGGCGAGAAGTCGTATAATAATCTGATGCAGTCTATTGAAAAATCAAGGGATACACAGTTGTTCCGTTTCGTTTATGGAATCGGAATCTTAAATGTCGGAAGTTCAAATGCCAGGCTTTTATGCCGCCATTTTGGAAACTCTTTAGAAAATCTCCGTGGAGCATCCGTAGAAGAAATGACACAGATTGACGGAATCGGTGAAGTGATTGCAACAAGCGTACACGACTATTTTGAGAACGAACACAATCAGAAGCTTCTTGAAAAACTTCTGCCATATTTACATTTTGAAGAGGAAAATGTATCGGCAGGAGGCGAGCAGGAACAGAGCCTTTTAGACAAGACATTTGTTATTACCGGAACAGTAGAGCATTTCGCAAACCGAAAAGAACTGAAGGAAAAAATCGAAAGTCTCGGTGGTAAAGTAACAGGTTCCGTTTCTAAAAAGACAGATTATCTTATCAATAATGACAACATGTCTTCTTCAAGCAAAAACAAAAAGGCAAAAGAACTCGGAATCCCTGTGATTACAGAAGAAGAATTTCTTTCAATGATTGAATAAAATGCTTATATATTATTTAGAAAAGAGATGAAAATACATGCCAATCAGAATAAATGCTGATTTGCCAGCAAAAAAAATACTGGAACATGAAAATATTTTCGTAATGGACTACGAGCGTTCCTTAAAACAGGATATTCGTCCATTGAAAATCATTATCATGAACCTGATGCCTACCAAACAGGCAACGGAGCTTCAGCTTTTAAGGAGTCTTTCTAACACGCCGTTACAGGTAGACATCACTTTCTTAAAAACAGAAACACACGATGCACAGAATGAATCCCAAACCCATATGGAAACATTCTATACCATTTTCCCGGAAATCAAGCAGCAGTACTTTGATGGACTTATCATTACCGGCGCACCAGTAGAAACTCTCGATTTTGAGGAAGTAGACTACTGGCCGGAACTCGTAGAAATCATGGAATGGTCAAAAACACATGTAACATCGACCTTTCATATCTGCTGGGCAGCACAGGCAGGCCTTTACTATCATTACGGTGTGAGAAAAGAACTGTTAGACGAAAAGATTTTCGGAATCTTCCAGCATCACACTATACATAGAAAGACCCCGCTGATTCGTGGATTTGATGATGTGTTCAATGCACCTCACTCCAGACATTCACAGATTGTAAGAGAGGACGTAGAAAAGAATCCGGAACTTACAATTCTTGCAGACTCCGAAGAAGCAGGTCCATTCATCATCATAGCAAAAGAAGGACGTCAAATCTTTGTCACAGGACATCCAGAATATGATGTACTGACCCTTGATGGCGAATACAAACGTGATCTTGCTAAAGGAATGGACAATGTTCCATTTCCAAATCGCTACTACAAAGACGATAAACCAGAACTCGGACCGGTGAAGTCGTGGAGATGCCATGCGAATACGTTGTATACCAACTGGCTGAATTACTATGTATATCAGATGACTACCTATGACCCAATGGAGATTCAGAACCTCAAATAACTAATTCTGATTTGCCGCAGGCAAGTAGAGACGCTCCCCAAGAGAGAAGATACCCTATATTTGTGACTCTATCACTTGCGGGTTGAATGCTCGCTTATACGCGCTCGCATTCAATCCTCGTTCTAAGGCCACAAATATAGGGTATCTTCTCTCTTGGGGAGCTGTTTCTTGGTTGCTGGAGCAAAAGTAGAATTTATTTTTTGATAAATTATTTTAGGTTCTTGAAGAAGAAGGGGAAGAAAGCTGGAGGTATTGGCGATAGAAAAAGGTTTAGAGTAGATGAATTTTGGGAAAAGATTGGATTAATAGAGACATAGTGGAATATAGAGCCAACCCCACCGACTCTTTTTTATATACAAAATCCATCCAAAGTCAGCTCCCGAAAAGATAAATAAGCCATATCTGTGGCCTGGAAGTTGCGAGAATGTAACAAAACGTTAGAAAAGCCCGGAAGTAAAGTATTGATTTTGACACCTTTGTGTTTTGTACAACTGAGTCAAAATCAATACTTTACTTCCGGGCTTTTCCTAGAAGCCTACTTCTCGCAACGACTAAAGTCACAGATATGGCTTATTTATCTTTTCGGGAGCGTCCCGTTGAATTCATCAAAAAAGAGCCGGACGATAAGCCGGGTTATGTCGTGAATGATCATCTGTCTAATTCTGCTGTTGCCAGCAGCTTCTAGCGACCCACCTGAAAACAATCCGGGCCAGATTATCGTTTTACATTCGGTCTTGCTTCGGGTGAGGTTTACATGGCATTCTCTGTTACCAGAGAATCGGTGGGCTCTTACCCCGCCTTTCCACCCTTACTGGCATAAGCCAGCGGTATATCTCTGTTGCACTATCTTTGGAGTCACCTCCACCGGACGTTATCCGGCACCCTGCCCTGTGAAGCCCGGACTTTCCTCTTCCCAGACCTTTCGGTAACTAAGGGAAGCGATCATTTATCCGACTCTTAAAAACAATATAAGATGCAAAAAGCATCGTTCATCATTCTAGCAAATAAGGTGAAAAATGTCAAGGTAAGAAGTTTGTAAGGACTTTTATATTCATTTTATGATAGAATATAAAACAAAAAAAGACGTGAAGGAAGGGTAAAGATATGGAAAAGAATGCTAGTATTCTCGTAGTAGATGATGATAAAGAGATTGCGGATCTTGTGGAGATTTATCTGGTGAATGATGGATATCAGGTATTGAAAGCTTCGGATGGGGAGCAGTGTTTACAGACATTGAAGGAACATCCGGAAGTCCGTATGCTTATTCTCGATATTATGATGCCGGGAATTGATGGATTAGAAGTCTGCCGTGAGATAAGAAAGACAAGCAATATCCCGATTCTTATTTTGTCAGCGAAGGCAGAAGATATGGATAAGATTGTCGGATTTGGAACGGGAGCGGATGATTATCTTACGAAACCGTTCCATCCATTAGAACTCCTTGCGAGAGTGAAGTCTCAGATGAAGCGTTACACAACAATTCAGTTAGGGGAAGAACAGCAACCAGCCAGTAAGGATGAGATTGAGATTCAGGATCTTACGATTAACAAGGCGGCCCATGTAGTGAAGAAGAACGGCAAGGAAGTTGCACTGACTCCGATTGAATTTGATATTTTATATTTATTAGCCTCAAACAGAGACAGAGTATTCAGCACTGATGAAATTTTTGAAAAGGTTTGGAACGAGAAGGTATACGAAGTAAATAATACTGTTATGGTTCATATACGAAGACTGCGTGAGAAGATAGAAGATAACTCCCGAAGCCCAAAGATTTTAAAAACTGTATGGGGGGTAGGTTACAAAATTGAAGGTTAAACGATTTAAAAGCTTCCGTTTTAAGATGGTCATGTACATGTTTTTCAGCCTGATTGCTACCTTTATAACGGAAGGTCTTATATTTATGGGAATCTATTTATATGAGACGGAGATTATAGCCGGTGAATATAAGAAGGTGTGGGGAGCATCCGGGCAGGGAAAAATGTCCTTTGGCACATTTACGATGTCACAGTCGATAGCACTGGATGCCTGGGTCATCGCTATATTTACGATATTGCTTCTGATTATTTATTTTATTCTCATATCAAATAAGTTTGTAACGTATGTAAGAGAAATTATCAGCGGTGTGGAACGTATGAAGTCTGGTGATTTGATGGAGGAGATTCCTGTCCGTGGAGAGGATGAATTTTCAGAAATCGCAGCGTCTATTAACGAGATGCGTCATAATCTTTATGAGACGATGGAAGCACAAAAGGCAGTGGAAAAGACGAAGGACGAATTGATTACGAATGTAGCACATGATCTTCGTACGCCGCTTACTTCAATACTTGGTTATCTGGATTTGCTGACACAGGGAGATTTTCTTACGGAAGAACAAAAACAGAAGTATCTTGGCATTGTATCTTCAAAGGCAAAGCAGTTAGAAACTTTGGTTAAGGATTTATTTGATTATACGAGATATGACAGGAACAAGGTCAAAATAAAGAAGGAGATTCTTGATTTGAATCTTTTTGTGCCTCAGTTAGTTGATGAATTTTATCCAAGCTTCATGGACCATCAATTGGAATGCCGTACTGATTTTTATGAGGGGGCATTGAATATTGAGGGGAATGGCGAGCTGCTTGCAAGAGCGATTGGTAATCTGATTTCGAATGCGATTAAATATGGGGCCGATGGAAAGCTGGTAGAAGTGCATACCGGTTTAAAAGATAAGAAGGCATTTGTGGCAATTGTCAATTACGGAAAGATTATTCCGGCAAAAGACCTGGACAAGATTTTTGATAAGTTTTACAGGGTGGAAAACTCAAGATCATTAAAGACTGGAGGTACAGGACTTGGGCTGGCAATAGCAAAGAACATTATCAACCTTCATGAGGGAAATATCTGGGCGACCAGCGATGAGTCAGGAACCAGATTCCAGATAGAACTTCCGGTTGTGCAGGCTCATATGCCAAATACCGGAAAATAATAGCAAAGATACGAGGAATACAAAATGATTAATGATTTGTTCCGTACTTACAAAAAAATTATATTACTGCTTCTTGTACTGCTTTGTTCGGTTGTTTTCTGGTTCTATGGCTGTCGGCACCAACAGCGTAGTCAGAGTGAAGTAGTAGAGTGGAATAAAAAGACAATAAAAGGGACGAATGGCTATTGTTATAAGTTTAAGACGAGTAATTGTACGGGAACAGTAACTTTTGGGGCGGCAGGTTATGTTGCCAAAGATAAGGAGATGCCGGTTACTTTAGATATCTTTGCTGCAGAGAAAGATTTTACCGGGGTAATGAAAGTCACTCTTCCGGGAGAAAATGGCAAGGGAATTGCCTACCAGTCTGCAGTGAAATGTAAGGCAGGAGAGAAGGAAAAGATTGTTTTAAATGTTCCGCAACTTGGTGATCCTTCTGCAATTTGTTTTGAAATTATGGATTCTTTTGGTGTTACGGAATTGTCAGAAGATGTCTCTTTTTCTGATGCGAAGAATCGGAACGGAGCATTTTCAGAACAGGCGGAGAATCTCATTGGTGTTTTGAGTGGACAGTCAAAGGAGTTGTCTTATTTAAACAGTCTTAAAATAGGAGAAGAATCGGACGAAGAGTCAGTGAAGGTGGTCTGCTATTCAAAAAATAGTTTTCCACAGACAGAAGAAGAGTTTCAGGGGTTAGATGGAATGATCATTGATTCTTTTGATACGAAAAGTTTGTCTGGAAAACAAAAAAGTGCTTTAAAAAGCTGGTTGAAGTCAGGCGGGAAACTACTGATTGCCGGGGGCGACCAGCAGATAGATTCTTTTGAGGGGCTGGAAAAGACATTTGGAATTATACAGGAAGATGTCGTCGTTTCTGAACTTTATTTGGCAGATGCGGATAATACAGTACAGGAATTGCCGATTCTTATGAGTAATCTTCAGCTTTCACAAAAATATGAATGGGAAGCTTACGGGGATTTTGAACCAGAAATAGGTTATACTGCAGCAGTAGGGAGCGGAAAGATTTCAATCCTTCGTTTTAGCCTGACAAATTCTGCATTTTTACAATGGAGTGTGAGAGATAAAGCAGCAGTAGAGATTCTTTCTCATTTTATGGGAAAAGATGAAGATACCGAAAGCAGCGATACGAGTCTTTGGTATGTAAAAAAGGCATTATATGCATTTATGAAGTCACAGCTTCCGAATACGTTTTTTTATGGGGTATTTTTTATTTTCTATATTTTGCTGATGGTAACTATCGCATATTATTATTTGTGTAAAATCAAAAAAAGGGAATACATCTGGATTATAGTTCCGGTACTTGCATTGGTTTTTACCGTTGGATTATTTATCCGTTCCAGGGGAATGAAAAGCTCTGGCGATAGCTATTTTTCCGCGCTGCGTGTGACGGACAGTGAGAAGGAGCAGGAAAATATTTATTTTCTCTATCAAAATAATGAGGGAGTAGAGGGCAATGTGAATTTTCTTTCGACAATTACTTCCGTCATACCGATGGATTATAATTACCGGACGATTGTAGGAAAAAATATAAAAACTTCCGGAGAAGATATTACGATTAATAATACACAAAAAGGCTTTGATGTTGCCTTTGAAGAGAGTGTGCCAGGAACTTCAAGAATTTTGAAATTGTCAGGCAATACAAAAAGCGCCTCGGAAAAGGAAGTATTTACGCAGGATATTTTTACAACGTATACAAGTTTTTATGGCAATATCACGAATACCTCTTCGAATAATTTTTCCAGAGTTATTTTAATTCGGGGGAATCAGTATGCGATTCTTAAAAGTGTAAAAGCAGGGGAAAAGGCGTCTGTTTCTAAAGATATGGTGAAGTGCTGGAATCATTTTGATGAAGAGAATTCTGCTTTTGGTACAGAAAATGAAAATACAGTTACAGGAAATATTATGGAATATCTCCAACAGACTTACATGAATACGCAAAAGTCAAAAGAAGAACTTTTAGTTGTCGGTATTACAAGTGAGAATGACTTTAAGTTGTTTTCTGATGATAATGTTTTGAAAAATCATGTGACGGTGATGATTAATCATTTTACGTTAGAAGAAGAAACCGGAGAGCATATTTTAAATATCAATATGTCCTGTCTGAAACAGGAAGGAGAAGGACTGGCTATAGAGGAAGATACGTTAGAGGAGAATAAGACAGAAGTCAGTTATGTCTTTGACAAAGAAGAAATAGAAGCACTGGCAAGAAACAAGGATAATTTCACAGGAAAGATATATGCGTATAATTACAGTACCGGACAAAGAGACAGGATTTTATCATCGACAGAATCTTATATAACAGGAGAAAGCCTGAACAGTTACTTGTCAGGAGATGGAGAAATGCGGATTACTTATAAGATGGATGCGTCGGATGAGTATGGACCGGCACCGGTGCTGTCACTGATTTATAAGAAGCAGTAAAGGGGGAGAAGAATGCTGGATTTTCAAAATATTTCTATTCAGAGAAAAGGGAAAAAAGTATTAGATGATTTCAGTCTGAAAGCCCCGGATGGAGTGATACTCGCCTTACTGGGTGAGGATAAAGAGGGAAAGTCCACGCTGCTTAAGGCTGCTTCTGGTGGGGAAAAGCCGGAAACAGGAGACATTTATATAGATGGTATCTCTATTTATGAAAAAGGCGGAAATGCGTACTGTAATTTTGGCTATATGTCTAAAGAATATGGCTTTTACAGTCTGTTAAAGGTAGAAGAATATTACGAATTGTTCCTGGCACTGTATAAGGTAGGAGGACGATATCGGAGCCGGAGGATTGAGGAAGTTCTGGAACTTCTTGATATGAAAGAATATGAGGGAGCATTCATCGGTGAACTGCCGGCAGAAACCTTACCGTTTTTATATTTGGGAAAGGCCATTTTACAGGAACCAGAATGGCTGTTGATGGACGAACCGTTTGATAATATGAGTGTGACAGCAAGGAGAAAGATGATAGGAATTTTGCTCACCCTCCATGAAAAAGGGACTTCCATGATTTTAAATACTCCGATGTATCCAGAAATGATGGGATTCATTACGGATGTTCTTGTTATGGAGTCTGGGAAGAATCTGACCTTTGGTCCGGTAGAAGAAGTGTACGCAGAGGCATTATGTAAAAGTCCTGTACGAATGCATATTTTAGCTCAGATGGAGAAGGCACTGGAAGTTTTGAAAGAGAATCCTCTTGTTGACCGGGTTACGGTAGATGGGGATGATGTGATTTTCCGATTTAACGGAGGAGAAAAGGAAGAAGCAGAACTTCTTACCGACTTAGTTGCATCTGGTGCACTGATTCATAATTATATGCGGGATCAGGCGGACATAGAAGAAATTTTCCGGAGGTAGTAGTTATGTGGAATCCCTTTTTAAAAGTAGAATGGCTGAAAGAAGGAAGAAATATACGGCTTCCCATGATGCTCATTTTTTATAATGCGATACTGGCATTTATCACAATTTTATTTATGTTTTTTAATGCAGAGTCCTTTCAGGAAGGCTATTCCTACGATACTTCTGCATATCTGTATCAGTTTTTAATTATAAGCACGATTCAGATTGGAATGATATTTGTACTCATGCCTTTTTCGGTATGGGGATTTTATTCAACAGATAGAGAAAAACATATGTTAGAAGAATTTGCAATGATTCCAGGTTCTTCTAAGCAATTTATTATTGCCAGAGTTTCGGTGATTATTGCCGTATATATGATGTTATTTATATCTAGTCTGCCTATCATTTCCCTGTCTTGTATATACAGCGGCCTGCCGTGGAGAAAGATTATCCGTCTTGGGATTATGCTGTTTATCTGTACATTCTGGAGTGCTTCCGTTTCCATTTTTTCCTTTAGTTATTGTAAAAAAGGAATCTGGGCATTTGCACAAAATACAGTCATTGAGGCAGTGTTCATTCTGGGAACGATTTTAGGAACAGAAATTATGCGAACGATATCTATCTCTGTATCAGGAATGGATAATCTGGCACCAATCACGACAAGTCTGTGCCTGCTCTTAAGCCTGATAAATCCGCTGGCAGCATATATGGGATATTATGGGAATATTACGGGAGATAGCGGCCTGATGAATCTTTATTGCGGGCGAATCGGCATCGACAGTTCAACCCAGGCTTTCTCTTTCCTTTTTTATAAGGCAGCGAGTATTATGTGCATCTTTATGGGAATTGCCTTTTTGGCTCTGGCAGTCTGGCAGATGGAAAAGCAGGCAAGAGAGTAGTCAGACAGATAAAAATGCAGGTATAAGAGTAGCCGCCAGCCAATAATTATTTTTAAATTATTGTGAAAAATAAAGAAAAATAGTCCGAATTTTTTTGTAAAAAACAGAAAAAAGAATAAATGAGAGTGAAAACCTGCAAATTATGCGTATACAAAAAGATTTTCGTATGCTATAATGATGGCGTTTATTTGATTTAAAAACCGAAATGACGTGCGCCAGGCGCACAACCGCACACGGGAGGTAGACATGGACTTAATTTATAAAAGTACAAGAAATAATCAGGAAACAGCAACAGCTTCCGAAGCTATTTTAAAAGGTTTAGCCGGAGAAGGAGGACTTTTTGTTCCTTCCTATATTCCAAAGCTTGATAAATCTTTAGAAGAACTTTCCAAGATGAGTTATCAGGAAGTTGCTTATGAAGTTATGAAGCTTTTCATGACTGATTTTACAGAAGAAGAGTTAAAACATTGTATTAACAGTGCTTACGATAAAAAGTTTGACACAGAGAATATTGCAGAATTAGTGAAGAAAGATGATGCATATTATCTGGAGCTGTTCCACGGAGCAACTATCGCATTTAAGGATATGGCACTTTCTATCTTGCCTTATTTAATGACAACAAGCGCAAAGAAGAATCAGGTAAAGAATGAAATCGTCATTCTTACAGCAACATCCGGAGATACCGGAAAGGCGGCATTAGCAGGATTTGCTGATGTACCAGGAACAAAGATTATCGTATTTTATCCAAAGCATGGTGTAAGCCCTATTCAGGAAAAACAGATGGTAACACAGCGTGGAGAGAATACATACGTTATCGGAATCGAAGGTAACTTCGATGATGCACAGACAGGAGTAAAGAAGATGTTCTCTGACGCAGCACTCGCAGAAGAAATGAACGAAGCAGGATACCAGTTCTCCTCCGCAAACTCTATCAACATCGGACGTCTTGTTCCACAGGTTGTTTACTATGTATACAGCTATGCTACATTATTAGCCCGCGGAGAAATCTCTGACGGAGAGCAGATTAACGTAGTTGTTCCAACAGGAAACTTTGGTAACATCTTAGCAGCATCCTACGCAAAACAGATGGGAGTACCAATCGCAAAGTTAATCTGTGCATCCAACGAGAATAAAGTACTCTTTGACTTCTTCACAACAGGATGCTACGACAGAAACAGAGACTTTATCCTCACAACATCTCCATCAATGGACATCTTAATCTCCAGTAACTTGGAGCGTCTCATTTATCAGACTGCGGGAAGAGATGCCGAGAAGAACAATGAGTTCATGAAAGAACTGAATACAAACGGTGTTTATACAATTACCGATGACATGAAAGAACAGATGAAAGACTTCTACGGGAACTATGCAACAGAAGAAGAGACAGCACAGACCATCAAAGAAGTTTATAATAAAGCAGATTACATCATTGATACCCACACAGCGGTAGCGGCATCTGTTTACAAAAAATATGAAAAAGAAACAGGCGATACCACAAAAACGGTTATCGCATCTACAGCAAGCCCATATAAATTTACAAGAAGCGTCATGAATGCGATTGATTCTTCTTATGACAGTAAGACAGATTTTGAACTCATCGATGAATTAGAGAAACTGTCTGGTGTCAAAGTACCACAGGCAATCGAAGATATCAGAAGTGCAGCAGTTCTTCATGATACTGTATGCGAAACGGAAGATATGTGCAAAGAAGTGAAAAAGATTCTGAACATTAAATAGTAATTTGCCGCAGGCAAAGGGAGACACCCTCAGTAAGATAAACAGACCATATTTGTGACTTTAGTCGCTGCAGGTTGAATGTTCGCTTATGCGCTCGCATCCAACCTTTGCTCCGAGGCCATAAATATGGTCTGTTTATCTTACTGAGGGTTGTGCTTTGGCTGGGAAGATGCCGCTATAGAGAAAGTGACTGTCGGATTGCTCAAAGAATAAAAAGCACTATTGGAAGAAATTCTTCTTTTTGAAATCTGAAAATTGTAGTTTTCAAAGATTTTCGTCTGTTCCCCTCACTTTTTGTTGACAAAGCTTTCTTTTTGGAGTATTCTATTGATAACATGAGATTATAATAGGTTGAGTGCGCTACTCGCAATGGAGGTGGAGCTATGCTATTAGTTACTACAGAAAGAATTGCAGGAAGAGAAATCGAGCCGTTAGGTATTGTAGAAGGTTCTTCTGTCCAAACAGTTCATGCAGGTAAGGATATCATGAACAGTTTAAAAACGTTAGTGGGTGGAGAGCTTACTTCATACACGGAGATGATGGAGAAAGCCAGAACGCTTGCAACAGATAAGATGGTAAGGAACGCAGAGCAGATGGGTGCAGATGCAGTAGTATGTGTGCGTTATTCCTCCAGCGAAGTAATGCAGGGAGCTGCTGAGGTTTTAGTATATGGCACAGCAGTCAGACTGATTTGACGGATATATAAGCAGGATGGCAGTAGATAATAGCCGTCCGCAGTCGGAGAATTCTGCCGGGCAGGATTCTTTTTCTTCGTTAGCTTTTGATTTTATTTTTTTATATTGAAAGTATTTGGAGAGAATCAGGAAACAGTCAGAAAGTTTAGTTATAATTAGAGTTGGGAGAACAGAATGGAAGATATAAGAATAGTCTTTTCGAACATCATGGAGAAGCTTCTCAAACAGGCACATAAGAATAAAAATGTGTTAGAGTATAAGGAGATTAACGATGCATTTAAGAATATTGAGTTAACTCCGGAGAAGTTTGAGTGGATTCTTGATTATTTTGAAAAACAGGGCGTTGATGTTTTAAATACCAACGAAGAAGATGACGGTGATGATAATTTTATAGATGATGATACAGAAGAAGTTGAGATCATTGATGATGCTGATATTCTTGAAGGTGTCAGCTTAGAAGATCCAGTTCGTATGTATTTAAAAGAGATTGGTAATATTCCTCTGCTTACAGCAGAAGAGGAAGTATTTCTTGCACAGCGTATCGAAAAGGGAGATGAGCAGGCGAGAAAGCAGCTTATTGAGGCAAACCTCCGACTTGTAGTAAGTATTGCCAAGAAGTATGTTGGAAGAGGAATGTCTTTCCTTGATCTTATTCAGGAAGGTAACATGGGTCTGATGAAGGCCGTTGAGAAGTTTGATTATAAGAAGGGTAATAAGTTCAGTACCTACTCTACCTGGTGGATTCGTCAGGCAATCACAAGAGGTATCGCCGATACAGCGAAGACAATCCGTGTACCAGTACATATGGTAGAGACAATCAACAAGACACTTCGTACTTCAAGAATGTTACTTCAGGAACTCGGAAGAGAACCTACCAATGAAGAGATTGCCAAGAAGATGAATATGCCGGTTGCCAAGATTGATGAGATTTTAAAGACATCCAGAGATCCCGTATCTTTAGATACACCAATCGGTGAGGAAGAGGACAGCCAGTTAGGTGATTTCATTGAGGATGAATCTCTTCTTTCTCCAGTAGATTCTGCATCTTTTTCCATGCTTAA
>ENA-ORUI01001557-ORUI01001557.1-human-gut-metagenome-genome-assembly--contig:-NODE-1557-length-22596-cov-4.027017_pt1 | contig 22596 bp, 20 predicted proteins | sample MGYA00242078_ERZ509205 | MGnify/ENA primary metagenome ERZ509205 (study PRJEB26280, sample SAMEA2338828) | human gut metagenome | biome: human gut; feature: human-associated habitat; material: faeces... | reverse complement strand
GAGGCGGGAATACCGATGCGCGACATCAAAAAGGGTCTCGGCTGGCAGCTCGGCAAGGGGGTAGGATGCCTCGTATCTCACCGACACGAAGATCATGCAAGGTCGTTGAACGACTTTCTCACCTGCGGCATCCGCGTACTGGCTCTCGCCGATGTATTCGACGCCGCCAATCCGAGAAATCGCGTATTCTGCAAGATAATCGAACCGATGCACGGCTACAAAGTGGGAGGCTTCAAGGTCTTCGTACTGCCGGTCGTCCACGATGTGCCGTGCGTCGGGTTCGTCATCGAGCATCAGGAGATGGGACGCCTGCTTTTCATCACCGATACGATGATGCTGGAATACCGGCTGCCGAACCTGAATCACATCATGATCGAGGCGAACTACTCCGATGCAATCTTGCAGCGCAATATCGACAGTGGGCGGATGCCTCCCGCCATGCGGGGACGGCTGCTGGGTTCGCACATGGAATTGCAGACGACGAAAGAGATTTTGCGGACGACCGACCTATCGGCGGCAAATGAGGTGATTTTACTGCATCTCTCCGACGGCAACAGCAATGCCAAAGGATTCGCCGAAGAAGTTCGGCAAATCGCCGGAAAACCGGCATATATCGCCCGTGCAGGATTGGAGGTCAATCTCGATAAAATGCCCTACTGATATGCGACCCGTGCCGAACGATATAGTTTCAACGCTGATCCGCTACCTGCCGCAGATACTCGAAAACGTGCAGATAGACAGCGGAAATACGCGGCTCATCAATGCCGTAAGACTGACAAAAAGGATTATTCCACGATTAAAGAAAATTGAGAATGAAAAAAATACCAAACCCTAACGGAAACAAATTCGTCTTGCCAAAGGGATATACTGACCTCGGATGGCAACTCGATTTTAATGCTTCCGAACTAAAAAAATGCAGGGAAGCCGGGCATATCCGGCGGAAGTTCGATAATTCCAAATACCTGTATCGGTGTAACGATGTGGTATATATCTGCGATCAATGCAAGAATGTACACCATGTCGATATGAGTGATTAAAAAATCGAATGCAATGCTGATAGTAAAGCAGGACAAGACCCGCAAGGAGGAAGAGGGACAGATATTCGTCGAACTCACGATTTACCGTGATGTCAGGAATATCGCAGACTGCAACCGCCTCGGATATTGGTGCGACAAAGCGCATCTGTCGCACTTCATCATGGAATGCGCGAAATGTTTTACGCAAGACGAATTAAAAAACATACTGAAAATGAACGGAAACAATATTTACATCGAGAAAAACAACCTGCTCGATGCCTACAAGAAAGGCAATGCCGATAACAAGAAGATGCTCGAAAATCTCTTCGGCAAGGAGATGTTCCGCCCGAAAAACATCATGGAGCGCATCAAGACCTTTGATGACGCATTCAAGGAACTCGGCGAGCACCATCCGCTCGTAAAAGAATACCACAAACGGCATCTGTTCCTCGAAGACGATTCGGATATTAGCTCCGATCTCGTAGCCTACCTCAAACTCCGCATCATTACCGCCGCTCTCAACGAGGGTTGGACACCGCAGTTCACCGAGGACGAATACCGCTACTTCCCGTGGTTTTGGCTCTACACCAAGGAGGAGATCGCCGCGATGTACCTCAACATCGTGGAGTACGGATCGAACGCCTACGGCATCAAGTCGGCGGCGCACACCTTCTTCAACAAAACGCCCGACCAGCTCAACTTGCAGGAGGCCGCCGTGCTGGTGGGCGTGGTCAACGCACCGACGCGCTACTCGCCGGTGCGCAACTACGACAACGCCATGGCCCGTCGCAACCTCGTGCTCGCGCGCATGGCCGAAGCGGGCGCCATCACGCACGCCGAGCGCGACTCGCTCTCGGCGCTGCCCATTACGCTCAACTACCGCCCCGTCTCGCACAACGACGGGCAGGCGACCTACTTCCGCGAGATGCTGCGGCAGGTGATGAACGCCCGGCCCCCCAAGCGCCGCAACTTCTACACCGAATGGGATTACGAGCAGGCCGTCAAGGAGTACGAGAACAACCCGATCTACGGCTGGTGCCACAAGAACACGAAGGCCGACGGCACGCCCTACAACATCTACAAGGACGGGCTGAAAATCTATACCACGATCAACTCCACGATGCAGCAGTACGCCGAAGAGGCGATGCTCAAACAATTGCGCACGGTCATCCAGCCCAAGATGGACGCCCAGTACCGTTCGACCAAGGTGCTCTTCCAGAACACGTCGGCCGAAGAACGCGAGAAGATCGTGCGGCAGGCGATGCGCTACTCCGACCGCTACCGCGCCCTCAAAGAGGAGGGGCGCAGCGAGGCCGAGATCGACCGCATCTTCCGCACGCCCTGCCCCACGCGGGTCTTCACCTACCGCGGCGAACGCGACACGATCCTCTCGCCGCGCGACTCGATCCTCCACCACAAACGCATCATGCGCGCCGGATTCGTCGCCATCGAACCGCAGACGGGCCGCGTCAAGGCCTACGTCGGCGGCCCCAACTTCCGCTATTTCAAATACGACATGGCCAAGCAGGGCAAGCGGCAGATCGGCTCGACGATCAAACCCTTCGTCTATACATTCGCCATCGACCACCTCGGTTTGACGCCCTGCACGCCGGTGCCCAACCTGCCGGTGACGATCGATACGAGCAACGGCACGCCGTGGTCGCCCAAAGAGGCGAGCAAGGTGGTCTACGACGGCGAAATGCACCCCCTGAAATGGGGGTTGGCGCGCAGCCGAAACAACTACTCGGCGTGGATCATGAAGCAGGCCAAACAGCCCGAGGCGGTGGCCGACTTCATCCACAACATGGGCATCCGCTCGTTCATCGATCCGGTCTACGCGCTCTGTCTGGGCACCTCCGAATCGAGCGTCTTCGAGATGGTGAGCGCCTACTCGACCTTCGCCAACGGCGGCGTGCATACCGACCCGATCTTCGTGACGCGCATCGAAGACCGGCAGGGCAACCTGATCGCCACCTTCATTCCCGAATCGCAGGACGCCGTATCGGAGCGCACGGCCTACACGATGCTCACGATGCTGCAAAGCGTCGTGACGAACGGAACGGCCGGCCGGCTGAAATGGCAGTTCGATCTGGGCGACGCACAGCTGGGCGGCAAGACCGGCACCTCGCAGCGCAACCGCGACGCGTGGTTCATGTGCGTGGCCCCGAAGCTGGTGGCGGGCGCATGGGTCGGCGGCGAAGACCAGTCGGTACACCCGACCTACGGCGGCGAGGGCAGCATCATGGCCCTGCCGATCGTGGGAGAATTCTTCTCGACCGTCTACAAGAATCCGGCGCTCGGCATCTCCAAGCAGGACCGGTTCCGCCGCCCCGACCGCGTGACGGAGTACGACTGCGAGGAGGAGATGCAGCAGTCGCAGTACACGGAGGAGGAAGAGGGATTCTTCGACTGATCCCGCCCCGGACAACATTCCGCAGCATGACAATCCGCGCCCCGAAACCCGAAGACGCCGCAGCCGTCGCAGCACTCTACAATCACTACGTGCTGCACAGCACGGCCAGTTTCGAGACCGAACCGCTCGATGCCGAACAGATGCGGTCGCGGTTGGAGAGCGCAACCGCCCGCCTCGTCTGCGAACGGGAGAGAGCGATCGTCGGATTCGGCTATACCCACGACTGGAAGGAACGCGCAGCCTACCGGCACACGCAGGAGGTGACCGTCTACGTCGCCCCCGACAGTACGGGACTCGGCATCGGCCGGCGGCTCGTCGAGCGGCTCGTCGCCGAATGCCGCACGACGGAGTGCCATGCGCTGGTCGCCTGCATCACCGCGGACAACGCCCCGAGCCGCCGGCTCTTCGAATCCATCGGATTCCGCCGCGTGTCGCATTTCGAACAGGTGGGGCGTAAATTCGGCCGCTGGCTGGACGTCGTCGACTACGAACTGCTGCTCTGAGACGCCCGTTTTCCGCCGCAGCGGGCCGAAAAATCCGACGGACGGCGGAAAATCGCGCGGATTTTCTTACTTTTGCTGCGGGAGGAGCCTCTTTTGACTCCCGAAGCGTTCAACCACACTTAAAGAAGATCGACCATGAAAATCGCAATCGTCGGCGCGAGCGGCGCCGTAGGTCAGGAGTTCCTGCGCATTCTCGAAGAGCGTCCCCTGCCGGTGGACGAACTGCTGCTGTTCGGATCGGAACGCAGCGCCGGACAAACCTATATGTTCCGCGGGAAACCCGTCACCGTCAAGCTGCTGCGACACAACGACGACTTCCTCGGCGTGGACATTGCCCTCACGTCGGCCGGAGCGGGCACGTCGCGCGAATTCGCCGAGACGATCACCCGCCACGGAACGCTGATGATCGACAATTCGAGCGCCTTCCGCATGGAGCCCGACGTACCGCTGGTCGTGCCCGAAGTCAACGGACGCGACGCGCTCGACGCTCCGCGCCGCATCATCGCCAACCCCAACTGCACCACCATTCAGATGGTGGTGGCGTTGCAGGCCATCGAGCGCGTGTCGCACATCCGCCGCGTGCACGTGGCCACCTACCAGTCGGCCAGCGGCGCAGGGGCGCAGGCGATGGCCGAACTCGAACGGCAATACGCCGACCTGGCCGAAGGCCGTGAGCCGAAGGTCGAGAAGTTCGCCTACCAGCTGGCCTACAACGTCATCCCCCATATCGACGTCTTCACCGACAACGACTACACCAAGGAGGAGATGAAGATGTACCACGAGACGCGCAAGATCATGCACTCCAACATCGAGGTGTCGGCCACCTGCGTGCGCGTACCCGTGATGCGTGCCCACAGCGAAAGCATCTGGCTCGAAACGGAGCGTCCCGTCTCGCCCGACGAGGCGCGCGCGGCGTTCGAAGCGGCCAAGGGGATCGTCGTGATGGACGATCCGGCGCAGAAGGTCTACCCGATGCCGCTCTTCATCGCCGGCAAAGACCCCGTCTACGTGGGGCGTATCCGCCGCGACGTGACCAACCCCAACGGACTGGCGTTCTGGTGCGTGAGCGACCAGATACGCAAGGGTGCGGCGCTCAACGCCGTGCAGATCGCCGAGTGGCTGCTCAAAAACCGGTAACGGGCTTTCGGCCGGAAAGCCGCCGCCCCACGCAGCCGAGCGGAAGAGAGTTTAATTTCCGGCGCTTCATTTTAATTGCAAATTGCACTATCTTTGCGGCGGGATTGCCTGCCACGCGGCGGGCGAACGATCGGAACTATGAAAAAACATTTGGGACTTCTGACGGTACTGGCCGTCATCGCATTGACCGTATTCTTCTATTTCCGCTTCTTCTTCGTCTTCGGCGAAGGGGTCAAGAGCGGCGAGTTGAACTATGTCGTCTACAAGGGAGTCCTTTTCAAGACGTACGAAGGCAAACTCATCCAGACCGGCATCCGCTCCAAGGAGGCGGGATCGATCCAGTCCTACGAATTCGAGTTCTCGGTCGAAGACCCTGCGCTTGCGCGGGAACTGATGCTCCAAGGGGGCCGGACGCTCGAACTGCACTATAAGGAGTATTTCGGAGCGCTGCCCTGGCGGGGCTTTACGAAATTCATCGTCGACAGCATCGTCACCATCGGGCCGCCCGTCCGCCGGGGCGTGGAGCTGCCGCCGGTGCAGTGACAGCGGCCGAACCGGCCGACAAACGAAAGGCGTGACACCGCAACGGTATCACGCCTTTACTTTGCAAAGGCCGGAGCGACCGACGGGGATTATTTCCCGCCGAGCAGAATGCGCGCCTGCGTCATCGCTGCCTCGGTGACTTCGCTGCCCGAAAGCATCTTGGCGATCTCGGTCGTCCGTTCGTCGGGAGTCAGGCGGGCGATATGCGTCTCGCCGTCGCGTTTGTAAACCACGAAGTGCGTCGACCCCTTCGAGGCGACCTGCGGCAGGTGGGTGATGTCTACGACCTGCATCGTTTCGGCCAGCGCGCAGATGATCTCGCCCATCGCGTCGGCGATGCGCCCCGAAACGCCCGTGTCGATCTCGTCGAAGAGAATGGTCGGCAGCTGCATCCGCCGCGCCAGCAGCGCTTTGAGCGCCAGCATGACACGCGACAGCTCGCCGCCCGATGCGATCCGTTCGACGGCGGCGGGCGGCGTGGTGCGGTTCGCCGAGAAGCGGAATTCGACACGGTCGCGGCCTCCCTCCGTCAACGCACCGCAGTCGACGACGGCCGCCTCGAAACGTGCGTCGGGCATTCCCAGCCGCACGAGCGTGGCGACGATCTGCCCGGCAAAGGCCGGAGCTGCCTGTTCGCGCGTGCGGTGCAACTCGGAGGCCAGCAATTCGGCCTCGTTGCGGACGGCTCCGATCTCGGCCTGCAAGGCGGCCAGTTCCTCGTCGGAGTGCGTAATGGCGTCGAGCTGTGCGGCATAGCGGTCTCTGAGCGCAATCAGTTCGCCCTCGTCGGCCGCACGGTGCTTCTGGCAAAGCGTATAGAGCGTATTGAGACGGTCGTCCACCTTCTGCAACCGTTCGGGGTTGGTCTCGATGCGTTCGCCGTCCTCGGCGAGCGTCGCGACGATGTCTTTGAGCTCTTCGAGCGCCGAACGCAACCGCCGGGACAAGTCTGCGGCGTGGGGATAACTCCCGCCCAGCCGTCCGATCTCCACCTCGGCGTTCTTGACCTGCGCCAGCACCCCGATTTCGTCCCCGTCGAAGGCGTTGCGCACGGCCGTGATCGCCTCGCCGATCCGATCGGCATTGGCCAGCACGGCCTGTTCCGCTTCCAGTTCGGCGACTTCGCCCGCACGCAGGCGCGCAGCCGTCAGCTCCTCCGACTGATAGCGGAGCCACTCTTCGTCGCGCCGGGCCGCGTCGGCCTCCGCACGCAGGCGGGCGCAGGTGCGCTGCAACTCCTGCAAACGCTCGTATTTGGCGCAATACGCCGCCCGCAGCTCGCCGTTGCCGGCCACGGTATCGAGCGCTTCGGTGCGGAACTCCTCCGAGGCGAGGATCAGGTTCTGATGCTGCGAATGGATGTCGATGAGCCGGCTGCCGAACTCGCGCAGCTGTGCGAGCTGCACCGGCAGGTCGTTGATGTAGGCGCGGCTCTTGCCGGCAGGAGTTAGGATGCGCCGCACGACGGCTTCGTCGGCGTAGTCCAGGTCGTTGGCCTCGAAAAAGGGGCGCAGACCGTAGGCGGCGATGTCGAACACCCCTTCGATCACGCAGTTGCGCTGCGTGTCGCGCAGCGCAGCACCCTCGTTCTTGTTGCCCAGCAACAGCCCCAGCGCCCCCAGCAGGATCGACTTTCCGGCGCCTGTCTCACCCGTGATGATGTTCAGGCGGGGATCGAATTCGATTTCGAGCGAATCAATGAGGATGTAGTTGCTGACCGACAGACGGCGTAACATGGCGTTATTCGTTTATCAACGTTTCGATTTTATCGGCGATGCGGGCGGCCACCTCGCGTTTGGCGAGCAGCGGCAGCGGTTCGTTGCCCGCCTCCGAGACGAAGGTCACCTTGTTGGTATCGCCGCGGAAACCCGCTCCGGCGTCGCGCAGCGAATTGAGCACGACGAAGTCGAAGTGCTTCCGGCGGAGCTTCTCGCGGGCGTGCGCCTCCTCGTCGTCGGTTTCGAGCGCGAATCCCACCAGCACGCGGCCGCCCTTGCGGCTGCCCAGTTCGGCGGCGATGTCCTTCGTGCGGCGCAGGCGGATCGTCAGCTCGCCGTCGCCTTTCTTCAACTTGCGGTCCGCACAGGTCTCGGGAGTGTAGTCCGCCACGGCGGCGCACATCACCGCGCCGTCGGCACGGTCGAAGGCCGCAGTCGCGGCACGGTACATCTCCTCGGCCGAGAGCACGTCGCAGCGCGTGACGCCCGCGGGCGTCGGCAGGGCCGTGCGGCCCGTGACGAGGGTGACCTCGGCGCCGCGTGCCGCCAGCTCGCCCGCAATGGCGTAGCCCATCTTGCCCGACGAGTGGTTGCTGATGTAGCGCACCGGATCGATCGCTTCGATCGTCGCGCCCGCCGTCACGACGAAGCGCTTACCGCACAGCGTCTTTTTTTTTTCGGCGAGAAGCCGCTCCGCGAAGGCGACGATCTCGGCCGGCTCGGCCATGCGGCCCTTGCCGCTCAGGCCGCTGGCCAGTTCGCCGTCGCCCGGTTCGACGACCTGCACGCCCGTGCGGCGCAGCATGTCGAGATTGGCCTGCGTCGCGGCGTGGGCGTACATATCCAGATCCATCGCCGGGGCGACGACCACCGGCGCCCGCGACGAGAGGTAGGTCGTCAGCAGCAGGTTGTCGGCCACGCCGTGGGCCATTTTGGCCAGCGTATTGGCCGTGGCCGGCGCGATCAGGTAACAGTCGGCCCACTCGCCGAGCGCCACGTGGGAGTTCCACGCGCCGTTTTCGGGGTCGAAAAAGTCGACCAGAATGGGATTTTTCGACAGCGTGGCCATCGTCAGCGGCGTGATGAACTGCTTGGCCAGAGGCGTCATCACCACGCGCACGTCGGCGCCCGCCGTCTTCAATAAACGACACAGCACAGCCGCCTTGTAAGCCGCTATGCTGCCTGTGATTCCCAGTAGAATGTGTTTGTCCTTCAACATGGAAGCGGGTGGCTTACGCCCTTTCGGGTCAGTTCTCCGTCTTCGCGCCCTCCTTGAAGAAAAGCTCGCCGTCGAGGAACTCCTCGGTGGCGATGATCGCCGGTTTGGGCAGGCGTTCGTAGTAGCGCGAGATTTCGATCTGCTCGCGGTTCTCGAAGGTCTCCTCCAACGTGTCGGTCGTCGTCGAGAACTCGGCGAGTTTGCGGTTGAGTTCGGTCTTCAACTCGGCCGATATCTGGTTGGCGCGGCGGGCGATGATGTTGACCGTCTCGTAGATATTGCCCGTTTCGCGATCCAGATCCACCAGCTTGCGGGTGATGGTGTTGTTGGGGATGTTCTTTTTAATTTCCATCTTGCGTATCGTTTTTTTGATTCTTAGCCAGATAATCCTTCGCCTCTTTGGCCATGCGGTCGACCTCCTTGCGGTGGGTCGATTCGGGGAACTCGGCGATGAAGGTATAGTAGGAGTCGAGCATCGAGAGATAACGGTCGGTCTGCTTGCGCTGCACCGAGTTGTGCGCCAGCTCGTAACCCGAACCGACGATCAGATACATCAGCTCTTCGCGGTGGGGCGTCTCGGGGTATTTCCGCAGGGCGTTTTTCAATGCCACGATCGCCGACTTGTGCTTGCCGATCTTGTAGTAGGTGTAGGCGTTCAGGAACTCCTTGTCGTGGAGCCGCCCCGTCAACTCGTTACGCATCTGCTCGAACTGCCCGTACTTCTCGCTGTCGGGATAACGCGACATGAACTCCGAAATGGCGACGATCGCCTGGCCGGTGACCGTCTGGTCGCGCTGGGGCGACGGCGAGAGGTAGTAGAAGCACATGGCGTACATCCCTTCGGCATCTTCGATGAAAGGACTGCGGCCGAAGGTGCGGCGGTAGGTGTCGAACAACTCCGAGGCCGTGTCGTAACTGCGGTTCTTGAAATGGGCGCGGGCGATGTAGAACGAAAGCGTGTCGGCCTTGCTGGTTCCCGAGTAGTAGTTTTCGACGTTCTGCAAAAGCGTGATGGCCTTGCTCCATTTTCCGGCATCGTACAACTCGACGCCCTTGGCGTAGATCGCTTCGGGATCGCCTCCCTTGATGAGGCGGTTGATGCCGCTGCACCCGCTCAGGGAGGCGCTCAAAGCCACGATACCGAGCAGGTAGAATAAGATTTTTTTCATTCTTTGGTTTGTTTCCGCGTGCAATACTCCACAGTCGTGCAAAGTTACGCATTATTTAACGAAAAACAAAACGAAAAATTGTCCGGCCCCGAACGAACCGGAGCGGGCGGCGATCGGGAATCGTCGTCCGGACGCGCACCGGCTGCGGAAACGACGGCTCCGAAAACGGCGCTATTCGTCCGCCGGCGTCTTGTCAGGCACGGAGATCAGGTAAAGCAGGTGTTCCAGTTCGCGCATGTAGTTGCGCTTGTGGTTCTTGGGCGAATAGACGTAGCAGTCGATCGTGAAGACGCGCTGCGTAGTCGTATCGACGGTCGTGTAGCTCACGAACGGACCGCCCATGAAGTCGTTCTTCACGTCCCAGAATCCGCGCAGCTCGACCCACAGCCGCCCTTCGAGCCGGAAGGTGCGCAGGTCAGGCTCGTAGACGTCGGCCGTAATCATGTAGGAGCCTTCCGACGGACCGGGGATGCGAGCCGCGAACCGGTTGCGCGCCTCGGTCAGCGCTTCGACCGTCAACGCCTGTTTGCCCGTATAGGGGTAGGAGTAGATGAAAAATCCCTGGCTGGCCTGCGGAAATTCGTAGGAGATCCACAGGAAATCGTCGCCCTTCGCACGGAGCTTGTAGCCCTGCGGCACGGAGAAGTCGACGCCGAACTGCTCCTTGACCAGCCCCGCGAGAAACTTGTCGGGGAATTTGCGGCCGAAATCGATCGTGCGGTCGCGTTCGGCCTTTTCCAGCACGTAGAGCAACTCCTCGCGGTGCGCGCCGAGGTAGTCGACGAGCGACTGCTGGGTCGGCCCCTGCAACGTCACGACGATCTGCGGCTGGGCATAGAGGTCGTACTGCACGGCCGCTGCCGGCTCCTCGACCTCCGCATCGACGAGTACCTGCAATACGTTGCGGTGACGTGTGACGAGATTCTCGAATCCGCTCGGCAGCACGCGCAGCACGTCGAAGAGCGGTTCGCGCTGGTTGAGTCCCGCGACGGGTTCGGTCAGAATGCTGCGCAGCGTATCGCCCAGCGCACCCTGCCATTCGGGCTGGTCGCAGACCACGATCAGTTCGTAGGGCGCACCCTGCGCGTTGATGCGCTGTTCGCCCAGCGTGCGGAACGCCTTGCAGCCGAAACACGACGCTGCGACGGCAAGCACGACGGCCAGTTTTACTACTCCTTTCATCGGTTCTATACGTTTTTGTGCGAGGAACGTGCGGACGCCGGTGCCGGAGACCGCCCCGTCCAGACGGAAATTCGTTCGCTGCAAAGATGGTGCAAGTCCCGCACGACGTCGGATACGATCCGCACGACCGGCCGCGCCGCCGCCTCTGCACGCGGGCTTCCGCCCTTGCAAAGATAGTATTTTTTGTCTACATTTGCACGGTCATTGTCTTCTAACCGCACATGCGTCTCAAACCGCCGAAATTCATCCGCTGGCTGATGCCCGACCTCATCTGGGAGATGAAGGACCGGTCGGCCGTCTACCTCACCTTCGACGACGGCCCCACGCCCGGCATCACCGAATGGATTCTCTCGACGCTGGACAAGTACGATGCCAAGGCGACCTTCTTCGTGCTGGGCAAGAACGCGGAGATGTATCCCGACCTCTACCGCCGCATCGTCGACGCCGGCCACCGCATCGGCAATCACACCTACTCCCACCAGAAGGGATGGGGCATGAGCCTCGAACGCTATATCGAAGACGTCGATTTCGCCAACGACCTGCTCCACACCGAACTGTTCCGCCCACCCTACGCCCGCATCACGCCGGCGCAGGCGCGTGCGCTGGCCAAACGCTACAAGCTGGTGATGTGGGACGTCCTCTCGCGCGACTACAACCGTGCGCTGTCGCCCCGCACCTGCCTGCGCAACGTCACGCGCTACCTCGAAGGCGGGTCGATCGTCGTCTTCCACGATTCCGAAAAGTCGTTCCGCAACATGAGCTACGCCCTGCCGCGCACGCTTCAAGCCGTCCGCGACATGGGACTCAAATGCAAGGCGATCGACCTGTAAGCTGCACGCGCCGTCAGGCTGCGGGCGGACGCCGGGAAGCGCTCGTGCGGAAGTCCCCGCCCTGCGAAGCCCCCGCTCTATCCTGAAAATTACGGGGGCGTTCTCGCTTTGCGAGAACGCCCCCGTACGGATTATCGCCGCAACGGGTTATTCGCCCGAATAGTAGGTCAGTTTGCCCGTGTAGGTCGCCGTCACGTTGCGCCCCGCACCGTCTTTGAGTTTGAGTTCCAGCGTGTAGATGTCTCCCTCGCGGCTCACGTCTACCATTCCCGAAACGAGGCGCGCTTCGACCTGGCGCCGCACCGAATAGAACCAGCAGCCCCAGTAACCGCCGTAGGAGGCGTCGTAGATGCCGGCGATCATCGTTCCCGCAGGCAGTTCCTCGGCGGTATTGGCGTCGAGAAGCGTATAAGGCCCGTCGGGGATGTAGTCGCCGGCGCCGTGCGTGACGTTGAACGCCAGCTGCACGGCGTCGCCCTGACCGTAGTTGATGTCCAGATCGTAGTCCGCCTCGGCCAGCACGACGTTCCACGCATCGGAACCCATCTCGTAGATGTCGCCGTAGTAGATCGCCATACCCTGCGTGAAGGTCAGCTCCACGTCCTCGGTCAGATTGCTCATGTTGCCGTCCAGCGTGCGGTTGTAGAACGCCAGCGGCCCGTAGTATTCGAAGTCGCAGACTTCGTCGTTTTCGAGCAGAAGCGAGCAGGTCACTTTATAAAGGCCCTCGATCATCTCGACCTTGGCCGAACCGCTCTGCGCCTCGGAATAGGTGAAATCGCCCTCGTCGTCGTGGCGCGCCAGATAGGTGTCGCCGTCGCCGTTGAGCGTTCCGGCCGGATAGCCACTCCCGACATTCATCGGATAGTCTCTGACGTCCAGCGCCGCGAAATCGGGGTCGGCCGCCAGCGAACCGTTGAAATCGAGGCAGAGGATATAGTAGCCTCCGGGATCGTTCTCGTCTTCGACGGTGAAGTTGATCCAATAGTTGCCCGTCCCTTCGTCGTGATAGTCGCCCTTGTAGTATCCTTCGGCCCTTACACCCTCCGTCAATGCGGGTGTGTCGGGAGTATCGGGTTCCCCGGGTTCTCCGGAGTCGTCATCTCCATCTCCCTCCCCCTCACCCGGCGTTCCGGGCGTTTCGTTCTGTTCGGGATCGGTCGCAGGATCGTCGTCGCTGCACGCAGGCGCCATGCAGACGAGGCAGAGGGCAGCCGCTGCCAGCAAAAGTTTTTCGAATCTCATATACTAACTAACCGTTAAAATTATACCGCAAATGTATAAAAAAATATTCTTTTTGCGACGATCGTGTCCGGATTCGCCGCGTATTTGTTAATTTTGTCTCCGCCTATGAAACTGATCCTTGCCGTTACCGCCGCCAGCGGCGCCGTCTACGCCCGCCAGACCGCCGAGCGCCTCGCCGCACTCGACTGCGTGGAATCCGTAGCACTCGTTTACAGCGACGTCGCGCCGACGGTCATGGCGCACGAAGGCGTCGCACTGCCCGACCACCCGAAGTTCGTCCGTTACGACAACCGCGACCTGTTCGCCCCGCCGGCCAGCGGTTCGGCGCGCTACGATGCGATGATCGTCGTGCCGTGTTCGGTCGGTACGGCCGGCCGGATCGCTTCGGGCGTGTCGCAGACGCTCATCGAACGGGCGGCCGACGTCATGCTCAAAGAGCGGCGGCGGCTGATTCTGGTCGTGCGCGAGACGCCCCTGTCGCTCATCCACCTGCGCAACCTCACGGCGCTGGCCGAGTGCGGCGCCGTCGTGCTGCCCGCCGCACCGTCGTTCTACGCCCGCCCCGCCGACATCGAATCACTCTGCGCCACGGTCACCGAACGCATCGTCGCGCTCGTCTGCCCCGAAGCCGAGCATTACGAATGGGGAGCGGAGTCTTAGGCCGCAGACGGCCGGCATCGGTCGCAGCCATACGAATCGACGGAGCGAACCCTCCGCACGAGCGGCGGATACCGAACCCTCCGGCAGTTCGGGCGGATGTCTCCGCTCGCGGACGCACGCCCCTTCGGCAGGGAACTTTCGGCCCGGAATCTTGTATTTCCGATTTTTTTTGTAATTTTGTGCGCTATCGATCAATCACGTAAACAAAAACGATATTTTTATGGCAACAACCGCTGATATCAAAATCGGTGCTTGCATCGAGTTGGAGGGCAAGACGTTCCAGATCGTCGATTTCCAGCACGTCAAGCCCGGCAAAGGTCCCGCTTTCGTGCGCACGAAGCTCAAGAATCTGGAAAACGGCCGCGTGCTCGACAACACCTTCTCCGCAGGTGCGAAGGTGGAGTTCGTCCGCGTGGAGCGCCGTCCCTACCAGTTCACCTACGAGGACGACCTCGGAGCGCACTTCATGCACACCGAGACCTTCGAGGAGATCAACATCGACAAGGCGCTCATCACCAACTACGACCTGATGGCCGACGGCCAGATCGTCGAGGTGATGTTCCACACGGAGAAGGAGACCGTCCTCTCGGCCGAACTCCCTCCTATCGTAGACATGGAGGTGACCTACACCGAACCCGGCGTCAAGGGCGACACGGCGTCGACCAACTCGCTCAAACCCGCCACGGTCAACACGGGCGCCACGGTGCGCGTGCCGCTGTTCATCAATACCGGCGACAAGATCCGCGTCGACACCCGCACCCGCGACTACGTGGAGCGCATCAAGTAGCGAACGGCACAGCTCACGGAAAAAGGCGGCCGTCCCGACGATCGGGACGGCCGCCTTTTTCCGTCATGCAGATTCAGGCCGTGAGGTTGGCCCCATATTCGACGAGCGTCCTGCGCAGCTGCCCGACATCGATCTCCGCTACGCCGACGCCCGAGCGGACGCACTGCGCCGCTGCGGCTCCGGCCGCCTGCCCCAGCCCCATGACCGAAGCCTGCACGCGCACCGATGCCGACGCGACCGCATCAGCCGAAAACGACCGGCCGGCTACCAGCAGGTTCGGGAAACCGGGGGCGATCAGGCAGCGGTAGGGAATGAAGGCCGCCTCTTTGAGGAACTCGCACCGCTGTCCGGTCGACGAGGCGGCGTGGATGTCGACCGGATGACATCCACGCGAAACAGCGTCGGGAAAGTCGACGGCATGGAGATACTCCTCGCCCGTGAGCGTGTGGAATCCCCTGATGCGGCGCGTCTCGCGCACGCCGGTCTGCGTGGCGGTAGCGAGCAGCGAGGCGTTGCGGAAGGCCGGCACGTGCCGGCGGAGCAGTTCGGTGAAGAGGTGGACGTGTTCGTGCAGCAGGCACTCCGCGGCCGTCGCCTCGCGGTTGTCGGCCATATCGGCCTGCGTGCGCGCCATGTTGACGAGCACCACCCCGGGCGTCAGCACGCCGCAGTACCACGGCCCGCCGAAGAGGGGTACCTCCTCCCGCTCGCGGAGCGCTTCGAGCGCCTCGCGGATGGCGAGGTCGTGGTAGTTGACACCCTGCCGGCTGTGGCGCAGCATCGGCAGCGCGTCGGTATCTACGCCGCCGAGCATGAAGATGAGCGAGGCCGGTTGCAGCGTCGTGCCTGCGGGCTGCATCGGGACGCCCGCCCGCAGCGCCAGGTCGGCGTCGCCCGTGGCGTCGATGAAGTAACGGGCGACGAGCGCCTCGGCGCCGTTCTTGTTCTCGATGACGACGTGCGAGATCCGCCCCTCCTTCGTCCGGCAGCCGGTCAAGTAGGAATGAAAATAGAGCGTCACGCCTGCTTCGAGCAGCATCCGCTGGGCGACGAGCTTGTACTTCTCGGGCGAGAAGGTGATATTGCCCAGCGGCTTCTCCTCCTCGGCGCCTCCGATTTCGGAGAGCCGTTCGACGAACTCCCACGGGATGCCGCCGACGATGCGGCGGCCGTTGTAGTTGAAGACGCTGATTGGCGCCACCAGTCCGGCGGTAGCCATGCCGCCGAGGAATCCGTAGCGCTCGACGAGCGCCGTACGTGCCCCGCCGCGCGCGGCAGCGATCGCAGCGATCAGGCCGGCCGGTCCGCCGCCGCAGACCACGACGTCGTACGAACCCACGACCGGAACCTCTTTCGTCTGTGTGATGAAATCCATCGTATCGAATGTTATTAAACGTACTCCGCGGTATTATCCGACGATGCGTTTTCGCTTCGCCTCGCAGAGATAACAGACCGCGAATACGACCGCCGACCGGCCCGTAAAGATGCCGCCGATTACCGGTGTAGAAACCGTTGCAGGAATCACACGCGACGGTTGCGGACGCCTACTTCTTGCGGACGATGCGCGCGGTGGACTGGGTCGTCTGGCGGACGAAGACTTTCGGCGTATAGCCGTACTTGGCCAGCAGCTCGTCGGTATAGCCCCGGATGGTGAGCAGCTCCATATCCTCGACCTTCATCACGTCGAAGCCCTCGTCGCGGAATTCGGCCACAGCTTCGTCGATATGCCACGAATTGTCGACGCACAACCCCAGATTGACCGCCGAATTGTGGATCAGATTGGTCTTGATGCGGTAGCGTTCGAGCAGCGAGAAGATCGTGGCGAACTTCTCTTCCAGCACGAACGAAAAATCGCGCGACCGCACCGTCAGGAAGACCTGATCCTTTTTGAGAATCAGAATCGGGACGGTCACGGGCGCCGACGTGCCGCGGATCACCGTTCCGGGCTTGCGCTTGTCGCCGAACGGGCGGACGTAGAGCGGGATATTCTTGTTCTGCAACGGCTTGATCGTCTTGGGGTGGATGATCTGCGCACCGCTGTACGCCAGCTCGATCGTATCGAGGTAGTTCAGCTCCTTGATCTGCTCGGCGTCGGGGAAGGTCTTGGGGTCGGCATTGAGCACACCGTCGACATCCTTCCACACCGACATCGACTCCGCGCCGAGAATATTGGCCACTACGGCCGCCGAGTAGTCTGAACCCTCACGGCCGAGCGTCGTAGTCGTCCCGTCGGGTGCGCCGCCGATGAAACCCTGTCCCACGAAGATCGTCTCCGCCGCACCTTCCACTTCGGCCAGCAGGCGGAATGCCGAGGCGTCGATATCGACCGAAGCGTCCTTGTGGCGCTGCTGCGTGACCAGTGCACGGCGCATGTCGACCCAATGGTTGGCCACTCCCGCCGAGGCGAGGTACTCCGAGACGACGGTCGTCGAAAGCAGTTCGCCGAAGGCGACGATCGTGTCGTACCACAACTCGGCGTCGGCCGCACGGTACTGCGTCTCGGCGGCGACGCGATCCAGTTCGGCGAACAACGCCTCGACCCGTTCCAGACGGGTCGGGCCGTGCCAGAGGTCGTCGATGATCGCGGCGTGATATTCGCGCAACCGTGCGATCTCGGCAGCGGATTTTTCGCGGTCGCCCCGCTGCACCCCCTCGAACACCCGTTCCAGCGCATTGGTCGTCTTGCCCATCGCCGAGACGATGATGAAGAGGTTCTGTTCGTCGTCGATGATATTGCGCAGGTTGCGCACCCCCTCAGCATTGCGGACCGATGCTCCGCCGAATTTATAGACCTTCATATCCTTGTTTCCCGTTTTACCTTATTCGAGCCGTCGTGCTGCTCCACTGCGCATGGCCGCTGCGCGGATACCAACATTCCCTCTCCTCTGTCCCCTCCCTTTGATAAAGGGAGGGGCTTACGCCGTATCGGCCTTCACCTGTTTCATCCTGCACCTCGGCAGTCAGCCGACAGGTATCCCGACGCTCTCCTACTCTTTAAAAGTACCTTACCCTTGTTTCCCGTTTTACCTTATTCGAGCCATCGTGCTGTCCAGCTGCGCATAACCACTGCGCCCCTTTCCGGAGTTCGCACCTTTTATTTTATTAATAATATTATCCGCCCCTACCATCCACGGTTCGATACCCGCTCCGGTACAGCACGAACAGGGGCGGTCAATCAGCCTTCGCCGACCTTCAATTCTCCGGCGCCGATTGTCCGTACGTCGTCCCCGTATTGTAGAACAGGAAAGCGTAGCTGTCGGCCGATTCGGCGATACGCTTCGAGAGCGGTTTGCCCGCGCCGTGGCCGGCATTCCGTTCGATGCGGATCAGCACCGGAGCATCGCACGCCTGCGCATATTGGAGCGTCGCAGCGAATTTGAACGAATGCGCCGGCACCACACGATCGTCGTGGTCGCCCGTCGTGACGAGCGTCGCGGGGTAGCAGACGCCTTCGCGGATGTTGTGCAGCGGCGAGTAGGCGTAGAGCGTGCGGAACTGCGCCGCATCGTCGCTCGTACCGTATTCGGTCGCCCAGCCCCAGCCGATGGTGAAAAGGTGGTAGCGCAACATGTCCATCACGCCGACCGCAGGCAGGCAGACGGCGAACAGGTCGGGACGCTGCACTTCGCAGGCGCCCACCAGCAATCCGCCGTTCGAGCCGCCGGCGATGGCCAGCTTTTCGCGCGAGGTATACTTCTCGGTGATGAGAAATTCGGCCGCCGCGATGAAATCGTCGAAGACCTGCTGCTTGCGGTCGAGCATACCAGCCTTGTGCCACCGCTCGCCGTATTCCGAACCGCCGCGCAGGTTGACGTTCACCACCACGCCGCCCTGCTCCATGAAGAGGATGTGCTCGGGCTTGAACGCAGGGGTGATATTGATCTGGAAACCGCCGTAGCCGTAGAGGTAGCAGGGATTGCTGCCGTCGAGCCGCAGACCCCTGCGATGCGAGACGAACATCGGCACGTGCTCGCCGTCGGAGGATTCGAAGAAGAGCTGTTCGGTAGTGTACTGCGCCGCATCGTAGGCCACCTGCGGCGTATGGTAGCAGGTAGTGCGGCCCGTGGGGATGTCGTAGCGGTAGACGGTCGGAGGCGCGGTGAAGGTGTTGAGCGAGAAGAAAATCTCCTGCTCCCTGTCCTTGCAGCCGAAACTCGGCACCGAGCCGATGGCCGGCAGCGGCACGTCGGCCTGCCGGTTGCCCTCGTAATCGTATTTGTAGATCTTGTTCTGCGCGTTCCGGAGGTATTTCACCCACAGGTATCCCCCGCCCGGAGCGACCGCTTCGAGCAGATCGTCGGGGTGCTCCGCGATGACGGTCTCCAACCCCCGGGGGTCGAGCAGATCGATGCGCGCCAGCCGATAGTTGGCCGCACTGTCGTTGGTCACGACATAGAGTTTGTCGTCGCGGCACTCGACGGGCGCATAGTCGTTGGCGAAGCCGGCCAGCAACGTACGGAACGGCTCCTCCTTGTCCGCCGGGCGGAAGAGAACTTCACTGCCCGACGTACCTTCCGACGCGAGGACGAAAAGCCAGCGGCCGTCGTCGCTCTCCCAGCCGCTGAAATAGCGCAGCGGATGCTCCGGATCGCCGTATATGAGAATGTCGTCGGCCTGCGCCGTACCCAGACGGTGGTAATAGACCTTCTGGCATTCGTTCTTCGACGAATAGACGTTCGCCTTCGGCGCGTCGTAGGCGCTGTAATAGAACCCTTCGGAGTCGGGGGCCCATGTCGCGCCGGAGAACTTCACCCATTCGATCACATCCTGCGTCAACTGACCCGTCGCGGTATCCACGACATGTATCCGCACCCAATCCGAACCGGCTTCGGCGGCGGCATACGCGCACCAACGGCCGTCGTCGGAGAACGAGACGTCGACGAGCGCCGTCGTACCGTCGGCCGAAAGGGTATTCGGATCGAGGAACAGTTCGCCCTGAGCCGTGAGCGAGCGCTTGCGCCACAGCGCCGACTGGTTTTGAAGGCCGTCGTTGAGGAAATAGTAGTAATAGTCGCCGTGCCGCTCGGGCGCGCCCTCCTTCGGATAGTCGTAGAGCGCCGTCAACCGGTCGTAAATGGCCTGACGGGCAGGGAGCCGGTCGAGGTAGTCGCGCGTGACGGCGTTTTCGGCTTCGACCCATGCGGCCGTCTCGGCCGAATTGTCGTCTTCCAGCCAGCGGTAGGGATCGGCGACGCGCGTACCGTGGTAGTCGTCGACGACGGTCGTGTCGCGCCGCGTGTCGGGATAGGGTAAATGGCTTATTTTCATCTTTCTGTTACAACCGGGCATCAACGCGACCACTGCGAGGGTCGCCGCCGTCCATACGAATCGTCTCATCGGTCTGCTTTTGTATTGTTGCCGCCGGACGGAGAGGGTGTCTCGCCGCTACCGCAATCGTGCGGGCTACGGACGAACGTCTCGCTTCGACCGGCGTTTATGCGGACAAAGATACGAATAAGCGAGGGCAATGTCAAATTTTATTCGAACATTGCCGAGCGGGAGTATCTAAGGCGCAGCCAAAGATACGAATAAGCGGGGGCAATGTCAAATTTATTTGAACATTTGAACATTTGAACATTGCCGAACGCGGGTATCTTCGGCATCGGCCGAAGATACGAAAAGTCGAGCGCAGAAGCAACCGTTCGTCCGATTCTGCCGTAACAAAGCATTCAAGGCGGAGCCAAAGAGTAGGAAAAGAGAGAAGATTTGCGTAACTTTGGCTGTCATAAAAACGGTAAAGATTATGTACGACGAACTCCGAACAACCGTCGAACGGGCGTGGGACGACCGCAGCCTGTTGCAGGACGATACGACCAAAGCCGCCATCCGCGAGGTGGTGGAACTCATCGACAAGGGGCTTCTGCGCACGGCCGAACCCGTCGACCTCGCGTGCAGCCAGTGGCGGGTCAACGAGTGGGTCAAGAAGGCCGTGATCCTCTATTTCCCGATCCAGAAGATGCGCATTCTGCGCGCCGGCGAACTGGAATGGTACGACAAGATGGACATCAAACACGACTACGACCGGCTGGGCGTGCGCGCCGTGCCCCATGCAGTAGCCCGTTACGGAGCCTACATCGCTCCGGGAGCCATTCTCATGCCCTCGTACGTCAATATCGGCGCCTACGTGGGCGAAGGGACGATGGTCGACACGTGGGCCACCGTCGGGTCGTGCGCCCAGATCGGGAGCCACGTCCACCTCTCGGGCGGCGTGGGGATCGGCGGCGTGCTCGAACCCGTGCAGGCAGCGCCCGTCATCATCGAGGACAACTGCTTCGTCGGTTCGCGCGCGATCGTGGTCGAGGGGGCGCACGTCTGCCGCGAGGCGGTGCTCGGCTCGAACACGGTCATCACCGGTTCGACGCACATCATCGACGTCACGGGGGCCGAACCGGTCGAATACCGGGGCTACGTTCCGCCGCGTTCGGTCGTAATTCCGGGAAGCTACGCCAAGAAGTTTCCGGCCGGAGAGTACAGCGTGGCCTGCGCGCTCATCATCGGGCGGCGCAAGGAGTCGACCGACAAGAAGACCTCGCTCAACGACGCGCTGCGCGATTTCGGCGTTGCGGTGTAAAGGAAGGCGTGTTTCTCCCCGACCAAGCCTAAGAACGAACGGATAAATTCTCAATTTCGCCATGATCTATCATATTGCGGAGACGACTTCGACCAACGACCTCGCGCGTGAGGAGCGTTACGGCCACGGCGACGTGATCTGCGCCGAACGGCAGACGGCGGGACGCGGGCAGCGGGGACATACATGGACGAGTCCCGAAGGGGTGAACCTTCTCTTTTCGGTCGTGCTCTGTCCGACGTTCCTTCCCGCAGGCGAGCAGTTCCTGCTCTCGCAGGCCGTGGCGCTCGCGCTGGTCGACACCCTCGGCACCTGCGGAATCGACGCCCGCATCAAATGGACGAACGACATCTACGCCGGCGATCGCAAACTGGTGGGCATCCTCATCGAGCATCACCTCGCAGGCGGGCGGCTCGCCCGCACGGTGGCTGGCATCGGCATCAACGTCAACCAGACGGAGTTCGATCCCGCGCTGCCCAATCCCACCTCGATGGCGCTCGAAGCGGGACGCACGTTCGACCGAGAAGAGGTGCTCGACCGGTTCCACGCCGCACTCATGCGACGGTATGCCGCGCTCGAAGCGGGCGACAGGGCGCCGCTTGCGGAGGAGTATCGCCGCCGCATGTACCGGATCGACGCTCCACAGGCCTTCCGGCTGCCCGACGGAACCCGTTTCACGGGCGTGATCCGCGGTGTCCGCGCAGGGGGCGCGTTGCAGGTCGAACACCCCGACGGCACGTTGCACGACTATCTTTTCAGGGAGATCGAGTTCGAGGTGAAAAAATCGCCGGAGGAGTTGGGAATGAAAAAATAAGACGTATCTTTGTGTCGCCGGCGCTTCAAGCCGCAGGAATTCGGGACGCGGATCATCCTGCCGGACAGAAGGCCGGAACGGCGCGACCGGTGCAACCGGCGGAACGGCCTTCGGGATCGCACCGCTGCGACGGAAACGGATAGTTCCATGCAAAAAAGATAAAATATGAATGTTCCTTCCAATTTGAAGTACTCCAACGACCACGAGTGGTGCCGTATGGAGGGAAACGCGGCCTACGTCGGCATTACGGATTTCGCGCAGAGCCAGTTGGGCGACATCGTCTTCGTCGATGTGCCCACCGAGGGCGAGACCGTCGCGGCAGGCGAGGTTTTCGGTACGATCGAGGCGGTGAAGACCGTGTCGGACGCATTCCTCCCCGTATCGGGCGAGATCGTCGAATTCAATGCAGCCGTCGACGCCGACCCTTCGATCGTCAACAAGGATCCCTACGGCGAGGGCTGGCTCGTAAAGGTGCGGGTGAGCGATCCCGCTGAGTACGATACGCTGCTCACGGCCGAGCAATATACCGAGTTGATCGGATAGTCCGATCGCTGCCGGATAATGGAACCGCCGCCCCTCTCGGGGCGGCGGTTCCGATTTACGATACGAACGAGTTCTTACAATCGGCCCGCCATCCCGAGGAGGAAATCCGAGAGGATTCCGACGCGAGGGCCGATTGCAGACCGTCGGGAATATGTAGTTGTATTATCGTCTGTCAGCCTGCGGCCGGCGGAGGATGCTTCGACCGCCTGTGGCGGAACGATGCAGCCCTCCGCATGGGGCGGCTGCGGG
>ENA-ORUI01001553-ORUI01001553.1-human-gut-metagenome-genome-assembly--contig:-NODE-1553-length-22654-cov-4.443427_pt1 | contig 22654 bp, 13 predicted proteins | sample MGYA00242078_ERZ509205 | MGnify/ENA primary metagenome ERZ509205 (study PRJEB26280, sample SAMEA2338828) | human gut metagenome | biome: human gut; feature: human-associated habitat; material: faeces... | reverse complement strand
TTAAGCCTGCCGCTAGCGTTCATCCTGAGCCAGGATCAAACTCTCCATTGTATAATTTAATGTTTTGTTAGAGTCCTGACTGTTTCTTATTTCCTAAAAGGAAATTGACAGATAAATACTACAATTTTTCTCTCAAAATATAACCAGTAATTCAAAGAACCAGTTTAAAAAAGCTTCGCATTTTGGTTGCGAAAGGGATTGCAAAGATAAGTGTTATTTTTGAATCCACCAAATCTTTTTTAAAGATTTTTTTCCGCGGCCTCTTGCGAGACATTTGCGAAAGGGACTGCAAAGATAAGTAATCTTTTTCAAATCTCCAAAAACTTTTTCAAGAACTTTGCATCTTATTGAAATTCAGCACACAAAACCATCTCAAGCTCCTTTATTGTAAACCCTCGACTTATTTGTAAGAACCGGTATTTCTCAAACGCGGATGCAAAGGTAGCGACTTTTTCCGAACCTGCAAATATTTGCGCATCTTTTTTTGAAAAATCTTCAATTTTACCCGATAAAGCCGATACTACCTATATATATTAATAGAGGCAGAAAAACAGCGGCTCCGCACGGAACCGCCGCAGGACATACCGGGGAGGAAAGCCGGTCAAAGCCATCCGCCGTTGGCGGCCAGTCCGGCACGGGAAACGACGGCGAATTCGCGCACGAACTCCGTATCGCCCGACACCGCGCTTATCCGAAGCATGGAAGTTCCCGGTTCGGGACAGTCGAAAGTGATCTTCATACCGTCGAACACCGCCTTCGAAGAGGACAGCCCCAGGTTGCCCGGCGATGCGAACGACGCGGCAGTCAGCGCAACCCGGCTCCGGTCGCCCCCGAAATAACGCGCGAAGTCCACGGTCACCGGCTCTCCGGTCCTCACATAGACGGCGGGAGTCCCCTTGACGGCAAACAGCAGTTTCAGGGCGTCGATACAGCCTCCGCCCATTTTATTCTTATAGACGGCCATATCGGCAATAGGCCCCAGCTCCCCGTCCTTCGAGCCGGTGAAGCAGTCGTCGATGCCGTAAACGGAACTCAATAGCAGGGCCTTGAATTCGGCAGGCGTATATTTCTTTCCGTTCTGCGCCGCATAAGCAAGCCCCAGGGCCGCAACGCCCGAAACGTGCGGGCACGCCATCGAAGTCCCCTGCATAAAACCGTAGCCGTACATCCCGCCATCCTTGCGTCCGTCCTGATAAGCGATCGCATCGTCGCAGAGGATCGTGCTCAAAATCTGCGCATTGCTATAAAAGACCGTCCTCCCGTCGGAAGCGGTCCGCGTCGTCTTTCCGGAATAGCGGTCGCCTCCCGGGGCCGCGATGTCGACCCACGGTCCGTAGTCGGTATAATAGGCCGGGCGGAAACTCCAGTCCATCGCCCCGACGGCGATCACCGGATCGTAGGCGGCCGGATAGATCCGGACGTCGCCGTAAACGTCGCCCTCGTTGCCGGCGGCGAAAATCACAAGCCCGCCCTGCAACGGGGAGTTCGGGTTCCGGGTCCCCGCCCCGCGGACAAAGGTGTCGATGGCGTCGCGCATGATGCCATAATTGCTCTTCCACTCCCGCTCGAACTCCTCGGGGGTGATCTTCGTGCCGTCCGCCGTTTCGAGATTGTATCCCCAACTGTTCTGGGCGATGATCGCACCGTTGGTCCAGGCATATTCGAAGGCCTTGACCGTCGGGTTTCCCTTGCCGCCGGTCGTGCTGTTGCCCATGATCTGGCACGACATGATCCGCACGCCGCCGCTGTTGCTCCGCCCGCCGGCGATGCCGCAAACGCCCCGGCCGTTGTTGTTCACGGCGGCGATGACGCCTGCGACATGCGTTCCGTGGTCCGCGTATTCCGGATTGCGGTCATCCCCGCCGACCGACTTCCAGTCGAGTTCGGGGGTGTCGTCCCAGAAATTATAGCCGTGTTCCTGCGAATTCTTCGGATTCGACCAGATGTTCGCCCGCAGGTCGGGATGGGTGATCTGCACGGGTTCGTCGATCACCGCGACGATAACCTCCTCGCTGCCCGTGCAGAGCTGCCAGGCATCCAGCAGGTCGATGTCGGCCCCCGCCTCCGGCTTGACGGCGACATCCGGAAAGAGGCCTCCGCCCGGGTTGTCGTAATTCCACTGAAAAGGCAGCATCGGATCGTTCATCGCCTTCGCGGCGCGGGTCTCGCCCACACGGGAAAACATGCCCTCGGAAGCCGGAACGGCAGGGCCTTCGCTCATCGGACGGATATAGCGGGGATCAATCCCGTACTCCACGACCGCAACGCCGGGCAACGCCGCCAGCCGCTCGCCGACCTCGGAGAGTTGAATTTCGTCGTCGAACGCGATCGTATACCAGCGGTTGATGCCCGTCTGCTCGTAAACGTCCTCCCACTCGGGATTGTATGCGACGACACGTTCGAAACGCCCGGCGTCGATTTCATGCAGGATTGCGTCGATGCCGCCGACACCCGAACGGGTCGCGACACCGCTGCGTGTCGCGGGCCGCTGCGCCTGCGCAGCGGCAACCGCCTGTGCCGTTTCGGGCGACAACTTTACGGAAAGACTCCCCCGCAACGCCAGCCGCGAAGTCGGGGAACCCAGCACCCGGGCCTTCCGTCCGCCATTGCCGCCGGCAGAGTCCGCAGGCTCTTCCGTACAGGCAAATACCGCCAACAGCCCGCAGAGGAGTAGCAATTTTTTCATAGATCGTCAAACATTTCGATTTTCCAAAGATATGATTTTTCCGCCAAAGTGCATGACCCGGGAGGTAAAATCGCCCCGGAGTTCCGAAAAAGGAGATTTTTTTACTATTTTTGCAACCAAATACCACTACGATTATGAATTTCAAGAAAATATCGCTGCTCATCGTGCTGCTGCTCATCGCAGACCAGGCGCTCAAAATCTGGATCAAGACCCATATGCACCTCGACGAGTCGATCGTCGTCTTCCCCGACTGGTTCCAGCTGCGGTTCATCGAGAACAACGGCGCGGCCTTCGGCATGCACATCGCCTCGCGCGGAGGCTTCGACTGGGGCAAGCTGCTGCTGGGCGTCTTCCGGATCGTCATGGTCGGATTCATCGGCTGGCTGATGCACCACCTCTGCACCAAACGCCAAGACACGCCCAAGGGAGTGATCGTCGGCCTCGCGCTGATCTTCGCCGGCGCCATGGGCAACATCCTCGACAGCGCATTCTACGGATTGATCTTCTCCGAATCGACGCCCTACACGGTGGCTCAATTCGGGGGGCACTACGCCGGGTTTATGATGGGCAAAGTGGTCGACATGTTCTATTTCCCGCTGTTCCAATGGAACGGCGTACCCCGCCTGCTGCGGTTTCTGGTCGACAGCAACAACTATTTCTTCGGCGCGATCTTCAATCTGGCCGATGCCTACATCTCGGTGGCAGTCGTCTATCTGCTTCTGTTTCAGCACAAGTTCTTCAGCAAGTAGATTTTTTTTGAAAAAAGAGTTGGTGTTTCAGAAAAAAGTATTACTTTTGCACACCGCAATTCCAGAAATGCCCAGGTGGCGGAATAGGTAGACGCGCACGTTTCAGGTGCGTGTGCCGCAAGGCGTGCAGGTTCGATTCCTGTCCTGGGCACTGGCAATCCCCGTAATCGTTTGATTACGGGGATTTTCGTTTTCCGCAGGGAGTACTAATCGTCACTTCTCATTCTTCGGAAGACATTTCTGAACCGGGAAATCCGGATATAACTACAATTCAATTGATTATATCAAGTACAGAGGCCATCTGAAAGGTTGTGTCTTCAGAAAAATGCGCTCTAATCCAGGATAAAACGTTTCATGTATTAGGACCAACTATTAGAAAGAAAAAGTTCCGGGATCGCCCCGGAACTTTTTCAACTCTTTTTTATCGATCCTGCCTTTCCAATAGGAGCACACAACTCTCAAATGGTTTGGCCAAGTCGAATCCCACTCCGCATTTCATCAAATAATCGCCCGATAACGTCTGACCTTCGGCATGGCAACCAGTTTTGCCTTTCTGACGATTCTGTTCCGTTATTTTGTAATATCCGGCGGGATCAAGCCCCTTCAGCCGGAGCGTAAGCCTCGTCCGGGTATGTAATGCCGTGCTGAATGCAAACAACACACAGCGTTCCTTCGTCTCCGAAACGTAATTCAACGCAGCCCAACCGCTTTCATCATAAGGAGAAACCAACCGATAAAGGTCCCCGTGCTGCACAACGGGGCGAATCGTTTTATAGGCTGCAACAGCATCCTGCAAACAGGCAATCTCCTCGCGGGCGAGTTTTCTCGGATCAAGTTCGATGCCCATGCGTCCCGACATTGCCACATCGCAGCGGAATTTGAGCGGCAGCGACATTCCGGTCTGTCGGTTGGGAGCAGCGGAAACATGCGCAGCCATTGCCATAGTCGGGAAAAAGTGGTTCGTACCCCACTGAATAAAAATCCGGTCAATTGCGTTCGTATTGTCACTCGTCCATATTTCATCGTGAAAAGGCAAAGATCCGAAATCGACACGACCGCCACCCGAAGCACATGCCTGTATCTCAATGTCGGGATACTTGGAACGGATACGTTCATAGACATTATACAACCCACGAGTATAATCCACCCAGAAACGACTCTGCTCATCAGCGGGCAGATAGGTCGATCCAACGTTGTTGACATGCCTGTTGGCATCCCATTTTACATAACTGATACCGGGCGCCGAGGATAACAAATCATCAAAAACGCCGAATATGAAATCCTGCACGTCCGGATTGCACAGATCGAGAATCCATTGATGTCTCAAGGTGGGAATTTCGCGTTCTCCGCTCCGAACGATCCACTCGGAATGTTCCTGCGCCAGTTCGCTATGCGGATTTACCATCTCCGGCTCAATCCATATTCCGAACCGAAGCCCTTTTGCCGCCGCATACCCGGCAATGGACTGCAATCCTCCGGGCAGTTTGGCTGCATTCACCTGCCAGTCGCCCAACCCCGCGGTCGCATCGTTACGCGGATACTTGCCGCCAAACCATCCGTCATCGAGAATGAATAGTTCGCATCCGATTTCAGCAGCTTTGTCAATAATCTCCCGCAGATCCTTTTCATTGAAATTCCAATGTGTTCCTTCCCAATTATTCAGAGCCACCGATCTGTACCGGTCGCCATGCGCAAGGGCGTAACGGCGTGCCCACCGGTGAAAGTTACGCGTAAGCTGTCCCTTCCCGCGATCGCTGTATCCAACCACAGCCTCCGGAGTCGTAAACGATTCACCGGGCAAAAGCCGTATTTCGGAGCAGAACGGATTGAGTCCGCATCTTATTTGCAGCATGTTGAAGTCGTCCAATTGAAACGAGGATTCAAAATTCCCCGACCAAGCGAGCGCTCCTCCGTACACCTCGCCATCATCTTCCTTGGCCGGCCCGTTCACCGAGACAATGAAGCAGGAGTTCTCATTATGGGTCGTACGCACTCCTTTTTTTGAATCTATTGTTTTGATGCCGGGAGTCAACAATTCCTCTTTGAGCCACATCTCCGCATTCGAGGAACCGTGGAAATGTGTCAGGTAATACGACATGGCCTTCAAGGAAAAGAATGCCGAAGCGATCTGACGAACAATGACAGGGCCCTGTTCCCGGTTGCGGACCGTAACCGACTGCATGACGATATCCTGCTGCCGGAATGCGGTGAAACGAAGTTCCACGGTCAACGGCAGAACCTTATCCTGCAACACGATAATCGTTTCGGTCCGGTTTTCATCCAATTGCCGGCTATGACAGGATGAAAAGACCAGCTCAGTGGTAAGTTGCCCGTCTGCATGGACCAGCGTCAAGGCTGGATTGGTATACAGCGCCCCGCCATATGCCGGATACAACTCCCAGGATTTCTCCCTGCCGCAGGCGGACAAAATAGCCCCGGCATCCTCTTCCGACAACCGGGCACCCCAATAACGAAACATCAGCGGTTTTCCCGATGCGGCACTGAACACGAACGACTGGTGGTCGGTATCAATCTTTACGATTTGCAGGCCGCCCCCTTTCGACGAAGTGGCTACAAACAGCAAAAGCAACAATAAGGCAAATGCCCGTTTCATAGGTCTACTCTTTCAAGTGGAACAGCCTCAAGGCCCTGTCCGGATAATTGGTAATCACCCCATCGACACTCAACCGGGCAAGCCTTTGCAAATCGGCTTCGTCATCGACCGTCCAGGGCAGAATCTCCATACCGGCCGCATGGGCCTTGGCAACCAATGTTTCATCGACGAAAGTATGCTTGGGACTGTAAACATCGGGGATAAAATTCAATTTGGCAAGGTTCTTATCGAAATCAGTTGCCGAGAGATAAATCAGATACGAAGTCCGTATACCGGGATATTTTTCATGTAAATAATTCAGGACACGCGCATCGAAACTCTGAATCGTAACCCTGCCGCCAAGCCCCTTTTCAAGGATGACCGCCATACAAAGATCGGTAAATGTTTTGTAATCAGGAGCCATACAGCGTTGTTCCTTGCCTTTGGAGGCTTTGATCTCTATGTTGTATCGTAGATTCCGACCGCCCTTTTCCCGAATATGAGCCTCTGTGGCGTCGAGCAATTCCGAAAGAAGCGGCTTGCAAGCAGCGATCCGTACCCGCGCAGGGTATCTGGAATCGCCGGCAAGACCGGTATCATAACGCCGAATGTCATCATACGGCATTCCGAACAGTACGAGCGAGGCTTCTTCAGCTTTCGTGACACGAGTCCCATCAGGTTTAGTTACATACTCCGAAGACATGATCTCCTCGTGCGAAACGACGACAAGGCTGTCTTTGGAAATCATCAAATCCAGTTCCAGCATATCCACGCCCAAATCGATCGCATTTTTCATCGCCATGATCGTATTTTCAGGCCATAATCCCATTCCGCCGCGATGCGCCTGAATCTCCGTATATTCGAGTTCCACGCGAACGACTGTCATACCACAGGCTTCAATCGGCACACTGAAAGCCTGATTCGCTCCCCGGTTTCCGATTTGCCGCCCGGAGGCGTCAAACAAGGCGACGTGCCGGATATCGCAACGCTTACCCGGAAGAATACGGTCTGCACGGAGAGTAACCTGTACTTCCCGATCGGAAGTGCTGTTATTCAGAAGCATGACGTAAAACACTTTATCGTTCTCCTCCAAGGCGCACAGATAATCGACCTGCGGCTCCGAAACGTCAATGGCTTCGGGCGGAAGACAAAGCGAAGCGGTTTTATCGAAAATTTTCCCGGCAGCGAATCCGTAACATTTATGAGGCCCTACCTTCGGAGTGACGAATCCACCCGGGAAATCGACCGCCCCGTCCGAGCGCATCATGATTTCGGAGATCAGATAGTCTACGATCCACCCGACCTGCCACCAGGCATGATGGGGGAAGCGGCCCGGACCATTATTCATACGATTCCAATAGTAGGAAGCAACGCTTGTCGCCGGATCGACAAAAGCGTCGCGCGCCCACGCCGCAGCCCGGGCCATGTCAAGCAGTAACCGGTCGCCTGTCATGGCATAAAGCCTTACGAACATACCTGCATGGCTGCATAACAGAATCGGACCGTTGCTTTTGGCATTGCTGCCCAACGTCCCTCCGTGTTCGAACGAAAGTCCTGCCTGCAATCTGCCAATCTTCACGGCTGACACCTTTCACCAGCTTCTCCTGCCGGGTCGGAACGGGATGCGTGAATATATTATTCGTATAGAAGCGCGCCGTGCGCAAAGCTGCGTCCCGATAACAGTCTTTCCCCGTCGTTTCATAGAGATCAAGCAACGCCTGGGCACTTTGGGCAATAACAAAATCGGGGACAAAGCGAAAGTCCCCGCAAACCCCGAGGAAGGAACCTTCGTCCACAGCATTTGCCACAAACCAATCGGCACCCCGGCAGGCAGCATCAAGATAGCGCTCGTCGCCCAAAAGACGGTAAGCCACCAAAAGGCCATAGAATGTCGGCCGCAAATCACGCAAGTCCCTAAACACCGGCTTTCCTGTGGCTTTGTCGTATGCAACTTCCCAATGTCCGTCGGGATACTGCCATGCCAGCAACCGTTCAGCCCCACGCCGCAAATCTTCGCGCAATTCAGCGTCTCCGGGATTGAAAAGCAGCATATTCCCGATATCGAGCATGATATAGTAAACCGTCCCGATCGGCTCTGCATAATCGCCCCATTCTTCTGTATAACGGCCGCTTTTCCACAGATAATACTGCCCTGCAGCCGCTCCTGACAGCGGACCGCCGGATACTTGCTGATGGATTTTGAAGTTCCGTGCGTAAGGTAATCGTGTCCGGCGCAACGTGTCATTTCCCGTAATCCGGGCGAGCATCCACATAGCCCCGTAATCCGAATTTTTAACAGCATCCCTTTCGTATTCGAAAACCGTGGCATTATACTCTTGCGCCCCAATGGTATCCCCTCGATAATCGAATGTACGCCAAAGCGAAGTAGAGTCTTTCTCGAGGTATTCCGCCATACGGAGTATACGATCCGTAAGCGACTGCCGAGGCTCTTTCAATGCAAGGAAATCGCCGAAACGATAGATGTCGCGGGCCGCATGGCTACAAAGGGCATACCAGTCTCCTTGCTGCACCGTATACCGGAACCGGAACGTGCGGATCTCGCCCTTGCGCATATACGAATCCTCCTGCCCCAAAACCGGATGATAAGCCGAAGGGGTCAGTTCCCGGTCGCGATTCATCAGGGAAAAGCCCAGCCGCCATTCATTCTGGGTGCTGTGATCATAAGTCCACGGGTCTCGCCCCTGTCCCGGCTCGGGAATCACGGCAAACGAAAGTCCCTGCCGGTCGGTGAGTGTCGGACAAAGAGTGGTAGCCGTCCGCTCCCGGACAACGACTGGCCTGTCGGGAATTCCCTGGCCATAGCCATAACTCCAGACGAAGTTCGGCTCCAGTTTTCGTCCCTGAAAATGTCCCGGAATGACACCCCAGGCCATCTCCTTTTCGGACAACGTGGCCAAAGTCGGAGTTATGAGCGAAAAATACCCGTCGACCGCAGCCCGCAACGTCATTGTCACTTCGATATCGCTGCCGAACTGTTTCGATGGCCGCCAGACGGCCTGCAAGGTGCCCTGCCGCGTTTTTCGGGTGAAAATAATGCTGTCACCCTTTTGCATCGCCGATGCCGGATAAAAACGCACCAACTCTCCGGCCGTATTCATCGCCACAGGGCGCAGATTATCGCGCCAACGCCCATACAAAAGCGTATATTCCCTTCCCGGAAATTTCCGGACGTAATCAGGCATCGTCTCGTACAATGAAACGGTATCGGGTTTGGTGGCGGAATACAGAAATCCATAGCTGCCCGACGGATTTTCCAAGGAGATTCTTCCCGATGCAGAGTTCGTCGAGACCGTCGAAATCCGGTACCCATCGCTTTTCTCTTGCCATTCGATGCGAAAATGTTCCGCCTCGACCGCCAGGCGTTTTTGCGCTGCGGACGGAATGCACAGCCCCGCTAACAGCAGAAAGAGAATTCCCTTGCCAACAGTTGCTGCTTTTATGAAATATCTCATACGTCGTCGTTTTTTAAGGTGCGCCCTTCCGCTGAAGAAGAACGCACCTTATGGGTTTAACGTTATTCGGAGTCTTTCACGCAGCGCACGGAATAACCGGCGAGTTTGCTGATTACCGAATTTGCGATCGTCTCGTATTTGGCCTGCAACACGCGGCGGTAAGCCTTTTCCGGATTGTCGGTAAACTCATCGCAAGTCCAGAAATAGGCATAAGTGCCGATGTTATTGAAATTCCCCTTCCCTTCGGCCCGCTGTCCCGCCGGCATGGCGGTAAAACCGAATAAATCGGAGCCATTGAAACCTTCGACGTTTGCCTTGAGTTTCGTACCTTCTTTGTCAGTCTGCCGCCAGCCGGGTTTGCCAGCAGCGGTCTCTTCGGCCATGCCGATCGCAATCTCAAGTGTCTGATAATCCTTTTCCGTGGGCACATGCCACCCTTCGGGGCAAAGGCCCCGGGCGTCCGATGCCGCATACCAGTTGTACAGCAATCCGTTAATTGCAATATCCGTATCGGGATAAGCCGCACAGGCTCCTGAAGTCAGCTTAATCCAATCGGCATCGGCGATATCCGTAGGAATAGCGTCTCCGTTCTTGTATTTCGTGACGCGCAGATTGGTTTTAAACCATTCCTGCGAACCGATCGTAACGATCGGATATTCATTGCCGTTGATATCCTTTACCGTAACGGGAGCAGAACCGTAAACTTTGGTCAGGGAAAATTGCAACGATTCCTGCCCGGCAACATTCGTCGCCTCCGCCTCCTGACGTTCCACCTCCTCGAATCCGGCATTGGCATAAAAAGCCGCCAGATCGCCGGCACTGATCGCTCCGTCAGCGTCAACGTCTACCCATGCAGCAACATAGACATTTACCGCCGACTCCTGAATATTCTCAAAAGTTACCGTAACCCCATCCGAAATATGCGTGTCGGAAAGCGTCGTCGAAACAGTTGCATCAGGCGTGGATTCGGCGACTTTAACACCTGCGACGGACGTATAATAAAGATAGGCCTTCAAAACCTGTCCGGCACGGGGCGTCACAGCTCCGTCGAACGAAATGTCAATCGCCAGAGATTTGGGTTCCGGAGCTTTGCCGCCACGCACACAGCGCACGGAATGTCCGGCGACTTTGGAGATCACACCCCGATTGATCGTGAAGTAACTTTTCCGAATGACGCGGCGCACGCCCTGTTTTACAAGCGGAGCAACAGTCGTAGTCCAGAAATAGGCATCGGCATTGTAGGCGCTGAACGTGCCTTTATCCTTCTCCCGCTGTCCGGACGGCATGGCCGAAAAACCATAAATATCAGTCGCCTCGCCGAAATCCCGTTCCCGGGTTTTCAACTGTTCTCCGATACGGGCGTCGGCGCCGCGCCAATTGTTGAGCTTGGCCTCCGATGATGGCATTCCGAGACATTCTTCAAGTTCGATCCAATCATCATCAGACGGCACACGCCAGCCTTCGGGGCAGATACCCCGCTCGTCGGTCACGGCAAACCAGTTGTAATAAAGCCCATCCTGCACCAAGTCGGCATCCTGATACTCGGCGACGGCAGGTTGGCCCGTACCGTCTTCTTTCATCAGGCCAATCCAGCCGGCATTATCATAATCGGTCGGAATGGCCTCACCGTTGTTGAAATGACGCGTACGAAGATTCTCCTTGAGCCACTGCTGCGAACCGATGGTTACGGCCGTATATTTATTGCCGTCGGCATCTACTATATCATCATCTGAAATCACCTCCCCATACACGATCCCGTGATTGAGATTGATAGCGTACTCACCGATAACATTGGTCGGAAATTTTTCGCCGCTTTCCATATCCTCGAATTTCAGATTATTGTAGAATACGGCCAGATCCCCCTCATCGATGATCCCGTTTTCATTAATATCAACATACGAACAGACATACATCGTTCCGGTCGACTTGTCCGGATTATCAAATGTCACACGGAATCCGCTGCGGATCATATCGGCTGTAAGCACGCTTTGGACCTGCATGCCAGGTACGGCGGTCATAACCTCCGAAGCGGATATTTCACCGTAATAGAGATTCGTAACCATTGTCTGCCCGACTTCCGGTTTTGCGGCGTGGGTGAATTTGACATTCACGTCGAGAAACGAAGGGATTGCAGTCTTTTCATCGTCGGCGCAGCCTGCCAGCAGGACTGCGGTTGCGACCATAGCCGCCATGTTACGGAATATGCGTTTCATAATAAGCGACATTCGTTATTCATAGAAAAAATTCAGCTCGGCTCGAACCGGGTGGTGGTCCGAAGGCAATGGAGACCGGAGTTTGTTGGCCGTCCCGTCTTCAGCGAAATTAAGGACCGTAGCATAACGGGTCGTCGTGACTCTGCTTTCGGGATAGGTGAAAATATAGTCGATTCGCCGGCTGCCATTCTCTCCGACTTCGACTCTGCATTCTTCGACTACGGCGGCCGACGAAGAGTAGGTTGCATAGTTCTCGTTCGTTCGCTGACGGGTTTGCGTGAACGTATCGAGAAATCCATGACTTTTGTAAACCTGCGGCGATGACGGGATTCCTCCGATCAGCCGGTTGGGTGTGCAGTTCATATCCCCCAATACGATGACCGGACAACCCGTCTCGGCCGATTTCCGCGCTGCAAGAGGGCACAGATTATCAATCATTTCCTTTCGCAGGTCCGCTGTCGCGACATCGGACCCGGCCCGCAAATGGACGCTGTAAACCAGGATGCTGCTGCCCGAAGCAAGATGTTTCAGTCTCACGAAATGACCATACCGTTGTTTTTCGTAAGTATTGGGATATTTGCCGTTCAACAGATCGACTATTTCCCGCTCCTCCAACTCGAAGGCGCCCTTTTTCCAGAAAATAAGGCCAGGGGACGATGTCGGTTTTTCATTCTCGGAGTAATCGTACAAATCACCAAGCATGGCTTTCATATCGGCTTTTTGTGCAGCGATCGAGCACTCCTGTACTCCAAGAATATCCGGATCATTGCCACTCTGCCGGATAATATCCCCCACATGACTTTTACGCTCGGCCCACGAGGGTCCCTTGGTCGTAATGTCTGCACCAAGCAGGTTATAAGTTTCAACCGAAACGGTGAATTGCGCCGTGCGTATCGGAGTGATATCAGTCCATTCGGTCCAACGCACCCCGTTATAAGCCCGGGTACGGACAAAATAGTCGGTCTCGGGAGAAAGGCCTTCAATCAAAACATTGGTCGAAGGCGCTTCGACTTCGACGCTCTGCACGGCGTCCATCGAGGCATCCTCCGCATATTCGACACAGAACCGGACAACGCCGGCAGCATCTTTCCAACGCACCTCCATCGACGTAGTGTGAGGTAAAACCTTATATTGCTTGTTTTCAATCGGTGCAGCCGGCTCTTCATCCGAACCGCAGGCTACTCCTCCGGCAATCAGGGGAAGCGCAAAGAGCAATTCTATAATCATCTTTTTCATATTTATATTTTTTTGTCAGTGATAAAAGAGCTGTCTACCAATCGTCATCGTCATCTTCCGTCTCTTCCTGAAGCAACGGATTACGGTCGATCTCATTCTGCGGAATAAACCACAGGCTGTTTTTATCGGGATCGAATGTGGCGTAACCCAAGGAGTTGAAAATGCGTTCATCCGGATAAACCGGTTTCCCTGCATCACTGAACGACGGAATGACCGGATCGTACCAATTGGCCTTTTTGCGCTTTCCCAGCATATAGCCGGAGAGCACTTCCTCCGCAATTCCCCAGCGATGGATATCGAACAAACGATGCCCCTCCAACGCCAGTTCGACAGTACGTTCATAACGAACCAGAGAACGCAGTTCATCGACCGACATTGTGATCTTCGCAGGAGGCATCATTACGTCCTTACGACGACGGACCTGATTGATGGCCTCGATAACCGTATCATCGATCTCCCCCAATTCGATCTTCGCCTCGGCATAGGTAAGCAACACCTCGGCATAACGCATGATCATAAAATTGAGAGAACTCTTGGCTACCTTGGCGGGCAGGTCCTGTTCATCATAATATTTGCGGAAAAGATACCCCGTAAATGTGGCATAGGCGTGTGTCGCTTCGTCATTGGCAATACGGGTATAGGCGCCGTTGACGATCTTCGTGGTTTTGATCGAGTCGGGATGAGTTTCGAATCTGATACCTGCATGCCACTGTCCCGGATAAAGAATCGAATACGCCAATCGGGGATCACGCTTCTCGAAAGGCTTCTTGGGGTCGTAAAGTTTAGAGCGATCGATGCGTTCGCCGTCGACGCACTGATACATGTCCACCAGCACCTGCGTCGGGACAATGGCCGAATAGCCCGGGGCTGAACGTGCACCCAAATGGCGGGGTATCTGACTGGTTCTGACCCCTTCGGCAAAAGGCATCTGGAGAATCACCTCATTCGAATTCATACCGTCGTACAGGAAAAGGTACTCATAACTGTCATAGACGGAATAGACTCCCGATGAAATCACCGTCCATGCAGCTTCCGCCGCAACATCCATATCGTTATTGACAAGCGCCATGCGGGCCTTGAGCCCCATAACCGCACCTTGGGTGATCCGATTGTACTGTTTGTCGGAGCAGATCCGGGGAACGGATTTAAATGCGGAATCAAGATCCGCATACATGGCATCGATGATCTTGCGAACAGGGGTTTTCGGCAACAACGGGTTCTTCCAATCGAGCATGTGTTCGACAAAAGGCACATCGCCGTAAAGACTGGTCAGGTAGAAATAGTTATATGCTCGCAGGAATTTGGCTTCAGCTTCGATGCGGTTGTAGAAAGTCTCGCTGACATTCTCCTTGGCCCGGTGCATATTGTCGAGAATGTTATTGCAACGCGAGATGTTATTGTAGAATGTATCCCATACGCTTTGGAACACGGCCGTCGAAGCCGTAGCCTGCCCGATGCGAATTACATCCATATTGGCATAATTACCGCGGACATAGACAATGTCCGTCGCTCCCTCGAGGAACATCTGATAAGGAACATTGGCATTCGAAAGCCAGTAGAGACTTTCATAAGCCCCGTTAATGGCCAGCGTAAGCTCATCCTCGTTTGAAAAAAAGGTTGCGCTGGGAGGGCCTTCGAGCGGATAGCGATCCAGAATATCGTGACACGAAACCAGTGCTATGCATGCCGTAAACAATATGATCAGTTTTTTCATGGTTGAAATCGTTTAGAACGTAATTTGAACACCGAAGGTATAGGTGCTTGCGATCGGATAGATTTCCGCATCACCGCTGCGCGTCTCAGGGTCCCAGCCTTTGGGCATATGGTCGAATGTCAGCAGATTATCCCCCGAAACATAAAGTCGCAGTTTCTGAATCCATATTTTACGGGTAAGCCGCTCGGGCAGCGTATAGCCAAGCTGTGCATTTTTCAGACGCACGTAAGAGGCGTCATAAACCCAAAAACTGGAATTCTGAAAGTTATTATGGGACGAATCGGCAATCAGCCGGGGATACGAGGCTCCGGGGTTCTGCGGCGTCCAATAATCCATGTGCCATCGTTGCATTTTTCCGGCATTGTAAAGCGCCCAGACCGCATCACCCGTATAAATTGCATTGACCTTGCCCACGCCTTGAATAAGCATCGACAAATCGAAACCCTTATATTGCATGGCGATATTCAAACCATAGGTATAACGGGGAATAACATTGCCGATAACCGTCCGATCATCCCGGTCCACCGTATTCTTGTTGTTTCTATCACTCACATTGGCATAGCGGATATCTCCCGGGGCGATATCGCCAAATGTCTGGCGGGGTGCACCCGCGATCTCCTCATCGCTCCGAAACAGCCCCAGCGCCTTATAACCGTAAATCGAATTGATCGGATACCCCTCCTCAATCAGAGAAAAACCGCTGATGATCGGTCCCGCTCCCTTGAGATCGATTACCTTATTATGAACATCCGACAGGTTGAACGAAATCTGATACCGGAAATCCCGGTGCTGATTGCGGTGCGACAATTCGAGGTCCCAGCCGCGATTGCGTACAACACCTGCGTTCTGATAAGGTTCCGTCAGTCCCGTAATGCCCGTGATAGGAAGCTTCAGCAGGATGTCCTTGGTCTTCCGTTCGTAAAGATCGAATACCATGTTGAATTTATTGCGAAACAGCGATACGTCGAGTCCGACATCAATCGTTTCGCTGGTCTCCCACGTAATACCCTCGTTGGCATAGGATTTCTGTACGGCACCATCGGCAGCGGTCGGCGTAGTACCGAAAATGAAAGTCGGGCCCATACTCATCGTAGTATAGGCGGGATAGGTACCGATCTCCTGATTACCCAGCTGGCCCCACGAAGCGCGCAGTTTGAGATTCGTTACCCAGTCGACAGATTTCATGAAATTCTCTTCGGAAATACGCCATCCGAGCGACACCGACGGGAAAACTCCGAAGCGGTGTCCCCGGGCAAATCGGGACGACCCATCGACACGAATATTAGCTTCAAGCAGATAGCGCGACTTATAGGAGTAGTTCGCACGTGCGAAATAGGAAAGCAAAGCCCATTCAGACGCACCACCACCATTGCTCCAGTTTGTTACCGAACCGGCATTCATAACGGGATAATCGACCAACGGAAAGCCTTCGCGGCGCAACGAAATATTCTGGGTTTTATAGATGATTTGTTCATAACCGCCGAGAATCCCGATTTCATGGTCTCTGAACTCCTTATTGTACCGCAGAATCACCTGTAACATGTTTTCGGTTATTTTCGCATCCGTCTGATTAAGACTCGACATGGCGGGATTCAGGACAGGTTCATCGCTGTCGGGCGTATAGAGCTTGAGGCTTTTATTGAAATTCTTCGTATAGTTGTTTGAAAATTTGGGCGAAAAGTTGAACTCGACATCCATGCCCGAAAACGGTTGATAGGCCACTTGGAACGTCGCCCGCAAAAAGTCGTACGTCTTATCGCTCGATCCGCCGTCGTTGGCCTGTGCGACGGGATTGCCATTGTTGTATCCCGTTCCCCAGCGCCCATCTTTCAGACGCGCCGTATAAATCGGCGCAATGCGGTTGACATTGCTCATGATACTGGCGGCGCTGATCGGCTCGACGACATTGTTTCGACGTGCCTCAACCAGAACTTTAGCCTGCAAATTCTTACGAATATTCATACGCGAATTGAGCCGCATATTGTAACGTTCGGCGCTGAAGCCCGGAATCAGACCTTCCTGCTCCTGATAACCGAACGAAGCCAGCGTGTTGACCTTTTTACCGCCGCTTACGCTGATATGGTGATGCTGCATGAACCCGGAACCTGTGTAAAGGGCATCTTGCCAGTCGGTATCGGGATAACGGTCCGGATCGACCAGTTTATAGCGCATGTAGTCGGCCAGGTAAGAGTCGGAATAGAGCGGCGTTTTCTTGACATTTTCGTACGCCGTATTCATCGCTTTCATATAGGTATATCCGTTGACGAATTCCGGCAGATCCGTAAAACGCTGCCAAGCCGCCGAACTATTCACCGTAACGCTCAATTTCTCGTCACCGCCGTTTTTAGTCGTAACCAAAATGACACCATTGGCGGCTCGGGAGCCGTAAATGGCGGCTGACGCCGCATCTTTCAAAACCGAAATCGACTCGATGTCGTTCGAATCCAGCGCATCGAGGCTTCCCTGCACCCCGTCGACAAGCACCAAGGCATCCGAGTTATTGATCGTGCCGACACCACGCACACGAATCGTGGCGCCGTCCGAACCGGGCTGTCCCGATTTCTGAACAACCGACACACCCGCCGAAAGCCCCTGGAGAGCCGAACTCGCCCGCATAACCTGTCGTCGGTTGATGTCATCTCCTTCCATGACGGATACCGAACCGGTCAGGTTCGGTATTTGTAGGTAAAGAGAAGCGCAGAAAAGAGCAAGTATCAAGTTCACAGATATTTGATTCTCTCTTCTGCATATGCTCCAAGCAATAAAAAAGCAGAATCGGGCAGGTTTGACGGTGAGTTTTGTTACTTATCCGTTACCTGCCCGAAATGCTTTTGTTTGCATTAAGGCGTTTGTTTTCAGTTTGTTGCATCGGATTTCCGCATAACAAATAACTTGACTTAACGTTTAACCCATCCACAAAGTTCAAGTTATTATGCAACGCAGCACTTTCAAAGTCCTTTTCTATGTGAAACGGCAGTCCGAAAAATCGGGTCAGGTTCCCGTCATGGGTCGTATCACGATCAACGGTACGATGTCGCAGTTCAGCTGCAAACTCACCGTCCGTTCTTCTCTCTGGGATGCCAAAGCGAACAAAGCCGCAGGCAGAAGCCTCGAATCGCAGCGCATCAACGAGAATCTGGAGAATATCAAGACCAATATCGGCAAGCAGTACCAGCGTCTCTGCGACCGGGATTCGTATGTTACGGCCGAAAAAGTCCGTAACGCCTTTCTGGGTATGGGGGACGACTGCCGCCTGCTGTTACAGACTTTCGACGAATACCTCGCAGGCTTTCTCAAACGTGTGGGCAAAGACCGCGCCTATTCGAGCTATGACAATTACCGCAAACGCCGTAACCGCCTTGCCTCTTTCCTCGAATACGAATACCACGTCAAGGATATTGCGTTCAAAGAGCTGAAGCGGGAGTTCGTGGAAAAGTTCGTCGTCTACCTCTCCACGGTAAAGGGTCTTGCTTCCGGGACGATCCATTCTACACTCAAGAAGCTGAAGCTGATGACCTACACGGCGTATAAGAACGGCTGGATTGCCGTCGATCCTTTCGCCGGGTTCTATGTCAAAGCGGAATACGCTGAACGACGTTATCTATCCGCTTCGGAATTGCAGGCCGTCATGGATGTCAGGCTCCCCAACTACCGGACGGGCATCAACCGTGACGCCTTCGTCTTCTGCGCCTTTACGGGTTTGAGCCATGCAGACGTTTCAAAACTCACTTACGCGGACATCCATACGGACGACAACGGAGAGCGGTGGATTATCGACAGGCGTCAGAAGACAGGCACGCAGTTCCGTGTTAAACTCCTTCCCGTTGCCGAAATGCTTTACGAGCGTTATAAGGATATGCATCTCTCAGGCGACCGGGTCTTTCCGCTTAAAGGAACTTATAAAACACTGAACATGTCCTTGCGGCATGTTGCCAGACATGCCGGTCTGTCGTTCAACCCCACGATCCACATGGCGCGGCATACCTTTGCCACAACGGTCACGCTTACGCAGGGCGTACCTCTGGAAACGGTCAGCAAGATGCTGGGGCACAAACGGATCACCACGACCCAAATCTACGCCAAAATCACCAATGACAAGATCGGGCAGGATATGGCGGCATTAAGCGAGAAACTCAGCAGCGTCTTCAAGGTCGCACGGTAATGGCCTCCTATCTTACAGCTAATTCGATTCCCGATCTTACTTCGTCAATAGCAGGGTAATTTTCGATGTAAGTTTTCCCGCCGGCAGGGAATTTATCGTCAGAGATGGAAATATGCAAGGCCATGCGAATCGCCCGAGGGGCGAGCCTTGCATATTTCCATCCCCGGCGTTTTGCTGGTCGCATGTAGATTTGCAGCGTGATGTAATCACAGGTAATTTCGATATGGAGTCGCAGTGAACCGGGGCTTGTCGTAAGCTTTGAGGCTTGGCGGTAGATTTGGACTGCGACTCCATTAACCAGAGAGAATGGCTGTTTAGAATTGTAGGTTTGAAGACCTGGTACATGTGATAGCATACGACTCTCACAAAACTAACAAGTTATGCACTATTTGTATTATGTGGGTCTGGATGTGTCGAAAGAGACTTTCGATGCGTCTTTGGTCGCCTTCGAGGATGCAAACGAGATGGCTCACCGCAAATTCGCCAACTCCCGAAAAGGGATCTGCTCGTGTCTGCACTGGGTTGAGAAGCGGCATGGTATTCGGCTCGACGATGTGATTTTCTGCGCCGAGGATATGGGGAGCTACATATCCGAGATGGCGGTTTGTGCTTCCGACAGGACGCTGAATTTCAATTTTTCACTGATCTCGCCGTTGGTAATCAAGTATTCGATGGGTATTGCCCGTGGCAAAACAGACAGAGTGGATGCCCGGCGTATCGCCGAGTATGCGATCACTCACTATCGGAAGATAGCCCTTTATCTGCCGGCAGAGAAGGAACTGTGTCAGTTGCGCACATGGCTGATCTTAAGGGCTTATCTGGCAAAACAACGTGTAGCGAAACTGGTGTTGCTCGAAAAATTAGACTACAAAGAGAAATTCGCGGATGTATCTATTCAACGTTCCATGCTCCAGGAGGAGATCGCGTATGCAGAAACTCATATGAAAACCATCGAACGGGAAATGAAGGAACTGATAGCCGCCGACAGCAACATTTGCCGGAACTACAAGCTGCTGACCAGCATCAAAGGTGTAGGGCCGATCACGGCCATTGTGATGCTCTGTTCGACGCTTAATTTCACCAAAATCACAGACCACCGCAAGTTTGCCTGCTATTGCGGGCTGGCTCCGTTCGAACATAGCTCCGGCACAAGCGTTCGCGGGGGATGCCACACATCGAGCATGGCGAATCGAGACATTAAAGTACAACTGAACCGCAGTGCACTGATTGCCATCAGGTGTGATCCGCAACTAAAGGCATATTACGAACGCAAAGTGGCTGAAGGTAAACATAAATTCAGCGTCCTGAATGCTGTGAGGGCCAAAATCGCCGCCAGATGCTTTGCCATCGTAAGGCGTGGAACACCATATGTAGCGTTGCAGATATAATCCGGCATACATATCTGCCATTCGATAAGATTTTGAGATCATTCAAAATCTCAAAATCTTATTGTCGGAACAGTCCGTCTAATTGGGGCCGAACCTACTCATAATTAATGTATTGTCATTTCCGTACTCCGCAAATTAACGATTCTGACTATGGGATGCAAGGCTATACAAGCGCTTCGCGGCCTTGCATCCCATAGCCAGAATCATTTTGCTAAACGCTACGACAAAAAATGACAATTTCCGGGCATGAAACTTTTTGCAGCTTTTATTTGGTTTTATCTTAGAATTCTACCGTCGGAATAGGCGGCTTTCTGCGGCCCGGACGCTACCCTGCGGACTGCCCCTCCAATAGCCATAATCCACGACACGCACGTCATATACCCCAATAGGCATAACAACCGCTCCCGACGTTTCGTTCAGCTGTCCGTTATAATTCGCATTGTCTGTTCAAAACGGTCGTCTGTTGTTCTTCTTCTCGTGGAGATAATTCAGCTCACCGCTGTAAATGTCCATGACAAATCGCAGCATATTGTCGACCAAGGCCGTAAGCCTTGTACTCTCATTCCCTAACAGGTGGAGTATTTCCGATACTTTGTGCTTGGTTCGGGTACTGACATAGATCGCAGAGCGGTTGCGGCAATCCACCGGAGCGAAGAACGTGCGTTCAAAATCCGGTAGCGTGAGCTTTTTCCGACGGAAACCGGAATGTTCTTTTACGGTACTCGCAGTGGAGTCTATGCCTGTTTTCTCAGCAGTCGGTGCCGATGCTCCGGATACCGTTTCCGATGTGTTTTCCTCAAGAGCGTTCGTATCTTCCTCTTCCGGCTCGGGAATCCTGCGGACGACTTCCGAGTCCAAAGGGGCTTGTCCGGCGATCATCTGACGCATCAGTTCCTCGTCGACTTCGATACGGGGATGTTTAGAAGGATTGGGTGCAGGTTTGTCTGTTTCTTTCAATGAATCCATGGTGCAACGTTTTTGAGATTGATTGTTAGCTATACTGTCGTAAAGCGTGTATGTCCGGTTTTATGTTTTAAACCGTTCAAAATACCGTTTTCCGTTTCATGCGGTTTATATCGGGATAATGACCGGAATAAGAAAACCGACCTTTCATGCTGCAAGATACAACCGACAGAAATACCTCGGTTCCGATGTCCGCTCCAGACCGCTCCAGTCCGCACCGAGGGTTTGTTTTGGCGTCCGCACGGTTGTAATATTGCAGCGGGAACAGCCCCGGTTCCGGAAGCCGTAGCGGAGGTTTTTCAAAGTTTTCAGAAAAAATTTTTCCGGCGCGGCTTTTTGTTGTCGCCAGACAACAGCGAGCTGTACCTTTGTATGCCGAAAATTTTTTCGGCATACGAAAGGAGCTCGCTCTGCGAGGCCGGGCGTTCTCCCGAGTCGAACGCCTTTTTAACCGATATCATGAATACCGACCCAAAACAGACAAACAGAAATGCCCGGAAATCTGAAACACCAAGCTACAAGTACTCTTTCTGGTTCAATGAAGAGCACATCCGCTTCAAGAAGCTACTCTGCAAGTCCGGATTGGAGCATAACAGGAGCCAGTTTATCGTAAAACGCATTTTCGGAGAAGAGTTCGTCGTCATCAAACGCGACCCGTCAAAGACGCAGTTTATCGCCCGGCTGAACGACTTTTATTTTCAGTTTCAGAAACTCGGCAATAACTATAATCAGATTGTAAAGGCTGTCAATTCGCACTTTTCCAACGTCGCTATCCCGCATCAGATCGCTATGCTGGAGCAACGGACCCGCGAGCTGAAAGCCCTCAGTATCGAGATTCTGAATCTTGCAAAACGAGCTGCGGAATGGTTGCGAATATAAGATCGGGAGCATCGTCCAACCGACAACGCTATCGGAATCAAATATAGAATTGTACGCTTGCTCGTTACCTTGACCCGGCAACTTTAACAACAACAAACGTATGGCAAGCGTAAAAGTAAAATTCCGGGCCTCGTCCGTTGCGGATCGTGAAGGCCGACTGTATTATCAGATCATGCATAACCGTGTAACCCGACAGATCAACAGCGGCCATAAACTGTTACCGTCGGAATGGGCCGCTCTGCGTGCAGGATTGCTCCGGCCGGATTGCAAACCCCGACACGCTTACCTTGTCGCATTGAAAAGCCGGATTGCAGAAGACATCGCCCGCCTGGAGTGCATTATCTCCCGGTTGGAGCATACGGGCGAAAGTTATACGGCCGGGGATGTGGTCGCACGCTATCTTACGCCTTCGGATGCCGGAGGCTTTTTCTCTTTCGCTCGGAGTCTTGTCGGGCAGTTGAGACAGATCGGGAAAATCCGCACGGGCGAACGTTATACGACCGTCTTGAACAGCTTCGGGCGTTTCCGCAGGAATACCGAGGTGTCTTGGGATGAGATGGACTCCGACCTGATGATCGAATACGAGACTTATCTCAAA